>Ga0164241_10000741_pt1 | contig 50052 bp, 44 predicted proteins | sample OricomyardsoilBY_FD_108780 | JGI IMG/M metagenome (GOLD analysis project Ga0164241, IMG submission 108780) | Backyard soil microbial communities from Emeryville, California, USA - Original compost - Back yard soil (BY) | ecosystem: Environmental > Terrestrial > Soil > Unclassified | place: USA... | reverse complement strand
TGAGATGACCATCGTCGGCACGAGGCTGGTCCTCAACTCTGGCGTCGGGATCGTCGTCCTCGACACGAAGACCGGCAAAGAGACGACGTCGGCGACTCTGGAGGACAAGATCCGCCAGACGTGCAACTCCACGACACCGAAGGCTCGCTATCTCCTCGACGGCAACGACGTCGCGGTCGTCGACGTCGAGTCCGGCGCGGTCACGAGCGAGAAGAAGGGCGCCCCGTGTGAAGACGCATCGATTGACACCGAAATGGCGGCGGACGTCGAGCGTCGCCACTTCCCGGTGTCCTTTCTTCCCGGAAGCCTCCATTCGCTCTACTGCGGGGGAGTCAACGTTCAGGGGACTTACAATTATGTATTCCCCGATCCGTGTGGACCGGCGCTTCGAATGCCTGCGTCCGAGCTGGCCGAGCTCGAGCCAAAGGCCGTGATTCCCTTCGCTGGCGGGTACGTGTTGCTCGGGCAAAAGCGGCGCGGCAAGCACGCACCCATGGTCGGCTACGCGAAGCAGGGCAAGATCGTCTGGCAGAGCACGGCATCGACGGACGAGCCCGCGGAGCTCGCAGAGGGCTCGCCGGACGCGAGCGGCTTCGACGGCACCCGCGTCGCGCTCGGGTGCTCGATCGGGGCCCGGCCGCACCTCGCGGTGTTCGACGCGCTCTCTGGGGCGCGTGTCACGACGGCCGTCCTGCCCGCGACCGCCACCACGGTGACTACGACTGGCGACGGACGGTGGCTCGTGGTCGCCAGCGATCGAATGCTGCGCGTCAGCACGGACGGCAAGGTCGAGACGCTGCTCGGCGGGGATTGAGGCGCCGTCGCGCGTCGGCCCAGCAAAACGGAACGTTCGACTCAAAACCCGACAGCTCGGCGCAACCCCGCGGGCCGAGCCCACAATCAGAGGTGGAGTGGCCAAGCGACGAGGGTCACCAATCGAGGCCCACGTGGAATTGATTCCTCGCTAACATCGTGTCTGTGCCTGAGAATTTTCCTAGACTCCTGCTGATCGACGACGAAGAGAATGTACGCGCGTCGCTCGCCGCGAACCTGGAGCTGGCCGGCTTCGAGGTCGTCGAGGCCGCGAGCGTCGCAGAGGCGGCCGCGGAGCTAGGGAAGCGCCGCTTCGACATGGTCGTATCCGACGTGCGCATGCCCGACAAAGACGGGATGGCGGGCCTCGCGGATCTTCACGCAATCCAGCCAGACCTGCCGGCGATCTTCGTCACCGGCTACGATCCACAGGGCGTTTTGGCCGGCGCGCTCGCTCGCGGGGCGTACACCGTGCTGCCCAAGCCGCTCTCGATGGACCGGCTGGTCCAGGTCGTCCGCCGGGCGCTGTCTCGGCCGATCGTGCTCGTCGTGGACGACGAAGAGGGCTTCCTCGACGCCGCGGTCGAGGGCCTCCGCGAAGCGGGTCTCAGAGTCGAGAGAGCCATCGATGGCGCCGCGACGCTCGAGGTCTTGAAGACGAACACCGTCGACGTCTGCGTGCTCGATCTCGTCTTGCCCATCCGCGACGGCGTTCAGGTCTTCGAAGATCTGCGCGCGCACGATCCGTCGATCGCGGTCATCGCCATGACGTCGTACGACGTCGCGGGGCTCATCCGCGACGTCATGAAGGCGGGCGCATACCAGTGCTTGCAGAAGCCGCTTCAGATCCAGGTCCTGGCCGAGATCATCGGCCGCGCGCGAGCTGATTTAGGAACCTCGGGGGCGAAGCGAGGCTGATGAGCGGCTCTGGCACTCGCGCACGCACGCGATTCAGCGTGCTGGTGGTGGACGACGACGACGCCGTCCTCGAGACCACGGCTGCGCTGATCGAGGGCTCACACGACGTCGTCTCGACGACCGAGCCGACGGTCGCGCTCGACAAGGTCCGCGCGATGAACTTCCACGTCGTCCTCGTCGACTGGATGATGCCCGACATGAACGGCATGGAGTTCTTCCGGCGGGCTCGGCGCATCGACCCAGAGGTCGCGTTCTTGATCATGACCGGGCGCGTGAACGACTTCGCAGGTGAGGTCGCCCGGGAAGATCGTAAGATCGTCGGCGTCATCGGAAAGCCGTTCACCGCAGAGCAGATCCTCGATCGCATCGAACAGTTTGGCCGACTCGCCATGATGAAGAAGCAGGTTCGAGCCTTGAAGGCCGGGGACAAGAAGTGACAGACGGACTGCAACGTGCCTGAACGAAGGAGCGCGCTCGTGCGCGCCGAGCAGGCCTGCGTCGCGGAAGAGACGTTCAGCGTCGTGCGGCACGACGTCCGCAACAAGCTCGCGGCTGCGCGGCAGGCGGCCGCATACCTCGAAGCGAAGTCGCGCAAGATGCCGACGTGGGGCGAAGATCCGCGCTTCGAGCGCTTCTTTGCGATGATCCAATCGCAGCTCGAGCTCGCCGAGACGATGATGGCAGAGCATCCGGCGTTTCATCGAGTGTACGCGCCGAACAAGGTCCGCACGGCAACGGCGGCGATCATCGACGCCGCCTGCGCCGCGACGTCGGCGGGCCCTGCGCTCGTCGTGTCGCGCGGCACCGTCGAGCCACGAGACGTACTCGTCGATGGTCCAGAGGTCGCGCTCGCGCTTCGCTGTCTCATCGAGAACGGCGCGGACGCGAACGGCGACCTCGGCGAGGTGACCGTGTCGGGTCGGTGCATGGGCGACGACTACGCGTTCGTCGTGACGGACCAGGGCGCGGGGATCTCGGACGAGCGATTCCGCGCGCTCGTTCGTCCGTTCGAGACTACGCATGAAGGCGCGCGTGGGCTCGGCCTGTCCATCGCGCGTCGCGTCGCCCAGCGACACGATGGTGTGCTTCGCCTTGCTCCGACCGAGCGCGGTGCTCGAGTCGAGCTCGTCATCGGCGCCCAAGCAGGGGGTGTGGAATGAGCGGCATCATCCTGTTGATCGACGACGATGACGCTGCGCTCCTCACGCTCGCCGCGCTGCTCGAGGACGCGGGGTTCACGGTGCACACTGCGACCGATCTGGAGAGCGCCACCACGGAGCTCGAAGCGGGCGTCCCGTTCGATCTCGTCATCACCGACCACCACCTGGGCCACGACGACGGCGTCATGCTCGCGCCGCTCGTGCGGCGCCTTCATCCACACGCGTCGCTCGCGATCTGCAGCGGGTCTGGGCCTCCGAACGAGCTCGACGAGATCGACGCGTGGCTCATCAAAGCAGAGGCGCCCGAGCGCACGGTCGCTCGCGTCCGAGCGCTGGTCGAGGACGCGGTCAGGCGAGCGGCAGGCGCATGACCACGGTCGTGCCCGCGCCGAGGGTGCTCTTGCACTCGAGCGCGCCACCGTGGGCACGCGCGACGGCATCCGCGATCGGCAAACCGAGACCGAGGCCCTTCGCCTTCGCGCTAAATAGCGGGTCGAGCGCCCGCGCGACGGTGTCTGGGGCCATGCCTGGCCCATCGTCGACGATCTCGATCTCCACCACGCCGCCGTCGATGCGAGCGTTCAACGTGATCGTTCCACCATTCGCGACCGCCTGCGCAGCGTTGCGCACGAGCTGGCCCACCGCGACCTGCACGCCGTGCGCGTCGAGATGGACGGGCGGGAGCGCTTCGTCGATGTGGTCTTCGAGCTTCACGGTGGGTGCGCGAGGGACTCGCGCCGCGGCGTCACGGACCACCGTGTGGAGAAGGAAGGTGCTTCGCGAGAGTCGACGGGGCGCGCCGAACTCCAAGAGGTCGGAGACGATTCGCGTCGCCTCGCCGAGCTCGGTCTCCATCATCTCGAAGAAGCGACGTATTCGCGCGTCGGCGGCGAGCGTCGGGTCCGCGTCGATGCGCGCGCGCAAGTACTGCTGGGCTGCGAGCACCGCAGCGAGAGGGTTGTTGATCTCGTTACCCACGCGCGCGGCGAAGAGGCCGAGCCCGTCACGTTGGTCCGTACCTGTCTTCTCTTCTTCGGTCACGACGCCCCCAGCCGTCATCGTCCTACCGACCGATCTCGCTCGCAAGCCGGGAAGCGCGTGATGGGCGCTCCGCGAGCCCATCACGACGTCGTCGTCGTCGGAATCGTCCAAGGGGTGGGCTTCCGACCCTTCGTCGCGCGGACCGCGAGCGCGCTCGGACTCTCTGGATACGTGAAGAACGTCGGAGGAAATGTGGAGATCTCTGCAGAGGGTCCACGCCGGGGTCTGGACGCCCTGGTCCGCGCGCTACAGGCCTCTGCGCCCGCTGCCGCGGTCGTGCGAGAGGTGCGGGTGTGTCCGGGCGAGCCGACGGGCGTCGAAGGCTTCACGGTGTTGGAAGGCGCGCCGCAGGCGACGGCGGCGTCGATCGGCGCAGACCGCGCGACCTGCGCCGCGTGCTTCGCGGAACACGACGATCCCGGGGCTAGACGCTTCGACTACCCGTTTGTCGGGTGCACGGACTGTGGACCGCGCCTGACGACCGTGACGAGCGCGCCATATGAGCGGTCGAGGACGACGCTGGCTTCGTTTCCGCCGTGCACGGCGTGCGTGCTCGAGGCGCGTACTCCGACGAGCCGATACTTCGCGGCCGAGAACGTCGCTTGCCCCGCCTGTGGGCCGCGGCTCCTCTTTCGACGCGCGGGCGACTCGACCTCCATCGATGCGACGGCCCGCGCGATCGAGTGCCTCCGGCGAGGCGAGATCGGCGCGGTCAAGGGCGTCGGTGGTTATCACCTGGTCTGCGACGCAACGGATGACGCGGCAGTGCGGCGGCTCCGGAAAAGGAAGCATCGAGAAGAGAAGCCACTCGCCGTCGTGGTCGAGACGCTCGTCGATGCCGCGCGCATCGTCACGCTCGACGCGAAGGAACGCGAGCTGCTCGGGTCTCCCGGGCGACCGATCGTGCTCGCGCGACGCATCACCAGCGCCCGAGCTGCGGCCGGAACCGAAGGCGCGGCCGCCATCGCCGATGCCGTCGCTCCCGGATCGCCTCTTCTCGGGGTGATGCTGCCGTACACGCCGACGATGCGCGCGCTCGCGCGGGCGGTCGGTCGTCCGCTCGTCTACACGAGCGCGAACCGCTCCGACGCGCCCATGGTGATCGACGCCGCCGTCGCAGAGGAGACCCTCGCCTCCGTGGCGGACTTTTTCCTCCATCACGATCGACCCATCGCGGTCCGCGCCGACGACTCGGTCGTTCGTGTCGTCGGCGGCGCGCCGCTCTTCATCCGCCGAGGCCGAGGCTTCGCGCCGACGATCATGCCGTTGCACGCACACGAAGAATGCGGCGCCGTCCTCGCGCTCGGCGCGGAGCTGAAGTCGACCTTCTCGTGGTCGGAAGGCTCCTACGCGACCGTATCGGAGCACCTCGGCGATCTCGGAGCGCTCGAATCAGAAGAGGTCTTGGAGCGCGCAGTCGCGCATCATCTCGGGCTCGCGTCGATGACGCCGACGGTCATCGCGCACGATCTCCACCCGGACCTCGCGACGACGCGAGTCGCCGCGGTGATCGCGAGAAGGACGGGCGCGACGTGCGTGCCGGTGCAGCACCATCACGCTCACTTCGCGGCGGCGCTCACCGACGCGAACATCGACGAGCCCGCGCTCGGCGTCGTGTTCGACGGCCTCGGGTACGGAGAAGACGGCGCGTTCTGGGGCGGTGAATTTCTCCTCGGATCGGCCGCGCGCTCCACTCGCTTCGCGCACCTGCGCTACGTGCCCATGCCGGGCGCAGATCGCGCGGCGCGCGAGCCCTGGCGCATGGCGCTCGCACACCTCTTGGACGCCGGCTTGCCGACGGCGCGGCTCGAGCGCTTCGCATCGAAGACGGCGATCGAGATCGTGGGGCGCGCCACCGTGCGAGGCGTTGCGTCTCCGCTCACGTCGTCCGTCGGTCGCCTCTTCGACGCGATCGCGGCGCTCGTCGGTCTGCGCGGACACGTCGCGTTCGAAGCGCAGGCGGCGATCGAGCTCGAGCACGCGGCGTCCCGGAGCGGCGCCGACAGCCCGTTCTCGTACGACGTCGTCGGCGCCGACGGCGCGTACGTCGTCGATACGCGACGACTCATCCGGGACGTCACATTCGCCGTGGACGACGGTATCGAAACGAACGTCATTTCGGCTCGCTTTCACGCGACGCTTGCGCACGTCATCGCCGAAGTCGCCGAACGTGCGCGGGAACAGTTCGCCATTCGAACGATCGCGTTATCTGGCGGCGTGTTCATGAACGCCGTCCTGCTGGAGCGAAGTTTCGCGGTATTGGAAGAGCTGGGCTTCCACGTTCATCGACCGACGACGCTGCCGCCGAACGACGCCAGCATTTCGCTGGGTCAGATCGCCCACGTCTTCGCATCAAGACGAGGCTTGACGTGATCGAGACAGGCACGGATTCTCGATCGACTGTGTGCCTCAGCGTTCCAGGCCAGGTCATCGACGTCTCCGACGTCTCCGGGATCCGCATGGGTCGAGTCGACTTCGGCGGCATCACGCGCGCGGTCTGCCTCGAGCACGTCGACGCGATCGCCGGCGAGTGGGTGCTGGTCCACGTCGGCTTCGCACTGAAGAAGATCTCGAGCGACGAAGCCGGCGAGCTCCGTCGCCTCTTTCGAGAGCTCGGCATCGACGCCGAGGACGAGCTCACAGAGGAGCCGTCGTGACCGCGGTGCCCCTCCGAGATCCAGCGCGCATCCAGGCGCTCGCGCGTGCGATCGAGCGCGAAGCGACGCAGCCGTGGACGATCATGGAGGTGTGCGGCGGACAGACGCACGCGATCGTTCGGCACGGCCTCGACGAGATGCTCCCGAAGACGATCGAGCTGTTGCACGGACCGGGGTGTCCCGTGTGCGTGACGCCGATCGAGCAGGTCGATCGCGCGCTCGCCATCGCGGCGCGGCCCGACGTCATTTTTTGCTCGTTCGGCGACATGCTGCGAGTCCCAGGCTCGCGGACCGACCTGCTCGCGACGAAGGCGCAGGGCGGCGATGTCCGGGTGGTCTACGCACCGCTCGACGCGGTCACGTTGGCGAAGCGATTCCCGGAGAAGCAGGTCGTCTTCTTCGCGGTCGGCTTCGAGACGACTGCGCCGGCGCACGCGATGGCGGTCGAGGCGGCGCGGCGCGCGGACCTCGGGAACTTCAGCATCCTGACGTCACTCGTGCTCGTCCCTCCGGCCATCGCGTCGATCTTGCAAAGCCCCGGCTGCCGCGTGCGCGGGTTCCTTGGACCCGGTCACGTGTGCACCGTGATGGGGACCTCGCAATACGAAGCGCTCGCGAACATCTTTCGCGTGCCGATCGCGATCACGGGCTTCGAGCCCGTCGATCTGCTGAGCGGCGTCCTCTCCGTCGTGAAGATGCTCGAGCGTGGAGAGGTGGGCGTCGACGTCCCCTATGCACGTGCGGTCGATCCCGACGGAAACCGGAGCGCGCGCGAACTGGTCGAGAGGTCGTTCGAGGTCTGCGATAGGCAGTGGCGCGGGATCGGCTCGATGCCGAAGAGCGGGCTCCGTCTGCGACCCGAGCTCGCGCGATTCGACGCCGAGCGAAAGTTCGACGTGGCGCCGATACGCGCCGAAGAGAGCACGCGCTGCATGGCGGGACAGATCTTGCGCGGCTTGAAGAAGCCCCTCGACTGCCCGGAGCTCGGCCGCGGCTGCACGCCCGAGAACCCGCTCGGGGCGACGATGGTCTCTTCCGAGGGCGCTTGCGCGGCCTATCACCGATATCGCCTGACCGAGGCCGTCGCGTCATGAGCGAGACCACGCCCCTCGAAGCGGCTGCGCGCCGCAAGTCGGCCGAGAGCGCCGCCGTGCAGCAGCGCGCTCTCGATGCATGCGCGTCCGAGCTCGCGACCTGCGCACGCTCACTCGCGGTCCAGTTCGAGCGCGGCGCGAAGCTCTTCACGATGGGCAACGGCGGAAGCGCATGCGACGCCGAGCACGTCGCGGTCGAGTTCATGCATCCGATCCTGGAGAAGCGGCGCGCGCTCCCGGCGGTCGCCTTGACGACCTCGAGCGCGCTTCTGTCCGCCGTCGGAAACGATCGCGACTTCTCGTTTGCGTTCACCGACGCGCTCCGGCTTCTCGCGCATGAGGGCGACATCGTGCTGGGCATCTCGACGAGCGGCGACTCCGCGAACGTCTGTCGCGCCGTCGAGGCCGCACGTGAGCTCGGCTGCGTGACCGTCGGCTTCACCGGCAGAGACGGCGGCAGGCTCGCGCGGCTGTGCGACCACGCGTTCGTCGTGCCCTCGTACAGCATCCACCGCATCCAAGAGACGCACGTCGCGCTTCTGCACATCCTCTGGGATCTGGTCCACGTCGCGCTCGGCGAAGAGGATATCCTGTGACGGACGCGACGACGCTCGCCTGCCCCGTTCCGGCCAGCCGCTACGACCGCGTCGTTCTTGGACACGGAAGCGGCGGCACTCTCTCTCTCTCGCTGCTGCGCGACATCTTCCTCGCCGCCTTCGACGATCTTGCGTTGCATCGCCTCGAGGACGCCGCAGTGCTCGGCGCGCCGCCGCCAGGCGCGCGAATCGCGATGACGACCGATGGCTTCGTCGTCACACCCGCGGTCTTTCCGGGCGGAGACATCGGCGTCCTCGCCGTCGCGGGCACCGTCAACGACCTCGCCGTCTCTGGCGCGCGCCCCGCCTACCTCACCGCCGCGTTCGTCTTGGAAGAGGGGACACCGCTCGAGTTGCTGCGCACCGTCGCCCGTTCCATGGCAGAGACAGCGCGACGCGCCGGGGTCGCGATCGTAGCCGGCGACACGAAGGTCGTGGAAAGAGGCAAGGGCGACGGCGTCTTCATCACGACGACGGGCGTCGGCTGGGTCCCAGAGGGGCGCTCGCTCTCGTCGTCCGCCGCCCGCCCTGGCGACAAGGTCGTCGTCTCCGGCCCGCTCGGAGATCACGGCATCGCCGTCCTGAGCGTGCGCGAAGACCTCGGCTTCGACACGGAGCTGGTCAGCGACGTCGCGCCTCTCACGGGCCTCGTCGAAGCCGCGCTCGAGGCGTGCCCCACCATTCGATGCATGCGTGATCCGACGCGCGGAGGGCTCGCGAGCGCACTGACAGAGCTCGCAGAGGCGTCCGACGTGGGCGTCGTCCTCGATGAAGCAGCCCTGCCGTTGCGGCCGGCCGTCCGCGCAGCATGCGAGCTCCTCGGCCTCGACCCGCTCTACGTCGCCTGCGAGGGCCGGTTCGTCGCCATCGTCCCCGAGGCGGACGCGCCCCGCCTCCTCGAAGCGTTGCGCCGGCACGAGCTCGGTCGCGACGCGGCGATCGTCGGCTCGGTCACCGAGCTTCATGCCGGGCGCATCGCGCTCGACTGCATCACCGGCGGCAAGCGATGGGTGCTCCGTCTGGCGGGCGAACAGTTACCGCGCATCTGCTGATTGGTCATTAGGGGGAGGGTCATGAATCATCCGCTGAGAGAAGCACCGAGCATTCCGGATCTTCACGTCGTGTGGATCACCGCCGGCTTGTCATGCGACGGAGACAGCGTCGCGGTCACCGGCGCCACGCAGCCCAGCATCGAGGACTTGGTCGGCGGCGCCATCGCCGGCTTGCCGAAGATTCATCTCCACAACCCGCTGCTCGCGTACGAGGTCGGCGACGATTTCATCGACATCATGCGCAAGGCGGCCGACGGAAAGCTCGAGCCGTACGTCTTGGTCGTCGAAGGCTCGATCCCCAACGAGCACCTGTCCGGAGACGGCTTCTGGGCGGCGCTCGGCACCGATCCTGTCAGTGGACAGCCAATCAAGACGACCGAGTGGCTCGACCGCCTGGCGCCTGGCGCGGCGGCGGTGATCGCCGTCGGGACGTGCGCCACCTATGGGGGCATCCCCGCGATGGCGGGCAATCCGACCGGCGCGATGGGCGTGCCCGACTACCTCGGTTGGGACTTTCGCTCGAAGCTCGGTGTTCCGATCGTCTGCGTACCGGGCTGTCCCGTCCAACCCGACAATTTCACCGAGGTCGTGACGTACCTCGCGTTCCAGCTCGTCGGGAAGGCCCCGATGATCCCGCTCGACGCGGCGCTCCGCCCGCAATGGCTCTTCAACGAGACCGTGCACGAGGGCTGCGATCGCGGCGGCTACTACGAGTCCGCCGACTTCGCGAAGCGCTACGGAGACAAGCAGTGCATCGTGAAGCTCGGGTGCTACGGGCCGGTCGTGAACTGCAACGTCGCGAAGCGCGGTTGGATGAACGGCGTCGGCGGCTGTCCGAACGTCGGCGGCATCTGCATCGGCTGCACGATGCCAGGCTTCCCCGACAAATTCATGCCCTTCATGGAGGAACCGCCAGGCGCCAAGATGTCGTCGACCGCGGTCGTGATGTACGGCCGCACGGTCCGCGCGCTGCGTCAGTTCACGCAACAACAGCTCAATCGCGAGCCGGCTTGGCGGCACTCCGGTCCCGAGCGCACGACCGGCTACCAAGAGGAGGATTGAGATGACGTCAGGACCCATCGTCGACATGTCGTGGGATCCGATCACTCGGATCGTCGGCAGCCTGGGCATTCACACGAAGATCGACTTCGGCCGCCGCGTCGTGACGGAGTGCTACTCGACGTCGTCGATCTTTCGTGGCTTCAGCGTCTTCTTGAAGGGGCGCGACCCTCGCGACGCGCACTTCCTGACGAGCCGCATCTGCGGCATCTGTGGCGACAACCACGCCACGTGCTCGATCTACGCGCAGAACATGGCCTATGGCTGCGTCCCGCCGCATCTGGCCGAGTGGATCATCAACCTCGGCGAAGCCGCCGAGTACATGTTCGACCACAACATCTTCCAGGAGAACCTGGTCGGCGTGGACTACTGCGAAAAGATGGTCCGCGAGACCAACCCCGGCGTCCTCGATCTCGCAGAGCGGACCGCGTCACCTCACGCGGAGATCCACGGCTACAAGACGATCGCGGACATCATGCGAGCGCTCAACCCGTTCGAGGGCACGCTGTATCGAGAAGCCCTGGCACAGGCGCGCATCACCCGCGAGATGTTCTCTCTGATGGAGGGCCGGCACACGCACCCGTCGACGCTCTACCCGGGCGGAGTCGGAACGAACGCCACGGTGCAGGTCTTCACCGACTACCTGGTTCGACTGGGCAAATACGCGGACTACGTCAAACGCATCGTCCCGCTGCACGACGATCTCTTCGACTTCTTCTACGAAGCTCTCCCCGGCTACGAAGAGGTCGGACGGCGACGCATCATGCTCGGCTGCTGGGGCTCATTCCAAGATCCCGCAGTCTGCGACTACCGCTACGAGACGATGGCGGACTGGGGACGCGCCATGTACGTCACGCCAGGGATCGTCCTGGACGGTGAGCTGCGCACGACCGACCTCGTCGACATCAACGTGGGTATGCGCATCTTGCTCGGCAGCTCGTTCTACAAGGATTGGCACGGCAAAGAGCAGTTCGTCGACAAGGACCCGCTCGGCAACAAGATCGATCCGCGCCACCCGTGGAACCAGACGACGATCCCGAAGCCGGAGAAGCGCGATTTTCAATCGAAGTACACGTGGGTCATGTCGCCGCGTTGGCTCGACTCGAAGACGGGTGATCACCTGGCGCTCGACACCGGCGGCGGCGCGCTCGCTCGCCTTTGGACGACCGCCCTCGCGGGCCTCGTCGACATCGGCTACGTGAAGGCCGTCGACCGCAGCGTGAAGATCGTCCTTCCAAAGACGGCGAACCATGCAGAGACGGAGCTCACGTGGAAGATCCCCGCGTGGTCGAACACGATCGAGAGGAACCGCGCCCGCAGCTACTTCCAGGCCTATGCGTGCGCGTCGGCGTATTACTTCCTCGAGAAAGCGCTGGCAGAGCTTCACGCGGGCCGCACCGAGACGTGGACGCCGTTCAAGGTCCCCGACGAGGGCATCGGCTGCGGCTTTCACGAGGCCGTGCGCGGCGTGCTCTCGCACCATCTCGTCATCAAGGGCGGCAAGATTGCCAATTACCACCCGTACCCGCCGACCCCGTGGAACGCGAGCCCACGAGATTCGTACGGCACGCCCGGCCCCTACGAGGACGCGGTCCAAAACACGCCCATCTTCGAGGAGAACCCGCCCGAGAAGTTCAAGGGCATCGACGTGATGCGGACCGTGCGCAGCTTCGATCCGTGTCTGCCGTGCGGCGTGCACATGGTCCTCGATGGTGGTCGCGAGCTGCGCGTCGAGCACGTGCCGACGTTCGGGCCACGGCAAGACCTGCCGGGGCCGAGCAAGTGAGCGACGGCGCGCCGGACATCGAAGCGCTCGTGGCGCGACTCGAGGTCGCCCCCGATGGGCCGACGAAGGAGGCCGCGCGCGAGATCGTCGGCGGGCTTCTCACGCTTCATCAAAAGGGGATCGTGCGCGTCCTCGAGCTACTTCGGCGAAGAGACGACGGCGCCGAGTTGATCGACGAGCTGGCGGACGATCCGCTCGTGGGGAGCCTCTTGGTCCTCCACGATGCGCACCCTCACGATCTCCAGGCGCGGGCGGCAGACGCGGCGTTGCGACTTCAAGGTGCGTATCCGGACCTCGAGCTCGTCAGCGTCGAGCGCGGCGTCGTTCGTGTCCTGGTCGGCGCGCGAGGCGGCGGGTCCACCTCGCCGCGCGTCGTCGAGGCCGCCATGCTCGAGGCCGTGCCGGACGCCGCCGCGATCGTGGTGACGGCGCGCGCCGCGCCCGACCTCATCACGCTTCGTCGAAAGTCGGACTCGGCATGAGCGACTTTCGCGCGATCGAATCGGTGCTGCGGACGCTCCTCTTCGAGGGATACGTCCTCTTTCCGTATCGCGCGACTGCGATGAAGAATCGCCTGCGGACCTCGTTCGGCGAGCTCGTTCCTTCAGGGGGGTTTGGTCGAACCGTGGCGCACGCCGAGCTGCCGCTCGAGGGCGGCGAGCACACTCGTGTGTGGGTCCGCGTCGCCTTTCTTCAGTCGATCGCGCGTCGCGTGAAAGATGCCGCAGGCGTCCTCGTCGACGCGCTCGAACATGACGGAGAGCTTCATCAGACGTGGGAAGAGGCCCGCGAGCAGTCGTTCGTCCTCGGGCCCATTCGTATCGGCGAGGTGCGGGACCAGGTGGTCGGCGCCGCGCCACTCGACGAGCGCATCGATCTGGCGACCGACGGCACCCACTGCGGCTGCATCGAGCGAAGCGCACGCGCGGTGCGGTGTCGCGTCCGCCTCGCTTGGCGAGAAGGGTCGACCGCGGAGACACGCGTCCTCCGCTGCGAGATCTCGAACGCATCTGCAACGGAGGGCGACGACCGTGGCCCGATCTTGCATGCGGCGCACGTCTCGCTGCGCGTCGAAGCGGGCGCTTTCGTCTCCGTGATCGATCCGCCGCCCGCCCTGCGCCCGCTCGCAGACGCATGTGACAGCGACGGGCTTTGGCCGTTTCTAGCCGGCGCCGTCGGAGATCGTTCGCTCGCGGTGTGCTCGCCGATCATCGTGTACGACCACCCGGATCTGGCGCCCGAGAGTCCCGGAGAGACCTTCGATGCGACCGAGAACGACGAGCTGCTCACGCTCGCGGTGCTGGCGATGACGGACGAAGAGAAGCGCGCGATGGCGTCGACCGATCCGCGCGCACGCGAGCTCTTGCGTCGCAGCGAGGCGCTCGGAGACAAGCTCGGCGCACTCCACGGCGCCGTTCGTTCGCTTCGGACGGACGCGCCGCAGCGACTTCGCGCGGACGGCGCGTGGGTCGGAGTCGGCGATCCGGTGGCGCTCGCGCCGCACGGTCGAGACGTGTTGGACGACGCACTGAAAGGTCGCCGCGCGACCGTCGTCGACATTCAGATCGAAGCCAACGGTCGCGAGCATCTGGTCGTCGTCGTCGATGAAGATCCCGGTCGCGACCTCGGCCTGGTCGAGCACGGGTTGGGCCACCGCTTCTTCGTTTCGCCCAGCGAGGTACGCCTGATCCGAGAGGGAAGCGAGCCATGAGCCGCGTCCTCGTCGCCTGTGTCGGCAACCTCTTCCTGGGCGACGACGGCTTCGGTCCCGAGGTCGCGCGCGCGCTGCTCGAGCGCGGCGGCGCGCCGGACGTCGAGGTCCGCGATTTCGGCATCCGCGCGATGGATCTGTGGTTCGCGCTCGAGAAGACAGAGCGCGCGGTCGTCGTAGACGTCGTCCGCAGGGGCGCGGCGCCTGGGACCTTGTTCGTCCTGGAGCCAGAGGCCGGCGACTCGAGCATGGAGACCCTTCATCCGCACGACGCGACGGCTGCACACGTTCTTCGTTGGGCCGCGGACCAACGCGCGAAGGGTGGCTGCCCGCGAGCGCTTCGGCTCGTCGGTTGCGAAGCAGAGTCGTTTGGCGACGACGAGGGCCGGCTCGGCCTGAGCGAACCGGTGACGCGCGCGCTCGAGCGCGCAGCAGATCTCGTCCTCGAGGTGGCGCGCGAGCTCGGAGGGTCCGCCTGATGCACGAGCTCGGCATCACGCTCGAGATCGTCGAAGCCGTGGTTCGCCGCGCCGAGGGCAGGAAGGTCCGTCGCGTCCGCGTCGAGGTGGGTCGCCTCACCGCGGTCGTCCCGGCGGCGCTGCAGTTTTGCTTCGACATCTGCGCCGCCGAAGCCGGGATCGAGGGCGCCGACCTCGTCGTCGACGAGGTGCGCGGCAAGGCGCGATGCCGCGCGTGCGACCGAGAGGTCTACACGGACTTGCCCTACGGCGCCTGCGAGTGCGGCGGCATCGATCTCGAGTGGATCACAGGCCACGAGCTCAGAATCATCGAAATGGAGTTGGGGTAACCATGTGCGGAGTCTGCGGTTGCGGCGACGGGGAGATCGATCAGGCGGCACACGACCACGGGGAGCACGGCCACGCGCACGGGCATGATCACGCGGACGGGGACAGGCACCACCATGATCACGGGCACGGGCATTCCCACACGCATGCACCGACACCTCGCGTGGCAGAGTCCGACGTCGCGAAGGTGATCCGGCTCGAGCACGCGATACTCGAGAAGAACGCCCAGTTCGCGACGTGGAACCGCGGGTACTTTCGCGGACGTGACATCGTCGCGGTGAACTTCCTGAGCTCACCCGGTGCCGGGAAGACGGCACTGCTCGAGCGCCTCGCGCGCGATCACGCCACCGAGCTTCGCCTCGCCGTGATCGAGGCCGATCTCGCGACCGACCGAGACGCAGAGCGCATTCGTGCCGCGGGCGCCCCGGTCATTCAGGTCAACACCGGCGCCGTGTGCCATCTGGATGCGCACATGCTCGGTCATGCCCTCGAGTCGCTCGATCCGAAGACAGGCAGTCTGCTCGCGATCGAAAATGTCGGGAATTTGGTTTGCCCGGCGATGTTCGACCTGGGCGAGAGAGCTCGCGTCGTCGTGTTTTCCGTGACGGAAGGCGAAGACAAGCCGATCAAGTATCCGCACATGTTCGCGCGCGCCGACGTCGTCATCTTGAACAAGATGGATCTCGCGCCGCATGTGGACTTCGACGAGGCCGCCGCGCGTGGCTTTCTGGAGAAGGTCGCGCCGCGTGCGCGCATCCTCGCGGCATCGGCGCGCACTGGGATGGGTGTCGCCGAGCTCGCCGCGTATCTCGGGTCGCTCCGAGAAGAGCCGAAGAGGGCGTCATGAGCCAACAGCCCGCATCAGAGAAAGAGCTCGAGGAGCTGCTGGCGGTCCTCGCCGATCTGTCATCTGCACTCTACGGAGACGGCGCGACGCGCCGGCAGATCGTCGTCCCCGCCGGACAGGACGCTGGTGCCCGCGCAGAGGCGCGCTATCGCGCCCTGGTCGAGCAAATCCCCGCCATCACGTTCACCGTGAGCTTGGAAGAGGGGGCGCCTGAGATCTACGTAGGTCCGCAGATCGAACAGATCCTGGGCTTCACCCAGGAAGAATGGATGAGCGATCCGATCCTCTGGTTCAACCAGTGTCACCCGGACGATCGCGACATCTGGCACCAAGAGTTCTCTCGAGGCATCCAAACTGGTGGGCCCTTTCGCGCACAGTGTCGCGTCTTCGCGAAGGACGGCCGGACGGTGTGGTTGCATGGCGAAGCCCGCTTGGTCCGCGACGACGCCGGGCACCCGCTCTTTCTGCAGGGCGTCGTCTTCGACATCACCGAGCAGAAGCTCGCCGAACGAAAGATGAAAGAGGCGCAAGAGGTCCGTGTCTTGAACGAGCGGCTGAACGCCGTTGGACAGATGGCGGCGAGCATCGGCCACGATCTGCGCAACCCGATCGGCGCGATCCGAAACGCTTGGACGCTCGTCTCGAAGAAGACCTCTGCCCTGCCCGACGTCGGCTCCGACAAGCGCACGATGGACATGTTCGCGATCATCGATCGCGAGCTGGGTCGGTGCAGCACGATTCTCTCCGAGCTGCTCGAGTTCGCGCGCGATCGCCAACCGCATCGGGTCGCCACGGATCTCCACGCGCTCATCGACGAGGTGTTCTCGGTCGTCGCGAAGCCTGCGCCGACCATGCTCCTCGTGAACGAGATCGATCCCGCGTTCGAGCACCCCGCGATCGACGCCGATCAGATCCGCCAGGTCCTCGTGAACTTGGTGCAGAACGGACTCGAAGCGATCCCCAAGGATGGCAGCGTGCGCGTCACGCTGGGCAAGACCGAAGAGGGCGACTTTCTCCTCGAGGTCATCGACAACGGCAAGGGCATCGCCGCCGAGCTCAAAGAGAGCATCTGGAAACCGCTCTTCACCACGAAGAAACGCGGCACCGGGCTCGGTCTTCCCATCGTCGTGAACATCGTCGGCCGTCACGACGGCCTCGTCAGCTTCGACAGCGCCCCCGGGAAGGGGACGACGTTTCGCATTCAGTTTCCGCCCCGCCCGGCCTCTGAAGGGCCCGAGCCGGACGCGGGCGGCGCCTCCGAGCTGACCTGATTCGACGCGGCGTCGCTCGTCAGCGCGGGCCGGAGCGATGACGCTCCGAGCCCTCGAGGTCGAGCGCGCCGAGCTCGACGCAGAGGCTCAGCACGCCATCCGCGCTTCCTGGAAGCTCTTCGAGGACTCCGCGCGCTTCGAGATATTCGGCGACGCCGCTCGGTCGTCCGCGCCGCCCGAGCGCGATGCGCGGCGCGCCGTGATCGAGCATCACGCGGAGCAGCTCGATCGCGATCTGCTCTTGCGACCGGACCAGGTGGACTGCGGCAACGCGGACGATGACGTCGAGCGAGAGTGACTCGGAATCGATGCCCTCGGCAGAGAGGACGTCGTCGATCCGACGCCACGCCGCGGGAAACGCCCTCTCGAGCGCGACGCTGCGCTTCTTGTCTCCGGAGATCTCGCCGGTGCCGTCGAGGTCTTGCTGCGTCAGAACTACGACCACGCCGATCTCGAGGCCTGCGCCTTCTGCGGCTGCGATGCGCGCGACCGCCGCGAGCGCCGCGTCTCCGCGCGGCGACATGTCGAGCCCGACCACCCAGTCCATCGCCCAAGTCGAGCACAGTCGCGCCGCGCAGCGCGAGGGGTACGTGACGGGTCTGTGACGGCGGTGCGACATCTCGCCCGCAAGGTCGCGACGTCATTGCGACCCAGGGCTGATCGCACGATGGGAGGCCATGCCCCGCGTGGCGAGCCTTTCGGCACTGCTCCTCGCGGTGTCCTGCGCGCCGATCGAGGACGTGCGCGAGCAGGAGATCGTCGACGTCGTGGTGCGGGCAGACGAGCCGCTTCTGCGCGCGCGCCCCGCGCTCGTCGCGAGCAAATACCGCGCGATGCAGGGCAGCCTGTTCTCGTTCTACCGCGGCACCTTCCCCCTTTATTTGCACGACACGGCGGCGGGTCACGTCGGCGATGCCTCGAGCTTCGACGTGAAGGTCTTCCCTTTCACGATCGGCGACGCGCATCCCGAGAACTTCGGGACGCTCCTCGCCGCGGACGGCACGCTCGGTTTCGAGCCGAACGACTTCGACGGCGCCGATCGCTACCCGTATCTGTGGGACGTCCGGCGTCTCGCCATCGGGCTCGTGGTGGGTGCGCGAGACTCGAACCCGGACGATCCGGATGCGCGGAAGGTCGCGCGGGCAAGCGAGCACGACTATGCGCAGGCCGCGGCGCTCGGGTACGCGGAAGAGATCCATCGCCTGGCCCGCGGCGGCGCGCGCGAACGCTTCACTGCTCCGACCAGCGCGTTCCTGATCGATCTGTTCAAGCGCGCGAACAAAGATCTCGCCTCACGTGACGAGCTAGCGGGGCTCACAGTCATGACGAACGGACGCCGTCGACTGCTTCGCGGCGTGCTCGACGAGGCGGATCCGGAGAACACGACAGAGAGCGTCTCTGACACGGTGGCGACAGCGCTCCCGGGCACACTCGGGGCCTATCGACAGACGTTGCCTGTCGCGTTGCCTAAAGCGTTCTTCGAGCTGAAGGACGCGGCGCGAGAATACGGCTCCGGGGTCGCGAGCCGACCTCGCGTGCGGATCCTCTTGCTGGTCGAGGGGCCGACGACGTCGCTCGACGACGATGTCATCCTCGAGCTGAAGGAGATCGCGGACAGCGGCGCGCCCCCAGTCGCCGAGCCGTCGGTTTCAGCGGACGACGTCGGGGGGCGCATTCGGCACGCCCTCGAGTCGTGCTGGACGACGCGCTCCGCGGAGCCACTTTGGGGGACGTCGACGCTCCTCGGCCTTCCGGTTCAAATTCGAGCGGAGCGCGAGGCGCACAAGACGGTCCGCGTCGCGAGGATGAAGGAAGAGCTCGGAACGCCGGAAGCGATCACCGACCTCGCGACCGAGCTCGGCCAGACACTCGCGCGGATCCACGCAGGCTCCGAGGCCTCGCTTCCGGGCACGATATCCGCAATCGACTTGGCGATCGGCGACGACCGAGCCGCTTTCGCGGACGAGCAGACCGCGGTCGCTCTCGAGTATGCAGACGTCGTCGAGGGCGACTACGCGCGCTTTCGGGACGCGCTCGACACCCTCGGGCCGACGCTCGGCTTTCGAAACGACACGACAGACGCCCCCGACGCGGACCTGGCCGCGCTCTACGGGACGCCTCCCGAGGTCACACCTTGAAGCTCCTTCGTTTCCGCCGGGTCGCGTCGGTTCGGACGAGCGCTCGCACGGCGATCACTCTTCTCGCGTGCTCAGCCGTCTGCATCGCCCGCGACGCGTGGGCCGACGACGCGCCGCCGCCTCTCCCGCTTCCCGCTGCGCTCCCGGAAGCGAATGCCGACGACGCCTCCGTGACCTGGTCGCTCTCGGGCGGCCGCGCGAGCTTCCCACTGCTCGACGACTCTGACCCGCTCATCGTCGAAGCGCACCTCGCCGTGTTCGCGCAATACGTCCTCTCGATTCGCAAAGAAGCGGCCGAGACGGAGTGGTTCCACGACTTCGAGCTGCCACGGGCGCACGCGCGCCTGGACGCGTCCTTCGACGGCGCGCACGCGCGCGTCACCGTCGAGGGCGTGCGCAGCGCGTCGGAGGGCGCGCTCGTCGGCGTCGCCGGAGACAGCTTCGTCCTGCGTCTTCGCGAAGCTTGGGCCGACTACGTCGCATGGGACGCCGTCGAGCTTCGCCTCGGTCTCCTTCCCACGATGACCATCGGCCCGATCGAAGAGATGTGGGGCATGCGAATGGTCGCGCCCACCGGGCTCGAGCGGACCGCGCTCGCGTCGCCGGTCGACCTCGGCGCGACCGGGAGAGGCTTCCTGCCGCTCGGGCTCGGCTGGGTCGGCGTCGGCGCCTACAACGGTGAGGGCTACGACCGCCGCGAGCTCAATCGCGGGAAGAACATCGAGATCGCGACCGCGCTGCACCCGCTCTCGGTCGTGAAGGGCGCCGAACCTCTGACCGTGACCGGCAGCTACGTCTCCGGTTCATCCGGCATCGCCCTCGCCCGCGCAGATCGCGTCAGCGTCGGGCTCGGCTGGGAGGGCGACGTCATTCGCGGCGGCGCCACGCTCACGCAGGCTTGGGGCGTCGCAGACGCGGGCGACCAGGAGTCGCTGCTCGTCGAGGGGTTCCTCCGCGTGCGTCCGATCGAGCGACTCGACCTCGGCGTCGACACGGTCGCCTGGCTCCGAGACCGCGCCGACCCGGACGACTGGCTCGTCACCATCACCGGCGCCGCCGGCTACTTCATCGTCGACCCGCTCGGAGTGTTCCTCGCGGTCGACGGTCAGCTCTTCGGACCGAGCACCGAGCAGGCGTTGCCCGGTCTCGACGACGTCCGGCTTCGCGTCATCACGAGCCTTCAGTTCTAGGAGATCCCCATGTCGAGAATCACCACAGTTCTTCCTATCGCCGCTCTCTTCCTGGCGATCGGCTGCAGCGAGTCCAAGAGCGACGACACTGGCGGCGGCGGATCTGGCACCGGCGGAGAGGCGCAGTCCACGACGTCGAGCGCGGGTGGCGCGACGACGACCACGACCGACACGACGACGACCAGCTCGATGACGACGGGCGACGTCGTCGTCAACGAAGTCTCGGCGACCGAGGACTGGGTCGAGCTCTTCAACCGTGGAGATGGCCCGGCCGACCTGTCGGGACTGAGCCTCGCCGACCAAGACACGCCTGGCGTCCCGAAGATCGCTGAGGAGATCACGTTCCCCGACGGGACCACGCTCGCCCCGGGCGCCTACCTCTTCGTGCTCGCCAAGCAGGCCGTGGACCCGGGGGAGCAGGCGCCGCAGTCCGTTTGCGCGCCGGGCTCGAGCCCCTGCTTCTATGCGTCGTTCGGACTCTCGGACTCGAACGGCGATGCAGTGTTTCTTCTCGATGGCAGGACCATCTTGGACACGGGCGAGTATCCGGCAGGCGCTGTTGTTGCGGACGAGAGTTGGTGCCGCTTGCCCAACGGAACCGGAGGCTTCGCGGCCTGTGCACCGACGCCGAGCGCGGTGAACGCGGCCCCCTGAAGCGCGTTCTTCCGGGACGCTCGCCCCGGCATCGGGCGCGCGTCCTCCGTCCTTCAGGAAGATCCAAGATCCTCAGCGACGACGGTGAGAAAACGCACGCGGATCGCTGTCAGCGTCGTGACACCCTCGCCCGCGCCGCGCGCGATGTGGGCCATTTAGGCCGATTCACGACGCGGGAACGTTCATGGCACTTCGCTTGCTGAAGGCCTCCCTACATAGGTCGGCGCCGCTTCAACGACTCGCCCGACCTCGGAGGTCAAGATGCGACCGTTGGGACGCGCCCGACTCGGGCTCGGGGTTCTTTTGTTTTTGGCTGGCGGCTGCATGGAAGAGCGCGAGCCGATCGACCACGTTCAACCAGGCGCGCTGTCGAAGTCGTTCTTCGTCGGCAGCGATCTCACCGATCCGTCGGACGATCCGGAGTTCTACTTTCGGAACTACGTAGTCGACGGCTCGGCGTCCCAGTCGCTCATCGGCATCGGGACCTGGAGCGGCGTCGACCGCATTCGTTGGGAGATCGACGAAAACCTCTTGATCGCGCGAAAGGCCTATCAGCTCGCGGACGGAGAAGACGACAAGGCCCTGCCCTCGAAGACCCCGGACGGCACGGTGGTGGCGGCGTTCGCGATCACCAGTCAGTTCGACATTCAGCACGGCTACAACCCGACGACCGGCGAAGAGAACAACGTCGTCGAGGAGAACACCAACGACCGCCCATGGAACCAGCGCAAGTACATGCGCGTGGACTGGTCGAAGAACTTGGTCGACTCCCCGATGTGGGACGAGATGTTCATGGGGAAGCTCTTCGGAAACATCACGGTGACCGCGGCCACTCATGACGAGTCGAACACGGCCCTTCCGGACGCACCCGATTTCGACTTCGACAATGGCTACTTCGACATCACGACGAAGTACTATGTCGAACCGGCCGACAGCACACTCATCCCGGGACTACCGACTTGCGCAGTGGTCGGCATCTTCACGGGCTCGACGACGTACGAGTGCGACGCGCAAGAGGCGACCGTCCGCAGCTCGTTCCTGCGCGTGAACCCCGACGACGACTTCGAGCCGCTCGAGCTCACGAACGCTCCGCTCGACATCGTCGGCAACCCCGCCGGCATTCGGTATGGCTCTCTGGTCGCGGGCTTGGTGGGCGGCGTAAAGCAGGGCTGGGATCCGGGCTACGGCTTCACTGACTCGCTCTATCACCGCTTCGCGCACATCCACAATCTGTGGAAGGCAAGCCATCAGGACGCCTCGTGCGATACGAACGACGACGCCGACGCCAACGGCTCGGCAGACCAATGCGAGAACGCCCTCACGGGCTGGGATGGCGCCGACGGATCGCAGTGTGACGTCGACTCGAACCGCTGCACGATCCCTTATCGCGATCGCGAGCTGAAGACCGTCGGCTATTGGGTCAACCCGGAGTTCCCGGCCGAGCTTCAGGATCCGATCGACGACGCCGGCGCTCGAAAGAGCGAGGGCGCCGCGGAGCAGGTCATTCACGGATGGGATCAGCTCCTCCAAGCCTCGATCGCGCACGCTCGCGAGGTCGAATGCCGACGTACCGGCGGATCGCGAGACGCGTGCGCCGCAGAGTTCCTGGACGCCGAGAAGGAAATGGTTCGTTACGGCGGGTGGCTCGTCGACAAGGCGAAGGACCCGACACCCGTGCTGACCCTCTGCCACAACCCGGTGCGCGAGTACGATGACCACCAGACCTGCGGGGCCACTGGCAAGGCGGCGCGCCTGGGAGACATTCGCAAAAACTTCTTCGCCTATTGGCCATACGCGTCACGCGCGCCCTACGGCGGCATCGGAAACTGGGGCGCCGACCCACAGACCGGAGAGATCCACGGCGCCGCGGCCATGATCATGGGTCGTTCCGCGACCTACGCGGCGGCGCTGCAGCGCGACGTCATCCAGGTGGCCATCGGAGACCTCGCGATCGAGGACATCACGAACGGGGTCCCGGCGGACAACTACGTTCATCAGCTGCAGAACGGGCACGCGCCGGAGAGCTTCACCGGCGAAGAGCTGGCGGCGCGCGTCGCTTCGATCGACACGTCGCACGCGATGACGACGATCCTGCCGCAGAAATTCGACGCCTCGGACGTCGCCGGGCAATCGAATGCTTGGTTCAACGCGCAGAAGCAGGCGTCTCTCGCGAGCGACAGCCTGTCGCAGTCTCAACTCGAGGTGGACGCGTACGCGAAGACGCTGACCGACACGCCACTCGAGGCAGGGCTGGTCGATTCGCATTGGCTCGTCGACGCCGCCGCGCTCGATCCAAACGGCGTCACGGACGAGCAGACGCTCGACGCCGTCTCGCCCTTGCGCGGTCTCGATCCGGGGAACATGCGCATCATCTCGCACGACATCTCGACATTGCTCGGCGCGCGGGGCATCTGCTTCCACGATACGGAAGCGCCGGTTTTCGGGAGCGTCGAGCTCCAGGGCCTGGCGAAGTACTTCAAGGCGAAGTACCCGGACGGTGAATACGACGCCAAGTCTCGCGGAGAGGCTATCTACAACGAACTGTGGATCGAGGCGTTCAAGGGCATCGCCATCCACGAGGTCGGCCACTCGCTCGGACTGCTTCACAACTTCGCGTCGTCGTGGGACGCGCAGAACTTCACGCCCGCGTACTGGCAATTGCGGACGCACGACGGGAAGAGCACGGCCTCGTGCGAAGGCTCGCCTCGCACCGGCGATCTCGAGTCGGCCGACGCCGACTCTTGCATGGGCCCACGCTACCTCGACCCAGAGACGAAGGACGAGCAAGGCTTGGCCGACGAGTCTCGCCCCAACATCGACTACTTCGGACAGACCTCGGTCATGGAGTACTCGCTCGAGCGCTTCGGAGAGACGATCGGACTCGGACAGTACGACGCTCATGCGATGAAGGCGCTCTACGGTCGAGTCCTCGAGACGTTCGACGACGCCGATCACGGCGGCTTCGCCGTGAAGGACCAAAACGCCTTCGCGCCTCGGCTCGAGTCGCAGCTGATCGAGCAGGACCGCGTCGTCCGGTCGACGGCACCCTTCGCGGGTCAGAAGTTCGCCAAGCCGACGCATTACACGGAGGTCGCCCGGATGATGAAGACGTTCGACCCCGCACGATGCCGGGACGCGACGGACGAAGAGAAGGCCATCGCCGGATGGCGGCTCGTCCACGGCAAGGTCTGCGCGCCGGCGCCGCGTGATCATGCCGCGTGGATCGACTTCGAGAACGGAAACGCAGAGACCGGCAACACGTCGAGCGCTGCGGTCGCCTGGCACACGAAGAAGTCGGCGAAGACCGGGGGCGGAATGGTCCGCTGGTTCTACCGATACGGCACTTCGGACAACGCCTACTACCACACGAACCCTGGGGACGCGGGCGCCGACGCGTTCGAGGTCACGAAGAACACGATCGACTCCTTCGACGCGATGTACCCGTGGACGTACTTCCGAAGAGGAAACCGCGAATACATCGCAGAGTCGATTCCCTCGCGAATCGCCAGTCAGACTCTCGAGCGACTGCGCTCCTATCACTGGAACGCGGCGAACCGGAATGCCTTCTTCCGATCTTTCGGCTCTGACGTGTTCGACGAGATCGCGAACAGCGACGACTGGCACCGACCGGAGATGGTCGCAGAGACGAAGGGCTTCGACGCCTTTGCTCGCATCCTCCTCATGCCGGAGCCTGGAGAATATGCGGCGATGCCCGCGCAGGCCGGCTCGACGCGGCAGATCTTCGACGTGTCGACGAACGGTGGGTTCTTGGTGGGCGCCGGCGACGGACGCTTCGTCGAAGAGGACTTCGACAGCGACCCCGATGGTGGCGGCTCTTGGGATTACCAACACTGGATGAACCACGCAGGCTTCGGCGTCGAGAAGACGTACGCGGCGATGGCCCTCGCCGATGCACGCCCGGTCCTCTCGACCATCAGCCGCGCGAACTACCTGGACGGGCGCGACTCGAAGATCAGCTTCCGTTCGGACATGCCAGAGGCGATGGACCGACTGCTCGGTGGCATCCTCTCCGAAGACTGGGAGACCGTCGGGATGTACGTCGGGAACGGCTCTGGGGCGCAGACACCTTCGCTCCTCGATCTGCGGAGCGTGGACGAACCACGTCGACCGGACGGAGCGCGCATTCTGTTTCCCAACGTCGGGTACAAGCAGCAACTCGGGCTCGTCGTGTTCGGTAATCTGTACTCGCGCGCCGGGTCGGACATGCAGCTCGCGAACAAGATGCGTGTCTGGCTGCTCGGGCACGACTCTTCGGTCGAGGTGCCAGAGACGCAGCAGATTCGCTTCTACGATCCCGCGGTGGGCTACACCTACGTAGCGCGGCGCTACGGCGCCGAGACGATCGACGGCAAGGTCGCCGACCGGGGCATCGCCTCACGCATGCTGGCGCACGCGAACGACCTCGCGGCGGCGAGCTACGAGACGGAGAAGGACGCAGAAGGCAACACCGTGCTCGACGCGTTCGGCGCGCCGGTGTTCTCGGTCGATTCGAGTGGGTTGCCCATCGTGCTGGAGGACGGACGTATCGCGGAGCTCACGCGATACATCGGCCTCCTCGATGCGGCGCGGCAGGTCGGCCACAAGCTGGGCTACGGCCCGATCGGAGGTGGAGAAGAGTGACTCTTCGGGTGACGACGAGCTCCGACCGAAGGTCGGACGGCGACAACTCCGACCGAAGGTCGGAGGGTGACAACTCCTCCTGATGCGATGCCCCCTCCACACCTCGGTGTGGAGGGGGTTTTCGCTCGGGCCTCCGCGGCGTTGGTTCGGTGTACGCTCCGCGCTCGATGGCCCGACACCTTCGCACGCGCTTCGCCCTATCCTGCTTTGCCGCCACCTCGCTCATTCTCGCGGCCTGCGGCGGCACGACGCCCGCTGCGAAAGATGGCGAGGCCGCACCCGGGGAGGGCCTGAGCATTCTCGAACAGGCGCACTACGCGAGCGCGCACGGCGGGCCTGCGGGCGGAGCATCCCAGAGCGGCACGCCGACGGTGGCGGCCGACCGCACGGAGCCACCGCCGCCGCCGCCATCGGCTGGCGCGGCCTCCGAGCGGACCGCGTCCGGAGAAGACCGCGACGGCGACGGACTCCCCGACTCGATCGACCGCTGTCCCGACGAGCCCGAGGACAAGGACGGCTTCGAGGACGACGACGGCTGCCCCGATCCCGACAACGATCGCGACAGGATCGTCGACGCGCAGGACCGGTGCCCGAACGACCCGGAAGATTTCGACGGCGTGCAAGACGAGGACGGCTGCCCAGAGCCGCAGTGAGGCGTCAGCCGCCGCGCAGACGACTCTCCACGGCGGAGAGGAGCCCCTCGAGCGAGCTGACCTCGGCGGTCACGTCGACTCGAACGCCGTGCTTCGCCGCGGTCGCCGCGGTCACACCCCCGATCGCGGCGAACACCCCCGCAGAGCCGATCGCCGCAGGTGCGCTCGAGGCGTCGCGATCCCCCACCGCCGCGACGAGCGCATCGACCGTGCTGCTCGAGGTGGCGAGGACGACGTCGATCTCTCCCGACTCGAAGCGCTCACGAAGCGTTGCCACCTCTTCGGGCAGCGCTGCGAGGGTTTCGTAGACCGGGACGACGTCCACGATGACGCCATGCGCGCGTAGCGTCTCCGGGAGGATCTCGCGCGCCACCTTCGCGCGGAGCAAAGCGACGCGCGCGCCGGCCGCGCCGTCCGAACGCGAGGTCCCCAGATCGTCGAGGATCGCAGCCGCGAGCGCCTCGCCGCGAAAGACAGCAGGCACGATGTCGGGTCGCACGCCGTGCGCGCGAAGGAGCGCAGCCGTCCCCTCGCCGACGACCGCGACGCGTGCAGCGCCGAACGCGCGCGCATCACGACCCGCGCGAGCAAGCGCGTCGAACGTCTTTTCGACGCCGTTCTCGCTCGTGAAGGCGACCACGTCGTACGACGCGAGCTCGGCGATGGCTCGATCGACGCGCGCGACGTCCGGGACATCGACGACGCGAAGGAGCGGTTGCTCGATCGGGAGCGCCCCTCGGCGTCGAAGCGCCGCGCTCGTCGCGGCCGCCTGCGCTCCGGCGCGGAGCACGAGGACCCGCTTGCCGAACAGCGGACGCTGATCGAAGAACCGCAAGCGCGCACGCAGCGTCACGACGTCGCCCACGTAGAGGATCGCCGGCGTGGGCAGGTTCGCGCGCCGGGTCTTCGCGGCGATGTCGGAGAGGGTTCCTTCGACGGAACGCTGCGTGCCGAGCGTGCCCTGCGACACGACGAGCGCGGGCGTCGTCGCGGCACGACCGGCGTCCCGCATGAGCGCTTCTGTCACGTGCTCCAGGCGCTTGTGCGCCATGAGGACGACGACGGTCCCGCGGACACCCGCGAGCTCGCGCAGATCGAACGGCTCTCCGTGCCTCGTCGTGCCGCTCAGGATGACCACGCTCGACGCGAGATCGCGGTGCGTCAGAGACACACCCGCGTACGCACCGACCGCGAGCGGCGACGTGACGCCCGGAACGATCTCGAACGCCACCTTCGCGGCCGCGAGCGCCTCTGCTTCTTCCGAGCCGCGCCCGAACAGATACGGGTCGCCGCCTTTCAAGCGAACGACGCTGCGCCCGGCGCGCGCGAGCTCGATGAGCCTCGCCTCGATGCGGACCTGAGAGGTCTGCTTGTCGACCGGATCGGCGCCGCGCTTTCCGACGTACTCGACTGACGCGTCCTTGCGCGCGCGAGCCAAGAGCGCTGGGTGAACCAGCTCGTCGTGAAGCACGGCGTCCGCCGTCGCGATCAGCTCCGCGCCTCGCAGCGTGAGCAAATCAGGGTCACCGGGGCCGGCGCCGACCAAGTAAACAACGCCGGGTTCTGCGGGGCTCACAGCGCAACTTTCCCAGAACCCCGCGAGTCTTGACAATCCTTTGTGCCGCATTCATAAGCCGACGCTCCGAGAGGTGCGGGGGGCCGTGCAGGGAATGGCTGTCAAGATCAGAACGGGGGCCCTCGTGGGCAAGGGGACGGACCGCTGGTTCGTGACCGATGGCATGAACGCCGTCGGTCCGGTCCGGTTGGACCTCCTTGCGCGCGGCGTGGCGACCGGTCGGGTCCCCCCAGAGAGCTTCGTTCGCCACGATTCTTGGAAGGTCTGGCGCCCGCTCGCCGACTTCACCGAGGTCGCAAACGACGCAGGACCCCAGCTCTCACCTTCGGTGAAGTCGCTGATGACGGACGAGCTGAGCCGCGAGACGGTCGAGCTCTCGAACGATGATTTCGTCGTCGAGTCGTCGTCCGCTCCCGGGGACCTGGAAGACAAGCCCTCCCCGTTCGCGCAGACCGGAGAGGTCGAGACGAAAAAGTCGCCGGACACCGTGCTCGATCGTCCTTCGCTCGACTCCTATCTCGACGACGAAGAGACCCAGATCCCACAGAAGAAGCTCGCCCCGTACGCGCCAGCCGAGCCGATCGCCGGCGCAGCGCCGAGGCCGCGCTCCGTGCCTCCGCCGCCGCCCGTCCGCGCGCACTCCATACCACCAGTCCCAACCTCGGCTGTGCCGCGGCCCGCATCGATCCCGCCGCGTCCGGCTTCGATCCCGCCGCGACAGCCTTCGATTCCGCCTGTTTCCGCGTCCGCGCCGCCTCGCCAGGGCTCCATCCCGCCGGGATCCATCCCGCCGGGATCCATCCCGCCGGGGTCGATGGCCCCGGGCGCTTCGCGTTCGCTTCCGCTTCCGCCACCCCGTCCGATGTCGTCGCCTCCGGCGCGAATCGGCTCGGTTCCGCCGCGGCCGCTCTCGACGCCGCCGCCTCGCGCTCCGCGGTCCCCGTCGATTCCCCCCGTCACCATGTCGCCGCAAATCTTCGGCACGGACGACGTCTCGGGCGCCGCCCGACCTGCAGAGTCTGCCGATCGGCTGCCGGACGACGAGCTCACCGGCGCGAACGATTTGTCGGAGGCGTTGCTCCTTCTTCTGGGCGCCTCGGTAAAACGGTCACGCGCAGATGCAGCCATGCTCCATCGCATGGCCGACGACGGCGCCACCGTTCTCTGCGCGCACGGCCCGAAGATGGTCGACGTGCTCGGCATGCGGACGCGCCTGCTCGATCCCGCGGTCGTCGCGGCCGCGGGCGGGCACATCGTCGTCTCCGAGCCGGCTCCGGGCCCCGCGGGTGACGCGACAATCAGCCGCCTGCGCAAGCTCGGCGTCGATCCTGAATCGACCGCGATGTTTCCGCTTCGGCCGCGCGGGCGTCTCCTCGCGATCCTCGAGCTCGGCAAGAGCGTCCGCCTCAGTCCACGCGAGATCGCGTCGGTCGACGCGCTCGTCGCCGCGTTCATCGCTCGCGCGGAAGCCGCTGGCTGGGCTCCGTAGCTCCGAGCGCCCTTCTTCGGCTCCATGGCGCTCCATTGCTCGCGTTTGCCCGCGGCGTGCCTGGCTCTGGACTCCAACGAAGAGAGGCGCCATGGTCGCTTCGATGTTTCCGACCGTGCGCCCGCGCCGCCTCCGAAGGACCGCGTCGATTCGCTCGCTCGTACGCGAGACCACGCTCGCACCGAGCGACCTCATCCTTCCGCTCTTCTTCGCCGACTTCCTGACAGAGGCGAAGCCCGTCGCGTCGATGCCCGGCGTCGATCAGCTCCCGGTCAGCGCAGCCGCAGAGCAGGCGCGGCAAGCCGCGAAGCTCGGCCTCGGCGGGGTCATCCTCTTCGGCCTACCCAAGGTGAAGGACGCCCGCGGAGAAGCCGCGTGCGATCCGAACGGCCCCGTCCCGCGCGCGGTCGCGGCGATGAAAGACGCGGCGCCCGACCTCGTCGTCATCACGGACACGTGCGTCGATGAGTACACCGACCACGGACACTGCGGCATCCTGAAGAAGGACGCCCGCGGTGAGATGGTCGTCGACAACGACGCGACGCTCGACGTGCTCGCGCGCTCCGCGGTCGCGCAAGCGAAAGCCGGCGCTGACATCGTCGCGCCGAGCGACATGATGGACGGCCGCGTCGGCGCCATCCGCAGGGCGCTCGACGACGAGTCCATGAGCGACATCGCGATCCTCTCGTACTCCGTGAAATACGCGTCGGCGTTCTATGGCCCGTTCCGCGACGCGGCGGACTGCGCGCCTCAGTTCGGCGATCGCGCGGGCTACCAAATGGATCCCGGCAACGGCCGCGAGGCGCTGCGCGAGCTCGAGCTCGACATCGCCGAGGGCGCCGACATGGTGATGGTGAAGCCAGCGCTCCCGTACTTGGACGTACTCTGGCGCGTCCGCCAGGCGACGACCCTCCCGGTCGGCGCGTACAACTTCAGCGGCGAGTACGCGATGATCAAGGCCGCCGCCGCCGCAGGGATGATCGACGAGAAGCGCGCCACGATGGAGGCGCTCACCTCTATTCGTCGCGCCGGCGCCGACTTCATCCTGACGTACCACGCGCCCGACGTCGCACGTTGGCTCGGCGCATGAGGGTCCGACTCGCTGCCTTCGCGGCGATGCTCGTCGCCCTGCCGCTCTCGGGCTGCGAGGTCGTCCTGGGCACGTGCGGTGAAGAGCTCGCCGACAAGGGCGCCGCGCTCTACACCGAGGGCACGACGAAGGACGGCGTCTACCAGTCTTCGTCTTGGGACACGGACGATCTCATCGAGTTCGCGCCCGGCCAGATCATTCGCTTCGAGCACCGCCTCGGCGTCGTGCCGAGCTCGTATCAGGTCTACGTCACCGCGGCGCGAAGCGGGGACGGCTCCGAGCTCGTCCTCGCGACGGGAGATCAGGCAGAGCTCGTGTCCATCGATGACGAAGCGATCACGCTCCACAACGACTCGTGCTCGGACTGGTTCATTCTGGTGGTGGCGCGGGGGGAGTCGACTCCTTGATCGCGGGCGGCCGTCCGCTCGGGACGGCGACCTCTTCCCGCGCAAACTGGAGCGCGTGGAGCTTCGCGTAGACCCCCTCTTTCTCGAGGAGCTCGTCGTGCGTGCCTTGTTCGACGATCTGGCCCTTGTGAAACACGACGATGCGGTCGGCCTTGCGAATGGTCGATAGGCGGTGCGCGATGACGAGCGCGGTCCGTCCCGACAATGCGCCCTCGACGGCGCGTTGCAAGCGTGACTCGGTCTCGCTGTCGACGTTGGCGGTCGCCTCGTCGAGGACCAAGATGTCCGGATCTTTGTAGAGTGCGCGCGCGAAGGCGATGAGCTGGCGCTCGCCGGCGCTGAAGTTGGAGCCGCGCTCTTCCACCTTCGCGTCGAGCCCACCCTCTCGACGCAGCAAGAGCTCGAGGGCGTCGATGCGCTCGAGCGCAAGCTTCACGCGCGCCATGTCCGGGGTCTCGTCGCCAGCGGCGATGTTCGACGCCACCGTGCCCGGGAACAGGAACACGTCCTGCGGCACGACGGCGAAGTGCGACCGGAGCGCCTCGCTGGACCAGTCGCGGACGTCGACGCCGAAGAGCAGCGCCTTACCCTCTCGAATCTCGTAGAGGCGCAGGAACAGCGAGGCGACCGTGCTCTTTCCGGCGCCCGTCGCGCCGACGAGCGCGACGCGCTCGCCCTTCGCGACCTGGAACGTCACGTCGCGAAGCGCGGTCGACGTCGGCTTGTAGCCGAACGTGACGTGATCGAGCGCGAGCGCGGGCGCGCCGGGGACGCCCTTGTCCGTCTTTTCACCGCCATGCGTGTCGGGCGCGTCCACGTCCTGGTTCTCGAAGAGCTCGAAGACGCGCTCTGCGCCTGTCATCGCGCTCTGCACCAACGTGTAGCGCGCCGAGAGATCGCGGATGGGGAGGAAGAACTTGTCGATGTACGCGACGAACGTGAAGAGCGTTCCGAACGAGACTCGATCGCTCGCCGCGTGAAGCCCCGCGGCCCAAAGGACGCTCGCCACGCAGAGGCTCGAGATCATCTCTATCGACGCGTCCATCGTGGCGTCGAAAATGATCGAGCGGTTGTTCGCCTCTCGATAAGCAGAGTTGATCTGATCGAACTCGGCGGCGCTCTCTTCTTCGCGTGCGAACGCCTGGACGACCGCCATGCCGTTCACTTGCTCGTTCAGATACGCGTTCATCCGCGCGGTCTTCGAGCGCACCTCACGGAAGGCGCTCCGGATGCGCTTGCGCGTCCAGTTCACCCCGATGAGGACCGGCGGCAGCGATGCGAACGCGATGAGCGCCATCTGCCAATCCATCCGCATCATCACGACGACGATGACCACGAGGCGGAGGAGATCGCCGATCGCGTTCAGCGCTCCCGAGGCGAACATTTCACCGATCGCGTCGACGTCGTTCGTCACGCGGGTGACCAGACGCCCGACGGGTGTGCGATCGAAGAACGACAGGCTGCGCGTGTGGAGGAACGCGAAGACCGCGCGGCGAAGGTCGGCCATCGCGCGCGCGCCAGCCACCTGCATCAGGTACATCTGCGGGAAGGCGATGGCCTGCTCGAGCACGATCAGGCTCGTCAGGATGACGCCCGCCTTGACCAGCCCGCCCGGCACCTTGCCGATCGAGTCGAGGCCCTGGCCCATGAGATAGGGCTGCGCGAGCGCCGCTGCCGAGCCGAGCAGCAGGAGGATGATCGAGACGACCATCTGCGAGCTGTGTGGGCGAACGTACGGCCAGAGACGGAGGAGCGTCTTGGCGTCGTACGTGTTGAGCTGGCCCTCTTCGTGGAACTTCGCGAGCGCGGCCTCGGCCCGTCGCTTCGGAGCGTTCTTCGGGGCGCCGTTCGTGGCTGCGGCGGTCATGTCGGCACCGGCAGCGCGGTGTCCGCGTCGAAGGAGTCGAGATCCGCTTCGAGGGCCTGTTCGCGCGCGAACGCGGCGTAGAGACCGGGCGCGGCGGCGAGCTCGTCGTGCGTGCCCGTCGCCACCACCTCGCCATCGTCGAGGACCACGATCTTGTCGCAGCGCCTGGCCGCGACCACGCGATGGGTGATGAGGATCAGCGTACGCGACGCCTTCTGTCGTTCGATGGCCTCGAGGATCGCAGCCTCGGTTTTTGCATCGACGGCCGAGAGCGGATCGTCGAGCACGAGCACCGGACAGCTTCGGAGGAGGGCACGCGCGAGCGCCGTGCGCTGACGTTGCCCGCCCGAGAGCTGCACGCCCCGCTCGCCGACGACCGTGTCGAAGGCGTCCGGGAGACCCTCGATCTCGGACAAGACCTGCGCCTCGCGTGCTGCCTCCTTGACCTTCGCGTCCGCATCCGGCGCGTCGACGTCGTCGAGCGAGTAGCCGATGTTCTTCGTGACGGTCGTCGAGAACAGGAACGCGTCCTGCTGCGCGTAACCGATCGAGCCCCTCACCCGAGCGAGCGACAGGTCGCAGACGTCGTCGCCGTCGAGGAACACCGCGCCCCGCGGCGTCGGCATGAGACGCGAGAGCAGCACGGCGAGCGTGCTCTTGCCCGAGCCGGTCCTGCCGACGATCGCGAGCGAGCCCCCGGCGGGGACCTCGAGGCTGACGTCGCGAAGGACCGGCTTGTCCTTGTACGCGAACGTCAGGTGCTCGACCTTCACGTTGCCTCGAACGGGCTCCTCTCGCACGAGCGGGCCGCTCTGCACCTCGGGCACGGCGTCGAAGATCCCGCGGAGTCGTTCGTAGCCGGCGCGTCCGCGCTGCACGATCGCGGCGACGAAGCCGAGCGCCATGAGGGGCCACGACAAGCGGAGGAGCGCGAGCCAGAACGAGACGAAGCCGCCTGGCGTGATCGCCCCGTCGTCCATGAGCGCGCCGCCGTACCAAAACACGATGAGAACCCCCACCGCGTTGATGGTGCCCATGACGGGGCCCATGCTGCCGCGGAGTCGCGCGAGGGACAGGCTCTTCTCGAGATACTTCTCGTTCGACTTCTCGAACGCGGCGGCCTCCGAGCCGCCGAGCCCGAAGGCCCGGACGACGCGAACGCCGGCGAGGCTCGCGAGGACGCGATCGCTCATGTGCCCGATCGCCTCTTGGTTCTCGCGAGTGCGGGTGAAGAGCCGCGTCGAGAAGCTTCGCGTGACGAGCCAAAGGAGCGGCACGGTGAGCAAGCTGGCGATCGTGAGGCGCAACGAGATCGTCGCCATGACGTAGAGCGCGCTCGCGAACGCGAAGACGCTCGAGATGACGTTCAGCACGCCGAAGCCGAGCAGCAACCGCACCTGCGTCAGGTCGTTCGTCGCGCGGCTCATGATTTCGCCCGTCGGCATCGTCCGGAAGAACGACGGACCGAGCGCTTGGAGCCGATCGAGCAGTACCGCGCGCAGCTCGTACTCGACGTTGCGACCCGCGCTGAAGACGATGTATCGCGACGCGACGCGCGCGAGCGCGGCGATGATGCTCACCGCGAAGATCGACAGCGCCGCGATCTTCGCGTCACCACCACGCAGCGTGGTCGCCGCGTCGACGGCGTCGCGCACGAAGAAGTCGCGGCGCGCCATGAGGAACTGCTGCACGAGCAGCAAACCCCCTCCGGCCAGGTAGATCCAGGCTTTGTCGCGAAGCTGCCCCTTGAGCGTGATCGGGTGATCGCGCTTGGCGAGCGGAGTATCTGTCACGATCGCACTGTGGCCTCGAGCTCGAAGAGTGAAGCTCGGCTGGACGGTGAAGTATCGACGACTCGAACAGGTCGCTCGACCGCGGTCTCGAGAACCTGCTCGAGCACGCCGGCGAAGAAAGCACGCAACGTCGCAGGAAGGAGCGCGGCGCCCTCTGCGCGGATGCTCGTGGACTCGAGGTCTGCGCGCGCGACGGTCCACGTGCCGAACTCGAAGAGATGGCAGAGCAGCGCGACCGACCGACGCGCGACCTCCGGCAGCGGCGCGGGCTTCAGTAGCGTCCCGACGATTCCCGCGAGCTCGTCGGTCGCGGCGAAACGACCGAGCGCGTGAAACGCGGGAAGATCGATGTGGAGGATGCGCGATGCGATGTCGGCGAAGAGCTTCACCGCGTCGACGTCGTGTGCGTCCAGGGCGCTCGGGCGGCCTCTGCGCAGCTCGCTCGCGTGGTCGTCCGGCATCAGCGCCACGACGCGCTCACGCCCACCCTCTCCATATTTCGCTTCGATCGCGGCATCGAGCGCGCGCAGAACGGGTCCGCGGATGCCACGCCCAGCGGCTTTCGGGACGAGGCCCGCGCCCGGACGCGATGGACGCGGATCGGGGATATCGGGGGCGATGCCGGCTTGTGTTCGGCCGAACGATCGCGGCGACGGGGGCGGACGAGAGGTCTTTCTGCGTCGCTCGTCCTGATCGTCGATGAGTCGAAGCAACCTGCGCGCCCGCGTGTTCTCGTCGGGCGCGAACGCCTCGAACATCTCGGCTGCCTCGGTCGCGTTCGCCGGCCGGTGATCGCGCGACTTCGAGAGCAGCCTCTTCAGCGCGTCGCCGACCTCTCGCGAGACGGTGACGCCGAGCGACTCGAACGTCGGCGGACTGGCGTGAACGATTCGAAACGCCGTCGCGACCGCGGTCCCCGCGGTGAAGGGGCGTCGCCCAGCGAGCAGTTCGAACAGGACGACGCCGAGCGAGAAGAGATCGCTGCGCCCATCGAGCGGAAGCTCGCCGGTCGCCTGCTCCGGAGACAGGTAGTCCGGGGTCCCGAAGACGATGCCGGTGTTTGTTCGCGGTCCGCCCTCTACGCGTCGTTCGACCTTCGCGACGCCGAAGTCGAGCAGCTTCACGATGGCTACGGGACCGCCACCGTCGCCGACCGCTCGACTGACGAAGATGTTGTCTGGCTTCAGATCGCGGTGGATGACGCCGGCCGCGTGCGTCGCGGCCAGCGCGCGAAGGATCGGGATCGCGAGCGCGACGACCGCGGCCTCGTCGAGGCGGCCGAAGTTCGCGAGCAGAGCTCCGGCAGGCTGACCCTCCAAGTACTCCATGACGATGCATGGACCGTTCGGGGTCGCATCCGCGTCGAGAAGACGGACGATGTTCGGGTGGTCCAGCTCGCGAAGGACGACTGACTCTTGAAAGAGGCGCTTCGTCACGTCTTCGCTCTTCGTGAGCTCGCTGTGGACGAGCTTCACGGCGACGCGCGTCGAATCGGAGAGCCGCTCTGCCCTGAAGACATGACCCATCCCACCTCCGCCGATGTGCTCGACGAGGCGATATTTGTTGAGGAGGGTCGATCCGACGAGCGGGTGCATCGACGAGTGCCGGGAAATAGCATGAGCGTGCGAGAGTGTCCCGAGCCTGCATCGAAAAATCAGGGACCGGGCACGGCTCCTCGCAAGGTTGCGAGAATCTGCGCGAGTTCGGCGAAACCTGCGCCCATTTTTTCGCGTGTCACCCACCGCGGCGGAATGGTGAGTGCACGCACCCATGGCCCGACGTTCGCGACTCCGACGGTGGTGCCGAACGCTGCGAAAGCCGCGGCGTCGTTCGTGCTGTCGCCGACGTACAGTGCAACGCGCAATGCGCGCACTGGAGAAGCGCCCGCGTCGAGCGCGAGCGCCGCGAAGCCCGTCGCTTTGTCGTGCGTGTCGAGCGTCAGGTGCAGATGGACGCTCGAGGTGAACGTTCGCACACCGAGCCGTGCAGCGTGGCTCGCGGCGAGCCTCACCGTGTCGGGGTGGACCACGTGGTGCTCGCCGATGTCGAACGTGAGATCGGTCTTGCGCCCCGCGTTGTCGTCCGCCCGCAGAAGGCCATAGACGCGTTCGATTTCTTGCGCGGCGCGCTCGATCCGCTCGCGGCGAAGCGCACGCTCCGCGGGCGCAACCGGATCGAAGAGCTCGAGCGCAGCTCCGCGACGCCTCCACGCGATGGCCCCGTTCTCTGCGATGGCCGCCGAAACCGGCCATTGTCGTGCGACGATCTCGGCCCACGACGCAGGTCGGCCGGTGCACGCGACGAGCGTGAGACCGGCCTCGCGCAGGCGAAACATCGCCCGATACGCGTCCTCTCGAAGGACGCCGTGATCGAGCACCGTATCGTCGAGATCGAAGACGACCGTCTCGAGCGCGCGGGCGGTGTTCTTTGGGAGCGCGTCGATCGATCTCACCGCACGACGTCGACGCTCGCGATGACGCTCTTCAGGTAGAGCCCCTCTGGAAACGCGCTCGGTACGGGGTGATCCGACGCCTGCACGTGGCGCTCGAGGACCGTCGCGTCGAGGTTCGCGTCGCGTGCGCCGAGCGCGAGCGCGCGGATGAGATCTTCGACGGCGACCGCGCCCGAGCAGGACGACATCACGAGGAGCCCGCCTGGCTTCGTCGCGCGGCACGCGGCTCGGGCGATTTTGCGATACGCGTTCAGCGCCGCCTCGAGCTTCGCGCGTGACGGCGCGAGCTTCGGCGGATCGACGAGCACGATGTCGAAGCCGCCTTCGGCGGATGCGTCGTCGAGCGCGCGCACCGCGTCCTGCTTCACGGTCTCGATGATCTTCTCGTAGCCCGCGCGCCGCGAGATCTCCGCCGCGAGCTCCACCGCGACGGCGCTCTGGTCGACGGCGACGACGCGCCTTGCCCCGCCGCGCGCGGCGGCGAGGGAGAACGCCCCGACGAACGAATACGCATCGAGGACGGTCTTGCCCCGCGCATGCGCCTCGACGCGCGCGCGCAGCTCGCGCTGGTCGAAGTAGAAGCCTGTCTTCTGACCGATCGAGATGGGCAAATCGTAGGAGAAGCCTCGCTCCATGAACGTCAAGCGGTCGACCTTCGCGTCACCGCGGACGACGCCGCTTCCTGCTTGGACGCCCTCCATGCGCGCGGCGCTCTCACTCGTACGGTCGAGGATCGCCCGGGGCCCGAGGACCTCGTGCAACGCCTCGAAGATCACGCCCTCGCGTTGCTTCACGCCCAGGGTGTTGAGCTGCACTGCCGCGACATCGCCCAGGACGTCGACGATGAGCCCTGGAAGCAGGTCTCCCTCGCCGTGGACGAGGCGATAGCCGTTCGTCTCTCCGAGCCTCGGCAAACCGAGGCTCTCTCGGAGGCGCTTCGCTCGGAGGATGCGTTCGCGAAAGAGCGCCGCATCCACGGGCCGGTCGGTGCGCGAGAACATCCGCACCGCGATCGCGGAGCGCGGACTGTAGAGCCCGTGCCCGAGGACCTTCCCGGTCGGGTCGACGACCTGCACGTCGTCGCCGGCGATGGGTCCGCCCGACAGACTCGCGATCGCCTGCTGGAAAACCCACGGGTGACCTGCAAAGACGGGCCGGACATGCCCGGGTTTCAGGAGGACTATTGACATGGGCTCGGGCGAAAGAGGTGGACGGACAATCAGCGGCGGGGCCCGCGCGGGCGTCTGTCGCCCGGAAGCAACGAAGCAGGCACGTCACGCGGACCCGTCGTCGTAGTGAACGATAGCTCACACCCCGACGTGTGGGATCCTCCACGCAGCCGTGCTTTGTCGGGAAAAGTGCAGTCCCTCGCGACGGGCCGAGTGGCATCGTGGTTGCTACTCTCTCGGCAGGGCTTGGCCCGACAGGAGTCATCACGATGCGCCGCTGGCTGCTCTCCGCTTCCTTCCTCATCCCGCTCACGCTGAGCGCCCCTGCGTTCGCGGATGGCGACTGCCCTCCGGGGTCTTGGTTCTGCGAAGACGTCGAGGTCCCCAAGCCGAACCTCGACGACGCCGACGATCAAGCCGACGACGCGGGGACGCAGGCCCAGGGCGACGCGCAGGTCGCGCCGAAGAAGAAGAAGAAGAAGAAGAAGGCCGCGCAGAGCGACGCCGATGCCGCGGGGCAAGCCGTCGTCGTGCAAGGACAAGAGGGCGGCGAGACGGTCATCATCGTGCGCCAGCAACCGGGTCAGCGTGTCGTCGTCGTCGGACCGGACGGACAGCCTGCGGCCGAGCCGCCGCCGGAGCCGCCGCCTGCCGTACCGCGCACCAACAAGAAGAAGCGCTGGCGCGAACGCTTCGGTCTGAACCTTCGGCTCGAAGCCGCCGCGTTCGCGGGACGCAACGACAACGGCGCCGGGCTCGGAGGTATTGGCGCGAGCTTTCGCTGGCGACCGAGCCCGTACTTCGCCCTCGACGTCGGCACCGATCTCATGGGCGGCGTGGACTACAACGGCGACGACCGCGTCGAGCTTTCGGGCGCGCTCTCCGGCATCGTTTACTTCAACCCCGGCGACGTCGTTCAGATCTACGGGATCGGGGGCATCTTCGCCTCGCACGCAGAGGTCGACGACGGGCTGGGCTACTGCGACGGCTACTACTGCGGCTACGGCTACGGCTATTCCAACTCGACCGGCCGCGACTACGTCGGCGCAGACGCCGGCCTCGGCGTCGAATTCCGCTTGTCGCGCCATTTCGGTCTGAGCATCGACGGCCTCGCGCTCATTCGGCAGAAGGTCGACGACAGCCCTCCCGAGTTCGTCGACGCCGCGACGGGCGAGACCACCGACACCTCGGCCGCAGGTCTCTTCCGCGCCGGGCTCAACTTCTGGTGGTGACGAAGCGAGATCCCGCGGCGCGCGCTGCGGGGTCGGTCGGGCTCACGCGCCGCGGCGTAGCTCTTCGGCCCAGCTCGAGAGCCTCGCGTCATCGGGGATCGTGATCGCATCGCCCACGCCAGGAGCGACGCACACGAGGCACCGAGACGCGCCCCCCGCCTTCTCGCAGAGCTCGATCATCTTCAGCTCGGCGACCTTCATTCCTTGTCGCTCAATCAAGCGACGCACGCGATCGGGGAGCAACGACGGACAGAGGATGGTGTCGCCGATCGGAAGCCCGTTCGTCGAGTAGGCCTGGATCTCCTCTTCGGAGACGAAGTGAATCCGATCTCGACCGAACCGCGCCTCGAGCACGGCGACGGAGTCGTCGTCGACGACGTCCGCGCACACGATCAGGGAGTCCGAGATCGGCAGCGGCAGCGCCGCCATGTTCCCGTGAAAAGCGGGCTCGCGCACGCGGATCTCGAGGATCTCTCCAGAGAGGTGACGCTTCGCTGCGCGCACGCCGACGAGGTCGGTCCGACCGCCCCAAAAAAGCAGCGTCACGCCCTCGCACGTCGCGACGTCGCCCTGGCCCTCCCACGTTCCCTCGTCGATCTCGATCGCCGAAAAACCGAGCTGCTCGACGAAGGGCCTCCACGCTTCGCGCTCGGCGCGGCGATGCTCGACGTGCATGCGCGGCAAGAGAAACCGCGGCTTCTGCCCGGGTCCGAGCGGCGGAAGCGGCAGGCCCGCCTCTGCCGCGAACGGCAGCCCCGTCAGCGACTCGTCGGGCGGAAGCACGGCGACCGTTCCCCCCAGAGCCTCGATGCCCTCGGCGAGCGCGAGCCATTCGTGTCGGGCGCGAACCGGGTCCACGGCGTCCGCGCGCTTGCTTCGCGGGTTGGCGCGGCCACGCAGCGACCAACGCAAGTGCGGCGGCGACATGAGATAGAGGTCCATCTTGCGCGGACTCTACTCTGTCGGTGCCCGTTGAAAAACTCCCGTCGGACGGGCCAACGGCGAGTTGACGGTGAAGAGAACGCCGAGCATCGTCGGCCGATGATCGCCTTCGACAGACATCGGGCCGCATCGTGGGGGCTCCTGCCGCTCGGGCTCCTTTGCGCCGCGGCGCTTGGCGCGTGTGCCCCCTCGATGCCGGTGCCGTCGGCGAACGACGCAACGATGGCCACGAAGCGCTATCCGGGCGTGACGGTCGAAGAGCTGACTGCAGGCCGAACGACCTACGTGTCGCGATGCTCGAGGTGCCACAACCTCTTTCGACCGAGCGAGCGCTCTCCAGAGGCATGGCCCGCCATCGTCCTGGACATGGGCGCGCGCGCGAAGCTTTCTCCGGAGGAGACCACCGCAGTGGAGCGTTACGTCGTGACCATGAGCGAACGGCACTGGGACCGCTGACGCGGAAGATGCCTCGGACCTGCGCACCCGCTCCCCATTCGAAAGGAAACGCCCACCATTTCGAGGGACGAGAGGATGCGCTAACGACGAGGTCCGTCTAAGACGGCTCTCGAACGCCTATCCATGCCCACGTCGACTTCGTCCTCCGCCTCGCGATGGTCTCGCGTCCTCGGCAGCCTCGCGCGCGCGTGCCTGCTGGTCGCGCTCGGGTCGGCGCCGCTCGTGATCCCTGCGACTGCTCACGCCGAGACACACGAGGTCGTGAAGGGCCAGAGCCTCCGGGGCATCGCGAAGCGATACGGCGTCTCGATCGCCAGCATCAAGCTGAAGAACCACCTCGAGACCTCGACGATCATTCCGGGCCAGAAGCTCCTGATTCCATCGAAGGCCGAGGCGAAGCAGCTCGAGGCGTACGCCGAGCAGCAGAAGAGCATCGCGGACAAGAAGGCTGAACGCGAGAAGGCCGGCAAGAAGGCCCAAGCCGAGCGCGACAAGGCGAAGAAGGAAGCCGACGACGCGAAAGAAGCCGCCGCCCGCGAGCGCGAAGAAGCGAAGCAGCAGAAGGAAGAGGACGACGCAAAGGCGCGCGCCAAGGAAGAGAAAGCGGCAAAGGCGAAGCGCGCGAAGAAGGACGACGACGACGACAAGGACGACGCGCCGAAGGCGAAGCGCGGCGGCGTCTGGATCCCCGAAGCGCCGACCGATCGCACGCAGACGCAGAAGACCGCGAAAGACCGCGGCGCGAACCCGTGCAACACCGACGATCCCGGGTTCGGCGTCTACGAGTCTTGGGACCGCTCACCGTCGATGGGCCAGATGCTCATTCCTGCGCGCGGAGGCCTGAGGAAGGACGGCAGCTTCGACGTAGTGATCCACTTTCACGGCCACGAGGCCGCGCGAAAAGAGTGGGTCAAGGTCATGAACGGCCCCGTACTCGTCGGGATCGATCTGGGCATCGGCTCGGGCGCGTACTCGAACGCGTTCGCCGCGCCCCACGCGTTCAAGGATCTGATCGACAGCATCGAGAAGGGCGTCGCGAAGAAGTCCGGCAACCCGAAGGCGCACGTTCGTCGTGTGGGTCTCTCTGCGTGGTCCGCGGGGTATGGCGCGGTCGAGCAGATCCTGCGCCAACCCTACGGAAGAGAGCTCGTCGACTCGGTCATCCTGCTCGACGGGCTCCACACCGGCTACCAGCCCGACGGCTCTCTCGACATGAGCGAGCTCGAGCCGTTCGAGGCGTTCGCGAAGCGGGCGAAGGCCGGCAAGCGGTTCATGTACGTCAGCCACTCTTCGATCATCCCGCCCGGGTACGCGTCGACGACGGAGACCGTCCGGCAGCTCATCCATGATCTGGGTGGCAGGCCGAAGAAGTCCAAGCCGCGCCGGAGCGACCCACTGGGTCTCGAGCTGAACGAGCGCTGGGACGCAGGGAATTTCCACGCGCGCGGCTACGACGGCAACGACAAGATGGACCACTGCGCGCACCTCGGCCTCTTGAGCGACGTCGCAAAGGCCTACCTCAAGGGGCGCTGGAAGACTCCGAAGGGCCTGCCGCCGAAGAAGGGCGGTAGCGAGGTGAGCTCGAAATCGCGTCGCGGAGACGACGACGCGACGTCCGACGACAAGAAGAGCAAGAAAAAGAAGAAGTCGAAGGCGAAGAGCAAGGGCAAGAGCAAGACGAAGGCGAAGAAGCGCGACGCGCCGAGCGCGGTCGCTGACGCCTCGGGCTGAGCCTGCGAGCCGACGCTCCGGCCAGCGCCATCGCGACGACCACCGCGATCGCGACGACGCGGTTCGCTAGCTCGCCGCGCCGAGCAGGCCCTGCCGCGCGAGGAGCGCATCCGGGGACGGTTCGCGTCCGCGGAAGCTTCGATAGAGCGTCTCCGGATCCTCGCTGTCGCCGAGCGCAAGAAGCCGATCGCGGAACGCAGCGCCGACCTCTGCAGAGAAGAGCCCCTCTTCGCGAAAACGTCCGAACGCGTCCGCGTCGAGGACCTCTGCCCACTTGTACGAGTAGTAGCCGGCTGCGTAGCCAATCGGACTCGCGAAGAGGTGGCCGAAGCTCGCGATCATGGCAAACTCGCTCGGAAGCTGCGCGGTCACGTGCGCGCCGAGGATCTCGCGAGCACGCGCGATAGGATCGGCGTCGTCGGTCGGGTCGAACGTGGTGTGGAGATCGAGATCGACCTCGGCGTAGCCGAGCTGCTGCATCTGCGCGCTGGCGGCGCGATACGTCCGCGCACGCACCAGCTTGTCGAACAGCTCGTCGGGGATGCGCTCTCCGGTCTCGTAGTGCCTCGCGAACAGATCGACCGCGTCGCGCTCCCAGGTCCAGTTCTCCATGATCTGACTGGGCAGCTCGACGAAATCCCAGGCGACGCTCGTCCCCGCGAGCCTGCGGACCGGGACGCGGCTCAGGCACTGGTGCATCAGATGACCGAGCTCGTGGAACAGCGTCTCGACCTCGCGGTGCGTGAGCAGGGCAGGCGTGTCGCCGAGCGGCGGCGTGAAGTTCGCCGCGACCACAGCGACGTGGGACGCGGGCGGAATCGCCGTGAAGAGCGGCGCCATCCACGCGCCCTGGACCTTGTTCTCGCGCGGGAAGAGATCGATGTACACCGTCGCGAGCCGCGCGCCGGTCGCGTCCTTCAGGTGGTACGGCCGGACGCTCGGATCCCAGGTCGGGAGCGGCTGTGGCTCGAAGCGAACGCCGTAGAGCTTGCCGAGGATCTGGAAGACCCCGGACAAGACACCGTCGAGCGGGAAGTAGGGACGCAGCGCCTCGTCGTCGAAATCGAAGCGCGCCTTCCGCTGCTTCTCGGAGAAGTAGGCGACGTCCCAGGCCTCGAGGGGACGGCCGGCGAACTCGACGAGTGCCGCCTTTTCGCGCGCGAAGAACGGCGCCGTTCGAGCGCGCAGATCTTGAATGAACGAGCGCGCCCGCGCGCCGGTCTTCGCCATGCGATCGACGGTCGTGAAGTCTCCGAAGTCGTGGAAGCCGAGGAGCTCGGCCTTCTGCTTTCGAAGATCGAGAATTTGACGGAGGAGCGCTCGGTTGTCGTGCTCGCCCCCGGAGCACCGCTCGTTGTACGCGCGATAGAGTTTCTCGCGGAGTGTTGCGTCTTCGAGGTGCGTGATCGCGGGGATGAAGCTCGGCGCGTGGAGCGTGAACCGATAGCCCGGCTTGTCCTTCTTCGCGGCGCTCTCGCGTGCGGCGCGCTTCACGAGCTCGGGGAGGCCGGCGACCTGCGCCTCTTCCGGGACGAGGAGCTCGAACGCGTTCGTCGCGTCGAGGACGTTCTGAGAAAACCGCGTCGTCGATTTCGTGAGCTCGACGTCGATCTCGGTGAGGCGCTTCTTTCCTTCCGGAGAGAGCTCGGCGCCGTGGCGCTTGAACTCGGCGAGGACCTTCTCGAGGTGACGCGCGCGAACGGGCTCGAGCGCGCGAGCCTCTTCGGTCTTCGCGAACGCGGCGAGGCGCGAATAGAGCCCCGCGTGCAGGGGCAGCTCGGAGAAGAACGCGCTGATCTTCGGCTGTGCTTCGGTCCAGACCGCGCGCAGCTCGGGCGTCGTGGCCGACGTCTCGAGATGCTCGGCGAGGAGGCTCGTCCGCTCGAGGTCTCTCGTCGCGTCTTCGAGCGCGCCGAGCGTCGAGGCATACGTCGGCGACGCGGCGTCTCCTGCGATGTGGTCGATTGCGGCCTGCGCCTCTTTCACCAACCAGTCGACAGCTGGACCGAGCGCGTCGGCGCGGAGCCGATCGAACGGGATCGGCTCTGCAGGATCGAGGAACGGATTCAGAGCGACGTCAGCCGGGCGGGACATAGCCATTTCGAAGGTAGTTTCCACGACCTGTCGGCCATAGCAAGCAGTTCGCTCCGGAACCTGGCACGTTGTAGACGAGGACCTGGGGCGCGCCGTTCTCGGAGTCCTTCAGACTGACGAGGATCTCGAGCGTCCCGTCGCCATCGACGTCGGCGATCGTCGGCACAGGCATCGCGCCGCGATCGGGCAGCGGCAGGCGATAGAGCAAGTTGCCCCCGCCATCCAAGATGAAGAGCTCGCCGAAGTCCTTCTCGGTCGAGTACGTCGCAAAGACGATCTCCGGCGCGCCGTCTCCCGACAGGTCTGCGACGACGACCCCTCCCGTCGCGACCACGTCGCTCTGCGTGTAGTCCACGCTCCAGAGGATGTTCTTCTTCGCGTCGACCGCGTGGATGCGGCCGTCGAAGCCCGCGAAGATCATCTCCGGCCCAGGCCGGCTGGGATCGATGTCGGCGACGGTGACCTGATTGGTAATCGCGACGATGTTCGTCTCGCCGTAGTCCCAGAGGCCCGAGAGATAGTCGGGGAATTGAAGCGGCTCGGTCCAGTCGGCCGGCCGCGTCCCGTCGTTCTCGAGGACCCACAACGCCACGCCCTTCAGTCGATCGGTCTGAGACGCGTTCTGAACCGACGCGACATAGACGAGCTCGGCGATGCCGTCGCCATCGAGATCCGCGATCGCCGGCGCGGTGTTCGTGTGATGCGCCTGCAGCGAGGTGTCTTCGGTGTCGGAGTAGCCCTGCTGCGCCTCTGCGTAGTCGTGGAGGCCGCGCACGCCCATGAACTTCGTCTTGTTCTTGAAGATGGGCGCGCAATCGAAGGCGCGACCATCACCCTCGTGGAGAGAGTTGTAGGCGTCGTCGTGCGTCGCGAAGATATCGCTCTTGCCGTCTCCGTTCACGTCACCGATCGCGATGTTCTGGTCGTAGCCGTTGTAGACGTAGCAAGCGTCGTCGCAGCCGGACGCGCCGGTCGTGTTCGGCGGGAACCCATCGACGACCGAGCCGTCGGCGTTCACCGCGATGACGATGTCGGTCTGCCCGTTCGCTTCGATGCCGTTCGTGGTGACGGCGGCGAGCTCGAGCTCGCCGTCGCCGTCGATGTCTCCCGCAGCCAAGCTGCGCAGCTCGTCTTGCCACTCGAACGGGAAGCCGGGCAGATCGTTGCCCTGCGCGTCCCACGCGTAAATGTTGCCACCGGACGACTGCGCGATCTCGAGCCCGGGGATGTCCTTCTGGATGTCGGCGACGACGGGGGACGACCAGCACCGGCCGTCGACGTCCTTCGAGAAGACGAGGGACCCGTCGAGATGCCACACGTTCACCTTGCCGGCGCGCGCGGCGATGATCTCGCTGGTCCCGTCGCCGTCGAGATCCGCGACGGCGGGCGAAGCCGACCACGCCTCGTTCCAGCTGTCGGAGAGCGACGCGATGAGCACGGGCTCTTGCACCTCTGCGCTGCCGCCGGAGGGCAGCGCCTCGCAGGAAGGCGGCGGAGGTTGAACACCGCCGCCACCGACGCCCGCAGGGCCGGAGGGGCCGGACGGACCGTTCGTCGAGCCCGCGCCTCCGGAGCCGGTCTCACCCGAGTCGCCGCACGCAGAGAGCGCGACGATGGGTGCGGTGATGCCGAACGAAGCGAGGAGAAAGAGAAAGCGCGGGCGCATTCGGCCAGCGTACGGCAGGCGTCGACCGACGTCTCCAGGGCGAGACATTGGCGAGCCGACACGAGCACATGGACGGTCGAGCGACGGGCTGCGTCGCTCTTCCGGCGCTCGTGCTACGTAGCCGCGCATGACGATTCCGGTCTCCATCGTCGGCGTCTCGGGCTTCAGCGGCATCGAGCTGGTGAAGCTCGTCGCGAAGGACCCTCGCTTCACGCTCGTCGCGGCGATCTCGGATCGCTGGGCATCTACCACGCTCGGCGAGCACGTGACCGGCTTGCCGGCGGCCACAGCGCGCCTCGGCGTGGTCCCCCAGTCGGACGCGAAGCGCGCGGCAGAGGAAGCCGACGTCGTCTTCTTGGCGACGCCGGCCGAGGTCTCTGCAGAGGTCGCGCCTCGCGTCCTCGCGCTCGGCAAGCGCGTCATCGATCTGTCGGGGGCGTTTCGACTGCCGGACGTCGATGTGTTTCGTGCGTATTACGGCTTCGATCACCCCGAGCCCGGCCTCCTCGCAGAGGCGCACTACGGCCTGCCGCAGGTTCCAGAGGCGGCGGGGGATGCGCCGCCGATCGAAGGAGCGCGCCTCGTCGCGAACCCAGGTTGCTACGCGACCGCTGCCATTCTTCCGCTCGCGGCGATTCTGCGCGCGGGGTTGGCAGAGCCGCGCGGCCTGTACCTCGACGGCAAGAGCGGCGTCACGGGCGCCGGCCGCAAGGTGGCAGAGAAGTATCTCTTCACCGAGGTGAGCGAGAACCTCTCGACCTATCGGATCGCGACCCATCAGCACACGCCCGAGATCGAGCTTGCGCTCTCTCGAGTCGCGAAGCGCGACGTCACGGTGACGTTCGCCCCGCACCTCGTCCCGCTGCGACGGGGGCTCGTGGTGACCTCATTTGGTCGTCTCGTCGGCGAGCCGGAGAAGGGCGCGATCGACGCGTGTCTTCGCGCGGCGTATCCCGATCGCGACGCCGAAAGCGTCGTCAGCGTTCGATCGCCCGACGCGATCGAGACGCAGTCCGTGTGGGGCACGGGCCTCGCCGTGCTCGGGGGACGAGCGGACCTACGAACGGGCGCCTTCGTCGCCGCATGCGCGATCGACAATCTGATGAAGGGCGCGGCGTCGCAGGCGCACGAGAACCTCGTTCGGATGACGAGCGCGACTCGCGGCTGACGAGCACGAGACGCGCGCCGGTCACCCCAATCGACCGAGGCGAGCGCGGTTGTCTTCGACGCGTCGCCGAATCGACTCTTCGTTCGCGACGGCGCCCTGGAGCATCGCGCCGTCGCGTCCACGATCGAGCTCCGATCCGGCGGCGTTTCGTGTGAAGAGCCCCTCGAGGTCTTTCCGGTGTGCCTCTGCTCGCGCGAGCTGGGCGGCGAGCTCGTCGGCGCGCCGATCGTAGATTGCGCGCGCCGCGTCACGACTCACGAGCAGGGCGGCGATCTCTTCCTCCAGCTCGGCGGCGCGTGTCGCGGCGGTCCGTTCGAGGTGCGTCAGGCGTGCTTCGAAGAGTCGTCGCTCGGATTCAGCTACGACTGCGCGCTGCTTCTCGAGAACCGCCCGCGCTTCGCGTTCATTCGTGGAGATGGCCTGCTCGGCGTCGCGTTGGTGACTCTGCTGAACCAGGGCGACCGCGGCCGCCTCTCGCAACGTGGCCCCCATCGCGACGACGGCGAAGACGAGATCATGGGCGTCGGAGACGATCGCATGTCGACCGCCGTCGGCATCAGACGCGGTCCCTAGCGCTTCAACCTTGGCGACTAGCGCCCGCGCCTTCGTCTCGAGCGCATGGAGGGGATGGTCCGACGACATTTCCCCATCTTAGGCTGCTCGGGGCGCCGAATAGATCGCAGATCAGTGGATCGTGAACTTGATGGGCGTGCCGTTCCAAGGCCCGCCCCCGTCGGCGATGCGATTCGAGTCGAACGTCGCAGACGTCACGGTCGCGGTGATCTCTGCACCCGCGCCCTTGAGCGTGTCCCAGTGGTCGGCGTCGGGCGTGTAGTCGAGGCCCGTCGTGAAGACGCGCACGAGCTTGTCGTTCGACGCGGTCGAAAAGACGAGGAAGTAGCCAGGACCGTTGACCGGATCGCCATGCGCGTAGGCCGGTTGAACATGTGCCAGGAGCGGCCCGAGCACCGCGCGGGCCGCGACGTCGAAGGTCGAGGCTTCGTGATGAGCACGCGGTGCCGGCGTCAGCACACCGACGCGCGGGGTCCGCACGTCGAGTCGCGCGGTCGGGCCCGCCTGCCAACAGAACGTCGGCACGGAGTCCGCCGTGACGATGTCGCCGTCCGAGGGCCAGGTGAACGTCGCGGCATGGGCAGCGTCTGTTTCGGGCGTGGCAGCGAGGAGCGCCTCGAGGGCTTCGTCTGTCGCGCCAGTTTCGTAGACGACGTCCGCGAGCTCGGGGTTTTCTCCGTCGCCGTCCGTCGTGCCGCCGCTGTCGCCGCAGCCCACGAACGTGGACAAACCCGTAGCCAGAACGATGGCAGCACCCGTGAGCATGAATCTACGAAGCATGCTTTTCGTTATCACGTGCTCCCTGCGCACGACAGGGGTGCACGGTTCCATCGGGTCGAGTGCGACCATGTGACGCAGCCGCGCGAGCGAGGGTTCTCCCGCTCGCGTATCTTTGCCTCATGAGCCACGAGCGACTGGCACTTTCCTCGGCGGATCTAGAGGATCTCGACGTTCCTGCGCTCGACGCGTTTTTGGTCGCGCGCGCGCCGGGACTGCTCGCGGCGACGTCGCGCGACGAGGCCGCGACCCGGCTCGGATTGCTGGGGCGCTCGGCTCCGCGCACGGTGCCGACGCTCGTCGGCCTCTACGTCTTCGGCCGCGTACCGCAGTATCTTTTTCCGGAGTGGGGCGTCGGATGCGCAGCCATCGAAGGCCGCTCGCTGACCGATCCGATCCGCAAAAGAGAGGACCTCGAGGGTCCGGTGGTGAAGCTGCTCGACCAGGCGCTGGCGTTCGTTCGAGCAGAGTCGGGCGGAGGCGACGAGTATCCAGAAGGCGCGGTCCGCGAGGCGCTGGCGAACGCGCTCATCCACCGCGATCTGCGCAAGGCGAGCCGCGTCGCGGTGCGCGTCTTCAGCGATCGTCTCGAGATTTGGAGTCCCGGGGGCCCACCGGAGGGGTACACGGATCTCGACGATCTCGCCCGCGAGGGCGGCATCTCCGCGCCGCGCAACCCGCTCCTCGCGAGCGTGGCGCGGCAGTTGGGCGTCGGCGAGCAGATCGGCCGCGGCCTCGTCGTGACGCGAGCGAGCCTCCCGGCGAACCGACGCGGCGAAGTGGATGCAAAGGTCGAGCTCCGATCGACTCCGCGCGATGTCCTCGTCGTGATCCCTTCGTCGTGGCAACGACCGCGCGACGCGCAAGAGCTGTCGTAGTTCGCTCGCAAGGGCGACCGACGGCACGAAGGCGGGTGGCCACACGTGCACTTCGGGGCGCCTCTCTCGAGCGACAGCCCGGTGCAGGTCATCGGCTACGATGCCCGCATGACGTCCTCCTCGGGCGCGCCACTCCGCGCTCCTTCGCTCGTGCTCGTATCGACGCTCCTCGCCTGCGCCGCGGGGGACGATCCTCCGACCGGCCCGGTCACCAACGCGAGCACCGACACGTCGACGAGCACGACGAGCACAGGCGGCGCCTCTACGACGAGCACGAACGGGAGCGGCGGCGTGGGCGGCGCGTCCACGAGCGCAGGCGGCGGTGGCGCCACGACGAACGGCGCCGGCGGTAGCGGAGGCGCGGCGACGAACGGAGCCGGCGGCAGCGGCGGCTCCGGTGGCTCGCCCGCGCTGGGTTCCATCGCGGCGCTCGTCGAGCACGGCACCGCAGTCGCCGAGGGCGCGCGCTTCATCCCCGGAACTGGATGGACCGACTACGAGACGCTCGACGCGTCCGCGAAGAGCGCGGCGGTCGTCGTCGGAGGCACGGGCGCGCGCGCAGTCGTGCGGCACTCGGGCGCGACCGGTTTCGCCGACGACGAGCT
>Ga0164241_10000740_pt1 | contig 50178 bp, 42 predicted proteins | sample OricomyardsoilBY_FD_108780 | JGI IMG/M metagenome (GOLD analysis project Ga0164241, IMG submission 108780) | Backyard soil microbial communities from Emeryville, California, USA - Original compost - Back yard soil (BY) | ecosystem: Environmental > Terrestrial > Soil > Unclassified | place: USA... | reverse complement strand
TTGTCGTAGTCGCGCGGTTGGCCGACGGAGCCGACGCTGACGATGTATTTGCGGTCGGACTGCAGATCGAAGTCGATCGGTGGCAGCTCTTCGACGGAGTTTTTGGTCAGCGCGAACACCTTGCACAGGTGTGAGTGGCCGATCAGGGTCAAGGGCGCGAGCTCCTCGAAGATCGGCAAGCACTCGCGCGCTTGCTCGGGCGCGAAGATGTACTCGAACTCTTCGAGGCGCACCGGCGAGCCGTGACATAAGTTCACGGCTTGCTCGGGCAGCTTGATTTGGTACGGCAGGTCCTTGAGCCACGCCATGTTGTCGGCGGACAGGAGCTGCGCGTGGAGGTCAAGCGCGTGCCGCGCGGCCTCGTAGTAATAGGAGTAGTCCATGCGGCCCGCGACAGCGGCGTCGTGGTTGCCGAGGATGGTGGCTTCGACCAGCGCTCGCACCACGTCGGCGCACTCGTTGGGGGAGCCGCCGTAACCGACCGTATCTCCCAAACAATAATAACGATCGACCTCCTCGCTCTTGAACGCTTCGACGACGGCGCTCAGGGCTTCGTAGTTCGCGTGGATATCGCTGAGGATGCCGAGGCGCATGCTTGAGGTGAGTGGCGGGCTTTCGGGACTTGGGAGAGAAACGTGAGGGTAACACGCTTCCGGGTGACGCTAAGCAATCCTCCGGCGGGCTCCAGTTCGCAAGTGTTTTGGTGGGGGGCCGCCCGTTCAGTGTTACGCTTTTCCGGGCCCCATGCCTGCCGTACCTCACGACCCCACCCCCGAGTCAATTAAGGAGCTTGTCTCTGCCTGCCTCGAGTACGTCAAGCGCTCCTTGGGTACCGAGCTCGATTTCACGCCGGAAACGCTGCCGCTCCTCGATCATTACCTGACGGAGGTCCGAGAGGAGCTCGGCGCCAAGCCGGAGCTGGCCGAGCTCACGGCGCATGCGGCCGGCGCCTACTTCGGCGAGGTGCTCCGGCGGCAGATGAAAGGCTTTTGGCGGGCGCCCTCCGCCAGCCTCCACGACTACCAGGTCTGCTCGAGCGTGGCCTTCGTGTCGATCAATCCGTTCGGGGTCGCGTACGACGCCTTGTATGGGAGCACCGATCACGGCGGCCCGCGCTCGAACCTGCGGCTGGCACCCGAGGACCACGGCTACATCTCGGCGCGGCTCGCGACCGTGCCCGAGGTACCGGAGGAGCAATTTTACCTGCTGACTACCCGAATCGAGGCGGTCGAGATCACGGTCGAAGCGCTGCGCGCGCGGCTCGAGGAGCAGGGCTATTCGGAGACCGAGTACACACCCGAGGATTACGAAGCGGAGCTGCGCTACCTCAACTGAGGCGCTTTCATCGCGTGACGCGCTTCATCGCGCCGCCTTCTCCGGCTCGTCGCTGACGGTGAAGCGCGCCGGCAGCTCGAGGACCCGCGGCGGGGTGGTCTGCGCGCCGAAGAAGTCGCGCGCCTGCACCGTGTAGCGACCGGGCTTGAGGCCGCTGACCAGCCACTCCGTCTCGGCGCGAAGCCAGAGCACGGGCACGCCGTCCACGAGCAGGTAGCGCGGACCGTCGCCGCGATTTTGAAAGACGAGGCCCGCCTTCGGCGAGCCCGCCTCGAGCTTGGCCGGCGGCGGCAGCGCCCGTGAGTGCAGCTCACCGAGCTCGCGCTCTTCGAGCAACACCACGAACGGCGGACCGGGCAATTCGCCACGGCGCGCTGCGGCGCCGACCGGCGGCGTGGCCAAGCCCTCGACCGCCAGCTCTGGACGTTTGGCGAGCCGGCTCACCTCGAACTCGAAGCGGGCGCCCGATGCCCAGCTGTATCCTGCGCGCAGCGGCACCCACTCCGGACGGCAGGCGCTCGACTCGGGCGCGACCGCGAGCAGCTCGAGCAATAGCCGGCACAGGAGCGCGCCCGCGTCGCCGGCCGCGGGCAGGGCCGCTTGCTCGAGCTCGAGCTTGCCGACGCTGGTTTCGAGGCGCAGCTTTTGCGTGAGCACGCCGAGCAGCGCGCTGCTGCCGCCCGCGGCCGGGGTCGCGTCGGAGAGCGTCATCGCGTCGACGCGCGCGTCGGCCAGGGTCGCGCGCAGGGTTCCCGGGGGGAGCGGCGTGTATTCGGCCCCGCCCGGCCAGATCAGCAGGTGGCCGTAGCGGTCGTCGCGCGAGCGCAGCTCGGTGCCGGGCGGGAACGGGAACGTTCGCGAGCGAAAGATCACCCGCAGCCGCCCGAGCGACGACAGCTCGAGGCTCGTGTCGAACCCGGTTTTGTCGCGCGCTTTGGCGAGCGCCTCGGCGTTGCCTTCGGGCGAGCGTGGCCCGGGCGGCTCGAGCCACCGCCACTTCGCCTCGAGGGCGAGGCCGGGCGCGGCTCGCAGGAGCTCGACTTCGGGGAGCAGCACGTCGTCTTCGCGAATCGCGCGCGGAGGCTCGGGGGCAGCGGCGTCGGAGCTGGGATCCGGCGACGGGTGGCCGGCGTCGCGCGACCCGAGCTTGGGGCCTACCTCGATCGGCGCCGGCAGAACGCTGGCGTTGGGGCTCGGCTCGCTCGCGCTCGGTACGCCGAGGCCTTCGCTGCGACGTTGCTCGCACGCGCACACGACGGCGGCGCCGAGCAGGGCCGTTCGCGCGAGCCGAGACAGCGACATCGGCGCACGCTAGCGCGAGACGCGGCCCTAGCCTAGCTCGAGCTGCATCACGACCGCGTCTTCACCCGTGTCGGCGTAGTAGCGGGGACGGCGATCGAGCTCTCGAAATGACAGCGAGCCGTAGAGGCCGAGCGCGGGCGCGTTGCTCTCGCGCACCTCGAGCAAGATCACGCGCGCGCCGGTCTGCCGGCCTTCGCGCTCGAGCGCCGCGCACAGCGCGCGCGCCACGCCGCCGCGACGGGCGCTCGCGGTCACGCCCAGGTCCGTCAAATGCAGCTCGTCGGCGGCGCGCCAAGCCAGCAAAAATCCGCAAAGGACCGCGTTGCTTCGGGCGACCCACAGCCGCGCGTAGCTCCGCGAAAGCTCGGCTGGAAAATCGACCTGCAGCCCGCACTCGGCGGCGATGGCTTGGAGCGCGGGCACGTCGCTGGGGAGCGCGGTCGCGATTGCGAGGTCTTGGTTCATCTGGTCATCGTCCAGGCGCGCGCTGCCAACAGCGGGACGTCGAGCACCAGCTTCAGTTGTCCGTCGGGCCGCAGCACCGCCCCCGAGAACGGACCGGACAGCGCGATCAACGGCGGCACGGCGCGGATCGCCACCGACTCCACCGCCGCGACGTGCTCGACTCCGATCGCGACCGGCAGCGCACCTTCGAGGTGCAGCTCGACCGTGACCGGCGCCGACTCACGTAGCGCCCGCCCCAGGCAGCGCGCGAGCCGCACGCCCGCGAAGCCGCCCGGTGGACGGGCGAGCTGAGCCGTAAAATCGACGGGCAGCGCGTAGTCTTCGCCCGCCTCGCGCAACCAGACGACGTCGACCACGCTCTGATCGCTCGGCACCTCCAGCGTCGCGACGAGGCCGCCCGGCTCCGCGCTGCGAAGGTGGATGGTGCCGCCCAGGCGCCGCACCGCATCTTCTGCAAGATCGAGCCCCAGGCCGCGCCCGCGCAGCAGATCGGCGCGCGTGCTGGTGGTGAGGCCGGGCAAGAACAAGATCAGGAGCAGCTCGCCTTCCTGGCTGCGATCGGCCTGCTCACGCGTCATGATCCCGCGATCGACGGCCAGCTGCCGCAGCCGCGCCGTGTCGACGCCGTGGCCGTCGTCTTCCACCACGATGCGCAGCCACTCGCCGAGCCGCGCCGCGCGCAGGGTGACGACGCCTTGCTCGAGCTTACCGGCGCGCGCGCGTTCTTCCGGCGGCTCGATGCCGTGGCTGACCGCGTTCTTGGCGAGCTGAATCAGCGCGTCGTAAAGGCGGTCGGCGACGCGGCGATCGATCGGCAGCTCGCCGCCGATCACGTCGACGCGCACGCGCTTACCCTCCTCGTCGGCGAAGCGGAGCACGGCCCGCGACAACCGCTCGAACAACGAGCCGACCGACGTGCGGCGCAACTCCAGCAAAGACCCGCGCATTTCGCGCGAACGGCGCTCGACGACCTCGGAGCTGCGCCGCAACGCCGCCGCTCCCCGCGCGGCGCTGGCGGCGTTGGCGCGCAAGCTGGCGGTGGCCGACTCGATGCGCGACAACGCCTGGGCGTCGGCGCCGCTCGACCGCGCCGGCTTCAAAATCCGCAGCGCCTCGTGGAGGGTGGCCTGCACGCCGCGCAGCCGACTCGCGGTTTCGCGCGCCAGATCCGCGCCGCGCGCGAGCTCGTGGCCGACCATGCTGACGTGCTCGATGCGCTCGAAGAAGCGATCGACCTCAGGCGACGCGATGCGATGGTGTCCGGCGTCGTCGACGCCGTCACCCGGCGGGTGGCTCGGAGGTCGGCTGGTGACGCGGCGGCGCGGGACGTCCGACTGGCGCAGCGGGTGAGGGGCATCGCTCGACAACAGCCGCAGGGTGGCGATACCGCGCGCCGGATCTTCGAGTAAAAGTGCGATGATCGCGCGGTGGCGTGCGAGCTCCACCACGGCGGCGGCGGAGCTGGCGTCGCTCGGCGCGGCGCTGCGCAGCCGCGACTCGAGGCCGTGACAATACCAGGCCGTGACGTCGTCACCGACCGAGGCGGCGGCGCCCTTCATGGCGTGGACGCTGCGCTTGGCGACGTCGAGGCCGGCCTGCGCGGTCTGGGTCGACGACAGCACGCCGTCCAGCTCGCCCAGCCGATCGCGCATGGTGGCGTGGTATTCGGCGCGATATCGTGGCTCGATCCGCGCCGGCGCCAGGCCGCGCGGCGGCTCCGGAAAGCGCGTCGCGATCGCGGGTTCTCCGCGGGCGATTCGGCCGAGCACGTCCGCGAGCAGCTCGCGCACCGACGACAGCGCGGCGGGGTCGCCTTCGCGGAGGCGCGCGCTGTGCTGCCCAATCACGAGCGCGAGATCCGGATAGCCGGCCATCGCCATCGAGCCCTTCAACGAGTGCAGCGCCGCCCGCACGTCCATCACGTGGCTGCCCGAGTGCAGCACCGCGAGGCGCTTCTCGATCTCGCCCGCCAGCAAAGGATCGAGGCCGCGTTCCCGCTTGTCACCTTTGTCGTTCGGGCCCGACCCTTGGCTCACGGCTCGTCCGTCTTGGGGGGGCGGGCCAGCGCCGCCACCCGCCGGCGGAGCTGCGCTGCTTCCTCACCCGCGCCGCGCGCCTCGAGCGCGGTCAGGGTCTCGAGCAGCTCCGCCGCTTGCCGGGCGGCGCTGGCGACGAGCCCGCCGAGCTCCGGATCGACGCCGAGCCGCTGCCGCAGCTCGAGGGCCAGCTCCGCGAGCGCGGCTTGCTGAGAGCGGCTGCGCTCGGCGGCGCGCGCGGCTTCGCTCGCGACCGTGCGCGCGGCGCCGGCCAGAGGCCCCAGCGCCAGCACCAGCCGCTCGCGCTCGCGCTCCAGCTCCGCGACGCGGGTCGCATGATCGTCGAGCACGCCCTTGCCGTGCTCGAGCGCGCTGCGCACCTCGTCCGTCATCGCCAGCAGCGCCTTGCCGGCGACCTCGCCGAGCCGCGCGCCTTCGAGGGCCGCGTTGAGCGTCGACAACCGCGAGCGCTCGTAAGTGTCGCGAAGCTCTTGGACGCTGGCGCGCAGCTCGCGGCCGCCGAGAGCGAGCCGCTCGCCACCTTCGAGCAAACCTTCGATTTCGCCCGCTTGACGGCCGGCGTGCCCGCCCGCCTGCCCGCTCGCCTGCGCGGCGTCGTTCGACGCTTTCAACGCCGTCGCGAGCCGCTCGGCTAGCCGCTGGCGGTCCTCGGCCGAAATCGTGCTCACGGAGCTGGCTCCCACTGGCTATGGCCGCGCACGGATGCGCGGACGAGCTCCGCGACGTCGAGCGCGCGGGCGCGGTGCCCGTGAAAGGAGACGCCGCTGCCGTCGGCCTCGAAGAAGCCGACGCCTTCGGGATCCGCGCCGAGCAGCCCTACCAGTTGTCCACCGACCTCGCATACGGTGAGGGCGGGACCGCTCGGACCGACCGCGATGATGGCCAGCACTTGCCCGTCGACCAGCGCCATCGCGAAGCCGGTGCCGGCGACGTCCGAGAGCGGCGGCGACGGCACGAAGCGGCGCACCGTCGGCGCCGACAGAAAGCGCAGCTCGCCTTGCAGGCGCACCACCACCCCCGCGCGGTTCAACGGCAGTGCGGGGCTGGCGGTCATCGGCGCTACGCGGCTGCCTTTCGGCGAACCAGCCGTGAATTCAGGAATTGATACAGCACCTTACAAACTTCGAACGAGCTGATGCTCATCGCCTCCACGACCTCACGGATCGTGCGCTCGCCGTCGATTGCTTCGAGCACGTTGCGCTCTTGGCGCGTCAAATTGGCTTCCTCGCCGAGCCGCTCGATCGCGACGGTGTCTTGATACAGCACCTCGTCGAAGCCGAAGCTGCCCTCGATCAAGCGCCACTCGTCGACGCGACGGAAACCCTCCATCACCAGCGCCCCCGTTTCCATGCCGAGCGCGGCCTTTCTCGCGGCGGGGTTCTCGGCGTCGACCGTGAACGCGAAGCGTCCGGCGCTCCAGCGCACGACCTCGTAGACCAGCTCCGACGTCTGGCGAGCCAGCGCGCGCCGCACCTGCTCTTCGGTCACCATGCCGAGCTGGGCGAGCAGCTCGCCGAGGAGCCGCTTGCTGCTGCCGCGGTGCTCGAGCACGTTGATCAGCTCGTCGCGCGTGACGGCGCCGATCTCGATCAAGTAGCGGCCGAGCAAGAACTCGCCGCGCATGCCGCGCGAGCTGGCGAAGTCGACGCGGCCCTTCTCGATGTAGAGCGTCACCTCGTGGTGCTTGGTGAACATGCTGAGCGCGCCCGATTGCCGCTGCAGATCGAGCAGCTGCAGCACCTCCGCGATCGATACGACCGAGATGTCGCCCGCCAGCACCTCGCGGGTTTTTTCCCCGAAATTCAGGGTCCGGAGCAGCGTGGACATCGCGCCCATCGTCTCGGGGGTCACGCTACGCTTCACGACCTCGGCCACCGCCTCCGCCACCGGCGCAAGGCTCGGCTCCTTCAGCAGCTCCGGCGTGATCAAGCTCGACAGCGCGCCGCCGAACTCGTCCGCCGCCTGGGAGCGGCGCAGCCCCGGATCGGAGCTGAAGCTGGTGCGGCTCGGCCGGAGATCCGCCGAGCCGGACTCGCGCTCCTCGAACGGCATCGACGCGGCGTCGGGGACGGGACGGCCGCGTCCTTCACCGTGCTTCTTCAGCGCTCCTTCGACGACGGCGACGAGGCCGCGTGCATCGAACGGCTTGGTGATGGCGTCGATCGCGCCCGTCTGCTGCACGAACTGCCCGCGGATCTTGTCGCCTTTGGCGCTCATCAGCACCACCGGCAAATTCCTCAGCTGCTCTTTGGAGCGCAGCTCGCGACAGAACTGGTAGCCGTTCATGCGCGGCATCACGAAATCGAGCAGGACCAAATCGACGCGCTCGTGCACCAGCAGCTCGAGCGCTTCCTGGCCGTCCTGCGCCGGCAGCGCCGAAAACGCGCTCGCCTCCAATATCGAGCACACGACCTTGCGGATCGTGGGACTGTCGTCGACCACCAGGATTCGTGCGCTCATCTCGACGGGGCCTTCAATCGTGCCGGGAGGGCGGCCGCAAGGTCAAGACTCGCTCGCTTTTCACGACCGCGATTGCGTTCGCAAAAAACTCGACCGACACCGGAAACGACCCGGGTGTGACTTTCGCGGCGTCGTGCTCAGCGCGCGGCGAGCATGCCTTCGAGCTGCGTGAGGGCACGCTCGAGCGACGCGCGCCCTCCCTGACCGGCGAACGCCGTCGGCACGTGCGCGTCGCGGGCGGCCGCCAGCGCTGGCTCGCTGTGCTTATGCTTCACGGCGCGATCGAGAATGATCACGGCCGCGACGCGACCTTGCCGGATGCGCTGCGGCAAATTGCCGAGCGCGTGCACGCCGTCACGCTCCGTGTCGATCCATTCGATGTGCTCGCCGATACCGTCCGGCGCCGACTCGCTACGATCGCGGGAGAGCGCACCGATCACGACCAGCTTTTGCGAGACGAGCGACGCGCGCAGCCGCGGCCAGCTCGCGACGCCTTCGAGCAGCGGCGACGGCGGCGACTTGGGGGCGCGCTGTGTCGTCGGTCCCGTCGATTCGACGCTGGCGTGCTCGAGCGCCTCCGCGCGCACCAACAGCCGGCTGAGCTCCGGCAGCTCGAGCAGCGCGTCGCGCAGTAGCTCCGCTGCTTGCGCGACGTTGACGCCCACCTTCGGCGGCGCCTTCAAGCGATGCTCGGCCGCAAATTCGCTGGCGAGCTGCTGCTCGACGGCACGCCGGTACGAGCCCAGCGCCGCCTCGACGCGCTCGACGCGGGCCGCGCCGTCACGCCGGCGCGCAGCGAGCGCAGCCCGCAGGCTCTCGAGCAATTCATCGATCGGAGACGCCGGCTCGGTCACGGATTTCCTTTGGCTTTGGGGCCGGGCGCGAACGGCAACGCGCCGCAGCCGGCCGTTTTAGCACAGGCCCCGAAAACTGGGCCTTTTCCACCAGCTCTGGCAGCCATGGGCGGTGAGCCGACCGCCAGAGCCCAGCGACACCCCGGACCGCCCTGCCGCCACGCCGGTGTTTTGGGAGGCGGCGTCGAGCAAGCTGGCGTTCGCGGTGCCGCTGGTGGTGACGATGCTGCGCACGTCGCCGACCGGCCAATGGCGCGACGATTTGCCGGCGATCCGCGCCCTGGGTCTCGTGCCCAGCGGCACCGAGGGCATGATCTCGACGGCGCTCACCCAGCTGCTGGCTCTGCTGCCGGTCGGCGGCCGGCTGCTGCGTGCGGGATGGGTCAGCGCGCTCGGCCTGGCGCTGGCTGGCGCCGTCGCCTACCGGCTGATCCATCGCGCGCTCACCAGCTCGCTCTCGACGCCGCGCCTGTCCCCGCCGCTCGCGCTGGCCGCGACCTTGACAGCGGTGCTCGCCCCGACCTGGCAGCTCGAGGGCACACTCGCAGGCGGCGTCACGCTAGGGGTCGCGCTCGGCCTGACCGCGATTTGGATCGCGGTCGGAACCGAGCAGCGCTGGTCGACGCTGCTGCTCGGCGCCTTGATCGGCTGCACCGCTGTCGAATCACACGCCGCCGCCCTCGCGCTCGGGGTGGCGCTCCTATCGCGCGCGCTGCTGCGTCGGCGCTGGCCCAAGCCGCACACCGCGATCGAGCTGCTCATCGGCGTTTCGGCGCCGCTCGTGCCGTGGGCGCTCTACCTGGTGCTGCGCCCGCTATCGCCCAACGTCGAGCTCGATCTATCGGGCGGCATCGGTACTTCGAGCCTCGTCTCGGTGGACGCGGCCGCCGAGCGCACGACGGCGCTCGCAGCCTGGCTCGTCGACGCGGGGGTGCTTTCGTGTGCGCTCGGCTTGTTCGGCCTGGTCATCGCCGTATTCCGCCGGTCGGTGCGCGCGCTCGGCGCGCCGTTCGCGGCGCTGTTCCTGGTCGATCTCGGGTTTCCGGCGAGCAAGGTGGGCATCCTCGCCAGCGACACGCTCGCGCCGGTTCGGCTGCTCTCGTTGATCGCGATCGCGGGCGCGTCGGCGCTCGCCGTGCAAACGATCGCGACCTACGTGCGCCGCGTGCGCCTGCCGTTCGCGGAGCCGGCCAGCGCGTTGCTCGTCGTCTTTCAATTCACGCTCGCCTTCGCGGCCGTCGAAGCCTCCGCTTACTCCGCCGATCGTCGCGAGCAGGTCGCTTCTGATTCGTGGACCGACGCCGCCCTCGCTTCCTTGCCGCCGTCGTCATTGCTGCTGGTGCGCTCCGAGGCGCTGGCCTACCGGCTGTGGGCGGCTCAGATCGCGCGCGGCGCGCGCACCGATCTCGTCATCATTCCCGAGCCGCTGCTCGAGCGCGGCAACGTCGCGCTGCTGCTGCTGCGCCGTGAGCCGGCGCTAGCACCGCTGGTGCGCGAAATGGCGCTCACGGGCGCGCCCACCGAATTTGCACTGTCGAGCTTGTCGGACGCGCGTCCCCTGTTCGTGGAGATCGACTCGCGCTGGTCGAAGCGGCTCCGCGATCATCTCGCCCCGCGCGCGTTCTTTCCGCGGTTCTCCGCCCACCCGCTCGGCCGCTCCGATCGGGCCCAATCGCTGAAAGAGGGTGACGACGCCTGGCAACGTACCCTGGCCGTCGCCGCGCACAGCGGCGCCCGCGACGCGGCGACGCTGGTCGTCATGCAGAGCGAGCTCCGCGATCGGGCCCAGCTGCTCGTCGACGCGGGCGATCGCGAGGCCGCGCAGGCCGCCGTCCAATCTCTCTTCGGCATCGATGCCACCGACACCGTCGCGGCCGCGCTCTCGGCGCGCCTGATCGCTCAAAATGATCGCTCGCCCGCCAGCACCATCCAACGCTGACGGCGGTTCGCGGCGCGCATCTTCAACTTGGCGATCGGCGAAACCCGGGCGGCAACTTGATCCGCATCGATACGATGCGCACAACGACGTGAGGCGCATCCCCCTTTGGAAGATCGCGCGTTCGAATATCGGCTGAGTCATGCGGAGACTCACGCCGGCGCGTCTCTTGCCGGTACCAAGTGAGGTGCCGACCGCCGTCTTCGCGATGCGAATCAGACTTACGAACGTACGCAAATTTCCACAATGATTTCGCACCAGGCCGCCCAGCCGGCGCCGTTCTGAAAACCGTAAGTGATCCAGTGTGCCTCCCTGGAAAGGTAACGTTTGGCAGCATCGCGCTCCGTAGCGTTCCGTGCGCCGGCAGGGCGCGTTTTTCCCGAGAAATACGCGGATTACGTCCTCCGAATCTGCTTACGCATGAAAGAGTGATTTCTATCGAGAAAGGGCCTTGGACAGCTAGGCGGCCTCCCGGAGCTGGCTTTGGTCGGGGTGTGGTCGACCGCCTGGCCACCGCCGTTCCCGACGCCCAACGCCAAGACACGAAACTCCGGGCAGCAATCGACAACGCCAAGACACGAAACTCCGGCAGCAATCGACAACGCCAAGACACGAAACTCCGGGCAGCAATCGACAACGCCAAGACACGCAACTCCGGGCAGCAATCGACCGAACAGGCTTCATGGTTCAGGCAGGTTACCCCGCGCCGCCCCCACCGCCCGCGCCGCCCGCGCCGCGAACGAGCGCGAAGCAGCGGCAGCTCTGGCGTCGAGCGCGTCAGTTTCGCGAGCGCGCCGATCATGTGCTGTCAGAGCACAAAGTTACGTTCATCGAGTGGCTGCTGCTCGAAACTCTCGAGGAGTTGATCGACGAACGGAACGACGCCGTGAGCCAGGTCGACGTCGCGCGCCGCAGCGGGCTGAGCGAGCGCGTCGTCTCGTATTGGATGGCCGTGATGAGCCAGATCGGCGCCGTCGATCGTGGCCCCACCGCCGATGGACGCGCTTGGCGAGTGCTGCTCACCACGGGCGGCCAAGCCGTGCTGCGCGAATGCAATCAGTTGCTGGAAGAAGCCGGGCTTACTGGGTAAGGTGCGCAGATGATGCAGCGCGTGCTCGTTATTGGGGGAATTTGGCTGATCGGCTGCGGGTCTCAGGCTCCGGCGCCTCAGCTGCCCGCTGCCTCCACCGGCGGCTCACCGGCACCGACGGACAGCAAGCCCGAACCGACGCTCGAGCCCGCCGTCACCGCCCCGCCCGAAGCCGCTGCCGAGAGCAAACCGGTCGCCGACAGCAAGCCGGTCGCCGAGAGCAAGCCGGCAGCGCCCTCGATTCACGACGTGTGCTTCGCCATGTGCGACAAGCTCAAGAGCAAGTGCGCGAAGAGCTCGTTCGAAGCGTGTCAGGTGAACTGCGGCAAGTACGATCCGCCCGCCGACGGCTGCGAAGACGTCGTGCGTTCGGCGCTGACGTGTGCGCGCGACGCCGCCGATTTGGTGTGTGCGAACGTCGCCCCCGAGAGCTGCGCCAAGTCGTTTCGCCGTATCGCCGCCTGCGCCGCCGGACACCCCCTCACGGATGCGGCCCCGACCACCGCCGCTCTACCGCCCGGATTTTCCGTCTACGAAAACGCGCAGCAGGGCGTCAGCGCACCCATGCCAGACGGCGTCGTCCCCGGCGAAGGCACGACAATCGCGACCGTCAAACACGCTGACGGCGCGGTGTACTCGATCCGCAAGTTGCCGCGGCCGGAGGGCAAGCTGAACGAGAAGGTGTTCCTGAAGATCGCGATGAACCTGTTCGGCCGCTGCACCGACAAGATGAAGATGCAGGGCATGGTCGACAAGCCCGGCCGCACATCCATCAACTACACGATGAAGTGCCCCGACGGCAGCGAGGAGCAGGGGCTGTTCTGGGCCACGAGCAACGCGCTGTTCAACGCCAGCGCCAAGGGCCAACCGGGCAAGCTCGGTCCGACGGAAGCCTTCCTCTACGGCTTCGACGTGAAGTAGGCGGCGCCGGTCGGGGTTGGGGTGGCGTGGCCGCGAGCGCCGATGCTAGCTTTGCGCGCGTTTTGGAAGACTTGGTCGTGCGCCCGAACCTCACGATACCCCAGCGCGAGCTGGTCTGGGTCGCGGTGCGCGCGTCGGGTCCGGGCGGGCAGAACGTCAACAAGGTCTCGAGCAAGGTCGAGCTGCGCTTCGACTTCGAGGCGTCCGCCGTGCTCAGCGCCAGCGTGAAGACGCGGCTGCGCAAGCTGGCCGAGCATCGGCTCGACGCCGAAGGGCGGGTCTTGTTCGTCAGCCAGGTCACGCGCAATCAACTCCAAAACCTGGCTGACGCGCGCGCACGCCTCTCCGATTTGATCGGAAAGGCGTTGGTGGTACCGAAAGCACGGCGCGCGACGCGACCGTCGAAGGCTGCCAAGCGCAGGCGCGTGGCCGACAAACGCGTGGTGGCGGCAAAAAAACAGAGCCGTGCCCGGAAAGCCCATGATGACTAAACGACTCCGAATTTTGGGCACGCTCGTCTCAGTGCTTGGCGCGTGTGGCTGCAGCTCCCTCGACAACTGTCCGGACGGGCAACCCGCCCGAGAGATCACGACCGGCAAGACCGACAAGGCGGCGCTCGTCTACGAATCGGCAGCGGCCAACGCTCTCGATGCGTTCCCGGCGAAGACCCAGCTGTGGTTCAAGCATGACCTGGGAGTCAAGCCGCTGCCCCCGAAGGTGTACTTGTCGTTCTCGGCGAACGGAACGAACGACAAGGGCGCCGGAAGCATCGCCGAGACCGCCGGCAATCAGGCGCTGATCGATTGCTACGACGCGAACTACATCGTGGTCAGGAACGACACGTGCGAACGGGATTTTCACATCCTCGTCGTGGCGCAAGGGGCGTCGCCCCACGACAACTTCGATGCGTGCGGCGACTTTCCCGAGTGAGGTGTGGCTAAGCGGCGGGGCGCACACCCGCACACACCTGCCGCCCCGAACCTGCCCGCACCTACCCTAAGTTCTAGACTTTCGTGCCCAGGCAGGGCCATCCTCTAAAGTGCTGGGCTCCCGTCCCGTTCGGGAGCAACAGGGGCAATGAACGACGACGTCAGAGACCTGGTTCTGCTGATCGACGACGACTTCGCGGTGCGAAAGATGCACGCGAAGGTGCTCACGCGTGCAGGTTTCACGATCGAGGCCGCTGCCGGGGGCGCCGACGCGCTGAAGCTGGTCGAGCGGGGCCTGCGGGTCGGGGCGATCGTGACCGACCTGCACATGCCAGGTATCGACGGGCTCGGCTTCATGCGTGCCGTACGCAAGCACGATCTGGACGTGCCCGTGATCATCGTGACCGGCTATCCGAGCCTGGAGAGCGCGATGCGCGTCATCGAGTACGGCGGCTTCCGTTACCTCACCAAGCCGGCGCCGGCGGCGGAGCTGGTCGGGGCGGTGCGCAGCGCCGTCTCGATGCACCGCCTGGCGCTGCTCAAGCGACGGGCACTCGAGCTGTACGAGAGCGAGCGCTGGCACTTCGGAGACCGCGCCGGTCTCGAGGCGACCTTCGAACAAGCCATCGACCATTTGTGGATGGCGTTTCAACCGATCGTGAACCATCGTAAGCGCGAGATCTTGGGTTACGAGGCGCTCGTGCGCTCGAATCACCCCGTGCTCGGTACCCCGGGGCCACTGCTCAGCGCCGCGGAGCGGCTCGGCCGCGTCGGCGAGCTCGGCCAGCGCATCCGCCGCCACGTGGTCGACGCGGTCCGGGCGGCGCCGATCGAGACGCTGATCTTCATGAACCTGCACGCCTCCGATCTCAACGACGACGCGCTCTACTCGAAGACCTCGGCGCTGTGTGAATGCGCGCCGCGCATCGTGCTCGAGATCACCGAGCGGAGCTCGCTCGAGCGGGTCAGCGACGTCAAGTCACGAGCGCAGGCGCTGCGGGCGATGGGTTACAAAATCGCAATCGACGATCTCGGCGCCGGCTACGCCGGTCTATCGAGCTTCGCCCAGCTCGACCCCGACATCGCCAAGCTGGACATGTCGCTCGTGCGCGACATCGATCACTCCCTGCAAAAGCAGAGCATCGTCCGATCCATGCTCGAGGTCTGCCAGAAGGACCTGGGTGTCACCGTCGTGTGCGAAGGAGTCGAGACCGAGGCGGAGCGCGACGTGCTCGACGGCTTGGGTAGCGACGCGCAACAGGGCTACTTGTTCGGTCGCCCCGCCGAAGGCTTCGTCGCCCCCCACTGGAACCGCACCAGCATGCTGGCGGAGAGCGGAGCGTGAGCAACGCCGGCCGCCTGCGGGTGCTACGCGCTCGCACCGAAGAGCCGGATCCGTGCCGCGCGCTCGAGGTCTTGGCCCGAGCGCTGGAGGCCGAATCAGCGCAGGGTTTGCTACTATTCTGCTCCGATCAATACGACTTGGAGCGCCTCGGACCGGCGATCGCGCGGGCCTTCACCGCCCCCGTCGCGGCGTGCACGGCGCGCGGTCAGATCGGCCCGAGCGGCTTTGCAACGGGAGGCATCACCGGCGTCAGCCTGCACGGCGACGACGTGTCGATGCGAACGCACCTGCTGTCACCGCTTTCGCTTTGCCAGTCCCAAGCCACGAGCCTGGCGCGCGATCACGCCGCGCGTACGGCGGCCCGCCCCGGCTCGAAGACGTTCGGAGTGCTGCTCGTCGACGGCGCGTCGATGTGGGAAGACTTCGTGGCGGCCGCGCTGTACGAGGCGCTCGGAGACGTCACCCTCGTGGGCGGCTCGACAGCCGCCACGCAGCCGGCGAAGCCGGCCGTCTATTTCGAAGGCCGCTTTCGCCACGGCGCCGCCGTGGTGGCGCTGTGCGAGAGCCGCACGATCGCGTTCGCCAGCTTCTCGGCCCAGCACTTCGAGCCATCCGTCAACCGGCTGGTGATCACGCTGGCGGATCCCGATCGCCGGATCGTCTACGAAATCAACGGTATGCCGGCGGCGCGCGCCTACGCCAAGGCCCTGGGCGTGGCCGAAGCCGACCTCGACACGCAACACTTCGCGTGCAACCCCCTGCTGCTCGATCTTGGTGACCAGCTCCTGGCGCGGGCGATTCGGGGCCGAGCTGCCGACGGGAGTCTGCAGCTGGCAGGCGCGATCGAGGAGGGGTTGGTGGTGAGCATCGCCCAGCCCGGCGACCCCCTGGCCACGCTGCGGCGCGCGCTCGCCGACGTCGAGCGACGTGTGCCGCGACCCGAAGCCTTGCTCGTTTTCGACTCGAGCTTGCGGCGCTTGGAGCTGGAGACGCGCGGTCTCGACCGCCAGGTCGGACAGCTGCTCGCCGAGCACCGGGCGATCGGCTTCAACAGCTACGGTGAACAGCTCGGACCGCTGCATACCAACCACACGCTGACGGGGCTTGCGCTCGGCAGTGCTCACGCCCGCGAGGCCCGTTGATGGAAGAGGCGCTCGACTCCCTGCAAGACCTGCGCGTTCGACTGCGCCAGCTGACCGAAGAGCTGCACAGCCGCGACAAGACCATCGACGCCCTCATGCGGCGCGTCGAGATCGGCCAGACCACGCGCTCCTCGTACCTGGCGATGGAGCAGAGCCTGGCGATCGAGCGCGTCGTCGGCAACAAAACGGCGGAGCTCATCGAGCAGAAGGCGCGCTTGGCGGAGGCGCTCGACGAGCTGAGGCTCACCCAGTCCAAGCTCTTACAGGCGCAAAAGCTCGAAGCCATCGGCCAGCTCGCGGCCGGAATCGCCCACGAGGTGAACACGCCTGCCCAGTACGTGAGCGACAACGTCTCTTTCCTGCAGCGCGCGTTCGACAAGCTGCTCAAGCTGATCGAGGCCCAAAGCAGCGTTGTCGAGGCCGCTCGCGACGGCGACGTCACGCCGTTGAATCTGGAAGCGGCCGACAGCGCGCGCGCTGCCGCCAAGCTCGACTACCTGGCGCGCCAGGTCCCGCGCGCCATCGAGCAGTCGCTGGAGGGGCTCGGGCAGATCAGCGCCATCGTCAAGGCGATGAAGGAGTTCTCGCACCCGAGCGGCGCCGAGAAGCAGCCGTTCGATCTTCACGATTTGATCGAGTCGACGAGCATCGTCGCGAAGAACGAGTGGAAGTACGTGGCCGACCTCCAGTTCGACTTCGACTGGAGCCTGCCGCCGGTGCTGCTGCTGCGTAACGAATTTTCGCAGGTGATGTTGAACCTGATCATCAACGCCGCCCACGCGATCGCCGAGTCTTTGCCCCCGAATTGGTCCGACAAGGGCAAGATCGTGATCTCGACCAGAGCGGTGGGGCAGCGGGTCGAGGTGCGGGTCGCCGACAACGGCGCCGGCATCCCCGAGGCGGTGCAGGGGCGCGTGTTCGAGCCCTTCTTCACTACCAAGCCGGTCGGCAAGGGCACCGGCCAAGGCCTGGCGATCGCTTACTCGGTCGTCGTCGACAAGCACGGCGGCAACATCCATTTCGAAACCGCGCCCGGACGCGGAACGACCTTCATCATCAGCTTGCCGCTGGCGGCGCCATGAAGGTCCTGTTCGTCGACGACGAAGCGCGCGTGCTAGAGGCGCTCGAGCGCGTGTTGTTCGACGTTGCCGGCGACTGGGAGACGCGCTTTTTGACCAGCACCGACTTGGCGCTCGCCGAGCTCGCCAAGCAGCCCTACGACGTGATCGTCTCGGATCTGCGCATGCCAGGCTTGGACGGGGTGGCGTTGCTCACGCGCGTGGCCGAGCTTTACCCGCGCACCGTGCGCATCGTGCTCTCCGGCCACAGCGACGAAGAAGCGGCCCTGAAGATGATCCACGTCGCCCATCAATTCTTGGCCAAACCGTGCACGGCCGAGACGGTGCACCAGGTCATCGCGCGCGCGGTCGACCTCACCCGATTGCTACCCGATCGGAAGCTGCAAACGTTGGTCGGCCAGGCCGGCTCGCTGCCGTGCTCGCCACCGCTGCACCAGCAGCTGCTCCAGCTCGCAACCACCGACGATGCCCCGAGCGCGGAGGAGATGGCGCGGTTGATCAAGCAGGATCCAGGCATGACCAGCAAGCTGCTGCAGGTCGCCAGCTCCGCGTTCTTCAACAGCGCCTCGAGCGTGACCGACGTCGAGAGCGCGATCATGCGGCTGGGCTTTCGCACGCTACGCAACCTGGCTCACTCGTTCGGCGTCGTTCCGCCGGCGGCGCACGCCGCCGTTCAGCAGGCGCAGGCGCGGGCGCTGCACGTGGCGCGGCTCGCCGCCGGCATGGCGCGGCTACCGGAAGACGCTTCGGCCGCGTACATCGCCGGCTTGTTGTGCGACGTCGGCCAGCTCGTGCTGATCACGGCGTCGCCCGAGCGCCTCTACCTCAGCCAAGCCGAAGCGGCGCAGCGCGGCGTCGCCGATCATCTGGCCGAGCGCGCCACCTGGGGCGCGACCCACGCGGAGATTGGCGCCTATTTGCTGGGGCTCTGGGGGTTGCCGTTCCAGATCGTGGAGGCCGTCGCCAACCACCATGCCCCCGAGAAGAGCCAGGAAGATCGCGGCGGCCTGACCCAGCTGGTGTGGCTCGCCTCGTGCATCGTCGACGCGGTAGAGCCGGCGCCCGACTCACTTTCGCGCTTCGGACTCGAAACTCAATACATCGCGCAGCGGGCCGCGTTTCGAAGAGAGCTATCATGAATCAAGAGCGCTACGTGTTGTGCGTCGACGACGAACCGCTCCTGCTGGAAGGGCTCGCGCGCACGCTGCGCGAAAATTTCACGGTCGTGACCGAAACCAAGCCGCTCACCGCGCTCGCGATGCTCGAGAGCCGCGAGCACGACTACGTGGCGATCATCTCCGACATGCGCATGCCGGTCATGGACGGCGCCAAGTTTCTCGCCTGCGCCGCCGAGATCGCGCCGAGCTCGACGCGCGTCTTGCTCACCGGCCACGCCGAGCTGAACGCCGCGATCGCCGCCGTCAACACCGGCCGGATTTTCCGGTTCTTGTGCAAGCCGTGCCCGCCGAACGACCTGATCTCGGCGATCGAGGCCGCCGCCGAGCAACACCAGCTGCGCAACCTGGAGAAGGAGCTGATGGAGCAGACCCTGACCGGCAGCGTCAGGCTGTTGTCGGAGGTCTTGATGCTGGTGGCGCCGCGGCTCTTCACCCAGAACCAGCGCATCCAAGCCTACGTGCTCTACCTGGCAGCGCGGCTCGGCCGTCGCGACGCCTGGCGCTTCGAGCTGGCAGCTTGCCTCAACATGATCGGCTGCGCGGGGCTGCCCGAAGAAACCTTCAACCGCGCCCTCGCCGGCAAGCCGCTCGACGAGCAAGAGTCGCGCGCCTTCGCCGAGCACCCGCTCACCGCTCATCGTCTCCTAAAAAAGATCCCCCGCTTCGAAGAGGTCGCGGAGATGCTGCGCCTCCAAGCCGAGCCCACCGAAGGCGCGCCGCCAAGCTCCACCAAGCCCGCCTCGCCCGACGTCGAGCTCGGCGCCAACCTGCTGCGCGTCGCGCGCCGCGTCGAGCATCTCGTCGCCCAAGGCGCGACCGAAGCCGATGCCAGCCGCCAACTCCTACCCACCGCGACGCCGCCGGAGCGCGACCTCCTCGCGCTCCTGGCCGAATACCGCCCCGCCACGAGCGGCGAGCTCAAAGAGCTCAAGGTCGCGCAGCTCACCGCCCAGATGCTGCTCGAGTCCGACGTGAAGACGAAGACCGGCGTCGTCGTCGTGCCCGGCGGCAAACAACTCACGCTGCTGCTCATCGAGCGCCTGCTGCGCTTCGCCAAAGCGGGCGTCCTCGTCGAGCCCGTCCGGGTGCTGGTACCGTCGGGTCCAGTCCCGAACGCGACAACACGCGCCAACAGCTCCAAAGCCTGAGCCAAAAGCGCGCCATTTCTCAGTCGTAGCCCGGCCGAAAATCGTGCTACGTACGGCCTGACTCCACGGAGGAGTGGCCGAGCGGTTGAAGGCACCGGTTTTGAAAACCGGCGTACTCGCAAGGGTACCGTGGGTTCGAATCCCTCCTCCTCCGCCAGAAAGAGAATCGAATCAACTGGTTGGGGAACCTCGGGGGACGAGGGTTCGGGAGGGCCTGCGAGCGTTTTGGTTTATTCGATAAACCACGACGAGAGATTTTTGGTCTTAAGCCTCTGGAGTTCTCGAGCTTGTTCGAGGTCCCGCTCCAAGGCGTGCTCGTGGGCTCAAGGCTCTCCTTCGAGGGGGAAGGAGGTCTCCTCCTTGGTCTTGGCTCAAGAACACCTCTCGAACCAATCTGAGGGCTCGAAGCTAAAGGAGCTCGAGGACAGATAGACGAATGGTCATCGCCTGGGGGACACCCGACTACGACGCCGCGGACGCCTTCGTCGCTCTCTGCACCGCCATCCTCCAAGCTGAGGGAGCGTGTAGCCCCGCGATGGTCCCCGACCCAATCGGCCAGGTAATGAAAGAATGGGAAGGCGCGATCTGGGTGCCAACCGTCAGCACCAGCGTGCGGGCATGGTGACTTCGAAGAGCTCCTGCCTATGCGGCAGTCGGCGGCTCGGTCACGGCGCCGTCGAATAGGCGCAGGTACGGATCGTACGAGAATCGCCGATTGCGCTTGTAACCGGTCTGTTCGTGAAGCACGCCGAGCTCTTGGAGCCGGGACATGAGCCCGTTCGCGGTGGGGTAGCTGAGCTTGAGCTTGTCGGCGAGGCCCGCCGCCGTTTGGATCGGATGCTCGAAGAGAGTGTCGAGCGCACGGAGCAGGTTGGCCGAGCCCTTGCCCTCACGCTGCAGCATTTGCTGATGCTGCTGGCGGAGTGCTTCGATCTGTTTTGCCGTTGAATGCGCGGCCTGCGCCACTTCGAGCACGCCTCGCAAGAAGAAGCCGATCCACGCTTCCCAAGCGCCATCAATGCGCACGGCTTGCAGTCGGTCGTAGTACTCGGCGCGGTGCTTCTTGAGGTACACGCTGAGATAGAGCAGCGGCTTCGACAGCACTTGGCGCTCGCAGAGTAAGAAGGTGATGAGCAGTCGCCCAACGCGGCCGTTTCCGTCCAAGAACGGATGGATCGTCTCGAATTGCGCGTGCGCGAGGCCGGCGTGAATCAAGGGAGGCAGCGACGGGTCGTGCAAGAACAACTCGAGCTGGCCCAGCACGTTCGCGAGCTCTTCGGGAGGCGGAGGTACGAACGAAGCGTCCTTCAGCTGGCAGCCAGCGGGCCCGACCCAATTTTGTGTGCGGCGAAACTCGCCCGGCTCCAGGTGCTGGCCGCGCACGCCTGCCATGAGCTTCGCGTGGATCTCGCGGATCAGACGCAACGACAATGGCAGCTCGGGAAGGCGCGCGAGACCATGGTTCATCGCGTGCACGTAGTTGACGACCTCTTCGACATCCTTCGCGCGAGGCGGGTCGTCATGATCGACCTCAAACTGCAGGACGTCAGTTAGGGAAGCCTGGGTGCCTTCGATTTGCGAGCTGAGGACGGCCTCTTGCCTGACGTACATCGCGACGAAGAGGTCCGGATTCGGAAGGATGCCGACGATGCCGTCCAAGCGCCCCAGCGCGACGCTGGCCTCCGAGAGCAGAAGGGCCAACGACGCCATGTCCAGCAGTGGCGACGGCGGCAACGGCGCTGGGACAAAGGCGTCGTAGCCGGTCAGCTGGCGGACAAAGGCTCCGGCGCGTTTGCTCCGTGTCGTTAACATGGAGCTGCGATCTTGCCTGTATTAAGGGGAAACGCCAGATCCTTTCATAAGGAGCCCCTCAAGGGACCTTTGCGAAGGGCAGCTTTACCAAGGGCACCCGTTGTCCCCGTCAGCTCCAAGGAGCCTGGCGCGAGCGGGCGCCCTGGCCGGCCGAGCCGCGGGACCGACGATGCCGGGCGCGGGTGTGTTCATGATGATGCTGATGGTGGCGCCTAGCCCCATTGCCGGCACCGGTCCGCCCGTTACCACCGCCGCCGCGGGCAACACCGCGCCGGTACAAGCACGACTACGACTACGACTACCGCCAGCGCGCAACCAGCGACCCTCGCTACCTCAACGTTGCTGCGTCGTAGTCACACGGTCACTCCGAGCGCTACCGCCCCAAGCAGGTTTCACCCTGGGCGCACCGCGCGCATCGCAAGCCCGCCAACCTGCAGCACGCTCTCGGCCAGCGCTATCCGACGAAGGGCCGGCTCCATAGCCGGCCTTCGCGACAAACTCGCGACCGAAACTGGGGGTTCACAGTGGGTTCGGCTTTGATCCGCAGCGGTGTGCTCGGCTTGATCGCGTAGGTCACGTCGTCGTGCTGCTCGTCGCGTTCCTGATCGACTACAGCACCTTCGCTTGTGCTGTTGAGCGATGTGTCCGAGACCACGACGTCGTCGAGCAGCGCAGGGATCTTGGCGCTCTCCTCGGCGAGCAGCGGCACCACTTCATCTTCGTCCTCGTAGTGCAGCGCCTTCGTGTCGCGCGGTCGATGCCCGAGCGGGCGGTCACGCGCATCGGTCGAGGTCTTGGCCCTCCTTGCCGCCGTCGCGAACGCGTGCCGCAAGCTCTAGATGTCGAGCGTGTGCTCCTTGTGTACGGTCTCGCAGCTCGCGGTGCGCAAGTCTGCCAGAAACGTGGGTAAAGCTCACGAGCGAGACGGGGCGCCGTTGATCGCCGCCGATCAGGAACGCCATGACCTCGCTGCTGCGACAGTACGTTGAAGCGCGGTGCCGTGCGCGAGAACTGTTGGAGGCCGATGGCCGCGTCTTCTACTTCCCAGCAACGCCGTCGATCGCGAACAGGTTGCCGTTCGCTCTACCTGATGGCCGCGAGAGGTGGCTGAAGCCCGTCGGTCACCGAAGTGTCCTGCAACGAGGGCAATTCGAACGAGTCCGCTATCACCTCGGCCGTCAAGCCACGCGAGCTCACGCGGTTCGGCAAGCGGCGCACGAGACTAAACCCGGGCTTTACTTTCGTGCATCGTTACCGAACGATGGTCCCAAAGACATCTACGGAGAGCTCGCCGGAGAAGGCTGCGGTGCGCTGCGCAAGCGCTCGCTGAAGCTGCTCTTTGGGAATACTGAGGTCGACCTTCGCTTCGCCCACAAGGCGCCGCCCGCGCCATCGCTGTCGTCCATAGCGACGCCGGCTCCAACACGTCGCTCGCCCTCTGAGAATTAGCCATCCCTCTAGCGCGCGCCCATCACATGAACCCAGAAACGGGAGAGGAACGAGGACCTGCATGCAGCCCTCCGAAGGGCAGCCCGCAGCGCACTTGCCGAAGGCCGAGGCGCATGCGCGGCGTGTACCGGCTCAGCGACGCGTCCGTGACCGAGCTGCACTCCATCGCGCAGGTGGCCGTGCGCGTGCCGCACGCCACCATCGGCCTGCTCAGCGCGCTGCAGCTGCATGACCTCACGACGGAAGCGCCGCGCGCGGTCTGGATTCTGATCGACCGCAAGGCATGGCGGCCGACACTCAAGAGCCCCAAGCTCGAGATCGTGCGAGCCAGCGGCAACGCTCTCAGCCACGGTGTGGAGACACGCACCATCGAGGGTGTGCGCGTCAAGGTCACCACACCCGCCAAGACGGTGGCCGACTGCTTCCGATACCGTCGCCACGTGGGCCTCGATGTTGCTCTAGCAGCGCTTCGTGACTACCTGCGAAAGCACCGCGGTGGCATCGACGCGCTGGTCGCTGCCGCCAAAGCCGACCGCATCTACCCGTTCATGCGGCCATACCTGGAGGCGCTGGCGTGAAGAAGCCGCACAAGGACGTCGGCGCCTCGGTTCGCGCACGGCTGCTTCAACTCGCGAAGCGACGTGGCGACGACTTTCAGCTGCTGCTAACGCGCTACGCCAACGAGCGCCTGCTGTACCGACTGACGAAATCGCCGCATGCCGGCCTCCTTCTGCTCAAGGGCGCGGCGCTCTTCACCCTCTGGACCGGGCACGCTCACCGGGCCACGCGCGACATGGACCTACTGGGCTTCGGCGAGCCGAGCGTCGAACGCCTACACACCATCTTCACTGAAGTGGTCGCACTCGATGTTGACGATGATGGCGTTGTCTTCGACACCTCTTCGCTCAAGGTTGAACCCATCCGCGAGGACCAGCTGTACGGCGGCATCCGGCTTGTCATGACGGCCCGCATCACCAACGCGCAAGTGCGGCTTCAAGTCGACGTTGGCTTTGGCGACGTCGTCGCGGAGAGCTCGGTTTTCGAGGATTTCCGTCGGTGCAACCCAATGCAGCACCCGCGACAGAATTTGAAAACCGCCGTACTCGCAAGGGTACCGTGGGTTCGAATCCCTCCTCCTCCGCCCGCGAACGCGCGATTCCGAGAGGTTCGCGCGTTCGTCGCAGCCATGCTGACGTCCCGCCGCCCATGTCGTCGCTCGAGCTCGGTATCGACACCGGACGAGGACGCGCCGCCGTTCAAGCAACGCGTCACTCGAAGATGTAGGCGGCGCCGGAGCTCGCGGCGCCTTCGGCGGTGCTACCGTTGAATCCCTTGCCAATGCCGTCTTCGCCCGGCACACCGGCCACGATGCGACGATCGTCCACCGCCACGGAAAAGCCGAGGCCATCGCCGCTGTCGAGATCTTCGGCTGTCAGGTAGCTGCCGCTGACCCACGACCGGCCGTTTCGAACGAAGGTCGAGACGCCTCCCTTGCACGCTTCGCAAGCGGAGCCGACGACGAGTAGATCGTCCTTCATCGCGATGCTCGCGCCAAAGCCTTCAACCGCGGCGGGGACGAACGGCTCGAGCAAGTCTCGCTCGAGCCAGGTGCCGTCGACGTACTCGTAGATGTGGACGCCTTCTGACCTGACGGCCGCGAGCGTGTCGCCGTCGAGCGCGATTTTTGCGCCGGCCGAATAGGGCAAAGGCAGATTGATGGTGCCGTCGGGATTCCAGCTCCTCCTCGTAGACCCGGGTACAGGCTTGAAGACGAACATCGAATTGCTGCCATACTGTTCAGCGACGGCGAGCCGCCCCGTGCTGAGCGCGACGTCGAGACCATAGCCCGCGCCCGTCGCCGTCTCTGCGGGTCGGTTGAAAAAGTCGAGCCGCCACTCGGCCCCTACCTTGCTGTAGGTGTAGACGACTCCGACCGCTGGGTTGTACCTGCTGCTGACCGGGGCCGAGACGGCGACGCGATCCGCTTCGAGCGCGATGCTGGTCGCGAATCCGCTCCCGGGTTTCCGACTCGGCTCCGTCAACTTATCCGCTTGGTACCACTTCGCGTCCTGACGGATGAAAACGAAGACCGCGCCGTAGCCTTCATCGGCCCCGGGCGCCGCGACAGCGATCGTGTCGCCGTCGATCGCGACGGCGTTGCCGAATCGAGCGTTTTCTTCGACGACGTCCGGCTTCAGGTAGGCCTGCCGCACCCAGTTGCCGGATGCGTCGCGCACCGCCACGTAAGCCGCGCCGGCCGACGCGACTCCGGCCGCATCCTCGTCGCCGTCCACCCACTTGGTCGAGCCGTCTTCGCTCGGGGCTCCGAATACGGCGGTGTCGCCGGAGATGGCCACGCTGGAGCCGAAACGGAAGCCTTCACGCGAATTGAACGCCTTGGTGTAGGTGGTGACGAGCGGCCTTCGCTTCAGCTGCACCTCGTAGCTCTCTTGCTTGCCGCTCGCGGCCGTCACGTCGATCTGGACGGCGTCGATCTCGTCATCCGGCGTCGTCACGATGCTGACGCTGTCATCTTCGGTGAACGTCGCGTCCACGCACGCCATGCTCGCGTCGGCCGACGTGGGCGAAGCTTTGAGCTCGAGGTGGGACGTCAGAAACGAGAGCTCGGCCGTGTAGGCGCGCTTGTCGGACTTGAAAGCAGGCGTCAACGTCGCCGGCTCGAGCGACAATGACGCGAGGCTCGCGTCGTCGGAAACGCAAGCGCCGTCGCTGCAGACCTGCCCGCCGCTGCAAGCCAGACCGCGGTTTTCAGCCTCGCAATCGGCGGTAGCGCCGCAGTATGTCGAGTCGGCGTTCGGGTCGACGCATTGGCCGGCGCATGCGACTTGGTCGTCGGGGCAGGCCGCGCAGTCGCCCTCAATACAGACTGAGCCGCCAGCGCAGGCGTTGCCGCACGAGCCGCAATGATTGGAGTTGGAGGTGGTGTCGACGCAGCGCGCGGCGCATGCCGTGAGACCGCCCTCGCAGTTGCCGGATGCGTCGGGAGCGGCGCCGGCTTCGCCCGCGTCGGCCCCTGACGTAGGGCCTGACGAGCGACCACCCGCGCCCGCCTCGTGAGCTGCCTCGTGGTCGGTTGCTTCGCCGCCGACGGCTTCGGGGACGCAGCTGCGCGTCGTTTCGCAATCGTCGGTCTCGGATGAGCAGGCGAACAGCGCGAAGCAAGCGCCGAGCGCGAAAGCTGCCGTAAAATGTGGCGATCTTTGAACAAACACGTCGAAATCTCCTGACCGTGGGCTGCGACTCGCAACGCCCACGCACGAATCGGTCGCATCCCCCGTCGGTTGCTAAAAAAGAATGGTTCGAATCACTCGAACAGGAAGGCGGCACCGCCATCGACTCCGGCGCCCGCCGCGCTTACTATTTTGTTCATCATTCTCAGCACTTAGATAGCCGGATCAATCAATGACTCGTACGCCAGCTTTCGAGCACGGCATCCGTGACGAGACGTGTATCCGTAGTCAGCGGCCGATGGCGGTGCCGTGCGGCGAGCTTGCGTAGCCAGAAAGGTTCGTAGTCGGGCAGCGTTTGGAGCTCGAGTGTGTCGGGGTCGAACGAGCTGCCGACCTCGAGGTAAGCGTCGAGGTTGTCGAGGCGTGGCTGCGGCCGCTGACCGGCGCCGTAGTCGCGCCACATCTGCGCGTAGAGCTCTTCGAGCTCGTGCACCAAGAGCGGCATGTCGAACAGTGTGCAAGTCGAGCGGCCTTCGCGAAGACGTGTCCGCAGCGGCTCGAGGGCTCCGCGCTCGAGACCGAGCTGCACCGCGCGCTCGACGAGCTCGGCGGGCGACTCGCACACCAGCTCCGGCAAGCCGGCGGCGCGCACGAGACTGCCGCACACGCGCGACGCGAACGAGCGTCCGCTGGCGGTGAGCACCGGCACACCGCTCCACAGCGCGTCGGACGCGGTGGTGTGGGCACCATAAGGGGTGGTATCGAGGAAGAGGTCGGCGAGGCCGTAGCGCGCCAAATGGTACGGATTGGCGAGCTTTTGTGCGAAAATTACGCGCTCTTTGGCGATGCCGTGCTCGGCGGCGTAGCTCTGCAGCCGCTGGTTGGTCGCGGGGTTGCTGCCCAAGAGCCACAGCACACTGCCCGGCACGCGCGCCAGGATCGCGAGCCAGCGCTCGAAGGTGAAGCGGTGGATTTTGTGGGCGCCGTTGAAGCAACAATACACCATCGCGTGATCGGGCAGCCCGACGTCGGCGCGCGACGGGACGACCGGCGCGACGGCGCGCGCGCGAAAGCTCGGCTGGTAGCACGGCAGCCGGAGCACCTTCTCGGAGTAGTAGTGCTCGTGCGAGGCGGGCACGATGAAGTCGTCGGCGATCAAGTAGTGGTGATAGGGGCTAGCCATGCTCCCAGGAAATCCGAGCCAGTTGACGATCACGGGCGCGGGGCGCTGCGCCACCAACTTGAGCCGTGCGTCGCGCGTGTAGCCGTTCAGATCGACGAGGATCTGCACGCCGTCGGCGCGGATCCGTTCCGCGGCGGCGCGGTCGTCGAGCGCGGAAATCGAGCTAAAATGATGCGCCGTCGACTGGAAATGCCGGTGGAGGGCATCCGTCGAAGGCACGCCGCAGTAGTACGCGAACACCTCGACGTTGCGGCGATCGTGCAGCGCCAGCACCTCCGTCATCAAGTAGCCGACGGCGTGCTCGCGTAGGTCCGACGACAGGTAGCCGATGCGCAGCGGCGCGCTCGCCGCCGTCGCGGGCGAATGCTCGAGCACCTGCTCGGGCTCGCCCACGTCGAGCTGGTTATAGTGCCAGGCCAGCGCGAGCTGGTAGAGTGGATCGTCGGTCAGCGCCGCCGCCGACAGTGGCGAGAGGCCCTTCAACAGCGCGCGCTGCGTCACGCGTTCGGAGGGCAACAATACCGGCCACTCGCATTGCCGCTGGCGCAGCGCCACCAAGTGTTGGATCGCCTCGCGCTGGGTGGGGTCGAGCTCGAGGCTGTGACGCAGCATCTGCTCCGCGGCGGCGTCGTGATCGGCGACCTCGAGCGTGCGCGCGCTCTGGTTGAGAGCGGTGGTTTTGTGGCTGACGGCGGTGCCGGTCACGCTCTCGAGCCGCGACAGCGCCGCTGACCATTGCGTGAGCGCGACCCCGACGTTGCCGCTACGCTCGTGGACGCGGCCCAGGTTGATGTAAGCGGGGATGAACTCGGGGTTCAGCTCGATCGCGCGCTCGAGGCAGGCGCGCGCTCGGTCGAGCTGCTCGGCGTCGCTCAGCGCGACCGAGTAGTTGAACAGCACCGCGTACAGCAGCGGATGGGTGGGGTTGTGCTCGATCCAGGTCGCGTACAACGCCGACGCGGCGGGAGCTTGTCCGCCCTGCTTGAGCAGCTCGACGGCTCGGATCAGATCCGGCACCGCCACGTCTTGCGCGGAGGGCCTGCTCGTCGCTTGGGGGGAGGCGTCTTCGGTCATGCTCTCGGCCGGTTACGACTCGTGATTTAGAGCCTAAACCAGCGCGTCGAGCAACGCCTGGATTTGCGCCGGAGTCATGGCGTCGCGCTGCGTCGCGCTGAACGCCGCGAGCTGCGTCCCGTTCAACGACTCGATGTTGCTCGGCGTGAGGTACGAGATGGTGGTCGTCGACAGCCCGGCGATGGTCGTGGTCGAGATCTTGCTGAGCTGAGCCGCCGAGAGCGACGTGAGCTGCTCCTCCGAGAGCACGCCGAGCTGCGGCGCCGTCAGGGCGCCGATCTGATCGGCGCTGAGCGAAGCGAGCTGCGCGCTAGACAGAGCTTGGAATTCAGCGGCGGTCAGGCTCGAAATCTGCGTGCCGTTCAGGCTCTGCAGCTGCGTCGTCGACAGCGCGGCGAGCTGCGGCAAGCTGAGCGAGCGAATCTGCAAGCGATCGAAGCCAGACAGCTGCGCCGTCGTCAGCGCCGAGATTTGCGCGGTCGACAGCAGGCCGACCTGCGTGCGCGTGAGCCCGCCCAGCTCAGAGGGCGTGAGGCCCGCGAACTGAGTGGAGGTCAGCGCGGTCAGCTGTGCGGCCGTTAGCCCGGAGACGCCGGTAGCCGACATCGACCCGACTTGAGCCGAGGTCAGCGCGCCAAGCTGGCTGATCGTCAACGCGCCCACCTGACTGGCGGTGAAGCCGCGCAGCTCGGCCGTCGAGAGCATGCCGACCTGGGCGGTGCTCAGCTGCGAGATCTGGGTGGTGGACAGACCGGTGATGCCGGTCTCGGACAGGCTACGGAACTGCGCGCTCGTGAGGGCGGCGAACTGCGCGCTGCTCAGGCCGGCGATCGCGCTGCCCGACAGCGCGCCCATCTGCGCCGCCGACAGCTGCGCCAGCTGGGTGGTGCTGAAAGCCGCGACTTGCTCGGCGCCAACACCGCTGATCGCAGTCGCGCTCAACGACCCGACCTGGGCGGCTGAAAGCGCCGACAGCTGGGTGGCGACCAGCAACGCGACCTGCGACGACGTCAGGCCGCCGAGCTCCGCCGCCGTGAGCACGGCGAGCTGTGAGGTGGCGAGGCTCGCGATCACGGACGGGCTGAGCGACGCGACCCCCGCTGGCGAGAGGCTCGCGAGCTGCGTCGTCGACAGCGAATCGATCAGCACCGGAGCGAGCTCGGCGAGAGCGGTGGTCGACAGCGCGCCGATTTGCGACGTCGTCAGCGCTCCGAGCTGTGAGCTCGAGAGCGCCGCGAGCTGGGTCGCAGCGAGCCCGGAGATGCCCGAGGTCGAGAGCGCCGCGAGCTGCGTCGTCGTCAGCGCTGCCAGCTGCGTGAGCGCCAACCCGCCGGTGGCGGTGGTGGACAGGCCCAGCATCTGCGAGCTGCTGAACGCGCCGAGCTGCGCGTTACTGAGCGCGCTCACCTGCGTCGAATCGAGCCCCGCGACCTGCACGCGGCTGAGCGCCGCGATCTGGCTCGTCGAAAGCGCGGCGAGCTGCGGCGCCGACAGGGCGGCCAGCGCCGTCGGCCGCAGACCGAGCAGCTGGCTCGTGCTCAGCGCCGAAATCCTCGAGGTCGGCAGGTTTTGTACCTGAGTCGCGGTCAGGCCGGTCAGCTCGTAGGCGGTGAATGCCGCAAACTGTGTCGGGTCGAGCGCCGCGAGCTGCGCGGTCGTAAGCCCGCCGACCGCCGTCGACGAGAGCGCCGCGAGCTGGGTGTTACGCAAACCGCTCAGCTGAGCCGGGCTGAGCGCGGTCACGGCGCTCGAGCCGAGCGCGCCGATTTGCGACGTCTGGAGCGCGTCGAGCTGGACGGCCCCGAGCGCGCTGACTTCGTCGGTGCGCAGCGAGCCGATCTGTTGGGCGGTGAGCCCGCGCAGCTGGGTCGTCGCGAGCGACGAGAATTGCGTCGCGGTCAAGCCCGCGACAGCGGTCGTCGACAGCGCGGCGAGCTGGGTCGAGGTGAGCGCCGCCAATTGGGGCGAGCTGAGCACCGGCGCCTGGGTCGCCGCCATGCCCGCCAGCTCGATCGCGCTGAGGGCCGCCACCTGAGCTGTGGTAAGCGACGCCAGCTGCTCGGTCGAGAGCGCGCTGAACTGTGTCGACGAGAACGCGGCGAGCTGGCGGTTGCTGAGCGCGGACAGACCGGCGACGCCGAGCCCGCGCACGCCGTTGGCGCTGAGCGCGCTCAATTGGCCCACAGACAGGGCCGCGAGCTGGCTCGGAGCGAGCTCGGCCACGTCAACGCTGGTCATCCCGCCCAGCTGAACGGCCGAAAAAGCCGCCACCTGCGTCGGGCTGAGGGCGCCGATCTGCTGCGCGCTGAGCTCGCTCGCGGCGCTGCTGCTCAGGCCACGGATCTGCGTGACCGACAGCGCGCTCAGCTCCTGGCTCGTCAGCGCGGCGATGGCGGAGGTGGTGAGGCCACCGAGCTGGGCGGCCGTGAGCGCGCGCAGCGACGTCAGCGGCAACCCGGCCAGCTGCGTCGCCGTGAGCCCACCGATCGTCGGCGCGCTGAGCGACGCCAGCTGCGTGGTGGCGAGCGCGGCCAGCTGCGCGTCGTCGAGCGCGCTCAGCTGCGTCGATGACATGCCGACGAGCGCAGACGTCGAGAGCGCGGCCAGCTGCGCGCCGCCGAGCGTGCTCAGCTGCGCCGTGGTCAGTGCCCCAAAGCCGGCGCCGGTCAGACCCTTGAGCTGGGCCGCCGTGAGCGCGCCGAGCTGCGACGAGGTCAAACCCGCGATCGCATCCGACGACAGCGCCGCGACCTGCGAGGAGCTCAAAGCGCCAAGCTGCGCGAGCGAGAGCTCGCCGAGATTCTCGCCGGTAAACCCTTGAATTTGCTTGCCGGTTAGCGCCGCTATCCCGGCCGTGCCCAGCGCCGCGAGCCCGGTGGCATCGAGCGCGCTCAAGCCGTCGCTGTCGATGCCCCTGATTTGGGTGGTCGTCAGCGCGGCGAGCTGGGCGGCGCTCAAAGCATTTGCTCCGCCCGCCGTCAGCGCCCCAATCTGCGAAGCGCCGAGGCCGGCGAGCTGGGTCGTGCTCAGCGCCGCGAGCTGGGTCGTGCTCAGCGCCCACAGCTGCGGCGCCCCGAGCGCGCCCAATTGTTTGGCGGACAACGCCGCGAATTGCGGCAGCGAGAGCTCGGCGACCTCGTCGGCGCGCAAGCCGGCGAGCGCGCTGATCGTGAACGCGCCAACCTGCGCCGGCGCGAACGACGCGAGCTGACTCGGCTCGAGCATGCTGAGCGTGCTGGCGCTCAGGCCCGCCGCTTGCGTGGTCGTCAAGCTACCGATCTGAGCCGCCGTGAGCCCGGCGACGGCAGAGCCGCTCAAGCTGCCGAGCTGCGTCGGGGAGAGCGCCGCGAAGGCAGCGCCGCTCAGCTCGGCCACGCTATCCGCGGAAAGACCGCGAATTTGCTGGGTGGTCAAGGACCGCACCTGCTCCGTCGACAGCGCCGCCAGCTGCGTCTTGTCGAGCGCAGCCACTGCCGCCACGCTCAGCCCCGCCACCTGCGTCGGCGAAAGTCCGGCCAGCTGCGCGCCCGTCAAGCCCGCGATCGCGGTGCTGCTCAAACCAGCCAGCTGCGTGGCGCCGAGGCTTGCCAGCTGCGCGACGCTGAAAGCGGCGAGCTGAGCGGCGTCGAGGCCCTGCAGCTGGCTCGAAGCGAGCGCGCCGAGCTGCGCCGCCCCGAAGCTCTGCAATTGGCTGGCGCTCAGGCCGCCGAGCGCTGTCTGAGTGAGCCCGCCGAGCGCCGCCGAGCCGAGCGAAGCGAGCTGCGCGGCGCTCAGCGCGCCCAGCGCCGTCTCGGTCAAGCCGCGCGCCTGCACCGCGCCGAGGGCTCGCAGCTGAGTGGGGCTGAGGGCAGCCGCTCGCGCGTCATCGAGCCCGCCGAGCGCGGCCGCGCTCAGGCCGCTGATCTGGGCGCTGCTCAAGGCCGCGATTTGAGCGGTATCCAGCGCGGAAATAGCGGCCGCGCTCAAACCGGCGAGCGCCGTCGACGACAGGGCCGACAGTTGAGCGTTGGACAGTACCGCCAGCTGGGTGTCGGCCAGCGCTGACAAGCTCACGCTGCCGAGCGCGCGCAGCTGGGTCGTAGCCAGCGACGCCACCTGCGCCGTCGTCAACGCGCCGAGCAGCGTCGCGGGCAGGCTCGCGAGCTGCGTGGTCGTGATGCCGGCCAGTTGCGGCGAGCTCAGCCCCTGCAGCTGCTCGGTGGCGAGACCTTTGAGCGAGGTGGTGGCGAGCGCGGCGAGCTGCGTGCTCTGCAGCGCCGACAGCTGGCTCCCCGACAGCGCGTTCAGCTCGGCCCCGGTGAAGCCCGCCAGCTGGTTGCTGCTCAGCGACGCGAGCTGAGTCGACGCTAGCTGGCCGACAGCGGTCGTCGTCAGCGAGCGCAGCTGGCTCGCCGTCATTCCCGCGAGCTGGCTGGTCGATAGCGCCGCCAGCTGCGCCTCGGTGAAGCCAGCGACGGCTGCGCTACTGAGGGCGCCCAGTTGCGAGGCGGCTAACGCCCCGATTTGCGCTTCCGATAAGCTCGCGAGCCCCGTCGCGCTCAAGCCACTCAGGGCCGTGGTGCCCACGGCCATCAATTGATTCGGCGTCAAAGACGTCAAGGCAGTGGTCGTGAGGGCGCCCAGCTGATTCCCGCTCAGGGCTCGCAATTGCGTCGAGCTCAACGCCGCCAGTTGCGCGCTCGTCAATCCCACGAGGGCGCTGGCGGTAAGGCCCGCCTGTTGCGTCACGCTCAGCGCGCCAAACTGGGCGACCGACAGCTCGCCCACGTCGCCGCTGGTGAAGCCGCGGAGCTGCGTCGTGGTCAACGCTGCCAACTGCGCGCTCGAGAGCGCCGCGACTTGAGCGCTCGACAGCTCGCTCACGGCGGCGGCGCTCAGGCCGCGCAGCTGCGTGGTCGTCAGGGCAGCGAGCTGCGTCGTAGTCAGACCGTCGACGCCGGTCGTGCTCAGGGCGCCGAGCTGGGTGGCGCTCAGCCCCGCCAATTGGGTCGTCGAAAACGCGACCAGCTGCGCCTCGGTCAGACCGCGCAGCGCTCCGGCGTTGAGCGCACCGAGCTGCGCGGGAACGAAAGCCGCGAGCTGCTCGGCGCTCAGCAGATTCACGCTGCGCGCGGTCAGTCCGGCCACGGCGCTGGTGCTGAGCGACGCCAGCTGCGTTTCCGCGAGCGACGCCAGCTGCGTTTCCGCGAGCGACGCCAGCTGCACCGCGCTCAAGCCTCTGAGCTGGGTGGGGCCGAGGCTCGCGATCTGGGCCTCGCTCAGGCCACCGATCGCGGTGGCCGCGACCGCCGACAGCTGCGTCGCGCTCAACGTGCCGAGCTGCTCCGTGCTCAGCTGCGCGAGCGCGTCGGCGGTGAGGCCGCGAAGCTGCGTCGCGGTCAGGGCGTTCAGCTGCGAGCTCGACAGCGCGCTCAGCCCGGCTCGATCGAGCGCCGAAAGCGCCGCCGCCGTGAGCCCGGCCACCTGCGTCGGCATCAGCGCCGCTAGCTGGGCCGCGCTGAGCCCGGAAATGCTCGCCGCCGAGATGCCGCCCAGCTGCGTCGAGCGCAGGGCGGCGAGCTGGGTCGTGCTGAGCGCGGCCAGCTGCTCGGCGCGCAGGCCCGCGACCTGCGCCGAGTTGAGCGCGGCCAAAACGGAGGGGCTCAGGCCCGCGACCTGCACGGTGGTGAGCTGCCCGAGCTCGGTCGCGCTGATGCCAGCGATCGCGCTCGGGCCGAGCGCGCTCAGCTGCGACGCCGACAGCGCCTGCACCTGAGTGTCGGCGAGGGAGCCCAGCTGCGAGCCGCGCAGACCCGCGAGCTGAGCGTTGCTGAGCGACGCGAGCTGTCCCTCCGACATGCCGCCCAGCGCGCGCGCCGTGAGGGCGCCGAGCTGCGACGCCGAGAGCGCCGCGAGCGCTTGCGCCGTGAGCTCGCTGGCGTCGGTGGCGGTGAACGCCCCGATTTGCGCGCTCGTCAGCGCGCCGAGCTGCGTCTCGGTGAGGGTGGCAACCTGGCCCGCGTCGAGCGCCGACACGGCGGCGCCGGTCAAGCCGCGCAGCTGGAACGTGGTGAGGCTGGCCAGTTGCTGGTCGGTCAAGCCCTCGACCGCGCTGGTGGTCACCCCCGAGAGCTGGCTGCGGGTCAGAACGCCGAGCTGCGCCGTCGAAAGCGCTGCCAATTGTCCGGCCGAGAGCCCGCGCAGCTGGACCGCGCCGAGCGCGCTCAGCTGACTCGTGGTCAAGCTACCGAGCTGGGTCGTGGTCAAGCTACCGAGCTGAGCTGCGCCGAGCCCTGCCACCGCGCTCGGCGCGAGCGCCGCCAGCTGCGGCGTCGAAAGGCCGGCGATGGTCTGCGTCGTGAGGCCGCTCAGCTGCGCCGCCGACAGCGCACGCAGCTGGGTCGTCGCCAGCGCGGCGACTCCAGCGTCACTCAACCCCGCGAGCGCCGCGACCGGTACCGCGGCGAGCTGGCCCGTAGTCAGCGCCTGCAGCTGCGACGCCGTCAAGCCGCCGAGCAGGCTCGCGGTCAAGCCGCGCAGCGCCGTCGGCGCTAGTGACGCGATCTTCGCGCCGTCGAGCGCGGCCAGCCCGCCCGCGCCCAGCGCCGATAGCTGCGCCGCCGTCAAGCTCCCCAGCTGGGTGGAGCTGAACGAAGCGAGCTGCGCCGCCGAAAGACCACGCAGGGCGGTCGCCGACAGCGCCGAGGCTTGAGTCGCGGTCAGGCCGCCGAGCTGCGTGGCCGTGAGCAGCGCCGTTTGCTCGTCGGTCAACGCACGGATCGCCACGCCGCTGAGCGCGCCGAGCTTGGCGGGGCTGAACGTGGCCAGGTCGTTCGCGCCGAGCGTCGCGACCTCGGCCGCGCTGAGCCCTGCGAGTTGTCCCGTCGTCAGCACCGACAATTGGCTCATGCTCAGGGCGTCGAACGTCGTCGCGATCAGCGCGCCGACCTGAGTCGAGCTGAAGCCACCGAGCTGAGCGAGGCTGAGCGACGCCAGCTGTTCTTCGCCGAGCCCCTTGAGCGCCGCCACCGAAAGCGCGGAAATTTGGCGGGAGCTGAACGCCGACAGCTGCGCGCTCGAGAGCCGGCCGACCAGCGCCGGCGTCAATCCCTTGATCTGCGTGGCGGAGAGGGCGCCGAGCTGCGCCGTGCCGAGCGCAGCGAACGCCACCGGCGAGAGCGCCCCGAGCTGCGTGCCGCTCAGGCCCACGATCTGCGTCGCCGATAGCGCCGCGACTTGCGACTCGTTCAAGCCCGCGACGGCTCTACTGCCGAGCGCTGAAAGCTGCGCCGCCGACAGCGCGCCGAGCTGCGCGTTGCTCAGCGCCGCGCTCTGCGTACCGTTGAAGCCGGCGACCTGCTGGACGGTGAGCGCGCCGAGCTGCGTCGCGGTCAAGCCGCCGATCGCCGTCGACGTCAAGCCCGCGAGCTGGGCCGCGTTGAAGCCCTTCAGTTGCGCTGTCGACAGCACCGCGATCTGCTCGGCGTCGAAGCCGGCCATCGCCGCTGCGGAGAGGGCGCCGAGCTGCGCCGACGTGAGCGCGCCGAGCTCCTCCAACGTCAGCACGCTCACGTCCTCCGCGCTCAGGCCGTTGAGCGCGGTCGGGTTGAACGCGGCCAACTGCGAGGCAGAAAACGCCGCAACTTGCGTGCTGCTGAACGCGGCAAGCTCGGTGCGGGTCAGGCCCGAGACCTGGGTCGTGAACAGCGCGGCGAGCTGCGTCGTGGTCAAGCCCTCGATCGCCTGCCCCAGCACCCCCAGCTTGCTAGCGCTGAAACCACCGAGCTGCTCGGGCGTGAGCAGCGCGAGCTGGGTCTCGCTCAAGCCGCGGACCTGGGTCGCGTTGAACACCGCGACCTGCGTGCTGCTGAGCGCGCCGAGCTGCTCGGGTGTGAGCTGGCCGATCTCGGTGCTGGTGATTTGCGCCAGCTGCGTGCTCGTCAACGCCGCGATGTCGACCGGCGAGATGGCCGCGACCTGCTGGGTGGCGATCGCGTAGAACTGCGCCGCCGTGAAGTCGAGGATCTGACTCACGGTCAGCGCCGACACCTGCGGCGACGTGAGCGCGCCGAGCTGCGTCGTGCTCAGCACCGCCAGCTGCGAGTCGAGCAGCTGCGAGAACTCGGTGGCCGAGACCCCCTGCAGATCGGTAGTCGAAAGACTCCCGATCTGGTCGGTGTTGAGCTTCGAAATCGAAACGGCCACGTTCGCGAGAAAGACTGGCACGCACGGGCCGCGTGTCACGCCAGAAACAGCAGCACTTCTCGATACTTACCGTGTCAAACCGTTGACATGCTCAGGTGTGCGGCCAAACGCGCTCCCACGTCAACCGGCTGACTCGGGTGCGAGCGGGTGCGCGGCACGTGGCGTGCGGCTGCCCGAGGCGTGCGCCGCGGTCGGGTCGCTTCGAGATAGGCTGCGCGCATGGCCACACTCCATGACTCGATCTTCGTGCAAGCGGCGCCGGAGAAAGTTTGGGACGCGGCGCGCGACGTCGGCGCGCTGCATATCCGGTTGGTGCCCGGCTTCGTCGTCGACGCGCAGTTCGACGGCGACACGCGCGTCGTCACGTTCGGCAACGGGCTCGTCGTTCGCGAGCCAATCGTGTCAATCGACGACGAGCGGCGCCGGCTGGCATGGAGCAGCACCGGCGGCAAGACCACGCACTACAACGCCGTGCTCGAGGTGCGGCCCGAGGCCTCCGGCAGCCGTGTCGTCTGGACCATCGATTTACTACCGAACGAGCTCGCGAACGCGGTGGGCGCCATGCAGGCCCAGGGGCTCGCGACGTTGAAGAAGACGCTCGAAGCTGGCTGAGCGCCTCAGTTGGTGCGCCGGCTCAACGCCCGCTGCACGATGCGCTCCGCGCGCTGGAGGTCGGTGCGCCGAAACGCGTGACCCGGCCGTGAAAGCTCGAGCATCGCCGTGAGCTCGTTGCCCACGAACATAGGGATCATGGCCACTGCGCCGGAGCCGCCCTTGCTGCTCGCGAACCGCATCGCCAGCGCGTCCTCGGTCACGCCGTAGGGAGGCCCGAAAACGGGCCGACGCTGGCGCGCCGCCTTGAGCAAAAGATCCGTCTCGGGCAGCGCGTAACCGAGGCGCTCGTTCGACATCGGACCGAGCACGGAGCGAGTCACCAGCGAGCGGCTGTAGCGGCCTCGATAGTGAAACATCGCGCTCTCGGCGCCGGTCGTGACCAACGAAAGCCACGTCACGGTATGCGCGAGCTCCATCTCGTCCTTGATGCGCTCGACCGGTCGGCCCCACTCCGCCAGCTGTTCGGAGGTGGGCGCCTTCGCCCCGACCTTGCTGGTGAGCGCGGAAATTTCGCGCACCGAGTTGAGAGTGCGCCAGTCGCCGCGATACGTGCGCACGTGGCAGTAGTCGGGGACGCGTCCGAACTCGACGCCACGCATCAATAAGCCGGTCACGACCGGACCAACCGTGAGGTCGCCGTTGGTCACGTACCAGAGCGGCGGAGGTTCGAGCCTGAAGACACTCTTGGGAAATTCTTGGAGCTGCATGGGTTTGGGCCTGAAGCTTGGCCAAGTTTCGCCAGCCTCCCGCGCGCGGGCCAACAAACCCGCCAACGCCGGCGGGCACCCCGCCACATCAATAAGGGGTCCCGCCGCTGATCACGCTCGACTGCCGCGGGGACGACGGATCTCGTCGGCCACGATCCGGCTCAGCTCGGCCACACGATAGGGCTTCTGCACGAAGCCCACCGCGCCGCGCCGGAGCATCGCTCCGACGTCCTGCTCGGCGGCGTAGCCGGACCAGATCAACACCGGCAGCGCCGGCTCGAGCTCGCGCAGCTTGTCGAACGTCACCTCGCCGCTCATGCCTGGCATTCGCAGATCGAGCAGCACCAGCTGAAAGCGCCCGGGGTGCGCCGCGACGTGCTCGAGCGCCGCCTTTCCGTCGCGCGCGGCCGTCACCTGGTAGCCGAACGACCGCAACGTCGCCAGCGCCGTCATGCTGACCATCGCGTCGTCTTCCACGAGCAGGATCTCGCCCTCGCCGTGGACCACTTGGGTGCTGGTCGCGGCCACGACGCCGCCCTCCGGGTCCGAGCACGGTAAGTACACGCGAAACGCCGTGCCGTGGGCGCCGTCGCTGTTCACCTCGATCGTGCCGCCGTGGGCCCGCACCGTGCCCGCTACCGAGGCGAGCCCGAGCCCGGTGCCTTTGCCGACGGGCTTGGTCGTGAAAAACGGCTCGAAGATGTGGGGCACCTGCTCCTTCGGGATGCCGCGGCCGGTGTCGATCACCTCGAGCACCACGCAGGAGCCGAGCGGCAAGCCCTTGGAGCGAGTCAGCTCGAGCGACGACGTCGCTACCGTCAGCTTTCCGCCGTCGGGCATGGCGTCGCGCGCGTTGATCAGCAGGTTGAGCACCGCGCTCTGGAGCAAGGCGGCGTCGCCGTTGACGATGAACTGTTGCGCGCCAAGCTCGGTCACGATCGCGATGTTCGGGTCCATCGAGCGGCGCGCGAGCGAGACAGCTTGCTCGACGACGGCGTGAAAGTCGGTCGGAGTCTGCTGCATGCGGGCCTTGCGCGAATAGGCCAGTAGCTGCCGCGTCAGCTCCGCCAGGCGCTGCGACGCCTGCAAAATGCTGTTCGAAAGCTCGACAGTGCCGCGACTTTCCTGCATCTCGAGCTTCAACAGCTCCGCCGAGCCCATGATCGCGGTGAGGTTGTTGTTGAAGTCGTGGGCCACGCCCGCCGCTAGCCGCCCGACCATTTCCAGCTGCTTGCTCTCGAGGGCTTGCAGCTCCGCCTCGGCGCGCGCGCGCTCCGCCTGCTCGCGGCGCAGCGTTTCTTGTCGCGCCAGCCGCAACGCTCGCTCCATACGCGACAGCACCGCGACCATCAGCCCTCCGAACAGCGTGATCGCGAAGAACGTGACCGACAGCGACCGCAGCCAAGTCCCGGCGCGCGTCATGTCGATGTCGCCCTGGCTCGGCGGCGGCAATCGCCCGCTCACGATCGCCCACGCCACGCCGAATAGCGCGACGGCGGCGACGATCGTGAGCGCGATCATCGCCCGCCGGCCGAGCAGCAAGCCTGCCAGCATCAGCGTCACCATCAGGCACACGCCGGGTCCCGACAGGACTCCGACGCGGGAGTAGCCCATCAACGACACCGTCAGCGCCGGCGCGATGATGATCCAGCCGCGAGCGGCGCCGCGGGGGCGGCCCGTAAACGCCGGGATCGCGAGCAGGGCCGCCGCGAGCAGCAAGCACACCACCAGCACGTTCCGGCTTTCCACGCGCTGCGTCGCGAACAAGGTCACGAAGGCGCTGATGGCGAAGATGACGACGAATGCGCGAGTCAGACGCAGCGCCACGCCGCTGCGCCAAGCCAACGCTTCGTCTTCGCTGCGCGCGTCGACGTCATCGTCCTGCATTCACGAGAACATAGGCAGGAACGAGCTCGAAGCCAAAGCCACGTCGCTCCCGCCCGCTGGGAACGGGCAGGGACGACGGAGCGCGACGCGTGGCTAGCGAACGGCCGAGCGAGCCGCTCGCGCCGACGGCGAAGTCAGTCGCCTTACCTGGCGGCGCGTCAGCTCCGAGGCGGCTTTGATGTGACCCGAGCTCTTGCGCGTGGACTTGCGCGATTGTTTACCGGTCGCCGAGCTCTCGAGCACGGGGCCGCCGCGGTTGTCGGAGCGCTTCGTGAAGTTGTGAGGCGACGTACCGAGGCCGTCTAGCAAGGTCTTGTCGATGTTCTCGTCACGCTTGGGTTTGCGCGCCTTCTTGGGCCGCGGTGGACGGCTCTGCCGCAAAAGCTCGGCCATATACGCTAGTGCCTTCGTCGCCATACGGTCCCTCTTCCTTTCGGGAGCTCGATGCTCCACTGAGAAACGTGACTGGATCTGACTACTGCAAGCGTCCCGACGTCCGGGCGATACTACATCGGTTTGTACACGCCGCGAGCCATAACGATTCCAAACGTGTGAGGCAGTCGCGCGTCATGGTCGCCGTGCTCGAATATTTCGCGTAGCGCGCGAGCTGGGTCGTTTGGACACGTCCTCCCGCGCGTCGTCATCGAGCGATGCGCTGGCGAGGGCTTGGAGGCGCTGCAGCAGGCGTGCCAAGCGCTCGGTGCCAGCGTCGAAAAATTCGCGCGTCGCCCGGGAATGAGAAAAACAATGGCGCTGTTGTTCGCGCACCCACTCGGGACCAGAGCAGGCCACAATGACCGAAGGCTGAGCCACGCAGCGGCGCGGCCGACGGCGCAATCGCTCGTTATCACCGGCCGGCAATGGGGAGCCCGCCTCACTCGTGACTGCACGGAGGTGTTGTGCGATCTCATCGACGACCACGCGGAAGCTCCCGAACCCCGATCCCCGACACGCGCACGGCCGAGAGCGGCCAAGCGCGACAGCAGGAGCCGGAGCCGTGGCGGCCATGAGTAACTCGTGGCTCAGCTCGGGGTCGGAGGCCGCCGAGGAATTGCGCCGCCTCGCCCGTGACGTGTCGGATCAAGTGCGCGTGTCAGCCGCCGTCGGGCTCGCGCGCGCGATCGAGCGCGCCAGCGCCCCGGAGCGCATCGATCTCGTCTGCACCTGGGCGCTCTCGCCCGACACCGACGAGCGCCTGGCGCTCGCCCGCGCCCTGACCTGGAGCACCCCCGTTTTCGTGGCCGATTTGGTGCTCGAACAGCTGGTCGAAGACGAAAGCACGCCGGTGCGCGCCGCCGCGCTCGTCGCCGTCGCCAAGCACTTCCACGAAGATTCGTCGGCCTACGTGCGCATCGTCAGCAGGTGCATCGACGACCCTGACGCCAACGTGCAGCGGCTCGCGCGCGCTCTGTTCCAACGCGCGCGAGGCTGAGCGACGTGCTCTAAAACTTCATGCTGGGCGGAGCGAGATCGTACGACTCCTGATAGTCGGCGAGCGACGCCTTCACGACCTCCACCGCGTGGTGGTGCCCGTACACACCGGAGACCGAGATCTGATTTTCGGTTCCGGGCATGAGCTTGTACGTCGAGAAATAGTGCAGCAAACGATCGACGATCGCCTTCGGCACCTGGGAGATGTCCTGCGTCTCCGTGTAATAGGGGTCGTTGTCGAGCACGGCCACGACCTTGTCGTCGGCTTCACCGCGGTCGATCATTCGGATACCGCCGACGACGCGCGCCTCGAGCAAGATCTCCGAGCGCGTGATCGGGCGCTCGCTGATCACGCAGATGTCGAGCGGGTCACCGTCCGCGGTTTCGACGCCGGGGCTCGACAGCGCCGCGACGCGCTGCGCGCAATAGGTGCGGGGAATGAAGCCGTACAGCGTGGGCGGCTGCGCCGAGCCGCGCTGCGGGCGATCGACTTTGAGGTAGCCGGTCGACTTGTCGATCTCGTACTTCATCGTGTCGAACGGCGTGATCTCGATGTACGCCGTAACGACCTCCGGAGCGCGGTGACCGGCGTCGAGGCCGTGCCAGGGGTGAGGACGAAAGCGATAGAAAGGAGGAGGGGGCATCGTCATGAAAACCGCCGGAGGGTAGCTACATTTTGGGGACGCACACGTTTGACGGCATTTGTCCGGTGTTCTGCGGTCTTCGCGGCGGCATCGCTGCTGCCTTGCCGATCGGCGGTCGGGCAGAGCGGGCCGGCGAGCCGCTCGAGTCGACCGGCGCCGCCGTGGCTCGCGATGTGGCGCGCGGGGCCTCGAAACGTCGGCGCAACATGCCGGCCCAAGCCGCTCGACCCCACGGTTGACGTGCCGCCGCGGTTGGCTCCAACGTGACCGCCGTGAGCCAAATTCATTTCATCGGTGGCGAGAAGGGCGGCGTCGGCAAGAGCGTGATGGCGCGCCTTTTGGCGCAGTATTGGATCGATCGCAACGTGCCGTTCGCGGGCGTCGACGCAGATGGCTCCCATGGCGCGCTCGTGCGTCATTACGGTGAGTTCAGCCACTTCGTCGATCTGGCCAGCAACGACAGCGCCGACCAGATCCTCGACCGCGCCCTGGGCGCGGAGCGCCGCGTGCTCGTCGACTTGCCGGCCCAGAGCGCCAAGTCGCTCGACGCCTGGCTGAGCGGCGCCAACGTGCTGGCGCTCGCGCGTGAGCTGGGCGCGCCGATCACCTTCTGGCACGTGAGCGACGGCGGTTATGCATCGGTGCTCCAGCTCGAGAAGGCGCTCGATCGCTACGGCGACCAGGTGACGCACGTGCTGGTCAGAAACCACGCGCGCTCCAAAGATTTCAGCCAGCTCGAGGCTTCGCAGGCGATGAGCAAGTTGGTCGAGGTCGGGGGCAAGCTCGTCGAGCTGCCGGAGCTCGACCCGAGCGCGATGTACAAGCTCGACGATCGCGGCGCGAGCTTCTGGGCCGGCGCCCACGCCACCGACGGCGCCCTGGCGCTCAAGCCGCTCGAGCGCGAGCGCGTGAAGCTGTGGCTCTCGCGCTGCTACGTCGAGCTCGACAAGCTCGGCCCGCTGCTGTGAGCCGCCGAGCGACGACTCACGGCTCCCACGGCAAGCCGATGCGCACGCCGCCGCGAAAGAAATGCGTCGGCTCCCGGCCGCCGCCTTCGAAGTAGTACTCGTAGCCGACGGCCAGCCCCGCCCACGGCAACACGTTGCGACGGCGCAGGGCGGTGAACGAAAACGCGGCACCGATCCGCGCGCCGTAGCTGAGACGGGTGTTGTCGGCCTCGAACAGCGCCACCGGCGCGAGCTCCAGGTCGTAGTGCCAGGTCGATTGGCGCGCGCGGAACACCACCGGCGCCGCCGGGAAGTAGTTGATCACGAACTCGGACGCGTTGCTGCCGGGGCGCAACAGCGCGCTGCCACCGAGCTCGGGCCCGAAAAGTAACGTGTACTTGCCGTCGAAACCCCAGCCCGCCAGTAGCCGGCCCGACCCGCCAGCGCCGAACGTCAAATGGTGCTGCGTGTAGCGGAACTGGACGTTGCCGCCCGATTCGACGCTGAGCGTGAGGCGCTTCCGATCGGATTGCAGACCGTGAAAACCGCGCTCGGGGCGGATCCAGAACGGACACTCGTCTCGGCGGGCCAGCGTTTGCCGGAGCGCGGCCAGGCGGCGCTCGGCGGTCAAGGCGCGCTCGACTCGCGGAGTCAGCGTGCCGGTCGTGGCGAACAGCGCTTGGGCGTCGCCCAGCTCGGCGTGTTGGAGCTCCAAGGCCTCGAGCGCGGCGTCGCGCGCCTCTGTAGAGGCATGACACACCGACGGCAGCAGGTGCTCTTCGATGGCGCGCAGCGCCTCACGGTCCGTGAACCAGTCGTCGACCTCTTCTGCCGCCACCACGCGCCGCACGTCTTCGAGGAGCGAGAAGGTGCCCTCGGCGTCGGCGGCGCGGGCGGGAGCGGGCCGAAGTAGCGGCAGCAGTAGGGCCGAAAACTGCGCCGCCCGAAGCCAGGACATGGGGCTGCTTCTTTGGGGGCAGCGAGCGGCGCGTCAAGCATCGCCGGCCCCTTTTTCGGGCTCAATCCGTGCGCCTTTGCTCGAGGGACTTAGGCGGGACCACGGGCCGGCCGTAGGTGATGTTGGCAATGAGCAGCACCGAAGCGATGCATCGGGCGTTAACCGGCGTCGTGTCGCGCGGCGATTTCGTCGTCCCACCGTATCCCGCCGTAGCGATGCGCCTGCAGCGCCTGTTGGCCCGCGACACCTATGGCATCGCCGAGGTCGCCGACGTCATCGCCGCCGACGCCGCGCTCGCCACCAGTGTCCTGGCCGTCGCCAACTCCGCCCTGGTGGGCGGGGCGGCCCCGATCACCAGCCTCAGCCGCGCCGTGAACCGACTCGGAGCGCGCACCGTCGGCGCGATCGCGGTCGCGAGCGGTATCGGCGCCGCCAGCCTGAGCAGCGGCGTGCTACTCGAGGTCAAATTCCGCGTCTGGCGCCGCGGCATGACGTGCGCCCTCGCCTGCCAGAAGCTCTCCGCAGCGCGCGGGCTCGTGCCGGAAGAAGCCTTCCTGGCCGGCTTGCTCCACGGATTCGGCCGTTCGATCGCGGTGGCGTCACTCGAGCAACTGCTCAAGACGCACCAGCCGCCGCGGCCGTTGTCGGTGCAGGAGTGGCTGAGCATCGCGGAGCAGCAGCGCGCGCCCCTGGCGCTCGCGATCGCCAAGAGCTGGCAGCTGCCGCCGCCGATCGCCGACGCGATGGCGCATCAGGGTGCGGAGACTTCGACGCTCCACGCGCTCGTGTTGCGCGCGGACAGCTTCGCGGAAGCGCTCGACGCCGCGCGCGTGCCAAAAGCGGAAAATCCGGACGAAGCACGGCTGTTCGACGAGCTGATCGCGGGCTTACCGGCGACGCTCGACGCGTTCGCGCCCCCCGCGGCGGCGCTACCGACGATACGTCCGAGCTCGACGCCAGCGGTTTTGGCCAAGCCGGAGCGCGCGCTCGACGGCGAGCTGCGGGCCAAGCCCGGGCTGAAGGTCACCGATCGCCGGAGCAAAGGCGCCGCGGAGCTGACCTGCTCGTCGGTGGGACCGTCGGGTCTGGTGGTCGACAGCTCGCGACCATTTCAAGAGGGCGCGATGGTGCGGATCGAGGTCGGCGAAGGCGAAACCACGCTGCAGCCATGGATGACGGTGGTGCTGTGCATGCCACAAGGAGCACACTTTCGGGTGGAGCTCGCGTTGTTTTCGCCGACGCGCGAGACGCGCGAGGCGTGGCGGGCCGTGTACGACGCGGCTTGAATGATCGCCGATCGGCGCCGCCGAAGTAGTGTTCGGCCATGTCGCCCGCTCGCATCGCGCTGCTGTCCGTGGTGGTTGGGTCGTGCTCGCTCGGTTGCTCGCGCAGCAGCCCGCCCACGCCGTTCAAAGAGGAGTCGGCCGCGCGCGAAGCGCGGCCGGCCGCGGTCATGGCCCCGCCCGAGCCAGCGCCGGCTGCCCTCGAAAAGGCGCGGATCGGCGCGATCGCGCCCGATTTCGAGCTGCCCGATCTCGACGGCAAGCCGGTCAAGCTATCGAGCTTCCGAGGCAGCCCCGTCGTCCTCGAGTGGTTCAACCCCGGCTGCCCGTTCGTGAAGGCCAGTCATACCAAGGGCTCGCTCGTCGACGCCGCCGCCCGCTACGCGGAATCTGGCGTCGTGTGGCTCGCCATCAACTCGGGCGCCCCCGGCAAGCAAGGTCACGGCGTGGAAGTGAACCGCGCCGCCAAGTCGAGCTTCAAGCTCGACCATCCGATCTTGCTCGACGAGACCGGGCGCATTGGTCACGCCTACGGCGCCGCCCACACGCCGCACCTGTTCGTGATCGACGCCCAAGGCGTGCTGGTTTATCGAGGCGCGATCGACAACTCGCCCGACGCCGAGGGGGAATCGCCCACCGGCGGCAAGCTCGTGCGCTACGTCGACGCCACGTTCGACGACCTGAAAGCCGGCCGTCCCGTCGCCACCGCCGAAACCGAGGCCTACGGCTGCTCCGTCAAGTACGGAAACTAGGCCGCCCCGGCGCCGGCCGGTGTAAAAACACCCACATGTTCGTGAAGCGCGCGCTCGGAGTCCTCGTCGTTTCGGTCTCGAGCTTGGTCTGCATCGGCTGCGGCGACGACACGCGGACCCAGCCCGAGCTCGTGCCGACCAGCGAGACCGAGCCGACGGGCTCGTGCTCGGCGGTCGTGCGCGCGTACACCGGCGGCTCCTCCGAGCACTTCGCGGAATGCACCGCCATCGAATACTCGACCAGCCCGCCCGTGTTCGGCGATCACTACCCGGTTTGGGCGGCGTTCAAGACGTACGACTTTGCGGTCCCGCTCGGCTACCTGGTGCACGACCTGGAGCACGGCGCGGTGGTGCTCTTCTACGATTGCCCGGAAGGTTGCCCCGACGAGGTCGCGGCCGCGCAGGCCTTCATCGATGCACTACCGGACGATCCACGCTGCGCGTCCGATGTCCGCGTTCAGGTCGTTCTCGTCCCGAGACCCGGGCTTGCCACGCGCTGGGCCGCGTCGGCGTGGGGCTATTCGCTCAACGCTGACTGCTTCGACGCCGACGCTTTTGGGCAATTTTATGCCGATCACCACGCCCAAGGCCGTGAAGACCTCTGCAGCCAGGGCACCGCGTTCACGAGCGATCCGTGTGAGTGAGCGGCGCGCGGTGCGGCCTGGCGCGCGCCGGCGGTTTGCTTTCCGAGCCAAAGCGCGCCATGAAAGGCGTGGGCATTGGCTTTCGGATGGCGGCTCCGCGTCTGACTGTATCGGTGGATGAGCGCACGCGCCTCGCGCAGAAGCGCGTGGGCGAGCTCGTGCTCGGTAAATGGCGGCTCGATCGCTTGATCGGCGTCGGCGGCACCGCCGCCGTGTTCGAGGCCAGCCACACAAACGACAGCCGCGTCGCGATCAAGATCTTGCACCCCGATCTGGCCGGCGTCGAAGAAGTGCGCGAGCGGTTCCTGGTCGAAAGCTACGCCGCCAATCGCGTCGCGCATCCCGGGGTCGTGCCGGTGCGCGACGAAGGCACCACCGCCGACGGGGCGGTGTTTCTGGTGATGGACTTGCTGCACGGTCAAACCTTGGCCGAGCGCCTCGAAGAGGGGCGCGCGCCGTTCAGCGTCGGCGAGGTGCTCGAGATCGCGGCGCAGTTGCTCGACGTGCTGGTGCACGCTCACGCGCGCGGCATCGTACATCGCGACATCAAGCCGGAGAACGTGTTCCTCGCGCGCGACGGCCGCGTTCGACTGCTCGACTTCGGCCTGGCTCGGGTCGAAGCCTCCGCCCGTACCCACGAGAGCGAAGCCGGCACGACGCTCGGCACGCCCGCGTTCATGCCGCCGGAGCAAGCCCTCGGCAACTGGGCCGAGCTCGACGGTCGCAGCGATCTGTGGTCGCTCGGCGCCACCATGTACCTGCTGCTGTCGAGCACGCCCGTGCGCGAGCGCGGCAGCGTGACGGAGCAGCTGCTGGGAGCGATGACGCGCCCGGTGCCTTCGCTGGGCCGGATCACGGCCCTGCCGCGCGCGGTGGTGGCGGTCGTCGATCGCGCGCTAGCCTTCGATCGCGAAGCTCGCTTCCCCGACGCGGGCGCGATGCAGCTGGCGGTGCGCGCCGTGCAAAACGACCTGCCCGCCGCCGACGCGCGCGCCACGCTGCCTCCGCTGTCACTCGAGCCGGTGGCGTTGTCACTCCGGACTCCGCGTCCGCACGGCGCGGCGCCGAGTAAGCGCGCCGCCATGTCCCACGTCAGCCCGCTCTCGACGACGAGCCCGCTCCCGACGAACGCGGCGCCGAGCGCGCTCCCGCTCTTCGTGACGCTCGGCTTCGCGGTCGGCCTCAGCATCGTGATCATCGCGCGGCTGAGCGTGCATAGCTCGGGACCGCCGACGAACGCCGCGCCAGCGGAGCTGTCTCCGCCGGAGCGAGTCGTCGTCCCGCCGCCGAGCGCCGCTGCGGAAGCGCTCGCGTCGGCAAGCGCCGGGCCAAAAGCCCATCCGTTTGCCGGCGCCCCTCCATAATCGCTAGGAGTTACGTAACGTTAGAATCAAGGTTGCGTGTACTGCACATTGCGATTACCGTTCCGCTCCCTTTCGTTTCGCCTGGAGAATCAATGGCCCGCGTAACCGTCGAAGATTGCTTGGAGAAGGAAGAGAACCGTTTCGCCCTCGTGGTGCTCGCTTCCTCCCGTGCGCGCTCGTTGATGAAGGGCAATCCTTCCCTGGTGAACGCCAAGAACAAACCGCTCGTGATTAGCCTGCGCGAAATCGCCGCCGGCAAGGTGCGCTTCAATCGCCCCACGAACGACGCCGTGCTCGAGTACATCACCGAGCTCGGCCGCGCCAACTACTGACGCGCGACGTTTCCGGGTACCGTCCCGTGAAAATCAAATCGCTCGGTCGGGTAGGCGACGCCGGTGCCACCGAGCACTACGCCGACCCGCTTTACTACTCGAAAACCTATAAAAGCCGGACTCACGACGTCGAGTACTACGCCAAGCTGGCGCGACGCTCGAAGGGTCCGGTCCTCGAGTACGGCATCGGCAACGGTCGAGTCGCCCTCGCGATCGCCAAAGCCGGCGTCCACGTCACCGGCGTCGATCTATCGCAGCCGATGCTCGATAGCCTCGCCGGGCAGCTCGAGGCGTTGCCCAAGCAGATGCGCGCGCGCGTCGACTTTCGGCACGGCGACATGCGCGAGCTCTCGCTCGGTCGTCGCTTTCCGCTGGTGATCGCGCCGTTCAACTGCGTGCTCCACCTTTACGAGCGCCCCGACATGGAGGCGTTCCTGGCCCGCGTTCGAGAGCACCTCGCGCCCGGCGGTCGTTTCGTCTTCGATTTTTCGGTGCCGCACGGCGAAGACCTGTGCCGCGATCCCGACAAGGCGTTCAGCGCGCCGCGCATCCGTCATCCTACGACGGGTGAGCTGACCCGCTACGCGGAGCGCTTCGAATACGATCGCTTGCGTCAGCTGCTGCTGATCAAGATGGAGTTCTCTCCCGAGGGAACCAAGACCAAGCCGTGGACTGTCCCGCTCACCCATCGCCAGTATTTCCCGCGCGAGATGGAAGCGTTGCTCCACTACAACGGCTTCACCGAGATCTTCTTCACGGCCGACTTCACCGATGAGCCCGCCGATCAACGCGTTGATTCCCTGATCGTCAATTGCCGCGCAGACGACTAGGGCGTCCCTGAATTGCTTGTCTCGCCGTAAACGTGCCCGTTACGTGCCCGTGCCCAATTTAGGGACACGCCCTAATGCAGTCGTTCGACCGCTGACGATGCGGTGACGACGGCAGCTCGTATTTGCGAGCGCGCGGCGATGTGCGTTGACGACGTCGTGCGTTAGCAGCTAGTGCTTGAGCGGCGTAGCGGAAGATCCGTGGCGCACTTCTCATTCAGAAGAGCGGTGGTCAGGAGAGGTGTGGTGGTGCATTCCGCAGGGGCTGCGGAGCTTCGTCGTGCGCGCTCGACGCGGTCACGCGAGACCGCGATCGGGGTCATCGAACAGCTCGCGTGAAAATGAGGGAACATGAATATCAGCGGTTCAATCGGTCGTGTACTCGGTCTATCGGCGTTTTCGGTCCTGCTCGCAGCCTGTAGCGGTGCGGAGGGTGGAGAAGAGCTCGCGAGCAGCGAGCAAGCCGTGTCGACCCCGGTCAATCCCGTCACTTTCTGCCAATCTTCGGGCCTGAACGTGATCATCGGCTCGACGCGCAACGACGTCATCAACGGCACGGCGGCCGCCGACTGCATCGTGGCCCTCGGCGGACAAGATACGATCAACGCCGGTGGCGGCAACGACATAGTGTTTGCGGGCGAGGGAGAAGACGTCGTCAACGGTGGCGACGGCAACGATCAGCTGTTCGGCGGTCAAGGCCAAGACGTCTTGCAAGGCGGCGCCGGCGACGACACCCTCAACGGTGAAGACGGCGACGATCAACTGCGCGGCGGCGACGGCAACGACACGCTCTCTGGCGGCCAGGGCCAGGACCGCCTGTTCGGCGACGGCGGCGACGACAACCTGAAGGGCGACGTCGGTGATGACAACCTGCAGGGTGGCGACGGCAACGACACCCTCAGCGACTGCACGAATCACAACACGCTGAACGGAAACGCCGGCACCAACACCTGCCAGGGCAGCACGACCGGCAACGCGTCCAGCTCGCTCACGAGCTGCCAGACCATCGCCGCCTGCCCCTGAGCGGCGTGCTCTCGGCCGTCTCGCCCCTAGCGCGCGGCGAGACGGCCCGGATTGGGCACGAAAACCGGCTTCAGCCCTTTGGCCGACATAGGTTTGGCCTGGATCGGGGCCGGTTACGAGCAGGATTTGCCGACGGCGGGCCTTGCGAGGCCGCGGCTCGACGCTTAGCTTCCCTGATCGGTAATGTCCGCCGATCTATACAAGGAGCTGGGCGTCTCGAAGGGCGCGAGCCCCGACGAGATCAAGAAGGCCTACAAGAAGCTCGCCGGTCAGCTGCACCCGGACCGTAACCCCGGCGATCAGAAGATCGAAGCCCGCTTCAAGGCCGTCAACCGGGCCTACCAGGTGCTGAGCGACGCCGACAAACGCAAGCTGTACGACGAGTTCGGCGAAGAGTCGCTGCGCGAAGGCTTCAACGCCGCCGCCACACGCGCCTACCGCAACGCCGCCCACGCCACCGGGGCGAGGCGCGCTCGCAGCGGCGGCATGAACTTCGAAGACTTCCAGGGTCACGTCGGCGGCGGGGCGGGCGGCTTCGGCGACCTGCTGGGCGAGCTGTTCAGCGGCGGCGGCCGCGGCCCACGGCGCGGTGGAGCGGCGCCCAAAGGCGCGGACATCGCGAGCGAGGTC
>Ga0164241_10000739_pt1 | contig 50182 bp, 41 predicted proteins | sample OricomyardsoilBY_FD_108780 | JGI IMG/M metagenome (GOLD analysis project Ga0164241, IMG submission 108780) | Backyard soil microbial communities from Emeryville, California, USA - Original compost - Back yard soil (BY) | ecosystem: Environmental > Terrestrial > Soil > Unclassified | place: USA... | reverse complement strand
TGCCGTCGAGACAGCGGATCGGCAATCCTTCGGAGCCGCTCGTCGCTCCCGCGGAAGCTTCCATGTCGAAGCTGAGCTCGCCGGCGCAGACCGCGAAGAACACGATGTAAAGGCCGTTCGGCGGCTGCCCGGGCGCGATGTCGTCGCGTCGACTCGAGATGATGTCGTCGGGGAGCGTCACCGTAAACTCGTCACCGAGACCGAGCGGCAGCTGTCCCTGGGCCGCAAGCTCTCCGAATTGGGGGAAGCAGCCATAGAACAGATCCCCCAGCGGGTTGACGCAGCCGCCCACGAACGCCCGCTGCACGTTGGAGCGGCCCTTGGGGTCGTGCCACAGCAGCTGCAGCTTCACCTGCTCGCCGGGCAGCGCGTAAGGCTTGTCCTTCTTCACGCCCAAGACGCGCAGCGTTTTGACCTCGTTGCTGGGATCGAAATCCGGTCCGCAGCCGACGGCGCCCAGCAGCGCGAGCACGCCCGCCAACCGCAAGTTCAGTCGCTTCATAGCTCGCCTCGCAAGCCGATGCTCGGAATGATGGGGATACCAGTTTGATAGCCGCGCCGGCTGTAGTCGAAGTTGTAGACGTAGCTCTCGGCGGCGGGATGGTTGTAAGCGTTTTGCACGTCGAGGTAGGCCGACAACGCCCACGCCTTGAATTGCCAGCGCTTGTCGACGCGCAAATCGAGCTGATGAAACAGCGGCATGCGCGCCGTGAACGGCTTGCCTTGCAAGGGCACGTACGAGCCCGCGTCAGCTACGTACAGCGCGGGCAGCGAAGGTTTGCCCACCACCGGGGTATCGAGCGGACCCGAAACGAGGCGGAAGCGCGCCCCGAACTCCCAGCCTCGACCGAGGCGGTAGCTCCCGAGCATGATCAGGTTGTGAGTCTGATCGTACTGGAAGAGGTACTGTTCACCGTTCGGCGAATCTTGCCGGACGCTACGCGATAGAGTGTAGGCGATCCAACCGAAGAAGCGGTCACTCGGCTTGAACTTGATCAGGGTCTCGATGCCCTTGACGGAGCCGATGCCGAGATTGTTGTAAAGGTATCCGGCCGCGCCCGACGGTTGTCGGCTCACCTGCCGTGTCAGGTCCTTGTAAAAGGCCTCGACGCTGACCTCGATGTGACGTGTCAGCTCTTGCTCGACGCCGAGCGAATAGTGAACGGAGTGGTTCGACTTCAGGTTGGGAGTGCCGAAGACGGCGTCGGTCTCTTGATACTCGGGCGGCTGATCGAAGACGCCCGCGCCGCCCTTGATGGTGGTGCGTCGCGCGAGGGGAACGCCTGCAGCCGGGTCGCCGACGACGCCCTTGACCAGATCGTAGCGCGCGTTGATGCGCGGGCTGAAGTCGGCGTGGCCTGCATCGCGCGCGAAGTCGACGCGCGCGCCCGGCACGACCCTCAACCTGTCGAGCGGTGTGAGCTCTGCTTCGACGTACCAGGCGGGGCGGAAACCGAACCCCGAGTTTCGGGACTCGCTGAGGGGCTGGGAGGCGATCGGTCCCGGCGGGGGCTCATTTCCGCGCGGAGGACGCGGCGGCGCTCTGACCAGCACCTCGAAAGGGGTCATCGCAAAGTCCAAGCCGGCATTGATTTTCACGCCCCGCGCCAGCTTGACCCCGATCTCTTCTCGCCAATAGATCGGATGAAGGTCGAGGTCGAAGGCGAGCGGACCGAGCCCGAAATGGATCTGGTCTCGCCCTACGCTGACCATGCTGGTCAGGTCTACCTTGTTCGATAGCTTGCTCTCGTTGAGGATCTGCCCGCGAATGAACGACTCGCTGAAGCGCAAGCTGCCGCCGAACGCCGGATCCTGCGCGGCGGGGTCGGTGATGATGACCTCGAAGCGATCGCTCGAGCCGAACAGGCGCATGCTCGTGCGCGATTTGCCGTTGTCGTGCTCGGCGATCAGCTGGTAGTCGGAGTACACGGGAGCGCTCGTCACGCTCGAGCCAGCGCTCTCGAGCGCCGGCTTCAGCCATTTGTCGAACCAGCTGTAGCGCCCGGCGGCGGCGAAGCTCCAGCCCTTGCCGGGCAGCGGGCCTTGAATCATCGCGCGCAGGTCGACGAGATCGCCCTGCACCATGCCGTGGAAGCACCCGCTCTTGTCCGTCGGCTTGCCGTAGTCGCCGGTGCACTTCGTGTCGGGTTTGCGCAAGGCAACGTCGACGATGCCGCCCGTCTTGCGTCCGTACCTGGCGCTGAAATTACCCGGATAAAAGTCGATCTGGTCGAGCAGCTCCGTCGGTACGACGCTGGAAAGACCACCGAAGTGGTAAATCAACGGCACGTCCGAGCCATCGATGAAGTACGCGGTGCCCTCGGGGGCGGAGCCGCGCACGATCAAAAGGCCCGCCAAGCCGGGCGGTCTGGCCACGCCCGGCAAGCTCTGCAGTGAGCGCAGCGCGTCGCCGCTGGTGCCGGGGATACGGCTGATCTCGCGCCGCTCGAGCGTGCGGCGCGTGACCTCGCGCGGCGGTCGCTCGCCCTTGACCGTGATCTCGAGGCCCTCGGAGACCGGCGAAAGACGGTATTTCACGTCGGTCGCGTCGCCGGCGACGATCTCTTCGTCGCTCTCGAACGGATCGAAGCCGGAGGCGCTGATCTTGAGCTTGTATTTGCCGGGCAACAGCTCGGGCAGGGTGAAGCTACCAGCGCCGTCGGTCGTGACGCGCTGCTCTCTGCCGTCGGGCCCGACGAGCACGATATCGGCACCGGCCAGCGGCGCATCGGCGCCGGCGATGAACAGCTTGCCGTCCAGCTCGCCATGGGTGGGCGGCGGCGGCGGCGCGACCTCGGGCGCCTTGAGCTCGAACACGTAGCCGTATTTGATCTTGGCCACGATCGGCACGCCGTCTCGCGTGGCGGGCGTGAACTTGAACTTCAGCGCCGCTACACGCGCCGCTTCGTCGAAGCCGTGACCCGCCGGCTCCAGCACCTCGGACTCGGTGACGTTGCCGGCTTTGTCGACGGTGAGCTTGAGCACGACCGTCCCCTCGAGACCGAGCTTCTCCGCCTCCGGCGGGTAGGCGGTGTTTTCGAAATGGACGAGCTCGGGCATCACCACCACCGGCTGCTTGGCGTCCGGCTCGGGCTCGGGCGGCCTGACCACGGCTCCGGTCGAGCCGCCCGGTACGGCTCCGCTCCCAGACTGCTGCGCATCGGCGGGGCGTGGCGTCAGGAGCAAGACCAGTGGCAGAACGTGCCCAAGCGTCCAACCCGAAGCCGCAACCCGCGTCCTACGACCGACTCGCGTAAAGACGCTGCTCACGGCACCCCGTCTAGTGCGAAAGCGCAAGCCTGACAAGGCCTTGGCGGCGTCGATCGGTTGAGCGAAAACGCGGCCAGGAGTCGAACCCTGAAGCTTGCTACCTGGAACGTGAATTCGATACGCGCTCGCCTCGACGCGGTCTTGAGCTGGCTCGAGGCCGAGCAACCCGACGTGCTCTGCATGCAAGAGACGAAGGTCGACGACGACGAGTTTCCTAGCGATGAGCTGCAAATGCTCGGGTATGCGGTGGCAATCGCCGGACAGCCCACTTACAACGGCGTGGCGATCGCCTCGCGTCTACCGATGAAGGAGATCGACATCGGCTTGCTTGGCGCCGACGACGCCGCCGACAAGCGCCTGATCGCGGCTACCATCGGCGGCCTGCGCGTGCTCTCGGCCTATGTTCCCAACGGGCGCCGGGTAGGCTCGCCGGCGTTCGCCGAGAAGCTGGCGTGGCTGCAGCAGCTTCGGCTGACGCTGGCCGAGCGCGAGCAGGGGCGCGACGTATTTTTGGGGGGCGACTTCAACGTCGCCACCGACGAGCGAGATCTGTTCGATCCGGAGGCGTTCCGCGGCAAAGTGCACTTTCACCCCGACGAGCGACGCGAGCTCGAGGAGCTCAAAAAACAAGGCTTCGTCGACACGTTTCGCAAGTTCGACGAGCGCGCGGGACAGTACAGCTGGTGGGACTACCGGGCGGGCGGCTTTCGTAAGAATCAGGGTCTGCGCATCGACTACGCTTACTTGTCGCCCAGCCTCGCCGCGCGCTGTCGGAGCTGCCGGATGGACGACCAGCCGCGCCACCTCGACAAACCGTCAGATCACATTCCCGTGCTCGTCGAGCTCGACTGAGCTCATCAGCAGGGTCTCGGCGGCATGGAGCGAGACTCGCCCTTGCTCCACCACCCGTTCGAGCTCGGGTCTCGCTGCCAAACCGTTGGCGACGCGCAAATATCCGCTCAGGTAGACGAGCTCGCGCGCGAGGCCTCCGCCGCGATGCACGCGACAGGCGAGCTCCACGGCGGCGGGTAAGCTCGCCCCGGCGCGGCCGAGCAGCGTGACTGTCTGCCAGAAATCGGCGCCGCCCCGCACGCTCTCGGCGGCCAGGTAGCGACGCGCCAGCTCTCGGCGGCGCTCGACGTCGAGCAGGCCGGCGCGCTCTTCGAGCAAGATCGCGCGACCTTCCTCGTCTTCCGACCCGCCCGCCGTCCCCACGCTGAACACGCCGCCGAGCCGCTGCCCGGCGGCACGCGGCCGCAAATGACCGTCGACCTCGTGCAGCGCAATCCGGCGCGCGACGGTGGCCGTGAGCCGGGCGCCGGCTCGGATCCGCACCACGCCCCGCCCGACCGCGGCCAGCGAAACCAACCCGATCACGGGCTCGATGCGCACGTCACCGTCGGCTCGCGATAGCAAGCGCGAGACATGCGACAACAAGCTGTTCGGGTCGCGCCGATCGTCGCTCACGTGTAGTGGTGCGTCGTCGCCGGCCGGCAGCGCGGGGGCGCTCAGAAACCGCTGCGCCAGATCGCGCACCTGGCTCGCGCCCGTCGGCAGTGGGAAGCGACGCGTCGCCAGCTCCGCAAAGCCGGCCTCGCCGACGTGCTCGGCGAGCGCCGCCTCGCGCTCCAGCTCCAGGGCGCGCTCCGACAGCAGCCGTAGCTCCGGGTCGCCCGACTCGAGCGCGCGCCCGAGCTCGTTCAGCCGGCGCCGCACCTCGAACAAGATCGGCGACGGCGCGTACTCGAAGGCGGGCCCGGAGCGCTGGCCTGTCTCGCCGGCGCGGGTCAGCCGCGCGTGCTCGGCCCGTAAATTGAGCGGCCGCACGCGATCGAGCAGGGCGATTCGGCTCTCACTGCGCTCGAGCTCGAGCGCGACCGCCCGAGCTGGCTCGGAGAGCGGCCGCGTCCGGCGCACGCTCACAGCTTGTTGGCGGCGATGTTGGCAAGCTCGCTGCGCTCACCCTTCGAGAGCAGCATGTGACCGACGAGCGGCTCGCCGCGCAGCCGATCCGCGGCGTAGGAGAGGCCGTTGGTAGAGCTGTCGACGTACGGGTTGTCGATCTGAAACGGATCCCCCGTGAGCACGATCTTGGTGCCTTCGCCGCAGCGGGTGATCACCGTCTTTACCTCGTGGGGGGTGAGGTTCTGGGCCTCATCGACGATCACGTACTGTGAGGGTAGGCTGCGACCTCGAATGTAGGTCAAGGGCTCGACCTGTAGCTGTCCGGATTGAAACAGCTCGTCGTAGCCGCGCACGCCGCGGCGCTTGCTGCCGCCAGCCACCAGCAAAAATTCCAGGTTGTCGTAGATCGGCTGCATCCACGGGTTGAGCTTCTGGTCGACGTCGCCGGGCAAAAACCCGAGGTCGCGCCCGAGCGGCATCACGGGACGACTCACCAGCAACCGCGCGTAGACGCCCTCCTCCACGCAGCGCTTCAAGCCCGCCGCCAGCGCGAGCAGCGTCTTGCCGGTACCGGCTTTGCCGACGAGCGTGACCAAGCGCACGTTTTCGTCGAGCAGCAAATCGAGCGCGAACGCCTGCTCGCGGTTGCGCGGCCTGACCCCGGACAAGCCCTCGCGCGGCACCTTCAGCGCACGAATCTCGCCCGTGTCGGCGTGGAACCGACCGAGGGCGGTGCGCGGACGCTCCGCGTCGTCACGCAGCACCACGCATACGTTGGGGGGGAGCTTCTCCGCTTCGGGCGGCTTGATCGCGCCGGCGGTCATGAAGCGATCGAGATCCGCGGCCGTGAACGGCAGCTCGATCGTCCCCGACTCGAGGTGCTCGAAATCGACGGCTTGATTCTCGTACGACTCGGTGGTCAGACCGAGGGCGTCACCGCGGATGCGCAGGTTGACGTCCATCGTCACGAAGATCGTCGGCATGTCCGGGTGCGAATCTCGGAGCGCGATCGCTGTCTGCAAGATGGCGTGATCGCCGGAGCCCGGGTTGAGGGCGATCGGCAGCTCGGCCCGCGTCTGGGGCACGAACACCCGCAAGGTCCCGCCGTCGTTCAGCGGCACTCCGCCCGAGAGCGGACCCTTCACGCGCAGGCCGTCGAGCAACCTCGAGACGGTGCGCGCGTTGCGGCCGCGCTCGTTCGAGTCTCGTTTGAATTGGTCGATCTCTTCGATCACGTAGATCGGCAAGAACAGATCATTTTCCTCGAACTTGAAGATCGCGTGGGGGTCGTGCAGAAGGACGTTGGTATCGAGGACGTAGTTCTTCTTCATCTCGGAGGGGTGCCGACACAGTACAGCGGCCGTGCGGGAGCGGCCGGATAGCCTTGTCCCCTGCCCCCGGCAAGCGCCGCCGGCGAGGCTTCGGGCAAACAGCCACGATTTTCGGTATATAGCCGGGAATGAACCGCGAGCTCGCCCTGTGCCTGCTGGCGCTCGCCTACGTCGCGTTCGCGGCGGCGCAGAGCGCGAGCGGCAGTGTGGTGCTGCTCGCGGCGGTGCCGAGCTGCCTCGGCTTCGTCGTCAGCTACCGGCGCGCGCAGGTGGCGGCCGGCTCCGACCGCGTCAGCGCGGCCGCGCGCAAGGCAGGCTGGCTCACCGCGTTCGGCATCGCGCTGTTCGTCGAGGCGCGCTCGGGCGGCCCAGGAAGAGCCGGTCTCGATGCGCTCGCGAACCTCGGAGTCGGCATCGCGTCGGTTTGCTCCCTGATCGCGCTCGGACGCATCCAGCCGCTCGGCGGCATGCTCGGCGCCCCGAAGGCAACCGAGTCGCTCGACGGCGCCGCGTTCAGCGGCATGCTGTGGGCGATAGCGACGGCGATGCCGGCAGCGCTGGCCTTGATGCCAGGGCGCTTTCTGCAAGACCCGCTGTTGGTCGACTACGCAACGACCAGCGCCGCCGCCGGCTCGATCCTGGTGCAGTGCGCGGCCACCCTCCGGTTACGCAACCTGCGCCGCGTCGAGCTCGGTGTCGGCGATCGCGCGTCGAGCGCGTTCGCGCTATCGGTCACGGTGCTGGTTGTGGCGGTGCTAGGCGCCGCGCTCGCGCTCGCGCCTCCCGATCGCTTCCTGCCGACGGCGATGTGCGCGGCGGCCGCGCTCGCGGCTTGGGCCGCCACCGCCAGCGAGCCGACCAGCGTCACGCGGGCGCTCCGCGGCATCCTCGCGGTGGCGATCGCGGGCGTGCCGATCGTCGTCGCGGCCGGCACGCTCGGACACGCGCGCCCCGGCGCGAGCGGCACGATCTTGATCGGCGCGTCCTTGGCGTGCGTCGGCGTGGGGCTGCTCGCCCACCGTATCGCGCGGCCGCTCGGCCCCGAGCAATCCCGCTGGCTGCTCTCGATCGAAGCCGCGAGCCGGGGTGCGCTGTCGCCGGACCCGAACACCGCGCTCACGGCCGCCCTCGTCGCGCTGCAGCACACCGCCGCCTCCGGCAACGCCCGAGCCGAGATCTGGCGCCAAGCGCCCAGCGAGGTGCTCAGCGTCGACGTGGCCGGCTACCTTCACGTGGAGCGCGCCGAAGCGCCGGAGCGGTTGTACGAGCTGGCCCTCGGCGAGCCCGAGCGCACGCTCCGGCTCGACGCGCTTTCGGCGGTCGAGGTGCGCCGGCCGGAGGTGCGCGGGCTGCTGTCCTGGTTCAAGGCGCGCAGCGCTTACTCCGCCACCGTCGTGTGCGACGAAGACGGGCCGCTCGGCTTCGTGCTGTTACCGGGCGAGAGCCGCACGAGCCCGCTCACGCTCGAAGAAGCACGCGCGCTTCGCATGCTGGCCGATCGCATCAGCTCGTTGATCTCGGTGTCGGCGGCTCTGTCTCGTGCCCGAGAGCGCGAGCTCTTGGCCCAGGCGCGAGTCAGCGCGCTCGAGCAAGAGTGTGGGCGGCTGACGGCGACGATTTCTGCTCAGACCACGCGGCATCGCTTGCCCGCCGAGCGCCTCGCTCGCCACGTGCGCACGACCGCCTTCAGTCCCAGCGCGCGGATGGCGCTCGACCAGCTCGATCGCCTTGCTCGCCTCGACGCACCGCTGGCTTTGGTGACGCCGCCCGGGGTCGATGCCCAGGGCTTCGCCGCGCACGCTCACCTGGCGAGCCCCCGCGCCGACGGCCCGTTCGTCACGATCGACGCGACCGAACGTGAAGCGCGCGATCTCGAGGCCTGGCACGAGCTCACGCGCTCACCGCTGGTCGCGGGCGACGGCGGCACCCTGCTGATCCTCGGTGCCTCCGCCTTGCCGCGCGAGGTGCAGGACCACCTGGCGGCATTTCTGGTGACGCGCGGGCAGCGTGAGCCGGCGTCGGGAGTGCCCCACGTCGGGCTGATCTTTGGCTTGCCGAGCCCCGCCGAGCAGCTGCTGGCAGCGGGGCGGCTGCACGACGCGCTGGCGCGCGCGGTGGCGGGTCGAGAGCTCGCGCTACCCAGGCTCGCCGACCGCGCCGAAGACCTGCGCGCCCTGGTGCTCGAGGCGCTCAGCCGCTTCGGTCTTGCCACCTCCGGCGATCCGCTCGGCATCGAGCCGGCAGCGTTGGCGGCGCTGGCCGAGCACGAGTTTCCCGGTAACGAGCTCGAGCTGTTCGGGCTGATTTCACGCACCGCCGCCACTCTGCGCGGCTCGCGCATCGCGCTGTCGGACCTGCAAAGCGCGGGGCTCGCCGACCCGGCGGCCCGCGTCGAAGCCCCGCTCCCGATCGACGACCCGGCGCTCGACGCGCCGCCTGCCCTCGCCGCCCGCCGGCGTTCCTTGCGTCGTGCTCCCGGTCGCTGAGCCCGGCCCCGTCCCCGCGCGGCTGGTCGTGCAAGCCGACGCGTTGAGCTGGATCGAAGAGACAGCCGCTCACCCCCTCGACGCCGTCGTCACGTCGCTGCCCGACGTGTCCGAGCTACCCGCGCTGGGTCCCGGCCTCGACGGCTGGAAGCGCTGGTTCGTCGCCACCGCTGCGCGCGTCATGCGCTGGCCGGCACCCGGCATGCCTTCGCTGTTCTTTCAGAGCGACATCCGCCATCACGGCGTTTGGGTCGACAAGGCCTTCTTGGTGCAGCAGGCGGCCGAAATCGTGGGCGCGACCTTGGTGTTCCACAAGATCGTCTGCCGGCACGCGCCCGGCACTCTGACCCAAGGCCGCCCGAGCTACTCGCACCTGCTTGCGTTTCAGCTCGGCGGTGAGGCGTTGATCGCGCGCAAGCCGAGCGCCGACGTGCTGCCCGAAGCCGGTGAAATGGCTTGGAGCCGCGCCATGGGCACGCGCGCCTGCGAGGCCGCATGCCGGTTCTTGCTCGATGAAACGCCGGCGCGCCGGGTCGTCGACCCATTCTGCGGCAAGGGCAGCGTGCTCGCCGTCGCCAACGCGCTCGGCCTCGACGCGCTGGGCGTCGAGCTGTCGGCCAAGCGTTGCCGCGCGGCGCGCAAGCTCGGCTCAACGCCGCCGCCGTGGTGATTCGGCGACGGCGTCCGGCTCCGGTCTCAGCTCACTCGCGGCAGACGGCGGTTGGCACGAACGGGCGCGCCTCGGTCGGCGTCTGATTGGCGATGCCGAGGTACGCGCGGCACTCCTCGGCGGTCTCGCAGCCGATGAACTTGCAGTAGCCGTTGTCGCACACCGACTGCGCCCCGCAGGAGCCGTCGTTCTCGCAGGGGATCTTGCAGGTCTTGATCGACGGATCGGCCTCCGACGGCAGGCATTTCTGCAAGCGGGGATCTTCGCTCGACGAGGTCGGGGCGGCTTGGGGGTTGCTCGAGTTGCCGCTGGCCGAGAGCACACACTCGCGGTCGCTCTTGCAGCCGACGTACTCGCACTCGCCGGTGTCGAGGTTGCATTCGTTGAACAGCGGACACTCTTCGTTGTGCGCGCATGGCTTGTGGCACACGCCCTCTTCGCAGGTCTCGTCGTCGCCACAATCAGTGGAGGTCTTGCACTCGACGCAGCGCCCTGTGACGCACATCGGCAAGCCGAACGTGGCGCAATCGGCGTTCACCTCGCACGAGCGGTCGGTGACGCAGCGCTCGTCTTCGCAGCGCAGCAGGCACAGGTCGTCGCAGTCGGGATCGCTGCAGATCGGGTCGCTCGGAACGTACTCGGGGTTGGCGCAGTTACACGTACGCGTCGGCGTCACGCAAGTCGCGGTCGTGTTGTAAGTGCTGTAGATACAGTCGGTAGCCTCCGTAGCCTCGGTGCACGTCGTTCCGGAGAGGGTGCAGATACCGTCGTCGCTGCACACGTCGCGGCAGTCGTCGACGGTTTCACAGGACACCGCCAGCGTGCCGGAGCAGCTGCCGAGCGTCGCGGCTCGACACATACCGTCACCGCACACGGTGTTGCTGGTGCACACCTGGGTCGGGCTGCAGCCGGCTACCGTCGGCGTGCAGGTCGCCTCACGCTGGTTGCACTTCGCGGGCGCCTTGGTCGGCTTGTCGCCACAGCAGTCCGACGTTTCGGCGCACTCGATGCGGTCGCACTGCTTGACGGCGACGTCGATCGAGAACTCGTTCTGAGCGCAAATCCCGTTGAGACACGCCAGGCCCGACTGGCAATCGTTACGCGCCTGGCAGTTTTCGCCGCGCTTGCCGCGCGTCTCGGGCTCGACCTTTTGCGGATCTTTGCTGCAGCCCGACAGTGAGCACAGCGAGACCAACGACAGCAAAGCAAGAACTGAACGTACACCCATAATAAGCTCCTCTCCTACACTGGACACAACGCGGAACCGTCCCACGCGCCGCCGGCAAGCTACCGCGAATCGCGCCATTCGAGCGACAAATCGCGTGCGCGCGGCGGCAGGCGCTGATTTCAACATGTACGGAAACAGCGAGGCTTCCGTCCGAGCGCGGCCGCGACTACGTTGAGAGGCCCCGTGGAAGAGCTGACAAGCACCGAGCGCAGACGCCTAGGCAGCCGGTTCCTCGTCGAGCGCGAGGTGGGCCGCGGCGGCGCCGGCATCGTGTACCGAGCTTACGACTTGATGACCGAGCGCACGGTGGCGCTCAAGGTGATCGCGGCCGACGCCGGCGTCGCGCCCGACGAGGAGCAGCGGTTGATGCGCGAGGGCCAGCTGCTCGCCAACCTCGACCACCCCGGCATCGTGAAGACGGTCGCCTTCGGGGTGCTCGAAGAGACCGGCCAACCCTACGTCGCCATGGAATGGCTCGACGGCGAGGACTTGGCCCAGCGCCAGCGGCGCGATCCACTCAGCATCCAACAAGCGGCCGATCTCGGCATCAAGGTCGGCGAGGCGCTGTGCGCGGCGCACGCCGCCGGCGTCTTTCATCGCGACATCAAGCCGGGAAACTTGTTTTTGTGCCGGTCGCAGCAGTCGCACGGCTCGCTCGAGAACGTGTGGCCCAAGATCGTCGATTTCGGAGTCGCGGCCAAGAGCGACATCCGCATCACGCGCTCGGGAGACGTCGTCGGCACCCCCGCTTACATGGCCCCCGAGCAAGCCCGCGGCGACGCCCCGATCGACGCCCGCAGCGACATCTATTCGCTCGGCGCGACGCTGTTCGAGCTGATCGCAGGCCGGCCGCCCCACGTCGGCCCGACGATCATCGCGACGTTGGCCCGCCTCGTCACCACCAGCGCGCCGCGGCTGGCCGAGCTACGCCGCGACACCCCACCCATGATCGACGCGCTCGTGTCGCGAATGCTGGAGACCGATCCGTCGGCCCGTCCGAGCAGCATGGAAGAGGTTCTCGAGCTGTTGCACGAGGCGGCGCGCGACAGCATGCGCACCAGCTGGCTCGAGCCGGTCGAGTCGGTGCGCTCATCGCGGCTGGGTTTGAGCGGCTCGCGGCTGGTGACGTCGATCGTGGCGATCCGCTTCGGCACCGGGTCGGCCCGCGAGCGCTCGCTCGAGCAGCTGCGCCAGCGCGGCGCCGACGCGGTTCCGCTCGGCCAGGACTCGATCGTCGCCCACCTCGGCGCGCGGCGCGCCGTCGGCAACGAAGCGGCGGTCGCGCTGGAGCTGGGCCGGCGTCTGGCCCACGCCGGCGCGCGCGTCGGCATCGCCAGCGGGCGCGCCCGGCTCGACTACGCCTCCGCCACCGGCGAGGTGCAGCCGGTGGGCGAGGTCGTCGATCGCGCCTCCGCCCTCGCCCGTGACGCCGAACCGAGCAAGGTGCTGGCCGACGCCACCACCAGCGAGCTCGGCCGCGGCCGCTACGAATTTCGCACCCGCGACGACGGCTCCGCGGTCGTGGGGGAGCCAATCTTGGCCCACCGCGGCGACCGCAGCGGCGGGGCGCCGTTCGTGGGCCGCGATCCGGAGCTGGCGCAGGTGATGGCGGCGTTCGAGCGCTCACGGCTCGACTCCACGCCGGTGCTGGTTTCGATCACGGGGCCGCCCGGCATCGGCAAGAGCCGGCTGCGCCGCGAGGTAATGGCCCGTATTTCTTCGCAAGCAGGAGCCCCCCACATCGTGCTGCAGCGCTCCGATGCTTACGGCCAGGGCCACGCCCTCGGCGCGGCCGCCGACGTGCTGCGCGCGATCATCAGCCTGCCGAAGGGCGCCACCAGCGCCGAGGCCGAGCGCGCGATCGTCTCGCGGCTCGGTCCCTCGACGCGCGACGAGCTGAGCTCGCAAAATCGCATGTTGCTGGCGCGGCTGCTGGCCAACGAGCCACTGCCGGAGGGCCTCGACCCACGCGGCTCGCGCGACGCCTTGTGGCTCGCCATGACCGACCTCGTGCTGCAAGTGACGCAAGACGAGCAAGTCGCGATCTTGATGGAAGACCTACAGTGGGCGGATCCCGAGAGCATCGGCTGGATCGACCACATGCTGGGTCGCGCCACCGGCCGGCCGCTCGTGACGATGGCGCTCGTGAGGCCGGACTTCTGGCAGGGTCCGAGCGCGCGGTTCGCCGGCCGCGATCACGTGCGCCTCGAGCTGCGACCGGTGTCGAAGCGGGCCGCGCGCGCGATCGCTCGGGCCGTGCTCGGCGAGGGCACCGGCGACGACGTCGTCGATCGCATCGCCGACCAGGCGGCAGGGCTGCCGCTGTTCGCGGAAGAGCTCGCGCGCCTGACCGCCTCCGGTCGCGACGCGCGGCACGCGCCGACGATCCAGGCCGCGATTCAAGTGAGCCTCGACGCCCTCGAGGGCGAATGCAGAGACGCCGTCGGCCGCCTGTCGGTCTTCGGCCTCACGTGTTGGGACGCCGCGCTCGACACCCTCGGCATGCGCGGCTCCGAGGGCGTAATGAAGGCGGTGGTGGCGGCGGAGGTGCTCACGGAGCAGAACATTTCGCGCTTCACCGGCACGCGGGAGTGGCTGTTCAAGCACGCGCTGGTGCGTGACGTCGCTTACGCGTCGCTCGGCGAGCGCGAGCGCCGCGAGCTGCACGCGCTCGCTGGCGCGTGGCTGGCGTCGATGGGCGAAGACTCGGCCACCGTCGCCGGGCACTACGACCTCGGCGGCGAGCACACGCGCGCCGCCGACTACTGGGCCAAAGCCGCGCAGCGCGCGCTCGCCACCAACGCGCTCACCGACGCCCTCAGCATGGCGGAGCGGGCGCTGGCGTTCGCCGAAGACAAGCCGACCGGCTTTCAGCGCGCCCTGTGCCTCGACGAGGCATGGAGCCGGCTCGATCCGCGCGCTAGCGAGCGCGAGACGGCCATATCGGCGCTCGAAGAGAACGTTTACGACGAGGGCAGCGCCGTCCGCGCCCGCGGCGCGCGGGCTCGCTTCGACGACGCGCGCGGCTCGGGAGAATCAATCAGCCAGCGCCTGGCGGAGGCGCGCGACAAGGCGGCCGCGCTCGGCCTGTTCGACGAAGAGGCGCGCTCCTCCGCGGCGCTGTCGATGCGCCTGGCGTTCGCCGGCAAATTCGCGGACGCGGAGGTGGAGGCGAAGCGCTTGCTCGCGCTCGGCCACGCACAGAAGCTCAGCTCCGCCGCCGTCGACGCCTACCAGACGCAGGCGATCGTCCGCCAGACCACCGGCGCGCTCGGCGCCGCCCTCGAAGCGCGCCGCAACGCCGCCGGCGCCGCCCGCGCCGCGGGGCTGCGCGAGCGCGAAGCGATGTTGATGAGCAACCTGGGCTTCGCGCTGACCACGATCGGCGCGCGGCAGGAGGCTCGCGCCGCGATCGAAACCGGCCTCGCCCTCGCCGACGCCATCGGTAGTCAGGGCGCGGTGCGCCACGCGCAGATGAACCTGCTCGGCTGGGCGGCGACCTTCGGCAACGACAACAAGCTCGAGGCGCACCTGGCGTCGGTCCGCGAGGACGCCGACGCCGCCGCCGCCGGCGTCTGGGCCGCCCCCGATCGCTCCAACCTCGGTATGCTGTTTTACCGCGGCTGCGAGCTGCTGCGCAGTAAGGGCGAGGCGCAATCGCGCCGCGCGCTCGGCCTGCTGCGCATGTCGGCGCAAGCCTACCGCTCGACCGCCAACCGCGACGTGCTGTCGGTGGCGCTAGGTATGTGGGCGGAAGCCGAGCGGCGCTGCGGCAACACCCACGCCGCCCTCGATCTGGCGCGCGAGGCCGCGCAGCTGCTCGAGGCCGGTGCGCCGAGCCTGCTCAACGAAGCGCCGGTATTTTTGGCCTATCACGACGCGGCGATGGATTTGGGCGACGCCGAGCTCGCTCGAGCCGCCGTCGCCCAGGCGGTGCCGCTCGTGCAGCGGCGCTTGCTCGGGCTATCGGGCACGCCCTACGCCAAGCTGTATCTCACGGAGCTGCCGCACAATACGCGCCTGCTGGCGATCGCCGAAGAGCTGGGCCTCGTGCCCGACGCCATTCATCGCGCGCTCGAGAGCGCCAACTGACGCGCCGCCGCCGGCGCTCGGCGAAGGTAGGCGTGCTACCGTAACGAGCTCGTGACGGTCGAGCTGCTTCCACTGGCGATCTTCGCCGCAATCATCGTGATCCTGGCCGGCGTAACCCGGCTGGTGCCGAGCGCCTCGCGCCGCCGCCTGCGACGGAGCGTGCTGCTGTACGCCCTCTACGTGGTCGTCGTGCTGGCGCACATGGCGCTGGGCGCGGCGGGCCTGCCGGAAGTCGCGGCCGGTTTCGCGTTCGCGGCCGGCCTGCTGCGCGTGCTGTTGATCATCAACCTGTCCGCCCTCGCCCTGTTCGATCTGCTCTTGCCGCTGGCGCGCTGGGACTTTCCGGACATGCTCCACGATCTCACCGTGGGCGCCGGCTACCTGGTGGCAACGGGCTGGGTGATGCGCGAGGCGGGCGTGAACCTCACCAGCATCATCGCGACGTCGGCGGTAGTCACGGCCGTCATCGGCTTGTCCCTGCAAGCGACGCTCGGCAACGTCGTCAGCGGTATCGCGCTCCAGGTCGATGACTCGCTGCAAGCGGGCGACTGGATCGAGTTCGAGAACAAGCAACAAGGCCAGATCAAGCAGATCCGCTGGCGCCACACCGTGATCGAGACGCGTGACTTCGATACGCTGATCGTGCCCAACGGCCAGCTGATGGGTCAAACCATCAAGGTGCTCGGCAAGCGTGGGGGCAGCACCGTCAGTCACCGTAACTGGGTGCACTTCTGCGTGGATTTTCGGTTCTCGCCGGCGGAGGTGATCGAGGTCGTCAACAAGGCGCTGGCGGCGGCGCCGATCAGCGGGGTGGCCCAAAGCCCGATCCCCAACTGCGTCTGCCTCGATTTGGCGCGCGAGAACCGCGACGGCTACGCCCTCTACGGAGTTCGCTACTGGCTGGAAGACATGGGGCGCGTCGACCAGACGAGCTCCGACGTGCGCGAGCGCATTTTCTCGTCCTTGCGCCGCGCCGGCACCCCGCTCGCGATCCCGGCGGCGGCCCTGTTCATGTCGGAAGAGACCTCGGAGCGCTCCGAGCGCAAAGAGGCGCGCGACGTCGAGGCCAAGCTGAAATCCCTTTCCGGCGTCGAGCTGTTCGGTCACCTCGACGAAGACGAGCGGCGCGCGCTCGCCCAGGCGGCGCGCCGCACGCCGTTTGGACGGGCGGAGGTGATAACGCGCCAAGGCGCCACCGCCAACTGGCTGTACGTGCTCACCAAGGGCGACGTCGAGGTGCGGGTCGCGACTGGCGACAACGAGCGGCGCGTCGCGGTGCTGCACGCCCCCAGCTTCTTCGGCGAGATGGCGCTGATGACGGGACAGCCGCGCGAAGCGACGGTCGTGGCGTTGACCGAGGTCGAGTGCCTGCGCATCGACAAGGCCGGCTTCCAGGGCATCGTGCAGCGCCGGCCCGAGATCGCCGAGCGCATCTCCGAAATCTTGGCGACGAGGCGCGTCGAGCTCGACGCGGTCAGGGAAGACCTCGCCCCCGACACCCATGGCGTGCGCATCAGCCGCGAAAACGTGCGCATTTTGCACGGAATCAAGCAGTTCTTCGGCCTCTGAGGCGCAGCTCCGACTAGGCTCCCGCCTCGATGAACAAGCTCCTCGTCGCCGTGCTCGGCGGTGCGGTATCGCTGGCAGGATCGTCGGGCTGCAAACAGCTCGCCGAAGCCCGCAAAGCCGCCGAAGCGTTGAAGCCGGCCGCGAGCGCCCCCCACCCTGGCGACGCGCCCCCTGCCTCGTCGGAAGAAGCCCAGGACAGCGCGCTCGCAGGCAAGCTCGGACAGTACATCGGTTGCATCAACGGCCCCTCCAAGCGCGTCATCGACAGCCGCAACCGCTACCTGTCGTGGATCGCCGACGAGAAGGTCGGGCCCACCGGCAAGGAGCGCAACGTCTACGGGCTGTACGACGTCAACACCGACGCTTGCTATCAAGCTCTCGACAAGGCGAAGCTCGCGTCGCCAGCCCTGCCCGACGTGGAGTCCGCCGCCGACGAGTACAAAAAAGCGCTGAGCGAGCTGGAGCCCCTCGTCAAGCAAGCCGATCGTTACTACCGACAGAGCGACTACAAAGACGACAAGATGGCGAAGGGCAAGCAGCTGCACCCGCAGCTGCTGAACGCGTTCGCCAAATTCGAGCAAGTCAACAAGGGCTTCGAGCAGCGGGTGACGACGCTGAACGACGGCGTGAGCGAGCGGCAGCTAGCGCGGCTCGAGAAGGATTCGTCCCGGCGCCTCGAGTACCTGGCCCTGCGCGCGCTTTCCGAAGGCAAGGCGCTGATCAAGCTGGTCGACATCGGCGAGCTCAAGGAGCTGGATCTGCAGAGATACGACGTGGCGGTGCAGAGCTACGACAAGGCTCTGCGCGAGCTCGAAGCGTACGCGACCTCCCACAAGCCCGAGGTCGCCAAGGTCAGCCTATTTTCGAGCTACCTGAGCGACAGCGACGCGCTGTTGCAGTCGTCCAAGGAGCTGCTCCGCCGCAAGCGTGCCAACCAGGATTTCAACCGCGAGTTCTTCTCGAAATCGAGCCCGAGCCTGGTGGCAGGTCACCCGGCGCAGCTGATCGACAAGTTCAACCGCGTCGTCAGCACCTCGAACCATCTGCGCTTCTGAGCGCGGTCGTCAGTCGACGACGACCTTCCATTTTTGCTCGTCGCCATCGCTTTCCGCGCGCTGCTCGACGGTGGCGCCCGCCTCCGTGGCGCCCTGCACCACGCCCATGAATTTGTTGCTCTTCTTGTTCTTCAACTTGAAGATGCCCTGCCCCAGATCGACGAGCAGCCAAACCTGATTGTCTCCGCCGTTACTCTCCCATTGAACCAGCTCCACGCCGTCGGCGGTCGATTGGTCGGGTACGTCGATCACCTTCTTGCTCTTGACGTTGGTGATCCGGAAGAAACCGGCGCCGTCGTAGTTGAAGGTCCACGCCTGATTGTCGGCGTCGGTGGCCGTGTTTTGCACGATATCGGCGCTGTTGTCGCTGCCGGCCCCCTCGACGTCGAGCGCCTTGCCGCTCTTGACGTTGAGCAGTTTGAAATTCTTGGTCGCGCCCGTCACGCTGCCCGCGGCGACGTCGATCGCGAGCGTATTGCTCCAGCTCATGCTCATCGACGTGTTCGAAGGGAAGCTGATCGACGCCCACACGTAGCTCGAGTCGTTCACGCGACCGCCCCACGCGCCCGCCCAGCGATCGCCGAGGTAAAGGTACGAGGTACCGGCGCTGCCCTGCACCGGCAGGACGTAGGTCGACTGCGAGTAGAAGGTGTTGCCGTCGCCGACGTTCTTCATCGACGACCAACCGCTGCCGATTGCGCTCGACGTCGCGTACTGCGCCTGATTTGGATCCCAGCCGGTGGCGGCCGAAGTCAGCAAGAAGTAGACGTCGTTGCGCTTGAAGAAAGCGGGCGCTTCGCGGTGCCCGCCCTTGAACAAGGTGGCCACCAGCCGCTGGATTTTCAGGTAATCGGGGGTCAGCTCGTACAGGTTCAGATCGTAATTTTCGTTGGTCGCGGAGATGAAGTACGCCTTGCCGTCGTCGTCGACGAACAGATTGCAGTCGCGCGACATGTAGCCAGGCTTGTCATGATCCATCACCCCGCTGTCGACGAGCGGACGGAAGCTGCCGTGATAGGTGTAGTCGCCGTCGATCGTGTCGGAGCTTGCGACGGCCGCGCGCGCCTCGCCGTAGCCGGAGCCGTTCTCCCAGTGCATCCACATCACGTACTTCTTGGTCGAGGCGTTGTAGACGACCTTGGGTCGCTCGATATTGGCGGGATCGAGCCCGGCGGCGGAGTCTTGGCGGAGCACGTCGTGCACCGGCTCCCAGCGCACCAAGTCGCGTGAACGGTAGGCGGACACGGCGTGGAACGAGCCGTTGGAATTGCGGTTCTCGCCGAACCAGTAGTAGTAGCCGCTGGCTTCGAGCACCCCGCCGCCGTGAGCCTGAATCGGCTTGCCCGTTGTGTCGGCCCACTGCACGCCGTTGACGAGCGGCCAGTCGACGGGCTGGGGAGCGCCGCCGGAGCCGGCGGCACCACCACCGTTCGAGGTGCCGCCGCTGCTCGTGTTCCCACCGCCCGCGTCGCTGCTGCCGCCGGCGCTGACGCCGCCGCTCGGAGCGCCACCGTGGGCAGACGCGCCGCTGCTGCCGCCGGAGCCGGTGCTGCCGGCGCTGGGCGCGCCGCTCGCTCCCGAGCCGGCTTGGCTCGTCATGCCGGCCGAGTTGCGACCGGCGGTCGTGCTACCGCTGGGCCCGCCCGAGCTCGTGCCGCCCGTCGCGTCCGCCGGCGGACCATCACCACCGCCGCAAGCCGCCGCTAGGGCTGAGACGCAGAACGCCGCCGCCACGGCGCACCGCCGGCGTGTCGTTCGTGGTGCCGGCGCTGATGATGACGCCGACGCCGATGAGGACGCGGGGGCAAGGCGGAGTAGAAGGGATCGTCGCATGAGTCCTCGAGAGGCGAAGGCGCAGAAACCTTAGCTTTGCCACGTTGCCAGGGGCAGGCCGGAAGTTTCCGTTTGTCGTCGACGCGTCTCGCCCGCGCCCAGCCTCCCGGCCTCCCGCCGCTGAATGCGCCATAAATTTGCGCGATGAATGGAAATTGTCGTGACCTCCGCCCCCGTCGCCCGGAGCCGTCGACCCATGGTTCATTGGCTGCCGAGCCGCCGCCCCATTGCAGAAACTGCCGTGCCGTCGATCGGTCTCTCTCGCGCGCACGGGAGTCGGTGTCACGACGGCTCGCGGATCCGGAACCAGAGCGAGCGGCGCTCGTCGCAGAATCGGCAGTGAACCTTGACCTCGCGCGCGCGCTGGGGACCGAGGTGGGCGTCGTGCGCTTCGACCCGGAAATGGGCGCTGCAGCACGGACAAGCGGTGCCCTCGGCGATCGGCTCGATCACGGCCGCGCTCGATACTTCGAGCGGAGAGTAGCGCGTACCACCGGGCGCGAGCTCCAGTAGCTGTCGGCGCGCGCGCGCGAGCGGCTCACTCAAACGCCGAGGTCCGGGATCGATCGAGCTGATGGAGGATTTGGTGCGGGACATGGGCAGCGTCAGGTGATCTTGGAATCAATAACCACGCCAGGCGCCCGTTCAAGCGGGGGAGCGGGGCCGTCCAAGCTCCGTTTGGCGAGCGCGAACCAGCACGGTGCGTCGAAACCCGCGAGCAGCATGGCCCGGGTCCGCCCCAGAAGCTTCTGCGAGGCGGGCTGCAAAGCGGCAGCCCCCCCCGGTTAGGTGCGGGTGTAGCGGTGTTTCACGCCGACCGGGAAGTAGTCCGGGTCGGCGTGGGGCAGTAAACGCACCCGCGGCAGCCTTCGCTCCGGCGGAGCGTAGCTCTTGAACTCGCTGTTCAGGCGCTCGAGCTCGCGCCGCACCGACGCAGCGACATCGACCGCCAGCGCGTCGGCAGGAGCTTGCCCGGGCAGGAGCTCGACGGTCAGGCGCAGCGAAGGATTCTGATCGGCGTCGTGCTCGATTTCCATCACGAATTTGCCGCTCAGCGCCGCGAGCAATGCGGGCTGCTCGATGCCGACGGCGACATTCTCGGGGTAGACGTTGGCGCCGTAGAACGAGAGGGCGAAGCTGCTGCGGCCGAAAACATGGACGAACGGCAGCTGGCGCCCGGGGACGCCGCGCTCGGCGAGCGAGCTTCGGGCCGCGACCGCGGCCGAGCCGAGCTGCGACGTGAAGTCGCCGAAGCCATGAACGCCGCCACGATCGAGGATCTTGTAGCGCACGAGCGGGATGCCGCCGTCTCCGCTGAACAGCAGCTCGCCGTGAGCCGCCTCGAAGTAGCGGTGCAGCGGATCGTACTGGCACAGCGTCGGCAGGCGCGACTCACCGAACAGCTGGCGCGCCAGCTCGGGCGCCCGCGCGAGCTGGCGTCGTAGCAGGATGCTGAGCGGAGTCTCGGTCGCGAGCACGCCACCGTCGGCGGTGCCGTAGAGGGACGCCGTCGCCAGCTCGGGCGCGCGCGCGCCCAGCCGGTCGCAGACGACGCTCCGCCACTCTTCGCTGAACACCTCGCCCGCCATGACGAGCTTGACCGGCTGCGCTTGCCAGTCGAAGCCGTCGGCGCGGCCGCTGTCGATCAGGTCTTTCAAGAACGGCGGATAGCCGCACAGCACGACCTGCTCGAAGCTCGGCCCAAGCGCGCGCAACGAGCGCAAGATTTCCGCCTTTTGGTTGCCGGGCGTGACGAGCGTGATCGGGTAGCCCTTGGCCGCCACGTGGCGCAGACAAGCGGTCGTGTACATGCCGCCGACCCAGCTACCGAGCGCGAAGCAAATCACGGCCAGGGTCCGGCGCTCATGGGCAAAGAACGCGTCGCGCATCACTTGCTCGAAGCGAAACGCGGTCCCAAGCTCGTCGCTGACGAAGCGCGGCCAGATCGCCGGTTCCCCCGTCGACCCGGAAGACACCGCGAGCATGTCGCAGCCAGCGAGCTTGCCGCCCCGACACAGCGCCGCCAGCGCGTGCCGGCGGTGGTAGTTGTCTTTCGTGGCGATCGGAGCTTCGACGAGCCTGGTGACGTCTGCCGCCCGCTCCGGCGGGTGACCAGCGTCGCGCAGAAAGGCTTGGTAGGCAGGGACCTCGCGCGCGACGCTTCGGAACAACGCGAGCGCGGCCGCCTCCGGCGACTCCGTGAGGTGCCGCCCGAGCTCCTGCTCGAGCGGCGTGCCGTAAAACCGCGCCAGCGCCGAGAGCGCGAGGCTCGGCTTGTCGAGGCTCGCGCTCACCGGCTCCACCACGCCGTCCCGCCGCTACTTGAGCGGCTCGACCACGATCTCGACGCGGCGGTTGTTGGCGCGCCCGTCCGGAGTGCCATTGTCGGAGATCGGCCGCGACGAGCCGAGGCCGGTCGCGCGGATTTTTTCGCTCGGAACCCCGCGTGACACGAGGTACGTGCGCACCGACTCCGCGCGCTTGAGCGACAGCGTCTCGTTCGCGCTCGCCGAGCCGACGGAGTCGGTGTGGCCCTCGACGAGCATCGACTTGTAACCCTGGTCGTTGAGCGCCTTGGCGACCTCGTCGAGCTTGTCGCGCGCGATCGGCAGAAGATCATACTTTCCGGTGGCGAACAGCACTGAGCCCGACAGCGTGATGACCATGCCGCGCGCTTCTTCTTTGACCTTGGCGACCTCCGCCAAGCTCGCCATCGCCGCCGCCGCTTTCTTCTCGGCTTCGGCGCGCGCCTTCTTCTCGGCGTCGAGCGCCTTCTTCTCGTTCTCGAGCTCCGCCTTGGTCTTCTCGCTGTTCTGGCGCTCCTTACTCAGATCGCTCTTGACCTTGTCGAAGCCTTCGAGCTGCGCTTCTTTGAACTGCTTGTTGGCGCCTTCGGCGTCGCGCTGGGCCGCGACCTTGCCCGCCTCCGCCTCCGCGATCTCCGATTTGCGTTGGGCGATGTAGGCGAGGTCCGGCGTGGGCGGATCGGAGCCTTCGTCTTCGAAGCTCTTTTCCGCCTTGTCGAGGGCCTGTTTGGCGGTGTCGAGCTGCGCCGGCGCGAGCTGCGCGGCGAGGCTCTTCGACGCGCGCTCGTAGGCCTTGCGCGCGTCAATCAGCTCGACAGGAGGCTGGGCGGCGGCGCAGCCCACCGTGCCGAGCAGCAACAACAAGGAAAGTGAGGTCGTAAGGCGGAACATCGGCTGGTTTCTCCGTTGGCTCACTGGTTCAGCTTCTTCTTGAGCTTGCCGAGCTGCTCGTCGGCTTCTTTGGCTTCTCTGATGGCTTTGCCCTGCTGCGCGAGGGCGAGCGCCAAGTCGGCGTCGGCCTGGGCGCGATCGATCAGGCGGGCGGCCTCTTCGTTGTCGCCGTCTTCAATCAGCTTTTTGGCTTTCTCGATCTGCTCGTTGGCGAGCTTCAAATGAAGCTGCGCCTTCGGATCCTCATTGGCTCCGCCCACTTCGGCGCCCTTCACCGACGCTTGCGCAGCGGTGAGCGGCTCTTGTGGGACTGCTGCACCACCACATGCCACAGCTGACGCTGCAGCCAATCCGACTAAAATCTTCCGCAAGGCGAGCTTCCGACGCACGGTTCCTCCAGATGAAGCTGGGCGGGCCATTGACCCGCAAGCACGAGAACCGTGAGCTTAGACCACGATGCACCCGGGGCGGAAGCCTGGTAAAGACACCTACATCACCCGAGCCGTAGGGGGCTCGGCGGGAGGTACGGATGGTCCAATCAATCAGGCGGAAAGATTTTCTCGCGCTCACGATCACGTTCGCGGTGCTCGGCGGCACGATCGTCGGCTGCGGGGACGATGACGACGACGACGGCGGCGGCGGTGGCACCTCGGGCAAGGGCGGCAGCGGGGCCGGCGCGGGCGGCGGCAACAGCTCCGGCGCCAGTGCGGGCGGCAGCAACCCCGGCACCAGCGGCAGCGGCGGCAGCGGCGCCACCGGCGGGTCGACCGGCGGCACCGGCAACCCGGAGGCGGGCGCGGGCGGCAATCCAATCGCGGGCACGAGCGGCTCCGGCGGCACGAACGCGGGCGGCGCGGAGCCGGGCGGTGACGCCGGCAGTGGCGGCAGCAGCGCGGGCGCAGGCGCTGAAGGCGGAGGCGGAGGGGCGGGTGGCGGCGCTGGCGGTGGCGATGACGAAGGAGGAGCCGCCGGCAGTGGCTTCGGCGGAGCTGGTGGTGAAGGCGGCGCGGCCAGCGCCCAATGCGCGGGCCTGACCATGGTGCAAACGGCGTCAGAAGCCTCGCAGCACGACCACGTCACGTCCGACGGACAGATCGCGCTCCAAGCGTTCATCAACGACGACGGGCATGCCGCGACGTTCACGCTACCGAGCGAGTACAACCACACTCACACCATCACGTTGACCGCGGGCGACATCGTGACCCTTCGCAACGGGGGCACGGTCACGCTCGTGAAGAGCACGACCGCCGGTCCCGGCGCCGGCCACACGCACACGTACACGATCGGCTGCTTCTAGCGCGCCACGCTCCACCGCCGCCGTGACACCACGGCGGCGATTCCGTCCACCCTGGTCGGCTGGCCCATTCGCCGCCCAGGGTGGAAGTTTTCACGTCACCTCAACGCCAGAGGGTGATAAGGTGGCCCGGCCGTGGAGGGGGGGGAAGCGTCATCATCCCTTGAAACTTCTGCTCGTCGAAGACAACGGCGCTATCGGACGCGCGATAGCGAAATCGCTGCAAGCCCAGGGTCACCTCGTAACGCTCGCGCTCAGCTACGCCCAGGCGCGCGGCGCCGACTACCACGACATCGGGATCTTCGACATCACCCTGCCTGACGGTGATGGCATCGAGCTGTGCGAGGCGCTGCTGCGAGAGGGTCGCGTGGGCGGGGCGCTGTTTTGCTCGGGCAGCATCGACGACTTGCTGCTCGAACGCGCCGAGGAGACGGCGATGGTCATCTCGAAAGAGGCGAGCTTTTGGGAGCTGAGCGACGCGATCGCCCTGGTTGCAAAGCGCAGCACCCCCGCGCCGCGCTGGTCCTCGCGCCCCCCCGACAAAGGCTGAGGCGACGCGCGAGCGGCTCAGCCGACTTCGAACAACCCGGCGGCACCCATGCCGCCACCGATGCACATCGACACGATACCGTAGCGACCGCCGCTGCGGCGCAGCTCGTGCAGCAAGCTCGCGGTGAGCTTGGCGCCGGTGCAGCCCAGCGGATGGCCGAGCGCGATCGCCCCGCCGTTGACGTTCAGGCGATCGGCCGGCACTCCGAGCTCGCGCGCGCAGTAGACGGCTTGAGCCGCGAACGCCTCGTTGATCTCGAAGCGGTCGACGTCTTTGATGCCGAGGCCGGTCTGGGCGAGCAGCTTCTGGATCGCCGGCACCGGTCCGATGCCCATGATGTCCGGATCCACGCCGGCGACGGCGAAGCCGCGCAGCCGACCGAGCGGCTCGACGCCGAGCTCCTGGGCCTTCTTGTCCGAGAGCAGCACCGACGCGGCCGCGCCGTCGTTGAGCGGCGAGCTGTTGCCGGCGGTGACGGTACCGTGCTGCTTGAAGACGGCCGGCAGCTTGCCCAGCACCTCGCTCGTCGTACCAGCGCGCGGGCACTCGTCGACGCTGAACTCGATCTCGCTGAGCTGGCCCGCCTCGAACGTGCGCGCCGGCACCGGGACGATCTCGTCCTTGAAGCGGCCCGCCGCGATCGCCGAAAGCGCACGCTCGTGTGAGCGCGCCGCGAACGCGTCTTGCTCGGCGCGCGTCACGTTGAAGCGACTGGCGACGCGCTCGGCGGTGTGACCCATCGAGATGTACGACTCCGGGTAGCTATCCATCAGGGCCGGGTTGAGGCTCACCTTGTTGCCGCCCATCGGCACCATCGACATCGACTCGACGCCGCCGCCGATCACGACGTCGGCCAGCCCGCCTTGGATCTGCAGGCCGGCGTGCACGATCGCCTGCAAGCCGCTCGCGCAGAAGCGGTTGACGGTCTCGCCCGGGACGCGATTGTCGAACTTGGCCACGAACACGGCATTTCTGGCGATGTTCAGGCCCTGCTCGGCTTCGGGCATGGCGCAGCCGAGCACCACGTCTTGCACGTCTTCCGGCTTGAGCCCTGGCACTTGGGCGACGGCGGCCTGCATCGTCCACGCCGCCAAGTCGTCCGGCCGAGTGTTGCGCAACGTGCCCTTCAGGGCGCGTCCTACGGCCGTCCTCACACTGCTCGCGATCACGACATTGAGCGGAAAGGCCATGTTAGTTCCTCAGGGGCTTGTTGTTCATGAGCATATGACCGATGCGGTCGAGCGATTTCTGCTCGCCGCACAGAGATAGAAACGCTTCGCATTCGAGATCGAGGTAATGCTGGTCGCCCACCTCGGCGCCGGCCGCGACCACGCCACCGCACAGCACGTGCGCGAGCTTGTTGGCGATCAACGCGTCGTGTTGAGTCGCGTAGCCGCCCTCGAGCAGGCCCCAGATGCGGGCGCCGATCGTCCGGGCCGCGTCGTAACCGACAGCGCTGTGCATCCCCGGGCGCGGGGGGCGGTAGCCGGCGTGGGCCATGCCGAGCGCGCGACCCTTGGCGGCGTGGAGCAGCTCGCTGCGGTTGAGGCTGATGCCGTCGGTCTGGCGCAAAAATCGCAGTTTCTTCGCTTCGTCGGCGCTCGTCGCGACCCTGGCGGTGGCCACGTTGAGCGAGGCTTCGCCGATGAACGGCAGCAGATCGACGCCCTTCACCTTGGCCGCGTCGTCGGTGAAGCGCTCCACCATGCGCAAGCAGCCGCCACCGGCCGGAATCAATCCGACACCGACTTCTACCAGTCCCATGTAAGTCTCGGCGTGCGCCTGACAAGCGTCGGCGGCCATCGCCACCTCGGCCGCCCCGCCGAGGGTGTACTGAAACGGCGCCGCCACCACCGGTACACGCGCGTAGCGCAGCTTCTGCAGAGATGCTTGGAGGCCGCGGATGATCTTCTCGACTTGATCCCAGGCTTTCTGCTGGGCCGCCATCATGATCAGCATCAAGTTGGCGCCGGCGCCGAAATGCTCGCCGTCGTTGCCGATGACGAGCGCTTCGAAGTCCTTCTCCGCCACGTCGACCGCCTCGCTCAACAGGCCGATCACGTCGGGGTCGAGCGTGTTCATCTTGGTGTGCACCTCGACGCACAGCGCGCCGTCGCCCAGGTCGACCAGCGAGGCGCCGAAGTTCTCTTTGACCACCTTGCCCGCGTCTTTCAGGGCGGCGAGACGGATCTCTTTCGGGCCGAACGGTACCGGCTCGAGCTTTTGGGTCTTGTAGTCGACGAAGCGCGGGTCCTTCGCCCCACCGGCGTAGAAGCTGCCGCCGGACTCGGCCAGCGCCTTCACCCAACCCGGCAGCGCCACGCCGTCTTCCTCCATGCGGGCGACCGATTCGCGGACGCCGATCGCATCCCAGGCTTCGAACGGCCCCAGGTCCCAGTTGAAGCCCCAGCGCATGGCCCGGTCGACGTTGACGACGTCGTCTGCGATCTCGCCGAGGCGTCGCGCCGAGTAGGCCAGCGTGCGCGACAGCACCTTCCACGCGAAGCGACCGGCGACGTCGTCGGCGTTGACCAGCAGCTTCAGGCGCTTGCCGGCATCTTCTTCATTTTTTACAGCGCCGAGCGAATCGAAGCGCACCTTCTGCTGGGGGCGGTACTCGAGGGTCTCGAGGTCGACGACCTGGATCTCGGCTCCCACCTTCTTGTAAAAGCCGGCGCCCGTCTTGCGGCCGAGCGTGCCGCGCGCGACGAGCTTCTGCACCAGCTCGGGCACCGCGAACACGGCGCGCTCCTCGTCGTTGGGCAGCGAGGTCTCGCAGTTCTTCGCTACGTGCGACAGCGTGTCGAGCCCTACCAGATCTGCTGTATCGAACGCGGCGCTCTTCGGCCTGCCCATCGGTCGCCCCACGATCTTGTCGACCTGTTCGACGGTCAGACCGTCTTCGAGCATGGCTCGCATCGTGAGCATCATCGAATAGACGCCGATGCGATTGGCCACGAAGTTCGGTGTGTCTTTGGCGTACACCACGCCCTTGCCCAGCCACTCGCCGAAGCGAGCCATGCGCTCCAGCAGCTCCGGGCGAGTCTCGGGCCCGGGCGCGACCTCCAGCAGGCGCATGTACCGAACAGGATTGAAGAAATGAAGCACGAGCAACTGCGGGCGCAGCTGCGCGGGCAGGGCGGCGCTAAGCTTCGCGATCGACAGACCGCTGGTGTTCGACGCCACGATCGTGCTCGGGCCGAGCACGGGCGCGATCTTCTCGAACAGCTTTTGCTTGATGCCCAGGTCTTCGACGATCGCTTCGATGACCAGGTCGCACTCGCGCAGGCGCTCCAAGTGGTCGTCCAGATTGCCGGTCTGCACGAGCCGCGCCGCATCAGCGTCGTAGAACGCGGCGGGCTTCGCCTTGAGCGCTTTTTCTAGGCCCGCGTCTGCGAAGCGATTGCGCGCCTTGGGCTGAGCACGTTCGTTCTCCGTCAGGTTCGGAGGAACGATGTCGAGCAAGTGGGTCTTGACGCCCGCGCCCGCCAGGTGCGCCGCGATCGCGCTACCCATGACTCCCGCTCCGATCACGGCCGCTGTACGAATGGACTCGGTCATCGTCCATGATCATGCAGCCCGGACCTGCGAGCGTCCAGACTGTTTCACGTCGGCAAATCGCGGTAAAAACTGGGGCCCCGCCTCACGGATGCCCGCGCCGTCAGCTCCAAGTGCTTTTTCGCCCGAAGCCCGGGCCCGCTTCCGCGACGCCTGCGAAGCCCATCTGGACTTCGTGTGGCGCTTCGCCGGCGCCTGCGGCGTCGAGGCCTCGGCGGTGGAGAGCCTGGTGCGGAAGGTGTTTTGGATCGTGCAGGGTCGCTTGATCAGCCTCGACGATCCTTCGGACCTACGCGTCTCGATCGCCGGCATCGCCCGCCAGATCGTACGCAGCCACTTGCGCCGGCCGGGCTCCGCGCTCGAAGTCGCGGATCGCCCGCCACCGCGCAGCCCCAGCGAGCTTGGCCCGATCGACGGGCTCGAGACCAAGACCGCGGCGGCGCTGGTCGACATCATCTTGAGCACGATGAGCGAGGCCGAGCGCGAGGTCTTCATCTTGTGCGAGCTCGAAGGCTTCACCCTGGTCGAAACCGCGGAAGCGTTGCACGTCAGCGAAAGCACCCTGCGCCTTCGGCTCGATGAGGCGCGCAAGCTGTTCAACGATGTTTCGGCGCATCTGCGCGCGCAGCGATTTTGGGTGTCACGTGGAGGCGCCGGCGAGCCATGAACGAGCTACGCCCTCGCGGCCGAGAGCTGCTCGATGCGGCGCGTCGAGAACGCACGCCCAGCGGCGCCGACCGGGCGCGGCTGCTGCGCGAGCTGCTGCAAGCGGCGCACGCGACCGACGCCGGGTTGGGGCGCCCGCCTCGCATGAAGCTAAGCTCGAAGCTGGCGCTGCTGGCCGCCCTAGCCGGCGCGATCGCCGGTACCCTCTACTGGCTCGGCCACGCGGCGTGACTACCGCACGACGCCTGGGATATTTTCGTAAGAGAACGGGGGGCCATCGACGCGGAACCGCGCGCGCTCCAGCGCCGAAAGCTGGGAGCAGCCGCCGACCAAGATCTCGAACTCACCCGGCTCGACGACTCGCTGCTCGTAGGCGTTCACGAGCGAAAGGCGCGCGTACGGCACCGATAGCCGCAAGCGGCGCCGCTCGCCCGCTTCCAGGGTGACCCGCTCGAACCCGACCAAGGCTTGGCTCACCCAGGTGACTGACGTGGAGAGGTCGGACACGTAGAGTTGGACCACCTCGGTGCCGGCGCGCGCGCCGGTGTTGAGCAGGTCCACCTCCAGCTCCAACGCTTGACCGGCGTGGACCACGGGGGTGGCGATCGCCAGATTCTCGTAGCGAAACCTGGTGTAAGAAAGCCCATGACCGAACGGAAATAGCGGCTCTTGGGTCAGATCGGCGTAGCGATCGCCGTGCTGCCCGCGCACCTGGTTGTAAAAGAGTGGCTGCTGGCCGACGTGCCTCGGGTAAGAGATGGTGAGCTTGCCGCTCGGGTCGTGATCACCGAACAAAATTTCGGCCAGCGCCGTGCCGCCTTGCATGCCCGGATTGAAACACTCGACGATCGCGCGTGCTCGCGCCGCGCTCTGCGGCAAGACCTGGGGCTTGCTGCCGACGAGCACGAGCACGAACGGCTTTCCTGAGGCCGCGACGCCGTCAATCAGCGCATTCTGGTTGCCAAGCAGCTCGAGGGTGGCGGTGCTGCGCGTCTCCCCCACGAACGGCACGTCGTCGCCCACCACCACCAGCGCCAGCTCGGCGCCGGCCACGACCTTTAGCGCTTCGTCGAGGGCGGCGCGGTCCTGCGACCACAGATCGCCACCCGTAGCGTGAACGACCTCGCAACCTGGGACCCGCGCGCGCACTGCGTCGAGAACGGTGCGGGTCAGCTCGCGCGGGTGCTGTCCGAATTCGGGCGGATACTGCGTCGAGCCCAGCGACCAATCGCCGAGCTGCGCGCCGACGTTGTCGGCGTTCGGCCCGACCACCGCCAACCGGCTCAGCTTGGCGGCGTCGAGCGGCAAGGTGCCGTCGTTGGCGAGGAGCACGATCGCTTCCCGCGCCGCCCGTAGGTTGAGCTCGCGATGCTCGGCGCAGCCGACCACGCGGCGCTGCGCTTCGCGATCGGGCCGCCGCGGATTTTCGAAGAGCCCCATACGAAACTTGAGGGTCAAGATGCGACGCACGATCTCGTCGATCTCCGCTTCGCCGAGCAGCCCCCGCTCGACCGCCTGTTGAGCGGCGTCGAAGAAGCCGGGCGTCGCCATGATCAGGTCGTTGCCGCAGCGGACGGCGATGACGGCCGCCTCCACCAGGCTGGGCGCGATTCGTTGCTCGTAGACCAGCCGGGCCACGTTGTCCCAGTCGGTGACGAGGAGGCCTTGGAAGCCCCACTCTTGCTTGAGCACCTCTCTTAGCAGCCAGTGGTTCGCGGTCGACGGCAGGCCGTCCATCGACTGGTAACCGGTCATGAAGGTGGCGCAGCCGGCCTGCACCGCGCGCTCGAACGGCGGCAAGAAGAAGCTCCGCAGCTTGCGCCGCGAGATATCGGCCTCCGACGCGTCACGCCCGCCTTGCGTCTCGGAGTAGCCCGCGAAGTGCTTGGCACACGCCAGCACGCCGTCCGGGTCGTGGGCTCCCGCGCCCTGATAGCCCGCGATCATCGCCTCCCCCAGCTCCGCGATCAGAAATGGATCTTCGCCGAAGGTCTCGCCCGTGCGCCCCCAGCGCAGGTCGCGGCTGAGGCAAAGCACGGGCGAAAAGGTCCAGTGCGCACCCGTGGTCGCCATCTCGCGCGCAGTGGCGCGCGCCACCGCCTCGAGCAACGACTTGTCCCAAGACGCGGCGAGCGCCAGCTGCGTCGGAAAGATCGTCGCTCCCGCGTGAAAAGAATGGCCGTGGATGCCGTCTTCGCCGATCAGCAGCGGAATCCCGAGGCGCGTCGCGGCCGCCGCGTCCATCGCCTCCGCCAGCCGCTCGTTCAAAATGTGCAAGAGCGAGCCCGGCTGCTTTTCTCGTACCGTCTTCACGGGGTCGATCTGGCCGTTCAGTTGCAACATCTGCCCGACCTTTTCGGCGAGCGTCATGCGCGACAGGAGATCGGCGACGCGGCGCGGTACCGGCTGGGTGGCGTCGCGGTAGAGGGCGTGAGTGACGTCGTCGTCGGTCATTTTCAGGCGCTCGTCTTCCTGGCGCGCTTCTGCCGCCCGCGCGCCAGGGCGTCGTCGATCAAACGGCTGACCAGCTGCCGAGCGGAGACACCGCTTGCCTCCATCAGCTTGGGGTACATCGAAACGCGAGTGAAACCGGGGATGGTGTTGATCTCGTTGACCCACAGCTTGCGCGCGCCGTCCAAGAACAAATCCACCCGCGCCATGCCTTCGCACTCGAGGGTCTCGAACGTGAGCCGCGCCAGCCGCTGCGCTTCTGCGATCTCGTCCGGCTCGAGCTCCGCCGGGATGCGCGTGGTGGCTCCCGCGTCGTCGAGGTATTTGGCGGCGTAAGAATAGAACCCGTCGGCGTGGTCAACGACGATCTCGCCCGGTACGGACACGAGCGGAGGGACGGCGCCGCCCAGCACTGCCAGCTCGATCTCGCGAGGTCGCTCGAGGCCTTGCTCGATCACGACCTTGCCGTCGAGCTCGAACGCGCGATCGATGGCGGGGCCGAGCCCGGACGGCTCGACCACGCGGCTGACGCCGACCGAGGAGCCCAGGTTGGCGGGCTTGACGAACGACGGAAATCCGAGCCCCATCGCCTGCTCGAGCGCGGCGCCTCGATCACGGGAGAACGGGGCCTGGCGCAGCGTCACGTAAGGGAGGATTGGCAAGCCGGCTTGCTCCAGCAAGCGCTTCATGACGTCTTTGTCCATGCCGACGGCCGAGCCGAGCACGCCCGCGCCCACATAGGGCAAGCCGGAGAGCTCGAGCAGCCCCTGAACGGTGCCGTCTTCTCCCATCGGCCCGTGCAGCACCGGGAACGCGACGTCTACTGTCACCGCGCCGCGGGACTCGATGCGCAGCTCCAGGGCGCCGCTGGCGGAAGGGCGCGTTGGCAGCTCGACCTGGGGTGCGCCTTCGGACAGGGCGATCGCTTTGGCGTCGTTGCCCGAGGCGAGCAGCGCTTCCGGCGATTCGAGCTGCCAGCGGCCTCGTTTGTCGATGCCGACCAGCAGCGGCTCGTAGCGTTCGGGATCGAGCGCGTCGACGACGAAGCGCGCGGACAGGAGCGAGATTTCGTGCTCCGCAGAGCGACCGCCGTACAGCATGAGCACGCGTTTCTTGGTCATGAAAGCGCGCGCAGCATAGCGGATTCGCGGCGGGTTGCCGCGTTTTGCCGTGATGCGAGGTGCGCTATAAGGGGCGGCGTGAATAGTTGGGCTCCCGAGCCGTCACCGCCAACATCGGGCCGTCGCCCCCCTTGCGAGCTGCGCGCGCGTGAGCGCTCGTCGTTCGTTGCGAGCTTGGCCGCGCTCGCCTGGTCGTGCAGCAGCGCCGCGCCGCCTCCGAACGCTGCGACCGAAGCGCCCCGCTCCGACGCCCCGGTCGTAACCGCGCAGCCCGGGGCCTGGTTCGACGTGCATGGCAATTTGACGGTCGTCGGCCCGGGCCGGCGGCTACGCCTGATGTTGTCGGCACCGATCTCGCCGTGCGCGCCCGCCTTCGAGAAGAGCGGCCCCGCCGCCGAGGTCGTGACCGCCGCCAGCGTCCCCTTCCACGTGCTGAGCGACGCGTGCCGCGATGCCCACCCCACGATCTTGCTCGCCGAAGAGAGCGGGACGGCGTCTCCGGCGGAGCTCGAGCGCAGCTACCACGAGGTGGCGCACTGCGCGGGCACGGACTTCGGGTTGCTCGAAGGTTGGATCCCGGGGCTGATCGCCGACGCCGATCCGTGCCCGCTCGCGCTCGGGCAGGGCTTTCGTCTCCCCCGCACCGACGAGCTCTCGGGGCTCAGTATCGACGACCGCAAGGCACTGGCGGGAGCCTGGTTCGACACCGAGGATCGCAGCGCTTTCGGCGGGCTGCTGCTCTACGCGCGCTCGCCTGATCGCGGGCTCACCCTGGTGACGTTGAGCCCGAACGCAGCCGAGCAGCCGCCCGCCCTCGACGACAAGAAGCGAGACCAGCCGTTCTTCGGCGCCGCGCTACGTTGCGTGAGCGACAGCCCGAGCCCGGTGAGCTCGCGAGCGACGTGGCCGGTTCTGCCCCACGCCGCGCAGTGCTTGCGCGAGCAGCGTAAGGCGCTGGGTCTACTCACCGCCTCACAGCGGGAGGCGACGCTCCCCGAGCTGCAGCAGCTCAAGCTCTGGCTCGAAAAAGCCGAGCGCGCGCCGGCTGGGGCTCGTACCGCAGCTCAGCTGCAAGAGCTGTCGGCGCTGCTCGCCTCCCCCGCGATCGAGCGCGCCGCGCGCGAGGCTCGCAACGAACGGGCGCTGACAGAGCGCTACGCCGAGCTGGCCGAAGGGCTAGACGATCCGTCGGCGTCAGCAGCCGAACGCGAGCGGCGACACGCGGAGTTCGACAGCTTGCGCAAGCGGCTCGGCGGGCAAATCGTGCAGAGCGCCGAGGGCGCGGGCAGCGCGCGCCGGACCCTCGCCGCCTTGCTGCCGCGTCTCACCCAGCTGCTCGAGGCAGCCGCCACGGCAAGACCGCGCAAAAAGGGGCCGAGCCTGGACTACAGCCCCGCCCTGGCGCGGGTGCGGGACTTGGCCGGACCAAGCCGACCTTGAGTCGCACCCGCGCGCCTCACTTCACAACGGCGCGGCGCAGGCCGCCGCCAGCTCGCGCGTTGCCGCCTCGCTCGAGAGCGCGCGCTGCCCGGCGCTGTCACGCAGACTGACGGAGCGCGCCGCGAGCTCTCGACGCCCCACGACGATGACGTATGGAATCGCATACTCGTGGGCCAGGGCCACCCGCCGCGCGAGCGTCTCGACGCGTAGATCGCTCACCGCGCGCAGCCCGGCGCGCTTCAGCTCGCGCTCGAGCTCTCGAGCGTAGCCATGCTGCTCGGCCTCGATCGGAATCACCACGATCTGATCCGGAGCCAGCCACGCCGGCAAGCGCCCATCGTGCTGCTCGAGCATGATGCCGAGAAACCGCTCCAGGCTGCCGAGCGTCGCTCGATGCAGCATCAACGGCCGCGCGCGCGCGCCCGACGCGGTCACGAGCTCGACCCCGAAGCGCTCGGGCAGCACCAGATCGAGCTGAATCGTACCGCATTGCCAGCGACGGCCGAGCCGGTCCGGCAACGCGAATTCCAGCTTCGGACCGTAGAAAGCTCCCGCCTTCGGAGCCAGGGTCGGCGCGAGACCGGCACTCCGCGCCGCCTGCTGCAGCAAGCGCTCGGCGCGATCCCACACCTCGTCGGAGCCGGCGCGCTCGTCGGGTCGCGAAGCGAAGCTCACCTCCACCTGCCCGAAGCCGAGGGCTCGATACAGCTCGAGCAGTGAGCCGCAGAAGCGCGCCACTTCCGCTTCCATCTGCTCCGCTTCGCAGAACACGTGCCCGTCATCCTGGGTGAACTGCCGCAGGCGGAAGAGGCCATGCAGCGTGCCGCTCGGTTCGTTGCGGTGCACCAAGCCCAGCTCCGAGTAACGCAGCGGCAGATCGCGGTACGAAGGCGCGCGACGGCGAAAGATCTCCAAGTGGCCGGGGCAGCTCACCGGCTTGACGGCGAGCGCGTCGTCCGCGAGCACGAACATGCCTTGGCGAAAATGCTGCCAATGTCCGCTCGCCTCCCAGATCGGTTGACGCATGAGCTGCGGCGTGCGGACCTCCGCGAAGCCGTCGCCTTCCGCATGACGCTGAATCAACGCCTGCAGCGCGCGGAGCGTTCGGTAGCCTCGCGGGTGCCAAAAGACCATGCCGGCGGCCTCTTCCTGGAAGTGAAAGAGGTCCAATCGGCGGCCAATTTCTCGGTGATCGTTTGCAGCAAGCATCGTCGTTCTCCGTCGGTTTTGCCGATTCCGGAAGAACGACGCCACGCGGCCGCGCCCTGCCGGAGCTCGGCGGGGCTGGTTTCGGGGGCAGATCTCGATGTCGAGCTTATGCGCGCGCGAAGCCGATCCCGCCAGTGCGGGTCGTCGTCGTCGTGGTGCACATGAGCCGTGCGAACATCGGAGTCGATTCTATACGCCGCGTCGATTCGTCCGTCAACGCAGCGTTAGAGCTTCGGCGCGCTGTCACTTCACGGGAACGTTGGTCTCGCGGACGCAGCCGAAGATCACGTCGATCTTCGCGCCCTGATCCGACTTCACCCGCTCGCAGTCGGAGCCGCAGAGCGTGATCTTCGTCGGGTTGTCGTTGTCGTCGTACTGCCAGCCCGACAAACACTTGCCTTCGGCGTCTTGGGGGATTGTCGCCTGCTTGCCGTCGGCGCCGGTTAGCAGGACGTTCACGAGCAGCGGGTCGATGGTCTCGCCGGCGGGCGGCGGTGGAACGGCGTACTCGCACATGCCGATCTGACCCGCGATGTCCGCCAGACCCGCGGACAGCGCAGCCCCGAAGTCGGGCGCCGACGTCATATCGAGGTGACAGTAGGCGGGCCCGGCGTCGGAGCAGCCGCTCTTGGCGGTGCCGCCCTTGCTGGCCATTTGCGACAAGTCGGCGCGCGCGTCTTCGCTGCCGGGGCTCCCGATCACGAACGTGCTGACCGAGCTCTGCGCCTTGAACGCCGCGTCGACGGCCGCGATCAGGGGGGCGTTCTCGACGCCCGTCATGCCGTCACCACTGCAGTCGAGGTTATAAGTGGGCTTGCCGTCGGTGATCAGCAGCACGAACTTGCGCCCCGTGAGCATCGACGCCGTCACGGTCTGGAGACCGAACTCGAACGCGGCGTGTGTCGGGGTGCCGTTGTTGGGGCTGGCTCGATCGATCGCGCTGTCGAAGGCCCGCCGCTGCTGAGAATTTGCAGCACCGAGCAGGGCGATCGGCAAATCGACGTTGTTGCGGATGCACGCGTTGCCGCGCGGATTGTTGGGGTAAAAATTGATGCCCACGGCGATGCTGGCCGGCAGCTTGCCCACTGCGTCTTTGAGCGCTTCGCTCGTGATGTCCCACTTGCTCATGCCGCGCGCGGGTCGCATCGACCCGTCGGCGCCCAACGTCATCGACTGACTGATGTCGATCACCATCTGCACCACCGCTGGAATCGCGTTGGCAGCGGCGGAGCCTTTGGCGCATTCGGAGCCAGGAGTGATGGTGGTCACGGCGCCGGTACCGCCGTTGCCGTTGCTGCCATTGCCGAGGTCCGTCGGCTGGGCGCCCGTGGAGTTGGTGTTCCCGGTGCCGTTGTTGCCCCCATCCACTTCGCTCCCATCGGACCCTCCACAGGACAGGGTCAGGACGGCTGACAGAGCCGCGGGCAAGGCCACGGCAAGGCTACGGCGGATGTTAGGAATCGGCATCGCGAAAGGACCTCCAGCTCCCCGACGGGAAGATCGGCGGGGGCACATCGAGGGGGGCACTAAGTGGAGAGGTGTCCGTGAGGGCATCTGACGGCTCACCCTCTCACCGGTGAGCTTAGCCCATCAGCGGATTTTGGCTCTCCGCTTCGCGCTCGGAGACGCCGAAAGGTAGGTCAGCGTGCGAGCGCCGCGCCTGCGTAGCTCGAAGGAGCGGCGGCCAGTCGCTCACCGCGGGTGCCCGGCTCGAGCAAGACGGAGCGGCCCTCTTTGACGACGAACGCGCCCTTCCACGTCTCCTTGGCTTCGGCGGCGATACCGCGCATGAAAATGTCATCGTGGTCGGGATCGTGATGGAAGATGCCCAGGCGGCGCGCGCCACCGGCGCGGCACAGCCGAATGCCCTCCTGCCAAGTCGAGTGGCCCCAGCCGACTTTGGTGGGAAACTCAGCGTCGGTGTAGGTGCAATCGTAGAGAACGAGATCGGCGCCGTCGATCAGGCCTAGAATATTCTGGTCAGGCTTACCGGGCACGTGCTCGGTGTCGGTCACGTAGCAGAACGAAACTCCGCCATGCTCGATGCGGTACCCGGTGGCGCCGTTCGGGTGATTGAGCCTCGCCGTCTTCACGACCACGTCCGCGCCGAGCACGAACGTGTCGCCGGCGCTGAAGTCCTCGAACGCGGAAGCACCGCGCATGGCCTCGAGCGGCACCGGGAACATCGGGTCGGTCATCTGGCTGGCGAGCACGGAGCGGATGCCGCCTTCGTGAGGAAGGTGGCCCGCCAGGATGCGCATCGACCAGTTGGGGTCGTAGGCCGGTGTGAAGAACGGAAACCCGCAGATATGATCCCAGTGGGTATGGGACAGCAGCAACGTGGCCCGCCCGATGCCGCGGTGCAGAAACGAGCGCCCGAGCCCGCGAATGCCCGTGCCGGCGTCGAGGATGATCTCTTCGCCGCCGACGGACACGTGGATGCAGCTCGTGTTGCCCCCGAACTGCACATGCGTGCGCGCTGGGCAGGGGATGCTGCCGCGGACTCCCCAAAATGTGATCTTCATGCGCCCGCCCCTGCGCCATCGGCACGCGCACAGCTCGCGATGGCGGCGATCCCTTCGCGCATCCTTACGGACTTATAACGCAGCGCCTGTACCGTGGCGATGAAATAGATCTGACTAGGAAAAATCCGCCAAATCGCTCCTACAGCGCGCCGACGGCCAGAGAGACGCCGAGCGCCGCCGCTGCCGTCGACCCCTTGGAGAGCGACCCCAACGGCGGATCGACGCTCAACGTGACGGACGAGCGCAACCGGCTACCCCTTTCGTAGACCGCCGCACCGAGCACCACCGACCAGAGGCGCTCCGACGTGCCTTCGAGCGAGCGGCCGGAAAGCGACACGTCTGCGGTCGTGCGCAGCCGGATCGCGATCGTGCTCGCCAGCCAATCGACCGGCAGCAGTCGAGCGCCCAGCGCCGCCTCCAACCGTGGCCCGAGCCGGCGCGCAGGCCCGAGCGCGTGATCCTCGAAGCGGTAGGCGGCTTCACCGCTCAGCCCAAGCTCCAGCGCGGGCAGCAGCGACCGCTTGAGCTCCGCGCCGGCGCCGAGCTCCCACGCGCCGAGCCCTCGCTGGGCACCGCCCGAGCCGAAGCTGCCCGTGCCGCTGCTCGCGGCCACTCCGAGCGGGGCGCGTAGCAGCGCGCTCAACGAGACAGCTGGCAGCGGGACCGCCTCGTGGGGCATGGCTTCGTCGAGCGCGGAGTAGCGCACGCGCAGCAGCGCGTCACCGATGCCGTCTTGCCGCTCGATGAAGCCCGGCGCGTGGAGCCGGTACCGCGCAGAGCCGATCTCTCCCAGCCACTCGAGACGACGCGGCAAACGCAGCCCCGCGCGCAGCAGCAGCTCCTCCGACCATTCGCCCTCGCCGTCGCCCAGGGGCCGGTATCGGCCGAGCGCATCGAAGCGGCCGAGCGCGCGACGCGACGTAGCCACCAACGCGACAGCGTACCGCTCGTCTTCGCGCACGAGCCCGCTCGCGCTGCTCGCTTCGTCGCTGCACGGGCATGCGCGCGCGACCCCGCCGAGCAACCAAGAGGCGAGCAGCCACGCTCCCCAACGCTTCAAGGGACGTCGACCGGAAGACTGGCCGTGTCGCGCTGCTCGTCGAGGCTCAGCTGAAGCTCGATCAACCAGCGGCCGCTCATGAACAAGTCGACGTCCTGGGCCAGGAACCCGCGGCCCGAGCGCGCGACCGTCGCCGCCTCGGCGGTGTGACCGTGAGCCGCCATCGTGGCCCGCACCCCGAGCAGCGTCGGTTCGCCGCCGGCCACGTGCGGGCGAAGCTCCACGAACAGCTGGTTGTTGCCGCGCTCCACCGGAGCCGCGACCTGGACGTCAGCGTCGATCAAGCCCTGGTCGGAGACGAGCGAAACGGAAGTATCGGCCGGCGAGGGCTCCGAACAAGCGACGAGCAGCAGTGGCACCAGCCGGAGCGCTTTGCAGATCAGCACCGGACCGGAGTACGCCCGCGGGCGGGCGGGTGGAATGCGTCAAATCGTCGCGGCGCCGGCCCGGCTCGCAATGACTTGACGAAATTCGGCCGGACGGCTAAGAGCCGCCTCGATTCAGTAAACCCCTCGGTTGAAGGGTGGGAAGCCGGTGAGAATCCGGCGCGGTCCCGCCACTGTCATCGGAGCGACGAAGCCCAGGCGATAAGCCGCCAGCCACTCGGGAAGACCGGGGAAGGCCGAGCCCAGTCGATGCTCCGAGAGCCAGGATACCCCCTTCCGCCGACACCCGAAAAGCTCCACGGACGATGGAGCGAGGGCTGGCGACAAGCCGTCGTCCGCGCTCGTGCCGTCGAAAGAGGAGCCAACCGCCGGCGAGCCCGGTCTGGAGCCTACGATGAAGACGCTACGGTTTGGTGCGATGTTGGCGTTGGCGGCCGCGATGACCTTCGCGTGCAGCGGCGACGATGAAAGCCCGATGGATCAAGTCGCCGGCCAAGCCAGCGACGACGGCGACGGCAGCGCGGGAGCGGACGGAGCTCCCGCCGAGGACGCGCTCGAGATCATCGGGTCGTACGACGATGACTTCGGCGGCGAGCAGATCATCACTGCCAGCAGCTGGAACACCTCGGCGATCGTCGGCTACGACAACGAGCGGAACGTCGTGTACACGCAGTTTCCCGAGGACGACGTGTTCAACGCCGACAAGTTCGCCAAGACGGTGTACACCGAGCCGAAGGCGGACGGTTCGTTCTACTTCTGCATGGTGGCGTTTTCGCTCGACACGCTCGCCGACGCCAAGGCCAGCGACGCGACGGCGGACGACAGCGATCCCGAAACCACCGGCTGCGGCGGCACCTCCCCCTGGACGCTGGCGACCAAAAAATGAGGCACCGAGGCCGCGCCCGCGGGGTCGCGTGCAAGCGACTGGCCCTGATCATGGCGCTTCTTCCCGCCTGTAGCGCGAGCCCGCCCGCCGCCGACATCGGGGCGGCGGGCGAGAACGCGGGCGGCGCTGCCGACGAGCCGGCGGCGTACCCGGACGACTTGCCCTACGCGAGGAGCGTGGAGTCGTTTTCCCCCGGCGACGGCGCCGGCTTCAATCAATCGAAGCTGCCGGGCGTGGTGCTAGGTCCGCCGCGCGGTGCCGGGACCGGGCAAGGCACGCTCGACGTCGTGTCGCTCGGCTCGGGCGGCGAGATCGTGCTCGGCTTCGGTGCTCGGGCGATCGTCGACGGGCCGGGGCCGGACCTGATCGTCTTCGAGAACGCATTTTGGCCCAACGGCGACGCGAGCCAGGTGTTCGCCGAGCTCGGCGAGGTGTCGGTCAGCGAAGACGGTGAAAGCTGGCAAACGTTCGCGTGTGACACGCGAGGCGATGGCGAGGGCGGCTTCCCGGGTTGCGCGGGGGTGAGGCCGACGGTCGTCTACGACCCAGTCGCGCTAGTGCCGCTCGACCCTGCCCAAACCGGTGGCGACGCCTTCGATCTCGCCGACGTCGGCGTGGCGCACGCGCGCTACGTGAAGATTCGTGATCTGGGGACGCTCGACCTCGCGAGCAACACCAGCGGCTTCGACCTCGATGCGGTCGGGGTGATCAACGCCGGCGAGTGACGCGCGCTCAAAGCGCTCGGCTGCCGCGCTTGGAGGCCAGCTTTTCCGCCGCCTGGCCTGCGAGCGCGACCATCAAATGACCCAGCTTGGGGTGCTCGGGCTCGATGTCGGGCGGCAGCCCGGCCGCTCGCAGCGTCTCCGAGGTCAGCGGCCCGACCGACGCAATCACGACCCGACCGAAGCCGGTCAGCAGCGCCTCCACCATGCCGCGTTGCTCCGCCACCCGCAGCAGGTGGGTGACCTGAACGCCGCTCGTGAACAGCGCGACCTCGGCGTCACCTCGAGCGATGCGCTCGATCGCGGCGTACAGCGGCTCGAGGTCTTCGGGCAAAGTCCAGGCGTACGTCTTGACCTGGTGCACGCTGGTGGCGCGCTGCTCGAGCGCTCGCAGCAGCTCGTCGTTCGTCCGGCCGTATTCCTGGACGTACGCTCGGCGGCCGCGCGCCAGATCATGGGCATCGATTTCACGCAGCACGTCGCGCCAGGTGTTCGGCTCGCCTACCACCAGGGCCGGCTTGAGCCGGAACGACTTCAACGCGGCGTGCGGCTTGGGTCCGCGACAGACGATGACGGTGGTCGGGCCGCCGAGCAGCTCGAGCGCCCGCTCCCGCGATGAGCCCTGGCTGAGGCCTTCGATCAGCAGCTCCGCCCCCACGCCCGTGAGCAAGATCAGTAAGATCGGTACACCGCCTTGCAGGTCATGTTCCAGCGCGTCGAGCCCGGCCGGCCCGCGCAGCGGCACCTCGCGCAAGGAAGGCGCCTCGACCGGCTCCCCGCCCTGACGTGCGATCATGCGGCTCGACTCGGCGCTGCGGCGGCTCTCGAAGCAAACCACCCGCAGCCCCGCCAGCGGAAGTGACGCGGGATGCGATGAGGGCGGGTCCGTGACCGACATGGGCGCTGTTCAATACATGCGGCACGCCGCGTTTCAAGGTCGTTTCGACGGCTTCAACGGCGAGGCGGCCGAATTCGCAGCGCCTCCCGGATCTCCGCTTCGGCGTGCCGCTCCGCGATGTCGAGCTCGGCGTCCGCCACCAGCGCCGCGCTCGTCGCGCTCCAGATGATCTCGCTGCGCGTGGGATCGAAGCCAAAATCGGACAGCACCCGCAGGCACTCGTCGCGGCCCGACGCGGGACGAGCGAGGACGGCGTGCAGCAGCGCTTCGAACGCGGCGCGCAGCTCGTCTGCGGTGGCGTCGTCGGCGGGGGCGAGCCGTGACCCACGCACCACGTCGAGGAAGCGCGCCGTCTCGGACGCGTCGAGCGCGCCGTTAGCGACGGACACGTGGGCGAACGCCGCCGCTACCCCGACGATCACGCGGTCATGCTCGGTGCCGTGCTTGCCCCGAAAGCTCGCCCACAATCCGGAAAAATCGGACGCCGCCATGCTCACCTCAAGCTACGCGACTTCCGTGGTAGAAACCACAGAGTGATCCTCAGTGACCGAGATCTTCGAGCGCGCCTCGAGCGGGGCGACCGGGGCGACCGCGTGCACGCCACCGCGGGACGGGGCAGCAAATATCAAGGTCAGAGCGGCCCCGTGACCAGCCGCATCAGCCACGACAAATCATGAAAATCCTTCTCGTAGGCGGCACCGGCCTGATCAGCACCGGCATCGTCGAGCACCTGCGGGCGCGTGGCGCCGACGTCACCCTGTTCAACCGCGGCCAGCGTCGCTCCCAGGAGCTGCCGGTGATCTTGGGCGATCGCAATCGCCCCGCCGAGTTCGAAGAGCGGCTCGCGGCCGAGCGCTTCGACGTCGTCATCGACATGATCTGTTTCTCTCCTGCCCAAGCCGAAGCCAGCGTGCGCGCGTTCGCGGGCCGCACCGAGCAACTCATCTTCTGCTCCACCGTCTGCACCTACGGCGTGGACATTCCGTCGCACGTCCTGATCGACGAGACGTTTCCGCTGCGCCCCGTCACCGAGTACGCCCGAAACAAGACCGCGTGCGAACGCGTCTTCGAGCGGGCGAGCGCGGCTGGCGCTTTCGAGCTCACCATCGTCCGCCCCAGCAACACCTACGGGCCGGGCGCGTCGTTGATCGATCAGATGGAGTTCGACAGCGCGGTCTGGGATCGCGTCGAAAATGGGTTACCGGTGCTGTGCGCCGGTGACGGCTTGGGCCTGTGGCAAGCGACCCACCGCCACGACGTGGGGCGGCTGTTCGCTCACGCCGCCGGCAATCCGCGGACCTACGCGGGGGCCTTCAACGCTACCCGCGACCGTGTCTTCACCTGGCGCGACTATTACCGCGAGGCGGGGCAGGCCCTCGGCGTGCGCGCGGAGCTGGTGCTGGTGCCGGCAGGCTGGGTGATCGCTCGAAATCCGAAGCGCTTCGAGTTCCTGAACGAGATCACGCGCTATCACGGCGCCTACAGCTCCGCGAAGGCCAAGCGCGCCGTCCCCGAGTTCGAGTGCCGGATCGACTTCGTGGACGGCGCACGTGAAACCTTCGCCGACATCAAGGCGCGCGGCGCCTGGCGCCGTCACGAGCCGGACACCGAGTACGCGGCGCTGGTCACCCAGGCGCTGGCGCTCGGCTTCGAACGCGTAACGGCCTGAGCGCTTCCGAGCTCACGGCAACGCGAAACATTGATACGTGTTGGCGGGCATGCACGCGCAGTAAGCCCCGCCGCCCTGGCAAACGTTCTCGACGATGCCACCCTCGACATAGGTGCAGGCGGTGCCGCTGTCGACGTTGGCGGGGCAGCTGTTGACGTCGATGCTGCCGTCGCCACCGAAGCCGGGAATGCTGGGACCTTCGCCGCCAAAGCCGGGAAAGTTACCGAAGCCACCGCCCGGGAAGCCGCCGCCTCCGAAGGTGCCGGCGGCCGACGAGCTGCCGCCGCTGGCGGTCCCGGCCGTGTCGTTGCCGGTGCCGGAGGTGTTGCCGGTGCCGGAGGTGTTGCCAGTGCCGGAGGTGTTGCCGGTGCCGGAGGTGTTGCCAGTGCCCGACGCCGAGCCCGCCGCGCCCTTTCCGCCTGCGCCGCTCGAGCCTGCCGTCGAGCCCGTGTCGTCACCGCCGGAGCTCCCGCCGCACGAAATGGCGACAGCGAGAGTCAGAGAGAACAGCCCGAACGCGAAATAACCCTGATTCGACTGCATGGCACATCATCCTCGATAGGCCAGAGACCGAACAGAAAAATCCTGCCGGGCTCCCCTCGCCAGCGGCGGTTGCCGCCCCGCGCAGCTCTCACTACATGCTGGCTCATGAGCCTCTATGCCCTGTCTACTCGCAGCCTTGCCGGCAAACCTTTCGACCTTTCGCAGCTATCCGGCAAAGTTACCCTGGTCGTCAACGTCGCGAGCGCCTGCGGCAACACCCCTCAATATGCGGGGCTGCAGGCGCTTCACGATGAGCTGAAGGGCCAGGGATTTGCCGTGCTCGGCTTCCCCTGCAACGACTTTGGCCGTCAAGAGCCGGGCAGCGCCGAAGAGATCGCCAGCTTCTGTGAGCGCAGCTACGGCGTTGGCTTTCCGATGTTCGAGAAGCTCGTCGTCAAAGCCGGACCGCAGCAGTCACCAATCTATGCGGAGCTGTCGCGAGCTTCCGGCAAGCTACCCAACTGGAACTTCGGCAAATACCTGATCGGCCGGGATGGCGAGGTCCTCGGCTACTTCGAGCCGAAGACACAGCCGAACGACGCCGCGCTGCGGCGGGCGATTGAAACAGCCTTGGCCCCAACCGGTTGAACCAGTACAGCGTGCCCCTGTCGTCTACGGAATGCTCCGCATCTGTACTGGTCGAAACTTCTCATGACCGGTACACTGTGGATCATGACGGCGGCGAGCGAGTCTCCTCTCTATGAGCGTCTGGCCCATGATCTGGGCGCCAGCATCGCGAAGGGCCAGCTTCGTGCGGGCGACCGCCTGCCGTCCGTGCGCCGGCTCGCGCGTGAGCGCAGCGTGAGCGTGGCCACCGTGCTCCAGGCGTACTTCGAGCTCGAGAACGAAGGCTTGGTCGAAGTCAGGCCCAAGAGCGGCCACTTCGTGCGCCGCGAGCGGGGACCGGAGCTGCTCGAGCCCAGCACCCCGCGGCGTAGCAGCGTACCGTCCGAGATCACGATCTCGGCGGCGGTGGCGGCGCTCGTCGCCTCGATCCGCGATCCGAACGTTGTCCCGCTCGGCAGCGCCGTGATGGCGCCGGAGCTGTTGCCGATCGCCAAGCTCAACCGGATCCTGTCGGAAATCGCGCGCGAGATGTCGACCGCCGGCGCCGGCTACGACGCGCCGCCCGGCCTGTCGACGTTGCGGCGCCAGCTGGCCCGGCGGGCGGTGCTCACCGGTCTGCCGCTGCGCGAAGACGACTTCGTCACCACCGTCGGGGCGATGGAAGCGCTGCACATCGCGCTACGCGCCGTGGTGCGGCCGGGTGAGACGATCGCGATCGAGAGCCCCACTTACTTCGGGGTGATGCAGCTGATCGAGGAGATGGGCATCAAAGCGCTCGAAATCCCGATGCACCCCCGCACCGGCATCGACCTCGACGCGCTCGAGGTCGGGCTCAAAGCCGGCGGTATCAAGGCCATCTTCGGTATGCCGACCGTGAGCAACCCGCTCGGCTCGGTCATGCCCGACGAGAACAAGCGCCGCTTGATGAGCTTGCTCGAGCGCCACGACGTGCCCTTCATCGAAGACGACGTGTACGGCGACCTGCTGTTCGACGGCTCCCGCCCCGCGCCGCTCAAGGCGCTGGATCGCGACGGGCGCGTGCTGTACGTGGGCTCGGTCTCGAAGACCTTGGCGGCCGGGTACCGCGTCGGCTGGATCGCGGCCGGTCGCTACCAGAGCACGGTCGAGCGCTTGAAGTTCACGCAGTCGGTGGCCACGCCGACGATGACGCAGATGGCGGTCGCCGAATTTTTGGCCAGCGGCGGCTACGATCGCCACCTGCGTAAGACGCGCCGGCTGCTATCGGTGCAGGTCGAGAAGACGCGCGAGGCGATCGCTCGGCATTTTCCTGCGGGAACACGCGTCAGCGCGCCGCGCGGCGGCTACGTGGTGTGGGTCGAGCTGCCCGGCAACGTGTCGGCTTTCTCCATTCAGCGTCGCGCCCTCGAGCGTGGCATCTCGGTCGCACCAGGCCCGATCTTCTCGGCGGGCGGCCGGTTCGAGAACCATCTGCGGCTGAACGCGGGCGTTGTCTGGTCGGAGCGCGTCGAGCATTCGCTCGAGGCGTTGGCCGACATCGTCAAAGAGCTGAGCCGCTGATGTGGCCGGAGCGCGCGCAACCCGCGGCGGGGCCTTGACAGTGAAAGGCACTCGAGGAGACTGAGGCTAGATGATCGATCAGCCCGGGCGAATGCTCGCCGGAAAGTACGAGCTCGTGCAGGAGCTGGGCAGGGGCGGCATGGCGGTGGTCTGGCGCGGCATCGCCCACGGCGCGAGCGGCTTCGCGCGGCCGGTGGCGATCAAGCGCATCGAAGCGCACGTGCTCGGCTTCGCCGAGGTCGTCGAGATGTTCGTGGAGGAGGCGCGCGTGGGGGCGCTGCTCAGCCACCCGAACATCGTGCAAGTCTTCGATTTCGGCAAAGACGAGCAAGGCCACCACTTCCTGGTCACGGAGCTGGTGAACGGGCTGCACCTCGGCCAGTGGGTGGCAAGCTACGTGGAGCGGGCTCAGCGCGAGACACCATGGCCGCTCGTGGCCGCGATCGGGATCGAGATGCTGCGCGGGCTCGAGGCGGCGCACTCGCGCAAGGATCCCGACGGCAACGCGTCGCCGATTTTACACCGCGACGTCACCCCCCCCAACATCTTGCTCGACGTCAGCGGCATCGTGAAGCTCGCCGACTTCGGCCTCGCGCGCGCCATGGATCGGGCCCAGATGACGCGACCGAACATCGTCAAGGGCAAGCTGTCGTACCTGTCGCCGGAGCTGATAGGCGGTGAAGCGCCGAGCCCCGCCACGGACGTGTTCAGCGTCGGCATCGTGATGTGGGAGGCGCTCACGGGCGAGCGGCTGTTCAACGCCGGCAGCGACGTCGAGGTGGTGGCGCAGGTGAGAGAAGCGAAGGTCCCGCTGCTCAGCCTCAAGCGCGGAAACCTGCCGATGGCGCTGGCGAGCGCGGTGCACCGCGCCCTCGAAAAGGACCCCGCCCGTCGCTTCCGCAGCGCGCGTGACATGCTCGAAGCCCTCACCGACGTGCTGCGAGTCCTGCCCGACAGCACCGACGCGATGGCGCTCGGCAAGAGCGTGCGCGAGGCCCGCGGACGGCTGGCCTAGGCTCGCCTTTCGGCAAATTACCCAATAAAACTCGCGTGAATTTGAAACTCGTTTTCAATCCGCTAGGCTGAGCGGACGCTTCACCCCATGCTGCTCTCCGACATCAAGCCCGGGCAAGTCGTCCATGTCGTCCGCATCGCGGGGCAGAGCTCCTTTCGCCGCCGCTTGATGGAGCTCGGTCTCGTGCCGGGGACGCGGGTGGAGCTGGTGCGAGTCGCGCCCCTCGGCGACCCCGTGGAGCTGCTGGTGCGCGGAGCCAGCCTGTCGATTCGCAAGGCCGAGGCGGGCGTGATCGCGGTGGAGCCGGGCAGCGCGATCGCCGCCGGCGAGTCGGTGCCCAAGACGGTGGGCTTGGAGCCCGACCTCGGCGTTTGAGCGAGCCTTGACCGACACGTCGACTAACCGCGCCCTCACGCCGGAGCCTCGAGAGAGAGAAGCGCCGAGCGCAGGCGCGCGTCCACCGCTCGTGCTTCTGGTCGGCAACCCGAACACCGGCAAGACCACGCTGTTCAACCGCCTGACCGGGCAAAACGCCCGTATCGGCAACTACCCGGGCGTCACCGTGGAGCGGCGCAGCGGCAGCTCGCGGCTCGACGGCAACCAGTTGGTCGAGGTTGTCGATCTGCCCGGCACCTATTCGCTCAGCGCCCGCTCGGCCGAGGAGCAGATCGCGCTCTGGGCGGTGCTGGGACAAGGCCTGTATCGGAAGCCCGACCTGTGCGTGTTCGTGGGCGACGCCAGTCAGCTCGCCCGCAACCTGTACCTCGCGCTCCAGCTGCTCGAGCTGGAGCTGCCGCTGCTCGTCGCGCTCAACATGATCGACGAGGCCGGCGACAATCCGCCGAATACGGCCGCCATCGAGCAGGTGCTGGGGGTGCCCTGCGTCGCGTTCAGCGCTCGACGCGGCACCGGCATGTCCGCGCTGCTCGCGGCGATGGAGCGCGCGCTTGGCCAAGCGCCAGCGCCAGCGGCGCGCCTCTCGATCGCGTACCCGGCCGCGCTGCTAGCCGACGCAGACGAGCTCTCGCGCGCCCTGCCGCCGGCCATGCGCGGCTCGCCTGCCCGTCAACGCGCGCTCGCGCTGTGGGCTCTGACCAGCATCGAGCAAGACGACGAGCTCACCGACATCGACCCCGGGCTGCGTGAGGCGGCGCTGCGGCTACGCGGCCGCGTCACGCGAGATCTGGATCACGAAGTGATCGCCGCGCGCTACGCGTTCATCGACGAGCACCTGCCGGAGCTGTATCGACGCCTCGACCGCCACCCGCGCAAGCGCCCACTGTCGGAGCGCGCCGATCGCGTGCTGCTACACCCGGTGTGGGGCTTCGGGCTCTTCGTGCTCGTGATGTTGGTCGTGTTCCAGTCGCTGTTTTCGTGGTCGGACCCCGCCATCTCCCTGATCGAAGACGCGTTCGCGTGGCTGCGGCGCGGCATCGAGATCGGGCTGCCCGCCGGCATTTTCCGTGATTTCGTCAGCCAGGGCCTGGTGAGCGGGGTCGGCAACGTCCTGGTGTTCTTGCCGCAAATCTTGCTGCTGTTCTTCTTCATCGGCCTGCTCGAAGACTCCGGCTACATGGCGCGCGTCGCCTACTTGATGGATCGCATCATGCGCAGCTTGGGGCTGCACGGTCGCGCGTTCGTGCCGATGCTCAGCGGCTTCGCCTGCGCGGTGCCGGCGATCTTGGCCACGCGCACGATGGAGCGCCAGCGCGATCGCCTGCTGACGATGCTCGTGATCCCGCTGATGACCTGCTCGGCGCGCCTGCCGGTTTACACCTTGATCATCGGGGCGTTGTTTCCACCCACCAGGGTGTTCGGCTTCGTCCCGGTGCAGGGCCTGCTGATGGTGGGCATGTACTTGTTCGCCACGCTCATCACGCTGATCGCGGCCGGTGTCCTCGGCCGCACGGTGGTGAAGGGCCGCCGGGTGCCGCTGATCCTCGAGCTGCCTCCGTATCGGCTACCGAGCTTGCGCGGTACCCTCAAGATGATGTGGGAGCGGGCGGCGTCGTTCTTGAAAGAGGCGGGCACCGTGATCTTGGCGTGTACGGTGGCGCTGTGGGTGCTGCTGTCGTTCCCACGCGCCCCGGAGCCGGAGCCGCTCGCCGCCCGAACGCCGGCGGGCGCCGTGCGAGCGGCGAGGTCCGACGCCGCCCACACCCAGATCGCGGAAAGCTACGGCGGCAAGCTCGGTCACGCCATCGAGCCGGTGCTGCAGCCGCTGGGGTTCGACTGGAAGATCGGGGTCGGGTTGATCGGCGCCTTCGCCGCGCGCGAGGTGTTCGTGGCGACGCTCGGCCTGGTCTACGGTATCGACGCCTCGGACGATGATGCGGCGCCGCTGCGGGACCAGCTGCGCGCGGAGACGCGGCCCGACGGCAAGCCGGCGTACACGCCGTTGATGGGCCTGTCGCTGCTGATCTTCTTCGCGATCTCTTGCCAATGCATGAGCACGCTGGCCACCGTCAAGCGCGAGACCAAGTCGTACCGCTGGCCCGCGTTCATGTTTGCGTACATGACGGGCCTGGCCTATGTGCTGAGCCTTGCCGTCTTCCAGATCGGTAAAGCTCTCGGATTTTGAGCCGCTCCCGCGCTCATTTTATGCGCGCCCGGTGCTCGCGGTAGCGCGCGACGTCATCGGCAAGCTGCTGGTCCACCAGACCGACGCCGGCATCACCGCCGGTCGCATCGTCGAGGCGGAGGCATACCGCGGCCCCGAAGATCGCGCGGCTCATTCGTTCGGCGGACGCCGGACCGAGCGCACGGAAGCCATGTTCGGTCCCCCTGGCTTCGCCTACGTCTTCTTCGTCTACGGCATGCACTGGCACTTGAATCTGGTGACGACGCGCGCCGACGCGCCGCACGCGGTGCTGCTGCGCGCGATCGAGCCGGTGCTGGGCGCTGACCTGATGGCGGCGCGGCGCGGGCTACCCGCCACGCACGTCAACTTGACCAACGGTCCCGGTAAGCTGTGCCAGGCGTTCGCCATCGATCGGCGCCACTACGCCGCCGACTTGACGCAAGGCTCGCTCATCTTGAGCGAGAGCGACACGCCGCGCGGCAAGCTCGCCCGCTCAGCGCGCATCGGCGTCGACTACGCCGAGAGCTGGGCCGACAAACCGTGGCGCTTTTTCGAGGAGGACAACCCCTGGGTATCGCGTGGCCGCCCCTCGAAGTGGGCGAAGGTCTAGGTGGCTGGTGTCGAACGGGGAGCCTGCGGAGCGGGCTTTCTGCAATCCGTGCAGTTGGCGGCTCGGCGAGCAAATACGGTGGCCGCTGGCAGAGAGTCAGCTGGACGCGCTTGAAGGCGACGTTGCGGCTCCTGAGGGTCGAGTTGGGGTGCGAATAGGCGCGAGCGAGCGCCTTCTCACGTTGAAAGCGCGCCGAGGGTGGCGAGGCGCCTCAGGTTCACCGCGGCCGCCAGCAGCGCAAAATCTTGGCCGACGC
>Ga0164241_10000738_pt1 | contig 50185 bp, 36 predicted proteins | sample OricomyardsoilBY_FD_108780 | JGI IMG/M metagenome (GOLD analysis project Ga0164241, IMG submission 108780) | Backyard soil microbial communities from Emeryville, California, USA - Original compost - Back yard soil (BY) | ecosystem: Environmental > Terrestrial > Soil > Unclassified | place: USA... | reverse complement strand
TTACCTGCATCGTTAAATACCCAAAACACCATTTGGTCACCATAAGCTTCCGCTTCGCCATTACGGCAAGGTATATATGGGTAATCGCCTTTTATAGGGTCGTAAATTCCGTCGTTGTCAAAATCTTTAAAGGGCGCTAAGTTTTCATTTACAATAAAAGTTTCGCCCAATAAGTTAGGATCGGTTGAAATGTAAGGATTACCCTTGGCAGGCCAAGCCTGTACCGATTCAGGTATATCGGCTAAAGTAGTATTAACGCCTTTAGTTGAAAATGCGCTTTGCGCTTTTTCAATATCGGCACCGTATACGTTAAAAAAGCGGTCATATTTGTTACAGGTACTTTTATCAACCACTCCATTGGTAACCGGGCCGGGCCAAAAATCATCGCCACCTTGGCGGTAACGTTGTGCAGCAACCTTTAAGTTACCACCCGCATCTAACCCCGATATCCAGATTGAGCCGGCAAATATGGCGTTTAACGAAGTACCTGTGGTACCATCGCCTTTAGGCACTTGGTAGCGCGCATCGGAAAGGTTCCACCACATATCGCCACCCGTTAATAAACGCGCGCGTACGTTGTTAATATCCATATCAAACTGTGCAGTAGGCGTTGTACAATCACCGGCTTCAGTTTTAAACGATTTACTTGGCGTAGTGTTGGCACGCCCTGTGCCCCTTACGTCTTCGGTAGCACTTGCCATAACACTTACGCCAAGCAAGGCGGTGCAAAGTGCAATGTTCAAAATATTCCTCTTCATAGTAATCCTTTTTAGTAGTGTTTTCAATAGGTACTTTGTTACTATATAGTGTTTAGTGTTTCTTATTTAAATACTAGAAATTTAATACCGCACCTAAATAAATACGGCGTGGTAAGCTGTAGTTATCTCCGCGGTTGATATATGCAGCGTATTGGTCTTTATAAGCCTGCGGGTTCAACGCACCTTGTATCGACGATACACTTGAAGGGTCGCTTAAGTAACCATCATCATTCGAGGTACCGGTGTAACGGTAAACGCTAATAGGGTTACGGGCATCGAGTAAGTTTTGTATTTGTAAGTATATCTGTAACGATACATCGCGTTTGTCTTCTTGTTTAGCTTTCTTTTTACCTACAACAAAGTTGAAGTTTTTCCATACGCGCATGTTAACCCTAAAGTACCAAGGCAAACGCGAGCCGTTAATGGAGCCCTTAGTAATAGGCCTGCCGGGCTGGCCTTCCAATGCTTCGGGTGTTGCATTTGTTTGCTCGGTGTATGGGGTTCCTGAACGGGCCGATACCTGTAAGTTTATACCCGCATCGGAAAGTATTTGTTTGTTTTTAATAGTAGGGCCGTTGTAATCTTTACCTACACCGTAGCTGTAGTTTAACGATAGGTTGATTAAGTGGCGTGCATCGTAGTTAAGCGGGTTAATGCTGCGGAAGTTTGGCGAGTTGGATGTAACCAAATTTTGCTGCGATGCATCATCGGAACCTGTACCTTCGGCAAACTGCATGGTATAGTTAGCTTTTGCGCTAAAGTTACCTGTACGGCGCATATCAAAATCAAGCGTAAAACCCTTAGTAGTACCAAAGTCGATATTACCGTAAGTAATATAATCTTTAGGGTATGCGTTTATTAATTTACGTAACTGTATCTGGTCGCGGAACTCGCGGTAGAAAGCAGAGATGGTAAACGCTGCAGTGTTGCTTACACGTTGTTTGAAACCTAATTCAAAGTCGATTGTTTTTTCGGGCTTCAGGTTAGGGTTATTAATAGCGCCGCCAATATTATCGTTAAAGAAAAGGTATTGGGTAGGGTCGTTAATAGCACGTGTTTGTGGCCTTTGCGATAATATATCGTAGTGGGCAAAGAATAATGCCTTATCGGTTAAGTTGAATGAAAACTGCAAACGGGGCATTACTATAATGGTAGGCTTGTAGTCTTCGAACGAGCTGCGCGGATCAAACTTATCCGGATCCTTAATCAGGTTAGCGTCTGCGCTACCGCTTTCTAAGTAAGGTTGTATAGTACCTGTTTTAGTAGCTGAAGCCACAGTTCTACCGCTGGTAAGTTCATTACCATATTTATCATACCAGGTACTACCGTTACGGTAACCCGCAATAGCCGTTGGCGATTTAATATCGTTTACATATACATAGTAGTCTTCGCCTACGCCCGACGGGTGGGCAATAGGATTACCACTTAATGATTGTACTTCAGATACGGTTTTAATAGCGTAAAGCGAATACTCATCTTTTAGTACGGCTTGGTTGGCATCAAAGCGGTCTAAACGCACGCCTACGTTAAAGGTAAGGTCCTTAAAGTAAAACCTATCCGAAATGTAAGCAGCAGTGTATATAGGTGTGTAAGCAGGTATTGCCCTTTCTAATTCACCATCGGCCCTTTTCTTGGTAAAGAAATCGTAGAAAGAAGGCTGCTTGGTTAACTTATTTCCGTAAGCATCATAACCGCGGTAGCTTACTAAGTAGGTACCGTCATTTAATAACTCATCGGGCGAAAACATGTTAATGTTCAACGTTTCAGGGTCAAGCGCGTCCACATCAATATAACGGGTATCGTTAACCGCATAACCCAATTTCTGCCTTAACGATTTATCGAAGAATGTTTGGGCCGTATCATTATAGTAACGGTTAAACATAATGGTATCGGTTAAGTAAAAAGCAGGGCGGTTAGGGTCATCGTATGTATAATCCTGTCCATTAATACGCAGTATGGGGTTATTCCTGTCAAGCGTTGTTAAATGCTTATTGGCCAAGTTGCGGGCAATATCCCAAAAGCCGTTAGGCGATGATGAAGTACCCAATGGGTAAGCATTGTATGAACGCTGAATACGTTGCTCAAACTCTACACCAAACTCAAAAGTATGTTTGTTGCGGCTCGGGGCACCGGGCTTTAGTATATCAAAAGCACCTTCTAAACGTACACGGTATTGGTCGTCATCGTTGCTATAGCCGTAACCATTGTATTGGCGGCCTGTGTTATACCATATATTATAGCTAAGGTTAGCGCGTTGGCCGTTAACCAAAGCCTGGTTACCACGTATCAGGTCAAGTGTTGAAGTGTAGTCGGTGTTATCCTGTCCATACACTTCGTAACCACCTTCGCTATTTACATTAGCGCCTAATAACTCATAGTATTGCTGGGTGTACCTGGTACCGTAAGGGTTAGCTGTACCCGGTGTAAATATTACTGCAGTATCCTGAAAACCTAATTGTTTCCAACCTTCAAGTACTTGTCCGCCTACGGCAAATGTGTCGTAACCGAATACCGCCGATTTTAAAGTTTCGAATTTACCTATGTGGCCATAGTTAAATGGTTTAAAGCCGTGCGATTCGTCTTCAAATTTTTTAGTGTATTTTTCGTAGTCAACCTGTAACGAGTAAAATGCATTTTGGAAAGCCGACGATTTCCTTTTCTTGCCATCGGCAGCTTCGTCAGTATTTGGCTTGCTTTGTATGTTGTGTGTAAAGCGGCCAAATACACGCCAGTTAAGTTCAGTATATAATGGATTGTTTTCGTTGTTTAACAAGGTATATTTCTCCACCCAATCATGGTATTGGCGGTACGATGCCGATGCACCAAAAGCCAAAGTAATGTTATCAACGGGCCTTATATCAATACGGCCTGTACCGCGGTAGTTACTTTCCTGTATGTTAGGTTTCACTTTTTGCTTGTACATATCTTTGTACGTAAGGTTTTCGGCACGCAGGTTAAAGCCCTGTGAGGTTTCCTTTTTAAGTAGCGGAAACTGGCGCAACGAATCCAATACGTTATCGCGTACTTGCCAAACACCAACAGCCGATGGGTCGGGGTCTAATTGATGTAAGTATTCAAAAGCGGCAAAAAAACCGATGATTGTTTGCTTGGTTGATTTCTTTTTTAATATAGGGCCGGTAAGGTTGGCGTTCGCCAAGTTATAGCCGTAAGCATCTAACCCTTGCGATGTTTGAACCTCAACACCACCATTAAACTGGCCTTGCGGGCCTTTCGATGTAATGTTAACTATACCACCTGTTACGTCACCATATTTGGCAGGTATACCACCCGTAATAACCTGCAACTGCTCAATAGCGCTGGCAGGTAAGTTAGGGGTTCCGGTAACTTTTACACCATCTATATAGTATTCAGTACCTTCTTCACGTCCACCTTTTACGTTAATACCACCGCCTTGGTCGCTTTGAAAAGCACCTGCGGTAGTAGCAGCTATATCGCTAATGTTACGCGTAGGCAGGTTGGCTATTTCCTCGGCGGTAACTGTATTTTGCGATGAAGTTTTGCCCGGATCAATTAATGGAACCTTATATGAAACAACCTCAACGGCCTGTAAGTCGGTTGAAGATGGTTTAAGGTTAGCATTTAAGAAAGTTGCTTTATCGGCGTTCACTAATACGCCCTGCTCGATACGTATACCGTAACCTACATAAGTAAACTGCACGTTGTATTTACCGGGCGATAAAGGCTTAATAGAGTAGTTACCATCGAAATCGGTGGTAGTACCTTTACCGGTAGATATACCTTTGGCATCTACTAAAACTACGTTAGCTAAAGGCACCCCTTCGCCGTTTTCATCTAAAACCTTTCCGGAAATTTCACCGTTTTGGGCTTTTAGCACAAAAACCATAGTCACAAAACTCAAAAGAGTAATTATTTTCTTCATACGCGTATAATGTAGCGTTAACAAAAGCGGTCAAAAATAGATTTTTTTCCGAAACGAAGATAAATGATGTTAAACCCTCATCAAACGTTTGGTTTTCATTATTACTGAAAAATGACAATCTATTCAACAACAGCGATTAAAAACAGGGGGACAAATGTGTACAATAATTTGTGAAGTTGTGTCAAATAAGTGTCATAAAAACAGCTTAAAACTGCTTTTTAACTATATAAGGCCCTTATTTTATGTAAAAGAGTTGCTGCTATTTTTTGTTTACTCTCGTGTGTCCAACCGGCAATGTGCGGGGTAAGCAGCACTTTATTAGTGCTTATAAGTTTATTAAAAACAATTTGCTCATCAGCTGTAAGGGCGCTTATTTTTTCATTTTCCAGTACATCCAATGCTGCGCCTTTTATTTTGCCTTCTTCAATACATTGCAGTAAATCGGCTGTTTGCAGCACCTTTCCGCGGGCTGTATTAATAAACCAAAATGGCTTTTTAAAGGCACTTAAAAAGCCGTAATCAATCATGTAAGTAGTTTCGGGGGTAAGCGGCAGGTGCAGGCTAAGCACATCGGCTTGCTGTTGTATTTCGGCAATGGTAGCTTCCTGTACATATCCCGACCCAAAACCTTTCACATATTTATCGTAAGCTAATACCTGCACATTAAATCCGTTCAGCAATTTGGCAAAAGCCTGCGCGGTATTGCCATAAGCAATTAAGCCAACAGTTTTGCCGTATAATTCTTCTCCCCTGTTAGGCTCGCGTATCCATTCGCCATTTTTAACTTCGGTATTAGCTTTAGGTATATTATTCATCATGCTTAACAGCATACCTAACGAGTGTTCGCCTACAGCATTCCTATTGCCCTCGGGCGAGTTAAACGCAGCTACAGCCTTGGTTTTAGCATATTCTACATCTATTACCTCAAGCCCCGAACCTGCTCTGCAAACAAATGTTAGTTGGGTGGCCCTGTCTAACATTTCTTTACCTACGTACACCTTACTGTTTATTACTAAACCTGTGTAAGCAGGTATTATTTCCATTACTTTTTCGGCGGTAATTTCGGGCAGGTAATCAACACTAAAGCCATCAGCCTCTAAGCCCTGTTGCAGCAAGGGGTGCAGGTGGTCGGTTATTAATATTCTACCCTTCATGGCTTTGTTCAATCAAGTTGGTAAGTCCTTCAAAATCTTTAACCGATAGTTGCTCGGGCCTTAAATTAAAAACATCTTTCTGCAACACTTCGGGGTTATGGGTAAGCATTTGCTTTAAGCTATTGCGCATGGTTTTGCGGCGCTGGTTAAAAGCTGTTTTTACCACTTGCTTAAATAACACCTCATTACAATTCAATGTTTTTTCGGTGCGGCGCTTTATATTTATTATACCGCTCATAACCTTTGGCGGCGGGTTAAAGCAGTGCGGCGGTACATCAAATAAATAAGTGCAATCGTAATAGGCTTGGGTAAGTATACTTAGTACCCCATAGTCCTTATTGCCGGGTTTAGCGGCTATGCGCAGGGCCACTTCTTTTTGAAACATGCCCGTCATTTCCTCCACCACATCCTTATAATCCAATATCCTGAAAACTATTTGCGATGATATATTATAGGGAAAATTGCCCACCACATGGGTAGGGTATTGCATAAATGTAAGGTCGGTGGCCAAAAAATCCTGATGTATCAGCTTACCACGCAGTATGGGGAAGGTTTGCTGCAAATGCAGCGCCCAGCGGTCGTCCAGCTCAATTACATAAAAATTATCGGGCTTATCCTTTATCAGGTATTTGGTAAGGGCGCCCATACCGGGGCCAATTTCAACCACGGTTTTAAAGCGTTTTAAGTCGCCAATGGCATCGGCTATATCGGCCAAAATACCTTCATCTTTCAAAAAGTGCTGACCTAACGATTTTTTTAAATGCAAATGCGCCATAGGCGCAAAGTTAAGATTACGCGGATATGATTATTTTAGTTCGCTATAATTTTTTGGAACAAATTAAGGCCAAAAGGGTTTAAACCTGTACACTTTGCACCCAACAGGGTTTATATGTTTTTGAGCTATGTTTTATTTTATAGTTAACATTGCCTGCATTATTCAGCATTTTTATTGAAAAACGTAATAAACACACCATAATGAAACTTGAGTTAGCCATTTGTAAAGACTACACAAAGTACAGCCATACCGTTGTTTTAATAACTGCCGATACCCAAATTGCCGCTTTAGGCCTTGATAAAGCCGATGCGGATGCAGCAAAAAGTTTCTATAGCCAAAAAGCAGGGCAAACATGGCAAAGGCTGGCGCAAGGCAAAAGCCTAAGCATAGTAAAGGTTGAGCCCGCTAAAGAAACTTACAAAACCGTGGAGGCTGCCCGTAAAGCAGGCTTTAGCACTAATCGTTTTTACAATAGCCAAAAAGTTAAGGAGGCGGCTTTGTTCAATGCAGCGGATGTGGCTGAGCTAACTACCGCTTTTGCCGAAGGCGCTGCGCTTAGTAACTACGATTTTACGAAATACAAAACCATTAATAAAAAAGAAAGGACATTTGCCACGCTGCATATTGATAGCCGCAGCACCAATAAAGCAGCGCTTGACGAAATAAGCAAAATAGCGGAGGCCAACTTTTTTGCCCGCGATTTGGTAAACGAACCCCTATCGTACCTTACCGCCCAACAACTATCGAACGAGATTAAAAAAGCTGGTAGCAAAAACGGATTTAAGGTTACTGTGTTCGACAAGAAAAAAATTACCGCTTTAAAAATGGGTGGCTTGCTTGCCGTAAACCGCGGAAGTATTGACCCGCCTACCTTTACTATACTTGAATACAAACCTGCCAAAGCCAAAAACAAAAAACCAATTGTATTGGTTGGTAAAGGTATTGTGTACGATACAGGCGGACTTAGCTTAAAGCCTACCCCCAACAGCATGGATATGATGAAGTGCGATATGGGCGGTGCTGCTACTGTAACAGGTATATTTGTAGCTGCCGCTAAACTAAAGTTACCTATACACTTAGTGGGCTTAATACCTGCTACCGATAACAGGCCCGGCCAAAAGGCTTATGTACCCGGCGATGTGGTACAAATGATGAGCGGCTTAAATGTGGAGGTACTTAACACCGATGCAGAAGGGCGTATGGTATTGGCCGATGCACTACATTATGCCAAGCAATATAAACCCGAATTGGTTTTTGATTTTGCAACACTTACAGGTTCAGCTAAGGCTGCGGTGGGTAGTGTGGCATCGGCATACATGGGTAATGCCAGCGAAGCCATAAAAGGCAAATTGGTACAAAGTGCCAATAATACTTACGAGCGCTTGGTTGAGTTCCCTATGTGGGAGGAATACGGCGAAATGATATTGAGCGATGTAGCAGATATTAAAAACGTAGGCGGCCCCGAGGCAGGCATGGTAACTGCAGGCAAGTTTTTAGAATACTTTACCGATTACCCTTGGATGCACTTTGACATTGCAGGCACTGCCTATTTAATGCGCGAAGACAGCTACCGTGGCAAATACGGTACCGCGGTGGGTGTGCGTATGGTTATCGACTTTTTGAAAAATTATTAATTTGCGACAGAGGGGGTATTGAAGCATAATCCTGTTTCAATACCCGTCTGCATCGTTCATTTTACATACCCCACAAATACAAATTCCTGCATGGAACATAAAAAATATACCGTAGGCATAACCATTGGCGACTACAACGGCGTTGGCCCCGAGGTAATTATTAAAACCCTTGAAGATGAACGCCTGTTTAAGTATTGCACTGTAGTTATATACGGGCATAAAAGCGTTATATCGCACTATACTAAACTGTATAAAATACAGAATTTTAATGTGCAGGAAGTAGAAGATACAGAGAAGCTAAACCCTAAGTTGCCTAACATTATTAATTGCTGGAGCGAACACGTAGAAATACAAACCGGCACCATGACACCCGAGGGTGGGGCGCGCGCTTTAATATGCCTTAACCAGGGTATTAAAGACCTTACCGAAGGCAAGATAGACCTATTGGTAACCGGCCCGCTAAACAAAAGCAGCGTAAGCCAGCACCACCCCGATTTTAAAGGGCAAACCGAATACATATCGGCAGCAGCAGGTAACGAAAACTCGATGATGCTGTTGGTTGATAATGGCCTGCGCGTTGGTTTGGTAACTAACCACGTATCGTTAAAAGAAGTAACAGGTACTATTGATATAAACCTGATAGTAAGTAAGCTGGAGGTTTTGAATAAATCGTTACAGCAAGATTTTTTAATTCATAAACCGCGTATTGCTGTATTGGGCCTAAACCCGCATGCGGGCGATAACAACTTATTGGGTAAAGAAGAAAAAGATATAATAGCACCGGCAGTAAACCGCGCTAAGGAAAAAGGTATAATGGCTTTAGGGCCTTTTGCAGCCGATGGCTTTTTTGGCGCACACAACTATAAGCATTTCGATGCCGTGTTGGCTATGTACCACGACCAAGGTTTGGTGCCCTTTAAAACCTTATCATTTGGTAGCGGTACCAACTTTACAGCAGGCTTAAATGTAGTACGCACCAGCCCCGACCACGGCACAGGGTTCGATATTGCAGGTAAAGATGTGGCTTCGCCCGACTCGTTACGCAGTGCCATCTTTACAGGTTTAGATATTGTACGCAACCGCGAAACCTATAAGGATATGACAGCTAACCCTGTTGAGCGCGTTAAGTTAGATAAGGAGTAATACAAAATAAAATGATAATTGGAGAATAGGAGAATTTGACAATTTAATACAAACCTATTCTCACTCTAGTGAACCTTGCATTTTACTATGTGCCTTAGTGGTTAATTTTTATTACTTATAAGCACCTATTAAAACTTAAAGAAGAAAAACGCTACTGCGGTCCACTCCTTTTTTACGCCTGATGCATGGCCGATTGTTGAGTGGTGGCTATCCTCAACTGTGCCATCGCTTTTTACATAGCCAATTGTTGAATGGTGGCTGTCTTCAACAGTACCATCAGTTTTTACATAACCTACGGTTGAATGATGGCTATCTTCAATAGTGCCATTACTTTTTATGTACCCAATAGTTGAGTGGTGGCTGTTTTCGATAGTGCCATCGCTTTTAATATAGCCTGCGGTTGAGTGGTGGCTATCTTCAACAGTACCGTCGCTTTTAATATAGCCGGTAGTTGAGTGGCTGCTGCTTTCAATAGTTTGTGCAAAAGCGCAGCTAAAGCTAAATAGTATAGCGGCAAATAAGGTGCTTAGTTTTAGTTTCATGGGGTTTAGGTTTTTTTATTTCTGAAATATAAATATAATAATCAACCATTCATCTCAAGGAATTCCGCCATCTTCGGAATAACGTGGCGATACTTTTGTTATGAAAGGCAATAGTTGAAGATGGCTTCGGGCTACGCCCCCCGCAAAGACATTTTTTTAAAATGCAATGCCCATAAAGGGCTGCGGTTTTATGATGCCTTGCAGCTCGGCAAAGGGCACATATATTTTTATTTCGCCCTGTGCGTACGATGCTATTTGGTAAGGCGGATAATTAAAAACAATACCAGTTTCGGTCAGGTAAAAATTATCGATAGGCTTTACCGATTCAGTTAGCAGCCGCTCGGATAATGGAGTGGTAGCGGTAATGCCAAACATCTCTCTGGCTTTAGTATTTAATATGTTTTCCAGTTTCAATGAATCGGCTGCATTAAATAACTGCGAATAGGTAATCAGGTTTTCGTGTTGCACATCGTAGGTATAACATTGGGTGTACTCGTACCCATGCGCGCCGCCCGTGTACGATGCATTAGCTACGCCGTATGATAATAAACCATTACGGTTATACATTATATCCATACTTGAGTACGAATACCAGTTTAAAGTCCAGTCATAAAGCGTGTCATTCAATAAATCCTTATTGCTTTCAGCATACTCATTAAAATAGCTTTCGGCATTCATTTTAAATGCGGTAACTGCATCAAGGCTATCAGTTCCGGCAACGGCCTTCAACAGTTCCTTATTCAATACCTTTAACGTATCGCCTGCCATCAAATATTGCCAGGTAAATTCACTAACTACTTCTGGCAATTTTATGGTATCAACTTTAAAGCTATCGGCCAATGCAAAAGCTGTAAAAGGTATATTGCCCATGCTGTAATCTTCCTGCAACTTTACCGGAAACTGATTGTTCAGCGAGTCGCTATAGGCTCCTTGCAATACGCCATCAATAAATTTGCAACTAAAAACTTCTTCATTGTTCGATTCGTAATTAAAAACGGTAAAGGATATAACATTGCCCGAATCTACCTCGCCATAAAAATTAATTGGTACTAAAGAAGATGTGTAATAATATACGCCTGTAAAGCTATTATTACCACCATAGTTCAATTCCATTTCGGCGGCATTGTTATTAATAGTGCCCTTAAGGTGCTTGTAAAATGGTTGCGAGAATGATACTTCGGTTGCCTTAGTGGATGTATCATTAGCAGGCTTGCGGTGGCAACTGTATAGCAATACAATTAATAGTGTTGTAACTAAAACCAAACTCTTCCGCATATTGTTGTCAACCGTTATTTACAACAAAGGTAATACTATATTAATTGGCCATTAGTGGCAAGCTAAAATAAAATGAGCTACCTGTACCCTGCACCGATTCGCCCCATATTTTCCCCTCGTGTTTGGTAATAATACGGCTGGCTATAGCTAAGCCTACACCACTGCCTTCAAACTCAGTTGCCGAATGCAGGCGTTAAAAAGGTTTAAACATTTCATCCATGTGTTTCATATCAAACCCTGTGCCATTATCCTTTACATAATATACCGCTTTGCCTTCTATAACGCTGCCTCCAATTTCAATTTTGGGCTCGCTTGTTTTCGATGAATATTTAAAAGCGTTCGATACTAAATTTGAAACTACGTGGTACATAAGCATATTATCAGCTTTTGCTATAGGCATATTAGCTATGCTAACCGAAAACAGCTTGGTTTGATATAGGTTTCGGCACTCCTGCACCACCCTTACTACCAGTTTATCCATATCCAGTTCAGCTATTTTCATATTGCTTTTACCAACCGATGCAAACACCAGCAGGTTACTGATAAGTTCATTAATATGCTTAACCGAGTTGCGTATATGGTCAATCATATCGCTATCCTCTTTATCAATGGTGTGGTGGTATTTACGATATAGCACTTCCGAGTAGCCCTGTATAACCCTAAGCGGCGACTTAATATCGTGCGATACCGAATAATTAAACGTTTGCAATTCTTCGTTGGCTTCTTTTAGTTCGGCGGTAAGTTTGGCAAGTGCATTTTTCTCCTGTTCCTTTTGGGCAATTAGCTTATCCTTAATTTCAATTTTATTATTGCTTATTACTAATTTTTTTTGCGAAGCTTTTAGTAAGCCCAACAAAAACAATGTAGTGCCGGTTACATATATCCAGCCTTTATAGGTTTGTAAGGTAGGTTCAAAGTGGGGCGCTATGGCCAATACAATTTTATCGGTAAGGTATATCCATATAAACCCAAAAGCAAAATACAATAGCGTAATACGCCAAATTTGTTTGTTCGAATCCATACAGTGGTGGGGGATTACTTTACCTAATTTACTTCTTATAATTGATTTCCAAAAATAATACTTGTTTGCCTTAAACTAACTGATGCATATCATATACACCCACAAACAAAAACGGCAACACTGGTTAGTGTTGCCGTTTTTTAGTATCAGTTAAGTGGTAAATACTACCAGCTTAAATCGTCGTCAAATTTTTTCAAAAATTCATCAACGGTCGAGGTATCTGTTTTCTTCTTACTTGGTTTTTCACTGCTTTTTTCGGCAGTCTTTTTAGGTGTTTCCAAGTAGTCGGTTAGTTTGTTTTCGCGCTTGCGTGGTTTTGCTTCAGCCGTTGCGGTATCAAACTTTACGTATTCCTTCTTTTCAAAAGGTTTTTTGTCGAATGATTTACGTTCGCCGCGCTCACCATCAAACTTAGGCTTGCGGTCGTCGTTGTTCTTCCTGTCGCCGAATGATGATTTACGGTCGCCAAACTTTTTACGGTCGTTACCGCTACGTTCTCCACGCTCGCCTTCAAACTTAGGTTTACGGTCTTCCCAGTTGCTACGGTTACTACCGCCATTGCTGCGGCCACCACCACCGTTGTTATCTTTTTCCTTAGCACGTGTTACCAATGGCTTGCGGCCACCGCGTGCTTTACCTAATATAGCTAATACGTTTTCGCCTTCGGTAGTAGGTACTGTTACAAACGAGAACTTATCGAATACGCGTATATCGTTTACTGTGTTAGCATCAATGCTACATTCTACCGATAAAAATTCGGCAACCTTTTCAGCATTCATACCGTCCATGTGGCCTTTAGCTACAAACAAACGGGTGTTACCGTTGCTCGATACTGCATTATTACCGCCTTGGAACGCACCTATTTCGCGATAGCTTTGTTCTTTCAGGGTTTCTTTCATGCTGTAAGTAAGCAATGCCGCTAATACTTCTTCAGCAGGTTTGCCTTCTTCTAACAATTCTTTAGCTATACCTATGTATTCATCGCTGCTGCCTTTTTCAACTAATTCCGATAACTCTGTTTTCAGTTTCATCTTTTTAGTTTCCACTACATCGGCAATACTTGGTACTTCTTCCTGGCGGATAGTGCTTTTTGCTATTTTTTGTATAAATAGCAAATCGCGTTTTTCTTTAGGCGATACAATGGTAATAGCAGTACCATGTTTACCTGCACGGCCGGTACGGCCAATACGGTGTACGTATGCTTCAGGGTCTTGAGGTAAGTTGTAGTTTACTACGTGTGTAAGGTCGTTAACATCAATACCACGGGCAGCCACATCGGTAGCAACCAATATGGTTACTTTGCGCAATTTAAATTTCTTCAAAATTAATTCGCGCTGGCTTTGTGTTACATCGCCGTGTATACCTTCGCTATCGTAACCCCTGTCAATTAATTTATCGCTTACTATATCGGTTTCATTTTTTGTACGGCAAAAAACAATACCATAAAACTCAGGCTCAGTATCAATAACACGGCACAGTGCTTCAAAACGGTCATGATCGCGTACTTCAAAAAATATTTGATCAATTAAATCAGTAGCAACTTGTGTTTTTTCAACAGCTATCAATTCGTACTCGCCCATAAAAGTTTTGGCAAGTTTTAAAATTTGCTGTGGCATAGTAGCACTAAACAACAACATACGGCGTTGCTTAGGTACGCTTTTTAATATTTCGCGTACTTCTTCTTCAAAACCCATGTTTAGCATTTCATCAGCCTCATCCAACACTACGTGTGTAACGCTATCCAACTTTAATGTACCTTTTTCAATATGGTCGCGTACGCGGCCCGGTGTACCTACTACTATTTGGGTACCGTTGCGCAAAGCACGTTCCTGTATAGTATAGCTTTGTCCGCCATATATAGGGGTTACAGAAAACTTTTTTTCACCCTTAAATGATGAAATTTCTTCGGCTACCTGTATCGCTAATTCGCGGGTAGGGCATAATACCAATGCCTGTGTTTTGCGGTTCATGTCGTCCAGCTTATCAATAAGCGGCAAACCAAAGGCACCCGTTTTACCGGTACCTGTTTGTGCCTGCCCTACTACGTCAATAGTATCGGCAAGTAATATCGGAATTGTTTTTTCCTGAATAGTTGACGGCGTTTCCCAGCCTTTCTTCTGCAACGCAGCAAGAACGTTTTCGCTCAATCCGAGCGAACGAAATTTTTCCATGATTTAGAATCGTTTATGGCGGGCCACAGAGAGCTGTCTAATTTTTGCCGGCTACCATAGAAACTATTTAGGTTTCTATATTACTTACAAATGGTATTGTAAGGGCGGTTGAAAGCCCGGCATGGCCTGCCGGTTTTTTAATTGCGGCGCAAAGTTAATTCAATTGTTAAGATTTTGTGCATAACCGTGCATATTTATTTTAAGGCACTTTAGTTCTAGGCTCAAAACACCATCCTTGAGTATCATTTTGTGCCAAAAACATCAAAAACAGGGCTTACCGCAATATTTAATCAGTACTTTTCGTTAAATTGGGTAACCCTTAAAACATAGGCGTATGAGGAAAACGATACTTCTGAGTGCCGCTACATTATTGTTGCTTGCCAGCTGCAACCACCCAACCCAAGATAAACCCGATGCAGAACGGGTTATTAAAGACACAGTAGCCAACCTATTGCTTAAAGACTTTAACCAAGCCCCCGGGCAAACTAATATTAACGTTACTGTACACGCTAAAGAGGAAAGTACACCACGCGTACAGCAACCCGAAATTACTGCCTTTTTGCAGCAGCTTAAAAGTAAACCGCAACACTTTACCATTAACGCTACCCAACCGGCCAACATTACAGGTGCAGCCGGCACTATGGTAGCTTTTGGCGCTAACACCTTTATTGATAACGAGGGTAAACCCCTTATTGATAATGTAGATATTGAACTGAAAGAATTATACACCCTGCCCGATATGCTTACCGAAAATGTGGTGAGCGTAAGCAATGGGCAATTGCTGCAACGTAAGGCCGCCATAAGCATTAATGCTTTTTACAAAGGCCAACCGCTTAAACTGGCAAGCGGGCAAAGCATGCGTGTAAACTTTCCGTTTGCGCTAAAGGGTAACGATGGCTACCGTTTTTATTATGGTACCGAAAGCCACAACCAAGTAGCCTTATGGCAACCCACCGAAAATGATAGAAACACCGATGCAGCCACGCAGGGCCGCAAGGTTAGCCCCCCGCAATTTGGTTATGGGCAGTTGGGATTAAAACAATACCTGAACACTATTATACAATACCCAGAAGATGCGCGAAGAAATGAGCTTTCGGCAAGGGTAGAGGCACAGTTTAGGATTGATAAAAACGGTAAAGTGGTTGATGTAACCACCACAGGCGCTACTTACAAAACTTTTAAGGATGAAATAACACGTGTATTAATGAACATGCCTGTATGGATAGCCGCGCAGTATAATTACCGTAACATTGCCAGCAGTATGAAGGTAACTATTGATTTTAACCTGCGCCGCAGCGAGCAAATTAAAGTAGATGCTAATGAAAGCGACCTTACTTTTTATACCGAAAAACGTAACCACGAATATGCTTTTGGCTTAAACAACATACCTGCCGAACCTATTTACGAACGTAGCTTTACCAGCTTGGGTTGGATAGCCTGCGACAGGCCCATTGATGTAGCTAAACTTGCTGATGTAATTGTGCAAGCCGATGGCTATACCGAAGTAAGGGCTATACTTAAAAGCACCAATACTATTGTAAATGGCGAAAACTGCTTAGGCTACACCCGTTTTAAAAACCTGCCGCTTAATACCGATATTACTTTGCTAAGTATACGCCGTATAGATGGGCAAACCAGCTATGCCTTACTGCCCCTTAAAACACAAAAGCAAAACGTTATAAGCCCCGTTTGGATTAAAGCCGATGAGGACGATTTGGCAGCGTTATTTAAAGGCTTAAAGAATACCTAATTAATGTGTGAATAATATATGCTCACTTCAATTTACGCTGTTATATATGGAGTGAATTGGAGAAGCAATCTTCAACATTCATAATAGCGAAAATGTTATCACACGGCGGACTATGTCTCCCTCATGGAGGGAGAAGAAACCAATTACAAAAAGTAATTGGTTGAAGATGGAGGATTTTAAAGCGACACATTGAATTCAAACAAAACAATTAGTTCCGAAAAACAAGGCTTCCAACTTTTCTATTGTTCCAAAATTTCCGACCAATGTTCCGCTATAGCGGAACATTGGTAAAATAGATTTGCATTAGGGTTATTCCAACCATTATATTTACAACAAATTGTACTTTGAAATAAAGCCTTGCACGTAAGGCGCATGCAAACGGCTATGTAAAAATGTTACGTAAAAACCAGTGTAAAATGTGGTGTAAAAAATAGGCCTTTTGCCCTTTACACATTTTACACCACATGTGTTGATTATCAATAAAAATACCCCTATTTTCTTTACACTTTTTTAAAAATCCGGAAAGTGTAAAATTAAACGGTTACACCACTAATAATAAGTATACCCAACCGAGTCGGAAATTTGGCCGTTGGTAAAGTGATGGCTCATTTGCAGCATACGCCCTAAAGTATCAAATTGGTAAGTATAGGTTTCGTTTTTAATGGTATCGCCTTTTTCATTAAGTGCTATAAAACGGGTTAATACATTTTTCGAAATAGCACCCCAAAAAGGTATCCCTGTATTTTGGTGTGTTAGGTTATTGGTTTGTGCAAGGCTGTATTGATAATAGTGCCTGTATACTTCAGGCTTATCTTTTTTTGTTTTACCGTATCGGGTATATATACGTTCAACCTCGTTACTGTTCTCAATTTTCATTTTGGCACTACTAAGCAATTTGTCTCTTTTATAAGTGTCGTAAGCAGTGCAGTAATTAATATTATTGTACTTGTATTTAGTAACTTTATCACCCGAAATACTTGTTTCAATTAAGCCTTTTTCGTTCAATATTAAAGTATCGGTTACCCATTGGCGGTTGTTATTAAACCAATGCCAGTACACAATGCTATCGCCGGCATAATCGTAACTTATACGTTCAAAGTAAGTATCCTCGGTACTACTTAATCGGCCATCAGGTAGGTATATGTAGGTACGGTCCTTATTGCTAAGATAATTATGTACAGTTTTTAATTTGCCGCTATTGTTATTGGTAGTATTAAACACAAAAGCGGTAAGGCTGCTAAATGCAATAAGTGTAAGTAGTGCCTTGTGTGTTTTCATAAGCTAAATATACCTTGTTTATTCAAAGTGGTTCCAGCCTTGTGCTTTAAGCGGGTGGCGGTTGCCGCTGCGGGTTACCAGCACTATGCCGTTTTCCTTAGCTGTAATTTGCCCTATAACCGAAAAAGCACCCTCGCCTGTAAGTTTTGTTTCATCGGCGGGGTTAATGGTAAATAGCAATTCATAATCCTCGCCTCCGTTTAAGGCGCAGGTAATAGGGTCAATATTAAACTGTAAGGCCATGTTGTAAGCATCTTCGTTAATAGGCACTTCGGCGTCTAATATTTCGCAGCCTGTACCGCTCTGTTTGCATATATGGCGTATGTCGCTGCTAAGGCCGTCGCTTACGTCCATCATGGCAGTAGGCTTCAGGTCTACCTCTTTAAAAAACTGCACTATGTCGCGGCGTGCTTCGGGTTTCAGGTGGCGCTCAATTAGGTATTGCGCGTTTTCCAGTTCGGGTTGCACCTCGGGGTGCTCCATATATATCTGCTTTTCGCGCTCCAATATTTGCAAGCCTAAGTAGGCAGCGCCCAAGTCGCCGGTTACACATATTAAGTCACCTACCTGTGCACCGCTACGGTAAGTTATATCCTGCTCATCCACTTCGCCAATAGCGGTTACCGATATAACCAAGCCACTAAGCGATGAGGTGGTATCGCCCCCTATTAAGTCAACCCCGTACTTAGTGCATGCTAGGTGTATGCCTTCGTACAACTCATCCAAGGCCTCAACGGTAAATTTCGATGATATACCCAACGATACTGTAACCTGTTTGGGCTGGCCGTTCATAGCATAAATATCACTTAGGTTTACCACTATACTTTTGTAACCTAAGTGTTTTAGAGGCGTATACATTAAATCAAAGTGTATGCCTTCGGTAAGCATATCGGTGGTTACCAATATTTTTTTGCCATTATAATCAAGCACGGCGGCATCGTCGCCCACACCTTTAATGGTTGATGCGTTACGATTGGTAAATTTTTGGGTTAAGTGGTCTATCAATCCAAATTCGCCCAGTTTACTTACCGGGGTTAGCTTCTTTTCTTCCGACATAAAAATTTGACTTATACAGCACAAGATTACTATATTACAAATCGAATATTGAATGAAACGTCGGAAATTGTGATTAAGCCGCCACCAAACGGCAAAAAATTAGTGAGATGGTACGCCCCGATAGAAACAGATTAACACACCTAAGTTGGCTAACCCTTTTTGGCATGAGCGCCATGGGTATTTTACTAATACACTATTTGCAGCAAAAAGGTGTTAGAACTACCCTGCTTGGCGGCAAACGCTATTATTTACAAGGTTTAATTGGCTTATTTTTTGGCAGTTTGGGCGCATTATTAGGGGTTATACTAATTAATGGCAGGCGTTTTAAAAGCATGCGTACCTTTTTCGAGGATTTAATAGGCGATATGAACCCAACGCTGATAAATATTCTTTTCTATTCGTTTTGCGCCAGTGTAGGCGAAGAAATACTTTTTAGGGCCGGGCTACAGCCTTTAATAGGTATTTGGCCGGCTGCATTAATATTTGTGTTACTACATGGCTACATTAACCCGGCTAATATTAACCTTACTATTTACGGTATATTTTTGGTAGGTGTAAGTGCAGGGTTTGGGTATATTTTTAAGTTTTTCGGCCTGTTTTCGGCAATGGTGGCACACTTTGTTTACGATGTTGCTATGTTTACTGTATTAAAATATTCATACTCCAAAACAGTAGCCGAACCTGAAACACTTTAACTTTTTTAACCGTTATATAATTGATATTTGTTACTTTAGAGGTCGCAATTAATGCCTTATGATTAAGGAACTAACACACATACCCGATGCTTGGCAAAAGGCTTGGAGGTTCGGCACCTTCAGGAACCACTTGCTTATATCGCTATTGGTGTTTTGCGCCTCGTGCCTGTGCAATTTCCACTATTTGGTGGTATGGCAAAGCCGCCCGGGCATATTAATTAACGATATTGTACTTAGCCATTTACAGCCACATAATTTTTCGGCTTATATTTTCTTTTTAGAGTACTCAACACTGCTAATGGTATTTATTTTTATACTGCCATACCCCGATAGGCTGGTGCGCGGTTTGCAAATGTTTGCCATTATACTTTTTGCACGCACTACCACTATTTACTTTATGCCCTTGGATCCTCCGCGCGATATGGTACCTTTAATTGACCCCGTAGCCAATTTCTTTTTACATACACACGATGTATTTGTAACCAAGGACCTCTTCTTTTCAGGCCACGTATCTGCCCTTACTTTATTCTTTTTAATAGCTACCAATAAGTATTTAAGGGCGTATGCCTTAATAGCCACCCTTACCGTGGGTACTTTAATAGTATGGCAGCATGTACACTATTCGTTAGATGTATTGTTTGCCCCACTGGCATCGTACGCAGCATTTAAAGTAGTTGAATGGGGCCACACCCAAACCAAATACGGCCTCGAATTACAGGATGCTTAAATGCATTAAACTAATTACTCCCATTAACCTTTCAGTAACTTATTACATAAAAAAAGCAGCCGATTAGGCTGCTTTCTGTGGTGACCTCGCGGAGGCTCGAACTCCGGACCCACTGATTAAGAGTCAGTTGCTCTACCAACTGAGCTACGAAGTCATCTTTATTGGGGTGGCAAATTAATAACATCTGCCATTACTATACAAACTTTTTACTGTTTGGTGGTTCTGTCAGGAATCGAACCTGAATCGAGGGCTTCGGAAACCCTAATACTATCCGTTGTACTACAGAACCATACCCGGTTATAAATTCGGGACGCCAAATATAGAACAAAGTTTGAAGCGTGCACATGCGTGTATATTCCCCACATGGTAACAGCTGTATATTAATGAACTGAACATTGCACAATAATACCTCATTATGGGTGGCAGGAATATTGTAACATAAAGGAATAAAACCAACTATTATGAAAAAGCAACCAAACGATAAGCAAACTCCTTTAAAAAATGAAGAAGGTAAGCCCGGCGACCAGTTTAAATACCCCGCATCGGAAGATATATATAATAACGAGGAAGAACTGGAGGACATGGACGTAGATGACCTTACTAAAATGAAAGCCCCCAATGAGCCCGAAGGGCAAATGAATGAAAAAGGCTTTAAGGATGATGTGAGCGGTGACGATTTGGATGTGCCCGGTGCTGAGTTAGACGACGAGGCCGAAATGAACGGTAGCGAGGATGAAGAAAACAACGACTATAGCTTAGGTGGCGATAAACACGATAACTAAGCTTAAAGAAAAAGCAGGGACATACTTGCGATTAAAAAAGCAGGGCATAACCGTAAGGTTGTGTCCGCTTTTGTTTTATATAGGCCCTACAAACCGCATATTTTATTGTTAAGGCAGAAGCAGAATTGTCATCATTCTATCATAAAATAAATTCCACCCACAAAAGGAATGTGAAAAATATCTATAATTGCCCAATGCTATTTCGCACATCAATTATAGTTTTGCTTATTACCCTTATGCTTAGCGGTGCAGGCGGCTATTATATGATAGTACTGAATATACTGCGCTGGAATACTAAAGAGCAAATGGAAAAAGTTTTGGTAGAACAGATTCCTAATAGCCAATTAACCCCGCTACAATTTACCATTAACAAAAACACCAACCTGAATGTTAAGGAACTAAAGTGCCAAGGCAAAATGTATGATGTAATAAGGGTTGAAGTTTCGGGTAATACCATAACTTATTATTGTGTAAGCGACATTAAAGAAACCCAAATCTGCAATCAATTAGATGCACTAATAAATCAGGAAACATCGAAACGTAAAGATGATATAGGCCAACTGGCCAAAGACCTGTTTAAGCTATTTAGCTCCATAGTATATAATAATACTCCGTATTTACGTAGTTACTTTAATACCACTACTATTTTCAGTAAAGGAGTATCGCTGGCTTTCTTTTTATCAAACGGCCATCAACTTAAAATATACCCACCCCCACAGTAAGTTCAATACTATATCTGTAACCCAATTTAGTTAAAAACATACTTTATATACCGGCACATAAGCTAACCGAACATTTCGGTATGCCCAACTATGCCAAATCAAATAAACACCATGAAAAAAATATCCCTTTCAGGGCTTATGCTATTAAGCCTATTCAATATATACGCACAAGATTCGCTTAAGATAAGTGTTATTGATGCCGATGATAAAAAACCATTAAGCGGCGCTTCTATTTCAGTTTCGGGCAACGTAATTGCTGTAACTAATAACAAGGGTACTTACTCCGTTCCCTGTAGCGGAGAATCGGAAATTACAGTTACCTATATAGGTTATGTACCGGTTACACGAAAAATAAAAGATTGTAGCGGCGGAATAAGTATTGCACTAAACCCTGCTGCAAACAATTTAACTGAGGTTGAAATAACTTCCACTGCCAATTCAAATAAGGCCTTAATATACCAACCAACATCCATTACCAAGTTAACACCGGTTGAACTTAAACGCAGTTGGGGACTTTATCTTGACGACGCCATTAATACCAACACACCCGGGGTATTCATGGAAAAAAGAGCCGTGTCATCGGGCCAGCAATTTAATATCCGCGGCTATGGCAATGGTATAGGATTTAGGGGTGCAAGCAGTAATTTCGACGGACAAGGCACCAAAGTATATTTAAACGGCATTCCGCTTACCGATGCCGAAGGTATTACTACACTTGATGATATAGACTTTGCATCGGTAGGCAACGTTGAAGTTATAAAAGGCCCTGCCGGATCATTATATGGCTTGGCAATAGCAGGTGTGGTAAACTTAGAAACCATAAAACCCAAAAAAGGAGAAACAAGTATAGGGCAAGATTTAATGTTTGGCAGCTATGGACTGCAAAGGTACACCACACACTTTGCTATGGGCACCGAAAGGGCTTCGCTACTGGTTAATTACGGCCATCAAAAATCGGATGGATATATGGTGCACAATGCTTCGCACAAAGATTTTGTAAACGTAGCAGGGGAATTCAGGCCCAATAATAAACAAGCTATTACAGCTTATTTTGGATACAGCAATAGCTACGATCAACGTGGTGGAGAATTAACCATAGGTCAGTACGATACGTTAGATTATAGCGGCAATCCCGAGTATATTAAACGAGATGCGCACTCGGCACTTACCAGTTTCAGGGGTGGATTAGGCCATACCTATACATTTAATAAATACATATCGAACACTACTACTGTATTTGCCACCGGGGTATTCAATAACTCAAGTTCGGCTGCCGGATGGACGGATAAAAATTCTATAAATTTTGGCTTACGCTCAATCATTAATGCCAACTACGATTTCGGTAAAGGTTTTGGTATAAGTGCCATAGTTGGTACCGAATTGCAACAGCAATTAGCACAAACCACAGGTTATAATATGGTGCCCGACACCACTAATGCCGAAGGTTATTACAAAATAGGCGCTATAAAAAGTAACGCATCCGCTAAAGAGGGTACGTGGTCGTTTATATCGGAACTAACATTAAAAATGCCCTACGATTTTGCATTAACATTCGGCGCAGGTGTTAGCTCAATGAATATCGATATTAATGATAAATTTTATGTAGCCACCAGCACCAATCCAACTAAATATGGTACTTCTTACAATAACCTTTTTTCGCCAAAGGTTACTTTGAATAAAGTATTTAAAAAGCAGTACTCGGTTTACTTTGCTTATAGCCGTGGTTATAAGCCGCCTGTTAGTTCAAACATATTCATATCAGCTACCGGTGCTATAAACACAGGATTAAAAGCTGAGAAAGCCGATCAATTTGAAATAGGCACTAAAGGTTCGGCGCTACACAGCCGTATTAATTATAGTGTAGCTGGTTATTATACCATGTTTAAAGATAAAATGGCATTTATTGCAGTGCCGCTTGATAGTGGTAATGCTGTAGCATATACGTATACAAGCAATGCAGGCGGGCAAAATAATATAGGTGTTGAAGCATCAATCAAAGCCACTGCTTACGAATCACCTAAAGGTTACATTACTATTAGCCCCTTTGCCAACTTCTGCTATTCATACTTCCGTTACGATAATTACCATTTAGAAGCCTTAAACAGCGCTAAAACCGAAAAGGTAATAACCGACTATAGCGGCAAAGCAGTTGCAGGTGTTTCGCCTATAACTGCCAATGCAGGTGTTGATTTTACAACAAAGTATGGCGTATATGCTAACCTTACTTATTCGTACAGAAGTTCAATGCCTATTACATCAGATGGTTTAAACAAAACAAAAGATTATAACTTACTGAACACCAAAATAGGTTTCCAACGTACCTTCCTTAAACACTTAAACGTTAATGCGTACTTTGGTGTAAATAATATTACCGGTACACAATACTACTACATGGTATTTCTTAACCAATTACCCGATGCATATTTACCTGCACCACACAAAGCCAATTTTTACGGTGGTTTAAGTTTATCAGCCATATTTTAACAACAGTCAAAAGGTAAGGGGTAAACCCCTTACCTTTTTATAAAATTTATATTATGAAAAAAATAATAACAGGCATATTGTTAATCAGCTTAGTTGGTTGCGGCCGCTTTGCCAATAAGGAAGAAAATAGTAATCAGCCCGAAAGGATAGTTTGTATTGCTAAACAATACAACGAAATAATTTATGCTTTAGGCGCTCAACAAAATATTGTAGCAGTTGATATATCGAGTACCTATCCGCCCGAAATTAAAAAATTACCAACTGTTGGCTATCACCGGGCCCTAAGCACCGAAGGTATATTGGCGACCAAACCAACCTTAATTATGCACGATAATAACATAGGCCCCGAGCATGTTATTACACAGCTTAAAAATTTAAAAATACCCATGAAAGTATTTGATACTAAAGGCGATGACATTGAAAGCACTAAAAGCCTGATGCGCGAAATGGGTACGTACTTTAATAAAAAAGAAAAAGCCGAAGAACTATGTGCACAGTTAGATAGCGATATGGCCGTGGCACTTGAAAACACAAAAAAATACACCGATAAACCTAAAGTGCTGATAATACATTTTGGGCAGGCATCGAACATATATTTAGTAATGACAGCAAAAAGCACAGCAGCTAAAATGATACAATGGGCAGGTGGCGAAATGGCGGTAAATGATGAAAAGGGTATGAAACAACTTTCGGCTGAAGTAGTTGCGCAATCGAACCCCGATGTAATATTGCTAACCGATTTTGGCTACGACCGTTTGGGCAGCACAACAAAAATTACTGAATTACCCGGGGTGGCAGGTACTAACGCCGCTAAAAACAACCGTATATATCGTGTTGAAGAACACGACATGGTGTACATAGGGCCACGCACAGGCAAAAATGTGTTAGAACTTCAAAACCTGATCCACTTAAACAATCCGAAAAATGGCCAAGCACAATAGGCCAACTATAATACTGCTGTTAGCTGTATTTGTAATATCCATACTTTCAATTAGGTACGGGGCTGTATATATTTCGCTTTCCGAAATTGTTTCTTCTCTGTCAAAATATTTTACCACACCTGAAAGCATGTCTTTAAACGAACGTATATTTATGGATATACGGTTGCCTAGGGCTATACTTTGTCTTACCGTTGGTGCAGGTTTAGCAGTAGGCGGCACGCTTATGCAAGCCTTATTCCGTAACCCGATTGTTGAGCCTGGTTTAGTAGGTACTTCCAGCGGGGCAGCTTTTGGTTCGGCATTATATTTTGTATTGGGTGCAGTGTTGCATTTTAATGCCGGCGAGTGGACATTGCCCATTGCTGCTTGTGCGGGTGCCTTGCTTTCAACAGTTTTAGTATTTACACTTTCTCAATCATCACAAACCGGTAAAAGTTCAATTATTGCTTTATTACTTACAGGCATTGCTATTAATGCTTTGTTTATGAGCGGAGTTGGCTTTTTATCATATATAGCGCGCGATCCACAAGCACGCTCCATAACCTTTTGGGGCTTAGGTACATTATCGGGGGCTAATTGGCATTCTGTAGCCATTACATTTTTTACAGTTATTATATGCTCAGTTACAGCGCTGCGGTTTTCGAATAGCTTAAATGCATTAATGCTGGGCGAAACTGAAGCTGCGATGTTAGGGGTAAATGTGAAGCGCCTAAAATTGATTGTTTTAACCATTAACGTAATTATGATAGCCGTATGCACCGCATTTGTAGGTGTAATAAGTTTTGTGGGCCTTATAGTACCACACTTGTTGCGTATGACTAATGGATCCGACAATAGGTTTTTAATACGTAATAGCATTTTATTGGGTGGTATTATACTAAGCGCAGCCGACCTCGTGGCGCGCATGTTGCTGCGCCCTGCCGAGTTACCCATAGGCATTGTAACATCGGTAATAGGTGTACCTGTTTTTATTTTCTTACTAAGAAAAAAGAATTATTTGTTTTAATGTTAACCGCCGAAAACATAACCTATAAAATAGGTAACAATGTATTAGTAAACAATGTATCGGTTACCTATAAGCCGGGTGTGCTTAATTTAATACTTGGCCCTAATGGTGCGGGTAAATCTACATTGATAAAATTGCTTTGCAACCTGCTGCAGCCTACCAGCGGTAAAGTTATGTATAATAACGTTGTCCTTTCCGGTATAAGTATAAAGGAACAGGCGCAGATTCGTTCGGTGCTTTCTCAAAGCACCGATATTGCATTTCCACTTACTGCTTTCGAGGTGGTAATGATGGGGCGCTATCCGCATTATGATGTAACCGCTGCACAAAAAGATATAGAAGCATGTACTAAAGCAATGCAGCTTTTTGATGTTGAAGAATTGGCTGATAGAAACTATTTATCGTTAAGTGGGGGCGAAAAGCAAAGGGTACATTTTGCCAGGGTAATAGCACAAATTTGGTATGCACAGAAAAATAAATACCGTTATTTATTTTTAGATGAGCCCTTAACTTTTTTAGATGTGTATTACCAATATCATTTTATGTCGAAGGTAATTCAGTTACTAAAACAGAAAGATTTAATAGTAGTGGGTGTAGTGCACGATTTAAATTTGGCAGCCAAATATGGCGGGTATATTACGCTTATTAACCACGGTAATATTATAGCAGCCGGAACACCTAAAGAGGTATTTACCAATGAAAATATTAAAAATGTGTACCGCTTGCACCCTACCATTGAAAATGCTGGCAATAGCATTGCCATTACATTTGATATAAAGGAAGATTGAACGGACTAATAGAGACGATTACCATATCGGTACTTAGCCGTTTAAGTGGCAATTAGTAAATCTTGGATACGGCAATACTCTTAAATTCAAAATAGAAAATCTAAATAGATTTAAATGAAAACCAAAAGGTAGTTCCTTGAGAGTATTTACTTGTAATACCTATTTGCCCTCCTTGCGATTCGATGAATTCTTTAGAAATAGAAAGCCCTAATCCCGTTCCGGTTTTAGAGCCAGGTACTTTAAAATATCTTTCAAATATGCGCGGTAAATATTTTTCTTCGATACCAATGCCATGGTCAATTACTTTAAAAGTAACGTTTCCATCTTCTTTATCTACTTTAATACTTATACTACTTTCTTCTCCTGAATATTTAATAGCATTACTAAGCAAGTTTACCAATACCCAAACAGTTTTGTCGGTATCTGCATTTATATTTGGCAAATCGTTACTTATTTCAGTATTAATCTGTATTTGCTTTTGATCGGCTAATTGGCTCACAGCTTTTGTAGCAAGGTTAACGATATGGCTTGGGGCAACAGCATTTATATTCAGCTGAATATTCCCTGTTTCCACTTGGGTCATATCCAGTAGTTCGCCTGTAATTTTCAATAGCCTATTGCTGTTTTCTTCAATGTTTTCTACTAATTGTTTTTGCTCATCATTGGCAGCACCAATACGTTCATCTTTCAGCAGTTTGATGCTCATATTTATAGCTGCAATAGGGGTCTTCAATTCATGCGATATAGTAGCTATAAAATTAGTTTTTGCTACATCCAATTCTTTATATTCAGTTATGTTCTTCAGCACAATTACATAGCCTATTAGTTTGTTATCACCATTGGCAGTTTTTCCTTTTACATCCAACATTTCTTTACGGTAATAGTTCTCTTTGCCATTGCTATATATTTTCAAGGGATTAGTTGCGGGTTTACCACCGGGCAGTAATTCTTGTATTAATGTACGTAGCAAATCATTCACAGCAGCTATATCGGGCGCGTACTTACCTTTTATATCCGTTTCGGATTTAGATAATAAGCTCTCGGCCACGGGATTTATGAACAGTATATATTTGTTTTCATCAAGCCCAATAACTGCATCATGCATGTTATTAATGATGGTTTCTATCCTACTTTTTTCGAATAATACTTGTGCTAAATTACTATGCTCCCAAGCTTCAAGTTGGGTTGCCATTTGGTTAAATGCCAAAGCCATTTCGCCAAATTCATCATTGCTGCTAATATTAATGCGAGTACTGTAGTCCTTTTGCAATATACCTCTTATCCCTCTTATAAATTCAATAATGGGCCCCGCAATCCACTTCGGAAAGTTAACAACAAAAGTAAAGCTTAGCAAAAAACAAATAGTGCCGAGTATAGTAATATATGCAAATGCCCGTTGTGTTTTGCCTGTTATTACATTGTTTTTATTTACAATAGCGGTCATGTTCATCTCTTGAATTTTCAATATTTTGCTCCGCAAATCGGCAGCCTTATTATAATCTTCGCTATTACTTTTATATTCTTCAAAAGCTGAGCGCATTATTTTGGTTGCTTCTAATTCCCCTTGTTCAGTTATATTATTTTCTTGTTTTATTAAGTTGGTCTCAAACTTGTTGAATGCCGCTGCCTTGTTAGGGTCATCCAACGCTTCAATCATATTTTTTGTATAATGTAAAGTATTGTAATTGTCCTTCAAAATATCTTTCGATTCATCGGCGAGGGTATTAATATAATAACTGCCCGATGCTGCCAGCAACATAATTATTGCCAATAAAAACAATAGGCCAATACGTATTTTCGATTTTATCTTCATGGCTTTATGGTTTAAGATAATATAATAACATCTATATCGTTACTTGATAATTTATTAAGTAATTGATTAAATATGCCTGTACTAAGTATTATTTGCGATAGCTTAATATGAGGCTTACCTATACAGATGGTTGTAATTTTTTTGTCCTCTGCTGTTTTAATAATAGAAGATGCTATTCTATCGGATTTTTGTTGTATTACTTCGGCGCCCAACTCAGTAGCCAGTTTAAAATTATTGATTAAATGGCGTTGTAGGTCCAGCGGAATATTATCAGTGCTTTCCTTAGGCGTTTGAATATATAATACATACCATTTACTATTATAATAATTGGCAAGCCGTGCTGTTTTTCGTATTACTTTTTTTGCAGTTTCATGATTTGATGATATACAGGCTAAAAAGCGTTCAGGTTTTATAGCAGTTGCTTTTGTAACTTCTGCTTCAACTTTTCGCTCTACTTGGGCCGCTACTTCTTTCAATGCCAATTCGCGAAGTTGAAGTATGCTTTCACTTTTAAAAAAATTTCGTAGCGCAGCATCAATTTTATCTTCCCTATATATTTTCCCCTCTTTAAGCCTGGTTATTAATTCATCGGCGGTAAGGTCTATATTTACTACTTCGTCGGCTTCGCGTAACACACTGTCAGGTACACGCTCTTTTACCTCAATACCTGTTATTTCTTTAACATCTTCATTCAGGCTTTCTATATGTTGAATATTTAAAGCACTTATAACGTTAATGCCGGCATCTAATATTTCTAATACATCTTGCCAGCGTTTATCGTTCTTACTGCCTTCTATATTTGTATGCGCAAGTTCATCAACTATTACTACCTCGGGGCGCAAATTAATAATGGCCTGTACATCCATTTCTTCAAGCTCTTTGCCTTTATAAAAAAGTTTACGCCTGGGTATTAATGGTAAGCCATCTAATAATTCGTGTGTTTCTTTACGTAAATGTGTTTCTATAAATCCTATCTTAACATCAACCCCATTGCGTAATAATGTGTGTGCTTCCTGTAGCATACGGTAAGTTTTACCTACACCGGCACTCATACCTATATACACTTTAAACTTACCACGCCTGCTTTTGCGTATAAGCTCAAGAAAATGGCTGGCGGGTTTTCTTACTTCGTCCATACAGTTTCAGGTTTTATTTTGCACCGGGGGTAAAGCCAAATGCATATGCAAAGCTAATTGCTAACGATGGGCTATATTTTGTAAAACTACCATCTTTTTGCTGAAAAATTTCATCGCGATAGCTTTGTAACAAACGTCCTTCTAAACGTATCATAGCATTGCTTATAGGAGAATAATCCAAATTAAGTGAGTAGCCCAAGGTGCCGAAGCCATTTGGTGTACCCGTTGCTATTATAACGCCTGCCTTATCTTCGTAATATTCAAATCTGGCGGCCATTGCAAGTTGATCAATAAATGCATAGCGGGCTATTAATACAGGCGAATACCAATAATTATACTCTTTACTTCCTTTGGCTTTCTGTTCAATACCAGCATCCAACCCAAGTATTATTCCAAGCTTATCAGTAGCATTAAATATGGCATAAAGGTTATGGAAGTACCGCATCTGCCTTACACTATCAGGCTTATCGGTACCTATAAATGATGATGAGTTAATTAATATTTTATCATTTGGTTTACCTTGTATTTGCCACCCAAAGCTAGGTAGGGAATTGCCGCCAACTTTTTGTATACGCTGCCAACCGTTTAGCACTAAGCCGCTTACTAATAATTTACCATTATCTGATGTGTAAGTTAGTTTTAAGCCACTTTCATAATAAGGGGAATTATCGGCCGGCATACTCCGGGTAAGGTTCCAACAATCTTTACCTACCGCACTTTCAAACCCAATATGCGATGCGAATACCCCACCGTCTAACCACAATTGTTTTTTCTTAGAAAGGTTAATACCTGCATTTGCTTCATAAATATTTTTCAGCAAACCCGGTTCAGCCGAAAGGTTAGCATTGCTGTACGTACCCATCATTACTGCTATGTTAGCACGTAAACGTGGTGCAACGTATGCCATTTTTAGGTATGCAAGGTTTATGTTTATTTCGTTATGCCTGTTATGGCTATAAATAAATGATGGACGGTTATGATCCTGTGGTTGGTTAAAATCATACAGGTAATACGCTTCTACATAACCGTTAAATTCTACCCTTCCTTTCCATTGGTTGGCTTTGGCTATGCGAACACTATCGGCAGCGTTATTAGGTATTTCGGTTCCTTCATTGCGCAATGAATCTAAAATCTCCTTCTTAATTTGCTCTACTAATGCTTGTCTTTCAGCTGGGCTAATGCTGCTTTGGCTAAAAGCATTAAAGCTTAAGCTACTTATAAATAATATGGATGTCAAAATCTTTTTCATATTTCTTTTTTACTTCAGGTTATCCAAATCTAAATTCAATTCTAATACGTTTACACGGCTGGTGCCAAATAGGTTAAACAATGGTTTTTTAATGTGTTTTTGTACAAGAGCCTTTACCTGTGGCTCACTCAAGCCCCTTATGGTGGCTACACGTTTTACTTGTATTAAGGCAGCTTGGGGTGATATGTCTGGGTCCAAACCACTACCCGATGCGGTTACAATATCCGAAGGTATTTCACTCTTTTTTAAGTACGGGTGGTAAGCCATAAAAGTATCAATACGAGATTGCACTGTAGCCAGGTAATCGGGGTTGCTGGCCCCTTTATTGCTACCTCCCGAGCTTGCGGCATTGTAATCAACGGCCGACGGGCGACTCCAGAAATAATTAGTTGCATTAAATTTTTGGCCAACATTTGTGTAGTACTTTTTGCCATTTTGCATGGTTACAAAGCCCTCGCCTTTATTAGGTGCCAGTTGGGCTATTGCCCATATAGCGCCTGTGTAAATAATGCAGAAAAAGATAATGCTAACTATGCTTATTCTAATTGCCGGAAAAATATATGATCTCATTTCGTATTTTTTTAAATGAATAATGAAACTGCAAGGTCTATTACTTTAATGCCTATAAAGGGTACTATTACGCCACCTAAGCCATATATTAATAGGTTACGGCGCAGCAATGCGCTTGCACCTATAGGCTTGTAAGCAACGCCCCGCAATGCAAGCGGTATTAACATGGGTATAATGATGGCGTTAAAAATAATTGCCGATAAAATGGCACTTTCCGGCGAGTGTAACTGCATAATATTAAGTGCCTGCAATGCCGGTATAGCTGTAATAAACAATGCTGGTATAATGGCAAAGTATTTGGCCACATCGTTAGCTATTGAGAAGGTGGTAAGCGTACCGCGTGTCATTAATAGTTGCTTCCCTATTTCCACTACTTCAATCAACTTGGTTGGGTCATTGTCTAAGTCAACCATATTACCGGCTTCTTTGGCAGCCTGGGTGCCACTGTTCATTGCCACACCAACATCGGCTTGGGCAAGTGCGGGTGCATCGTTTGTACCATCGCCCATCATAGCTACCAACTTGCCTTGCTGCTGTTCAGTTTTTATGTAGTTCATTTTGTCTTCAGGCTTAGCTTCGGCTATATAATCATCTACCCCTGCTTTTTCAGCAATAAATTTGGCAGTAAGGGGGTTGTCGCCTGTTACCATTACTGTTTTTACACCCATTTTACGCAGGCGTTCAAAACGTTCACTTATTCCGGGTTTAATAATATCCTGTAATTCTATTACACCAATTACTTTTTCATTTTCCGATACAACTAACGGGGTTCCCCCATTGCTTGAAATAACCTTTACGCGCTCGTCTATTTCAACAGGCATAATATTACCTGCTTGCACGGCTATTTTTTTAATAGAATCAAATGCGCCTTTGCGTATGCGTGTGCCGTCAAAATCAATACCACTACTTCGTGTTTCGGCGGTGAATTTGATAAACACAGGTTTATCTACTTTATAATCGGTAGTTTTTACACCTGCCAGTTCAATGATTGATTTTCCTTCGGGGGTTTCATCGGCTAATGAGCTAAGCACGGCATTTTTTACAAAATGTTTCTCATCAATACCATTTGCAGCATAAAACTGTGTTGCCTTGCGGTTACCTATTGTTATGGTACCTGTTTTATCTAACAACAATACATCAATATCGCCTGCCGTTTCTACAGCTTTACCGCTTTTGGCAATTACATTGGCGCGCAACGCCCTGTCCATACCCGCAATACCTATAGCTGATAAAAGCCCACCGATAGTAGTAGGTATAAGACAAACAAACAGCGATATAAAAGCTGCAATTGTAATTTTAGCACCTGCATAAGCAGCCATAGGTTGTAGTGTAATACATACTATGATGAACACTAATGTAAAGCCTGCCAAAAGAATATTCAGTGCTATTTCATTAGGCGTTTTTTGCCGGCTTGCACCTTCAACCAAGCTTATCATTTTATCTAAAAAGCTCTCGCCGGGCAAAGTAGTAACCAATACTTTTATTTGGTCGCTTAATACTTTTGTGCCACCTGTTACCGAGCTTTTATCGCCGCCTGCTTCGCGTATAACAGGGGCACTTTCGCCGGTAATGGCACTTTCATCTATAGTAGCTATCCCTTCTATTATTTCACCATCGCCGGGAATTACATCGCCTGCTTCGCACACAAATACATCTCCCTTTTTAAGCTTTGATGATGATATAGTTGTTCCGTCGGCTAAACGTGCAGGAGTTTCTTCTCTTGTTTTACGAAGCGATTCGGCCTGCGCTTTACCACGCGCCTCAGCAATAGCTTCGGCGAAGTTGGCAAACAACACAGTTAGTAACAGAATAAGGAATACTATAAGGTTATATAGTAATGACCCTTGCGATTTTTCGCCCATAGCTACCCATATACTAACTATAAGCATAACTACGGTTCCTATTTCAACCAAAAACATTACCGGATTACGGAACATGGATTTGGGGTTCAATTTTACAAAAGCCTGCTTAAATGCAGTTTGTACCAATTGTTTATCAAAAAGAGATTGACTTTGCTTTTTCATATATAATAGCTATTAGAATAAAATAAAATGTTCGGCAATAGGGCCTAATGCCAATGCGGGAAAGAAAGACAGCGCAGCTACAATAGCAATTACTGCAAAAACCATTACACCAAATGTTGCAGTATCGGTTTTAAGGGTTCCGGCGCTTTCGGGCACAAACTTTTTTTGTGCCAATAAACCTGCTATGGCCACCGGGCCTATTAGAGGTATGTACCTTGATAATATTAGTACTATGCCGGTTGTAATGTTCCAAAACGGATTGTTATCGCCCAAGCCCTCAAATCCGCTACCGTTATTGGCCGCGCTTGATGTGTATTCATACAACATTTCGCTAAAGCCGTGGTGCCCGGGGTTGTTTAGCCAGCCCGTAGCATTGCCGCTAAACCACCAACCCATGGCGGTATCATTAGCAGCAAAATATGATGCAAGTGCTGTACCCACCAATATCAAAAATGGGTGCAGTAAGGCCACAATCATGGCTATTTTCATTTCGCGTGCCTCTATTTTTTTACCTAAAAATTCAGGTGTACGGCCTACCATTAACCCGCTAACAAATACTGCAATAATGATGAAGATGTAAAAGTTCAAAAAGCCTACACCTACACCGCCATATAGCGAGTTTATCATCATATCCAATAAAAGGAAGGCGCCGCTTAGGGGCATAAAACTATCGTGCATACCATTTACCGATCCGTTGGATGTAGCGGTAGTACTTACACCCCACAAACCTGTAGCAGCTGTACCAAAACGTACTTCTTTACCCTCCATGTTACCAAGACTTTGGTTAATTCCCATTTGCGTTATGGCGGGGTTTGCATTCATTTCGTTGTAAATAATAGGTGTACCTACACTTATAAAACCAAGTGTCATAACGCCAAATATTATCCATGCCAGTTTTTGCCTTTTAAGGTAATAGCCTAATGCAAATACAAATGCTATCGGGATAAGAATAATGAGTATATTTTCAACTATGTTTATAAAATAATTTGGGTTTTCAAGCGGATGTGATGAGTTAACACCAAAGTACCCGCCACCATTGGTACCAGCCTGTTTAATAGCTATCATAGCGGCTGCCGGCCCGTGCGAAACCATTACTGTATCTCCTTGCAATGATGTAATGGTGTCTTTACCACTCAAGTTGTTAGGCGTGCCATTAAATACTAATATAATTGCAACAACAAAGCTTATAGGTAATAATATGCGTGTACATGATTTAAGAAAGTAGCTCCAAAAATTGCCTAATTGTGTTCCACTTTTTTCTTTCATGGCCCTAAAAACCAATGCACCCATAGCCATACCCGTACCTGCGCTTACAAATTGCATAAACATAAGTGCGAATATTTGCGAGAAGTAGCTTACCCCTGTTTCGCCGCTATAGTGCTGCAGATTACAGTTTACTACGAATGATATGGTAGTATTGAATGCCAGGTCAGGCGACATATTCGGATTGGCATCGGGGTTCCATGGCAGCCAACTTTGGTTCATTAACACAAACATGCACCATACAAACCAAACAGCATTTATAGTTAACATGGCCTTTAGTTGCTGCTGCCATGTCATATCCGCCAATGGGTTTATGCCCGATAATTTGAAAAAAAGTTTCTCGATTGGATTGAACAGGAAGTCAAGCCAAGTATTATCTCCCGCATATACTTTGGCTATGTATTTACCTAATGGTATAGCCAACAATACGGTAAGTATAAATATGAGTAGTACGCCTAAAATTTCTGCTGTCATAACTTAAAATTTCTCAGGTTTTATAAGTACATATAATATGTAGCCAAAAACAAAAAGTGATAAAATAAATAGTGCTGCCATGGTCTAAATTTTTTCGAACCAGTCGGTTATTTTAAAAAATAAGGCGAAGCACAATAGTCCGCCGATTACAAGTGTTGCTGTTAGCATATAAATAAGTTTGGAATGTTAGTACCAAACCTAATGCCCAAGAAAGTTGAATTAGAAAATATAGGCCTGAAACCTAATGCCACCAATGGTTTCACACCTTTTTAAATAGGTTGTGCGAATTATGCCAAAAAATAAAGCCTCTCAAAATGAGAGGCTTTATTTATCAAAATGAGAGACTATTGCATTTTATATTCATCCAGCTTACGGTACAATGTGGCGGTACCAATACCCATCAACTTAGCTGCTTCGGTTTTATTGCCATTTGTATAATTTAATACGCGTTGTATATGTAACCGCTCGATACCACTTAGCAAAAAAGCAGATTGAGGATTACTATTTGGCAAGTAATTTTGAAATTCAAATGGCAGGTCATCTACTGATAACTCCTCGCCGTTACAAATAATTGCGGCCCGTTCTATTACGTTTTTCAATTCGCGGATATTACCCTTCCAAGTATGTTGTTTCAGGGCCTCAATAAATTCGGAGCTGGCGCCAGTTATGCGCTTGTTTGTATTACGGGATGACTGTTGTATAAAGAACTTTGAAAGCAGGGGGATGTCCTTTACCCGCTCGTTTAACGATGGTAATTGTATTTGAAATACCGATAACCTGTAATACAAATCTGAACGAAAATTTCCTTTCTCGCTTTCATCTAATAAGTTTCGATTAGTAGCAGCAATAATGCGTACATTTACTTTATGAGTTTTAGTATCGCCAAGCTTTATAAACTCACCGTTTTCAAGCACACGTAGCAACTTGGCCTGCAAATCAATATTCATTTCTCCTATTTCATCCAGGAAAAGAATACCGTTATTGGCTTCTTCAAGCAAGCCTTTTTTATCCTTTACCGCACCGGTAAACGCACCTGCTTTATATCCGAATAATTCGCTCTCCAATATATCTTTACCTAATGCTGCACAGTTTAAGGCAACAAATGCTTTATCTTTTCGGGTACTTGCCTGATGTATGGCTTGGGCAAATACCTCCTTACCGGTACCCGTTTCGCCGGTTAGTAAAACTATGGTATCGGTTGCTGATACTTTACGTGCCAGTTCAATAGCCTGTTGTATAATTTTACTTTCACCTAAAATAGTATCAAAACCTATTTTCCTTTCTATTTTTTGCTCTAACTCAGCAATTCGCTTTTGTAAATGTGCCTTTTCAATAGCTTTATGTAATAGCGGAATTATTCGGTCATTATCATTGCCCTTTACTAAATAATCAAAAGCCCCATTCTTTATAGCTTTAATACCGTCCGGTATGTTACCATAAGCAGTTAATACTATTATTTCTACTTCCGGATGCTTCTGCTTAATCTCCAACGTTAGTTCAACCCCATTTGCATCGGGTAGTTTAACATCGCTCAACACTACTGCTATGTCTTCCTTATCTAATATTTTTAATCCGGCTTTTGCATTCCCGGCCTCATATACCGTAAAGCCTTCCAGCGATACAATACGCGCCATTAATTGACGCAATTTTTCTTCATCATCTATAATAAGTACTTTGCTCAAGCTATTATATTATATGCTTGCGAAAGTAATTTATATAAATCGATCCTTTGTAATAGGTCCAAATTTTTCAGTTTATTCACTTCTTCACGTAATACTTCACGTATAGTTTCACGTAGCGTGCCAATTTCGAGGACTGTTACCCTTATGTCTTCTTTCATTAGTCCTGTTGTTTTCTATTAGCATTATAGCAGACAGAAACTCAAAAAGGGACCCGTTTTTGGGAAAATAATACGTCTCTTAGGGAGCATTGAACCAATTAAAGGGTACTTCAGTTACAATAATTGTAAGTACTGAGTTTATGTAAAAGTCTACGTTGGGCAAGGGCATAAAACGACGAAAGCCTTGTCAGACAAGGCTTTCGTTAATGGTAAATGTGGTCCCTGCTGGGCTTCGAACCAGCAACCCTCTGAATTATGAGGCGAGGTTTTTGAGTACATTTCACCTATAAAAGCTATTATTTAATACCGAAAATCCAAGAAATACGCTCAATTGAGCCCATAAGTATCTATATGAAATTGAGGGTTACATGCACAAAAAATAATCTAGATCGGCGGAAGACCTGTAGCAGAACTTTTGGCGGTCTATTATTATTGTTAGGTTATGCACCATTAAGACGCGTGCCTATTAAGGTTAGATAAACTTCAGAAATTGTGCAAGTAAAATACTAAAATAAGTTCCCAGCATGTGGCTTTTACTGCTTCACTACCTGCTTTATAATTTTCTCTCCGTCTACATTTATTTCAACGAAATAAATGCCATCGGGCAGATTGCTTAAATCAAGGTTTTTTGTGTAGGTATTGCTGATGTTAGTTTCTGTTCGGCTGTATATAATTTGCCCGATTGAATTACTAATGGCAAATGTGGCTTGTTGCGGATGTTCTTTTTGTAAAGTAATTGAAATATCATGTGCGAATGGATTGGGGTAAACATTTACTTGTGTGTGGGGATCTACTACTTGTATGCCTACAGGCTCCATACAAAATTTGGTAATCCAAAAATCATACTCCCCCAAATTAGGCTGCGTTTTATATCCGCCCACATCGCTAGAAGTACAGTTGCCGAATAAATAACAGTCTTGGTCTAATTCAAGGGCATAACCTACTCTATCATGCTCTAAAGTAAGTAATGTTTTGTCCCATTGCCTGTACCCTAACGAATCTAATTTTATGATCCATGTTTGCTGTACTCCTAAATTAGTTTCCGTCTTATTCCCCCCGGTATTTTTATTAGAGCTTGCCGCTAATAAATATCCTCCGTCCTTTGTTAATGTTATATTGTTTCTATAGTACTCATAACTAATTTCAGGAATCACCCTATCCCATTGCCTAATTCCATTGCTATCTATATTTAATATCCAAAATGAACTATTTGGGAAGGTTTTATCTGAACTTATACCAGCGCCACCCCAGCCAGTTAATAAATAACCTTGCTTATTATTACCGACAGCATAATCTAATGCACTGGAATTAGATACCCCATATCTCTTATCCCATACTTTTCTACCAACTGAATCTATTTTTACGGCCCAATAATCGGTTGGGCCTATGCTGTTTTGTGACTTAGTACCAGAGCTATCTGAACCAGATGTTCCACATAACAGGTAGCCATTATCGTCTGTGGATAAAATATTAGACAATTCCTCATAGCCCGTTCCTCCATATACACTATCCCATTCTATATTACCTAAAGTATCTATTTTAATAACCCAATAATCAGCTTGAAATCCCGATGGATCCCAGTTATTATGGCTCTTTTCGCCACTTGCATTAGAATATGACACTGCCCCTAATAAAAAGCCTCCGTCATGTGCTGGTATTATTGAAACTATATAATCCTCTCTGTTACCACCATATCTTTTTTGCCATAATAAGTTACCCAATGAATCTATTTTTACTAACCAACCATCGCTTGTGCCAAGTTTTACACTCGACTTATCACCGCTTAGACTTGAATAAGATTCGCCACCTAATAAAAATCCCCCGTCTTTTGTTTGAATTAAGCTTGTAAGTATTTCCGAGTTATTACCGCCATATCTTTCATCCCATTGTTTATTACCATTCGAGTCTACTTTAACAATCCAATAATCTCCAGTAACAAAACTCGTATCCCAATTGCCTTGTGTTTTATTCCCACTAATAGGTGAAAATGATTTACCGGATAAGATAAATCCACCATCTTCTGTTTGGGTAACTAATCGCAACTCTTCCTCACGGGATCCTCCATAGCTATAATCCCATTTTTTTACAAAAGCGTTTTGCCCAAAGCCGACAAAAGCAGCTGTTAACATATAGCTAATAAGGAGGGCCCTATACATGGTGGTTTAATTATTGTGCGCACAAACCTGTACAACATCTAATATAAATTAATTTAATGAATAAAGCAGGTGTTTATATTGATAACAGCAGCAGTTTAATTCAAACCCATACAAAATAAAAAAGCAGTTAAGAATTTCTTCCTAACTGCTTGTGCTTCTATGTGGTCCCTGCTGGGCTCGAACCAGCGACCCTCTGATTATGAGGCGAGGTTTTTGATGAGATTTTACTTCTAAAACCCGTATTTCTATACAAAATTTTAAAAAATAGGTCCATTTGAGCATATATGATTCTATATGAGATTGCCTTCTACATGCACATTACATGCACAGAATTCGTAATGACAAAACTATTTAGACGCTAGCAGGCTGTTGTCCTCGAGTTCCTTATACGTGCTTTTCAATTCCGCATTAAGTTGAGTTATATACTCCTTACATATATGGAAGTACAAATCCTCCTTTGCATCTTCCAAGTCGAAGCTGATTTCCCCATTTTTCAACTGCTCAAGCAGCTTGTTAAACACTGTCTTCACCTCATTCGGATTATCCTCCGAAAGGTTGATATACAATTCACTTCCTTCAAGCGCTAACTTCAGGAGTGCGCCAGTATCCTTTCTTTCGATAGTTGCCTTATGTGTTGCCATATATTTTTCCTCTTTCTCCGAAGGCTTGTTTCCCGCCTTCAAGGGTTTTCATGCTAATCAATTTCCAATCTAGATTCGCCTTTTTCTTTGAGTTGCAAGTTAAGTTATTCGAAAACGGATTGCCCGAGTAAGTATAATATCCGTTTATATCATGCTCCCTATAGATGGAGTTGTACGGTAGTGTTCTTACAGCAATGTTGGCATCATGTGTCGCAATGATAACCTTCTTTCCACTTCTTGCCCGCTCCTTTATCAATGGTACAATTACCTCGCTTATATAGTCATTACCCAAGCTTTTTTCCGGCTCGTCAATCAGGTAGATTTCCTTGTCCTTCATAAGCTCATTATGCAAAAGCACCATAGATGATTCCCCATTGGATGGCACGTAGTACTCGCTTCCCAACGTAAAATGCCTGTGGAAAAGCAGAAGATCTTTAATAGAGGTTACGGTTTCTGAACCTTCTATGCTTTTTAACTCAGCAATCTTTTCAAATAAAGAGTTTGAATAAACATGCTTTGAAATAACTTCTAATTGCAAGGCCACGTTCTTTTGGGGTATCTTAGTCATGCTCTGAATGTGTTTGTATTTTGCATCACTTATTTTGCCATTTTGTACGAGTAAGTTTGTCTTGCAATGCAGCTTTCCCTTTTCGCCCAAGTCCCCAACTTCATCAATAATGGACTCTATTTTCATTGATATGTTAGCGAGAATTTTGCCGATGTGTTTTTCTATGAGTATCCTATTGCTTGCATATTCCTGAAAGCCCGTTTTTGTCGGCTTCTCAGGTTGTCCAGTTTTGCGGGATATTTCTGAAACAAAAAGTTTTACCAAATGGTTGAATAAGCTCACACTTTTATATTCGGCAAACCTTTCCGCAGATTCAGCATTGAGTTTTTCTAAAATCCTTGTAAATACGGTTTCTAACTGTCCCAAGAGTTCTTCTCCGATGGTGCCAACAAGTTTTATGTCTGCCTTGAAATAGTCTCTGAACTCTTGGAACTTTCTAATGCTATCTTTTATTTCCTCGAAACCGCGTTTAGGGGCATTCATGTCCAACGGTGTGAATTTATCTACCTTTATATTCTGAGATATCTTATTTGTCGCTTCTGCTGAATAATAAAGCGAATACTTTGAAAGGCTTGTTACATTTTTCTCACTGGCATTCTTCAATGCGCTTAGTTCGACCTCGCAATCTTCAATACCTAATTCCTCAATATTAACACTTAGCAAATTTCCCTTAAGATCGAATACGTCATCTATCTTTCTCGAATTGGATTCATACACTTCGGTTTTAAAGCCTTTTCCATTGTAATATGTTGAAAGGGCTTTAAGAATGTCCGTCTTGCCTGTCCCCTTAGATCCAAAAAGTATATTGATATCATTATAGATGTCGACCTCAACAAGTTCCGCAACACCAAAAGGATTGAGCTGAATGGATTCCTTTGTTTTCTTATCAAGAATGGTCTTAATAGTCGCATCATCCTTATCCAATAGAAGGGTGAACTGCTCAAAGGTCTCAACTGGCAGCCTCAATTCTGGAAGGTCCTTTGATTCAGACGCATAGTCATTCCAGTTGTGCACGTCAGAACCGTGAATCGAGTTGTGCCCGTGATTTATGTAGATACCCGCCGATATGGAGTTTGAAGCCTCCTTCAGAACGCGCTTAGGATTGCGTACCAAGTGTACGAGCTTTTCAACGTCGCTATCAATTAAGTTCGGTTTCTTGGAATGATAATGAGCGATGAAAATAGCGTCCATACCGTCAAACGCGCCAACTACATTATCAATAGAAATCGTGAATGCATCAGCTGTAGTCGCCCCTATAAGCTCAACAACTTTCTGGGCGAAAGCCTGTGCATTTTTTGGATTTACGATTGTGATTAAGTGTGCACGCCGACCCTCCTCAACTATGTCGAATTCTACTCCCGGCCATATCTGACAAACATCGCTTACACCATCCCTAAACTGTTCAAACTGTTCATAGTCAAAATGGTTATGGTTCGTAATAGCTAGGATTTTGACATCCGTTTCCCTTATGATTTCGGAAAACCTTTCTGGCGTAATGTTACGATGCTCAGAATCTCCTTGCTTTGTTTTCTTTGTATGTGTATGTACGTCTATTCTCATGCTAATAATATAGGGTTCCTGTCATGATTATACAAGTTTTTAGGACGTAGCATAGGTAATATGAAAGTTTTCTGCAAGACCGTCAATTATGACCGTAAACTTATAACTTAAGATAATTATGGAATAATTTCAAATGATATTTTTTCCGTGATGAATGCATTTAGAGTATAAATACACATAATAGCCGTAGAATTCACTTTAGGTATCTCGAAGTAAGTTTCGGAACATAGTCATGATAATCTATACAAAGAATCGTATGCCAACTGTATTGCCTGCCAACAACAACCAACACCTAAAACTTCTCATACAAAATACCTTACAAGTTACTATAAGTTATCCTGTCAACACGTAACTATCGAATATCCTTTGTATGCCGAGGGTTAATTTTGCAACATGTCAATGCTCAGATATATGTCGGAAATGGCAAATCCGCCGTTATACATCCCGACTCGCCACTATGACATATTACATGCGAACTATTCATCAATAAAAACGAATATCGCATGAAAACATCTGTTGTATTATCCCTAGATTCACGCAGGACAAAGGCTGACGGTAGCTTCCCCATCGTTCTTCGCATCACACACCACGGCAAAGTCAGCCAAATTAATACAGGATTCTTTGCAAAGCCAACTGACTGGAACGAGCAAGCGCGTATATTAAAAAACTCTTACAAAGGCACGCAGTCAGTTACGCGCCTCAACAATCAGCTTCAAAAGAAAAAATCTGAAGCCCTCGATATTATCGCCAAACTCGATGAACGCAAAACGCTTGATACATACACGTCAGTAGGGCTCAAGCAGCTTATCGGGCGAAAGCCGGACCAAGCATCATTTTTCAAGTTTGCAGAGAATGTTGCGAATGAGCTCCGTAAGGCTAAAAGAATAGGCAACGCCCGTTCTTATGAAAGTGCAATCGGAGCTCTTAGGAAGTTTGTAGGTGGCAGAGATTTGACCTTTCTTGAAATCAATCTTGCTTTTCTCAATCGTTTTGAAATTCATCATCTAAGTAAGGGAAACTCTTACAATGGGCTAGCAGCATATCTACGCGCCATCCGAGCCATCTACAATCTTGGTATTGCAGGGGGTACGGTAGACAAGGAACTATATCCGTTTAACGCTTACTCTATTAAGACGGTAAAGACGAGGAAGCGTGCAATAAGCGCAAAAGCGATTAAGCTTATAGAGGAAATGGTTCTTCCGACCGACCATCAGCTATACCATACTCGCAACTATTTCTTGGCAAGTTTTTACATGAGGGGAATGTCATTTGCTGACCTTGCAGCGCTTAAGATTGCAAACATTGTTGATGGCCGCATTTACTATCAACGCAAGAAGACCGACAAGCCGTATAATGTGAAGATTAACGAGAGGCTGCAAGCAATTTTAAACATCTATTTGCCTAGTAAAACGAAAGAGCATCACATCTTTCCTATAGTTAAGCGAGAATCCATCGAAGACCAGTATAAGGATATAGAGTGGGCACGAAGGAGATTCAATAAGAAACTTAAGAAGCTGGCTGCGCTATGCGGCATAGAGGAAAACCTAACAAGCTACGTAAGCCGCCATAGCTTTGCTACTATTGCCAAGAATCTAGGAATGCCAACGGCTTCCATATCGGATATGCTCGGACATGCTGATATTAAAACAACTCAGGTTTATTTGGATTCTTTATCAAGTGAGGCCTTGGATGACTTGCACGAGAAAGTAATCAAGGAAATTTAAAGCCCCAAGTACGTAGTGGGGCTTTTTACAATCGACATAACTTAATATTTTACAAACCGCCTAACCATTCGCCGCTCATCATTCTGCAATACCAAATAGTAAACTCCGCTTGCAAGTTGCGATACGTCTACTTCAAAGTGAGTTTGAATGATGGCTGTATTATTAATTACTTGCTTTCCATCAACGGACATTACCAAATAATGCGCCTGTTGCGGTCTTGCCGATAATGTGCAAACAAGCTTGCTCGTAGCAGGGTTGGGCGATAAATAAATATCATTTTCATTTATTTTATCTAACCCATTCGCTTGAACAACAAAAGACAATTGTGATGTATCTGTATCAGTAGGATTAGCACAATCCCCATTTGGCGCTGCCAAAAGCAAGACTTCCAGATTATATTCACCTGGAAGGAAACTCCCAATATTAAAGGTATCGGTACGGGTACAGACAACAGTTGAAACTCCATAATAATAACATATTCTTAATCTAGGGTTGCTCCCCGACATGTTGAAGTTATTACTATGAAGGCTACAACTTGTAGGAATTGTAACATTTTTAGCGACTACAGAATACCCTACGTTATTATCTCCTATTAAATATATTGAATCCGAAGGTAAGTGAAAAGGTTGAGCTGATAGCCTTGATGAGAATAATATACTACACAAAAACAAAGTTATTAAATTCCTCATGTCACAGTTTTATTAATTTTAGAAATTTCTTGTCGCAATATGTTTGCAGAGAAATAAAGTATACGCCTTGTTCAAATGCTGTCATATCGCAAACAATTTTTTTGCCGCTACTATCGAGTCGTCCTGTAAAAATATCCTTTATTTCCTTCCCATTCATATCAAAAAGGTCTATTTTTACATCGTTTGGACAATTACTGCTTGCTTCAACTACAAGATAGTTAGTTGTTGGATTAGGATATATATTTAAGCTACTAAAATCATTATTAATAGTAACATTACTATTAATAATAGAATCCCAAGGAGATTGAATCGAATCGCCAGTAATAATAGATATTGCAAAATTAGCAGCTTTTGCGTCTGTAGTATCAAATGGTAGCCATACCCAATTGTTTACAGCAGAATCATATAGCTCATATACATAGCCACTTACTGTTGCACCTGTATTACTTATAGACTCTATTCTTATTTTTTCATGGGGAATCAATGAATCTCCTTCCAAAGGGGGAAACGTAAAGGAAGAGCTTGGTCTTTCCCAGTAACCCACGATGGAGTCATCTAATGCGAAGCCTATATTTTTGGTTATCTTGTATGCATTTCCATAATATGTCTTTCTATCTAGTAATACGCCGCTTTGCGTTCTTGCCCTTTCCTTTAATTTCACAGGAGTATTACCCAAAATAAGCGATATGCTGCCTGAAGGAAGGCTGACTTCCGAATTAATGTGATAAAGTTTTCTTTTTGAGGTGTCGACAATACTTAATGCTCCACCTGCATTTAGACGACCATATCCTGTTAATATATCATAGCCCGGGGTATCCACATTAAATGCTGAGCGTTGAACTATATACTCAACGTCTTCAGGCGCCAAATTCCATGGTGCGGGGATGGAATCATTTAAATAACTCATCAGTAGGGCGGCAACACCTGATGCCTGCGGGGTTGCTGCTGACGTTCCATTAAAACGATCATAGCTACTAAAGCTGGTGGGATAATAAAAATTAGTAGTATAGTTTTGCTCAATTCCGCATGGTGCGGCAATATCAATTCCTTTCCCATAATTTGGCATCCAGTCTGATACATCGGAATTATCAAAGTACCATCTGTACCCACCGCTGAAGCCTGTACCACCAACAGCTAAGACCCAATCATCATCGAAGGCGCTTGGATACTCTATGAAAGGGAATAGTTCGTCTTCACGCAATCCATCATTTCCAACTGCGCATGGCATCACCACTTTGTTTCGATTAGCATAATGATATGCACTTATTAGTAATTGCCATACTGAGTCAATTGCATATATAGGATCAAATAATGGAAACCTGTAAAATGTAAAGCTATGGTTGAGTATGTTGATACCTCTACCATACAAACTATCTGGACTTTGCGTAGCTATATCTACCAAGCCATTAAGCACATTATGTGCACTCGCTACAGTAGTAGTACATGTATCACAACTGAAAGGGGCGTCATTTGTTACATTATACCCATATAAAGAAACGCCTATATTATTAGAGCTATCGCCGCCTGCGATACCTGCAACACCAACGCTGTTATTACGTACTGCTCCGATAATTCCACCCACATGTGTACCGTGCATATCTCCATAATCTGAACCACTACCAAATACTGGGGCATTGTAAAAATAACTCCAGCCCAATTTGGCCACGGAATTAGTTCCTGTATTAAAGCTATTGTCGTCAGGGTAAAAATCACGATGTTCCAAATACAATCCCGAATCAAAAATACCAACCTTTATAAATGGTTTTCCTGTTTCATAATTCCATGCTTCTTCTACATTAATATCTGCATTAGGATAATTAACAGGATGTAAACCTTCTTGATATTCATAAAATTGATCGTTCGGTACGCTCGCTAAGCCAGCTAGAATATCATACTCTGCTGATTCAACAAAAGGGAATAGTTTGTCTAAGCTATCGCGAACTTCCTTTTCCCTCCCTTCCTGTTTTGGAAACACCACCAAGAAAGCACTCCAAAAATCAGGGATGGGAATACGTTCCCCTAACCTACTTATTGAAATAGTATCGCTTGTCTTCAATCCTGTGAAGATTCTGGCAAACCACACATTCCCTTTTGTAGGAAAAGGCATTTTAGTGTTTAGGGAATCAATTGCCCACTGTTTTAAAAAAACTGATGGTTCACCAAACATTAAATCCTTATTATTTACAGCTCCAGGTAAAACAGCATCCCTATTAAATTTCACAATCACCTGTCCATTAATGAATAAAGGTGTACCCGAGGTGTCGGTAGTAATATTTTCGCCCAGTTTCAACTTTTCGTACTTGAGTGCCTGATATACCGTATCAGCACCTGCACCCGTAGCAGTTACATACACATTACCATTGTCATCGGTATAAATAAAGTCGGGAGAATCATTACTCCCACCACCCCTGTCAAAAGTTTTCACCCAACTCAGGGTTCCATCTGGGGTAAAGCTGCCAGTTATGATGTCGTAATCCGAGCCATTACTTATTTTCCCAGTTACGCAAACGTTTCCTTCGGTATCTGCAACAATGCATTTGGCAATTGCTTGGCCTGTAGGGCTTGAGCCATTAATTGTTTTAGCCCATAACAACGTGCCACTATGCCTATGGTACTTTAATACTACTATATCCTTGCCACCCGTACTGTTAGCCCTTGTACCACAAACCAGCAGGCCTCCACTCAAATCGGCTTCCATGTAATTTGCTTCATCGGGCAATAAACTATCTCCGTATGTTTTTACATATACCTCGTTGAGTAAACTATCGTATGCTATCAGTTTTATGTCAGTATTAGATCCTACAACACTAGAGGTGCCAAGTACATATAAGTTATCTTGCTCATCTTTTATTAATCCTACTGGCTTGCTAAAACTTCCGCTTACGTTACTACTTCGAGAATAATCTAGCAATGAGCCACTTCCCTTGTCAAACTCTGCCGTTACAAAGTCCCAACTACCAAATCCCGTTCCGCTAAATCCTGTAACCACTACGTGGCTTGATATCAATTGCATGGCTGCGGCACCATTGTACATTCCTGTACTATCATAGTTCCCCACCCAATTTTCATTTCCGGCACTATCATACTTAATAACGGTAATAGCGTAGTCCAAACTACCTTTCTGTTCGGTGCCGGTTACATATACATTGCCGTTATCATCCACCATAATGTCGCCTACTAAATTGTAACCATTATATGCACCTGTAAAGGCGCGTGTCCATACTGTGTCGCCAGCGGCAGTATCTAATTTCATGGTAATAATGGCCGCCTTGGCATTGACCGAATCCCAACTAATCCCCGTCATATATACATACGCCCCTTTCACATACCCATCTACACCAAAATCACGCTCATTGGTCAGATTATTATAGTCTCTTTCCCACACCGCATTACCATTAATAGCATCGTACTTAATTACTTGAAAATTTTCTTGTTCCCCTGAGATATAGATCGTATTGATAAGATAATAAATACCATTACTTATCCCAGTTGCAGACGTTAAGAATTTCTCGGCAACCATTGGATGGCCAAACGTATCCTTATAGGCAAGGTTAATGACGGTTTGTGAATAGACCGCAATAGCTATTCCCAGCAAGCCAAAAGTGAGCAGCATTCTTTTCATAACGTGGGGTTTTACTTAAGAGAATAATTGCAATATATTTTCAATGCCGTTTAGAACAGAAGCTAACCACGGCCCTAATGACATTGTTAATGCAAATAAAAATTCCAACTACGCAATGTATATGCGCAACTCATTCCCTGCTATATATTTATAGCCCATTAAAAAAATGCCTGAAATCCGGTGAGTGCTGAAATGTAAATATATAATCTCTACTAATAAATGTAAAAACATTTCTGTCATTTTTTGTAACAAAAAAAACAGCAACATCCCAAATCTCTATATTTCATAGAGAGCAATAATGTGTTATAATACCTCAGCTAGACAGAAATCCGATAAGCCAGTGACTTTGCTCTCAAAAGGGGCAGCGCGGGTTTTTGTCTAGCAGCAAAACCACTGGTCGCTGTCCCTTTTGGGATTATGAATAGTAATAATTGTTCATCGTTCATGCTTAAACCCAATGAAAAATTAAATAGAGATAATGTTGAAACACTTTTTCGTGATGTATTGGTTAATTACCGAAAGCGGTTAAACGATTTAGGAAATACAAACCTCGTCTTTTCAAAGGCTGACGCTTACGCATTACAGACCATGCTTGATTGTTTGATCCTTGCACGGGAGCTTATAGATGAACAGGACATTGACTAAGGAATATATTTTTAGAGGTGGTGAGTAAATGCAAATTGTTATCTAAATAAAAGATTACTGAATATGGTAAAGAGAAAATGTAGGAGTAAAGAGAGTAGGCAAGATTGCAAGTTCCCTGTCTACTTATAAAATGTGATTTTATCGTAGGTGAACTTGCCGTCTTGCCAAGGGTTATACCCTTTGGAATCCCTTTACCTTGAATACATTTTCTTAATACCGCCTGAATAAAATCTAAGGGTGAATCATCATGTTAGCGCACTAAAGGGCTTACTAGGTATGCCGTCAATCATAACTTTGAGATAGATTGAATAGTTAGGCAAATTGATAAAATCTTCAACCTTAAACACAGGCTGCATTTCCTTAGTCAAGTATTGCGCATCCTCAACACCAACCCGAAAGGATATTAGCGTTCCGACATTGCCTAAAATCGCCCTGCGGATTTCATCGTCCAACTGATGCAGGTACTGATGAGCTAAAATCATCCCTACCTTGAACTTTCGCAATTCAGCAAACATATTCACAAGGGACAAGGTAGTGAAATTGTGAAATTCATCTGTATAAAGCATGAAAGGACGTCGATTGGATTCTTCCGTATCCACACGGCTGTATGCCGCCGAACTGATGGAACTGACAAACAAGGCACCGAGGATATGTGATACATCTTCCCCCAAGTCCCCCTTCGAAAGATTGACAATAATAATCTTCCCCTCATCCATCGCCTTACGTAAATACACTTCGTCCGTATTTTCAACCATTACCCGACGAATGACAGGATATGCGAGCATGCCGCCTACTTTGTTGAGTACTGGCAATAAGTCCAATCTCGTATATGCGGGAAACTCTTTTTGCCAAAATTCTTTCACACTTTTATTTGCAATGTTTGGTATGATATTTCGCCTAAAATCCTTGTCCAAAAGCATTTTGGGAACGTCTGCCACAGTTGCTTCACTTTGATCAAGTAACGCAAGTATGGTTTGGCGTAGGATGTGTTCCAGTTTTACTCCCCATGCATCGCTCCACAATTTCTTAAATACCTCCAAGATTCCCGAAGCTACCAACGAGCGCTTCTCGTATGTTACCCGTTTAAAAGGATTGTACTTAAGGCTAAATTCGGGATTTGGCAAATCAAAATGTATGATGTCAGATTTTCGAGCTTCGGGGATTTCATGTAAGATGTCGCGTGCCAAGTCGCCGTGCGGATCAAGCAGGCAGGCACCTCTAAAATGAATAACGTCCTGCAAGAACATTTTTTTAAGCATTGTGGATTTGCCTGTACCGGATTTTCCAATGATGTACATGTGCATCAGTCGGTCTGCCTGCCAGATGCCAAACGGAATGTGCCTGTTCCTAAAGTTTGTCTTTGCGAAATAGGTAATGTCTGAATTCATGGATTCAGCATGACTTATACCGATAGCCTAGACGATAGGGTAAAATTTGCCAAAGAGTAATCATTTGTCCTCATATGGCTTAAACACTCTGAACGATATGCTGATGGAGTATGCAGTACAAACCCATTCCATTTATTCGGGAGCTTTGCAGGCATAAAACAGAGGCGGAGATACGGGAAGCGGAGGAAAATTTTCGCCGTTATTTAAAGCTTGTGCAGGA
>Ga0164241_10000737_pt1 | contig 50232 bp, 47 predicted proteins | sample OricomyardsoilBY_FD_108780 | JGI IMG/M metagenome (GOLD analysis project Ga0164241, IMG submission 108780) | Backyard soil microbial communities from Emeryville, California, USA - Original compost - Back yard soil (BY) | ecosystem: Environmental > Terrestrial > Soil > Unclassified | place: USA... | reverse complement strand
GCGCCGAGTATCCTGGCGATCTGCACGGCGAGCCTTCCGGTGACGCCGGTGGCGCCGATGATCAGCACGTTCTCCCCCGGAGCAAGCTTCCCCCGCCATGCAAGCGACATCCAGGCGGAGATGCCGGGATTCAGAAGCGCCGCGGCGGTCACGTCATCGAGCCCGTCAGGAACCGGAAAGCAGAACGACCGGGAGACAACGGTGCGCTCGGCCATCGCGCCATATGGCCGGCGAGGCTGCGCGAAGAGCACACGGCTTCCATCGTCGAGATATCCCAGACCATCGGTACCACAGATCGCTGGCAGCTCGCGGAAGCTGGCGTAATGGGCACCGCTTGCCATCTGCCTGTCGACCGGCTTGAGCGCGGCGGCCCGCACATGCACCAGCACCTCTCCCTCAGCGGGCACCGGATCAGGGAACGGCTCAAAACGCGGCGACTCTCCAAGATTATGCAATACGGCGGCGTTCATCGGGTCTTTCCTTTACGTTTCACTATGTTTTGATACGCTCTTCGATAAGCGCAAAAGCAATTTAACACTGTTAAGCCATAACTTAACAACGTTAAGCTATATAATTCGGATTGTCACCGGGATAGTGATGGGATTGGATCGCGAGGTTGTGGTGCGCACGGCGCTTGGGCTGCTCAACGAGGTAGGTCTGGAGGGGCTGACGCTGCGGGGGATCGGGAAAGCGCTCGACGTGCAGGCGCCGGCTCTGTACTGGCACTTCAAGAACAAGCAGGCGCTGCTCGACGAGATGGCGACCACGATGCTCAGGGATCTGCTCACCGCTGCGGATGCTCCCTCACCCGCCCTCCCCTGGGAGAGCTGGATGGCGGAGAGCATCCGGGGGCTGCGCCAGATGCTTCTTCGCTACAGGGATGGCGCGAAGATGTTCAGCGGAACATATCTCACCGACGACTCCCTTCTTGCGTCGATGGAGCTTCCTCTGCGGAAACTCACCGACGCCGGATTCCCGCTTCGCGACGCGGTTCGTGGCTGGTCCACCCTCTACAGCTACACCATCGGCTTCACCATCGAGGAGCAGGCGGTTCACCCGCGACCGGATCAGAACGATGCGCTATACGACCTGGGCAGGCGTGCCCAGCGGATCGACGGCGGGAAATTTCCGCTGGCTCTGGCCGCCGGCGAGGAGATACTCTCACGATTCGACGACCGCTTCGAGCATGGCATGGGACTGATCATCGCGGGACTGGGGCTTCAGCTTTCATCGGGAAACTGAACGCCAGCACCGGGGAGCATGCGGGGCGAAGAGCGCATCGGAGCCCGGAATCGAGGCGGATGACCGGCATGGGAGACAGTCCGGCTGAACGGATTGACTGTCGAGGATATATATCGTATACTTGATTTTCGTAAAAAGATGTTGAGTATGTCATGATGGTTTCATAACGTTGTCATCGATAGACCTTGCCCCCGTAGTGCCCCTCTATAAGTGATCTATCATTCTGACGGTAACAAGAACTAGGAACTTCATCCTAATTACCAATTCACTCTCATTATTCCTGGAGTTAGAGCATGTCACATGCTTACAAACGTATCTGGCGCGGTGCTGCCGTGCTGGGGATACTCCTTGCATCGCTGAGCACGAAGGGAGCGGCCCAATGGTCTGCCGTCGCCCCACCGCTCAGTGACGCACGTGTCGCGTCGCACAGCGCCGTTGTCAACGGCAAGCTGTATATGTGGGACGGCACCAAGGGGACCAATCCGCTGAGCTTCACCCTGGCGGACATCACCCAGGCAGGTCGCTCGCTCGATCTCAATGGCGGCACATCATGGACCACGATCGCCAACCTTCCGGTGGTGCTGATCGGTGGCGTGGCAGAGGCGATCAACGGGAAGATCTACGTGACCGGCGGCGTTAGCGTCTCGGGACAGAACCTGGTCCTCAACGCGAAGGTCTATATCTACGATCCGGCAACCAACGCATTTTCCACGGCGACCGCGGCGATGCCGAACCCACAGCCGGGCTCGGCCAGCTTCGTGCTGAACAACAAGCTGTTCGTCGTCGGTGGCTACACCGGCAACAACATCAGCCAGGCGGTTCAGTCGTATGATCCCGCCACGAACACCTGGGAGCAGTACAATCCGCTGCCAAACTATGGCGGACATATGGCGGCTGCCGTCGTCGGCAATGACGTCTATCTCATCGGTGGCTACAGCGTGAGCAACCAGAGCTTGGTGTATACCGCTGCCGTGTACAAGGGAACGCTCAACGGCCAGGCTTTCACCTGGACCCAGGTGACCAACTTCCCGATGCCGGTCTCGAAGGCGAGCGCAGGCGTGCTCGACGGCAAGATCTATGTGACGGGGGGCGAGGCAGTGGTCAACAACCAGGTCGTCGCAAGCCCCTGGACCTTCGTCTATGATCCATCGGCCAGCGGCTGGGCCTCGAGCTATGCGATGCCGATCGGCACCTATCATTCGGGTCCGCTGCGCAACAACGGCAACTCGCTCTATCTGGTCAGCGGCGCCAAAAACCCATCGGTCTACAAGTTCACCCTTGGCACGCCGAAGCCGGTTGCCGTGGTGATGCCGACCGAGATCGTCCTCACCGCCGAGAAGGGGAACAGCGCCGACGCACAGGTTATGGTCGTCAACAACGGTGTGATCGATCTTACCGGAAACTTCACGATTCCTGCCGAGGCACAGAGCTGGCTCTCGCTCGATCAGAGCGATGTCACGATCTCGGCCGGAGGCGGCATCCAGGCGACGTTCATGGCGAACACCACCGACCTTGCGCCGAACATGTACAAGGCAGTGGTGAACTTCACCTCGAACGATGCAAGCAATGCGACCATTCCGGTGACGATCCGTCTGTTTGTCGCCGACAAGCTTCCGATGCAGGAGACCAACGTTCTGGTCGAGGAAGCAACCGGCACGTGGTGCGGCTGGTGCCCGTACGGACATGAGGTCCTGGCCGATATGAAGGCGCAGTACAACGATGACATCGTGGTGCTCACCTATCATGGCGGCTCGAACGACGAGCCGATGAGGACCACCGAGGGACAGAACCTCTTCACCAAGCTTGGAGGCTCGGGCTATCCGAGCGCCGGCATCCAGCGCTGGCTCTTCCAGGGCCAGTCGACCCGTATGCTCGACCGTGGTGCATGGGAGAATGCCGTCAGCGCGGTGTTCGAGAATCAGCCGCAGGCCCCGACGGCTCTGGAGCTGATGAGCTACAACTTCGACGCGACGAGCCGCAAGGTGACCGCCCGCGTGAAGATCACGACCAACCAGGCCATTCCGCTGCCGACCGGCTCGACGGTCCGTCTGACCGCAGTGCTCAGCGAGGACAGCCTCCAGTACACCCAGCACAAGTACATCACCGACGAGACGGGCCAGGCAGTTGACGAGACCGACCTGACTCCATACTACCACAACGATGTGGTCCGTATGATGACTCCGAACGCCAACGGCGCCGAGATCACGATCGGCAGCGAGGGCATCATGGAGGGTTACGCGATCCCCGGCAAGAGCTACACGAAGGACATCGAGTTCACGGTGCCGACCAACGTGAAGCAGAACAACGCCCATGTCGTGTTCATCGTCAGCCGTCTCGACAACAACACGCTCGGCGATGCACTCCAGGCGATGGAGCGTCCGCTGATCGGCACGATCTCGCAGACCGCCAGCTTCGCGGTGAACGTTGATGCCGACACCAAGTCGATCACCGTCAACGACACGGCCAAGTTCCAGACGACGATCTCCAACACCGGCAATGTTGCCGTCACGGTGACCCCGTCGCGCACGGTCAACAGCCTGCCCGATGCAAACTGGAAGAGCTGGTTCTGCCTGAGCGGAAACGGCAACAGCTGCACCACGCCGGACGATAACGATGGCGACCCTGTCACCATCCAGCCGGGCTCCTCGGCCACGATCGTGGTCAAGGTGTTTGGCGCCAGCGAGGGCCAGGGCAAGGTCACGCTCCGCTTCGGCAGCGGCGACGACCAGCTGACCCAGCAGTACACCGTCAACGCAACCAACGGTTCCAGCTCGGTCGACGAGTATGTGGTCACCGGCAGCACACTCCGCCTCTCGCAGAACGTGCCGAACCCGGCCTCCACCGTTACGCGCTTCACCTACAATCTCGCCTCGGCCGGCGCGATGACCGCAGAGGTCTTCACGCTGACCGGTGAGAAGGTGATGACGGTCGCAAACGGCCATATGGGTGCCGGCGAGCACACTCTCGACGTCAACGTCGCGAACCTCGCCAACGGCGTCTATACTGTTCGCCTCACCGCGAACAACTCCTCGGTCACCCGCATGATGACCGTGGCCCGCTAAGGCCCGGAGATCATCGCAGCGTATCGAATGGGCGCGCTCCGGTTTGAACCGGGGCGCGCTTTATTTTTCCACTGGTTCGTTCCCCCCTTCTGGTTATCTTTGGATATTACGTATTTCAACATTCCTGACTACTGAGGAGAGAGCAACGATGAAGATGCGATTCGCACTACCCATGATCTGCGCGCTTGCGGGCGCTGCCATCACCTTCGGAAGCAGCCGTCTGGCAGCGCAGTCGTCTCTGTTCGATATCAAGTTCGAGGGGAGCGACACCATGGCGATCGGGCCGGGTGGCGTGCACCAGTTCCACATGACGATCCAGAACAACACGGCGGAAAAGATCCAGCTGCGCGTGGTGCGCGTGACGAACGATCTGCCGGGAGAGGACTGGAGCAGCAGCATCTGCTTTGGCGCCCTCTGCTACGATCCGGCCACCAGCGTCCCGGAGCCGTACTCGATCTTCGCGAACAAGTCGACCTCATGCGAGCTTGCCATTGCCGGTGGCCTGCAGGTCGACAGGTCGGCGACCGTGACGCTCCGCTTCAGCGCCAACTTCGACACGAACTACGTGGAGAAGACGTTCGTGGCATATACCTCCGCGGTCAATGCCGTCCCGAACGGAACCGCGGCGCTGGACCTTGCCCCGGCGTATCCGAACCCGGCATCCTCCTATACGCTCTTTCCGGTGCCAACCGGCCTGCGCGCGACCGAGGCGACGCTTGCGCTCTACAACGCGCGCGGCGAGCAGGTTGCCGAGCTCAGCGCCGAGTTGCGCCGGGCGATGGAGTCGGGGGCCGAGAGCGTCCGCGCCGATCTCGCGGGGCTGCCGAGCGGCGCCTATCTCTATCGTATGGCAGTCGACGGACGGGAGATCACCCGCACGATCACGATCGTTCGCTAGAAGCTTCGGCTTCCGAGTGCAGCCGACATCTTTCGACGGGGCGCGTATATACCGCGCCCCGTCCTTTTTTCACCCCCTCCCACGCTACACTTTCTTACCATACCACCTTCGATTTCACCCGGAAAAATGGCATGTTTGGACCCTCTTTCTTGTCATGATGCCCCGGCATAGCGCCGGGCGTCTACCGGTCAATTATTTATCCACTACTTGGAGATCCGACTCATGGCCTATCAGTGGAAATTCAATCCCCGCCCCTATTCCAATGACGAAGCCGCAGAGCTTCTGGCTCCGGTGATCGATGCAAGTACTGCCGACTGGCACTATACCAAGCATCACAAGGGCTATGTCGATGCGATGAACAAGATCGAGACGGAGCTCGAGACCGCCGATCGCAGCGCGGCCAACGGCAACTACTCCCAGATCGGCGAGCTGAAGCGCCGCTTCACCTGGAACCATGCCGGCGCGCTTCTTCATGATGTCTACTGGGATGTCATGGGAGGCGATGGCGACCCCTCCAACGGGCCGGATATCCTTGCGGCGATCGAGCAGAACTTCGGTTCGTTCGATGCGTGGAAGGAGGACTTCAAGGCATGCTGCGTGGCGGCGAAGCTTTCCGGCTGGGGCGTTCTGGCGTTCGACCTTCTCTACTCCGGCCGTCTGATCAACCTCGAGGTGGATGAGCATCACTACGGCGCGATGTGGGGGGGTATCCCGCTGATCCCGTGCGATGTGTTCGAGCATGCGTACTACCACAAGGATGGTCCGGGACGCGCGACCTACATCGACAACTTCATCGCCAACCTTCACTGGGGCCGCATCAACGATCGCTATAACCGCTACGTCGCTCCGCCGGCACTCCGGCAGCAGAGCCCGAACGCGACGGCGTAAGCCATTCCACAGGGAATGCCCACGCACGGTATCAACGCGGGGCGGCCCTTCGGCCGCCCCATATTACTCCCTCTCGCTAATCTCAGATAGAACTACGATGGCCGATCAGCTCTACAAGGTCACATTCCTCCCCTACGATATCACCGTCGATGCCCTCGAAGGGGAGAACCTTCTCGATCTGGCGATGCAGAACGGTATCGACCTGCAGCATAACTGTGGCGGCGTCTGCGCCTGCTCCACCTGCCATGTGATCGTCCGCTCCGGCGAGGAGAACCTCTCGGAGATGGAGGATGATGAAGCCGACCAGCTCGATGAGGCCGAAGGGCTCACCATCAGCTCGCGTCTCGGCTGCCAGTCGAAGGTCTCCGGCGATGTCGTGGTCGAGATCCCGCTTCTCAATCCGGCCATTCGCTATCTCTTCCACGAAGGGGGCACCAAGGATTCCTGAGTCCTCCCGTCCCTCCCGCACTCTCCCCCAACGCGCCTGCATGAAGCCGCCGTGCGGGCAGATATATGCGCCGTCTCCGGTCCGATCACAAGCAACTAACATTGGAGTTCCTCATGAACTGGCAGGACTACGAGGATATTGGCATTGCTCTGTACGAAAAGCATCCTGATATTGACCCGCTGACGATCCGATTCACCGATATGCTCCGCTGGATCGGCGAGCTCGATGAGTTCGAGGGAGATCTGGCCGAGTCGAACGAGAAGAAACTCGAGGCGGTTCAGATGGCGTGGTATGAAGAATGGAAGGATAACCAGTAGATGGCCCGAATCGGTCTGTTCCCGCTCAACATCGTCCTGTTCCCCGGCTCTGCCTATCCGCTGCGCATCTTCGAGAAGCGCTATCTGGCCCTGATCCAGCAATCGATCGATGCGGACCGGGAGTTCGGCATCCTGCTGCTGCACGAGCAGAAGATGGCGCAGACGGGATGTCTGGCAAAGGTGGCGAAGGTGACGCGTATCTTCCCCGACGGGATGATGGAGATCGTCGTGCTCGGCACCGATCGTTTTGTGATCGAGCCCAGCGACCCGGCATCGCACGATACCGAATCGCAGCTCTACCTCACGGCAAACTGGGCGCCGTTCGAGGATATCGATCCGCGCCCCGACTACGAACTGCTCGAAACATCGATCGCCCTGTACAACAAGCTCGTCGAGTCGGTCTATGGCGAGGCCGAGGAGATCCTCGATCCGTCGGAGTGGCTGGGCGGCGGCTGTTCGTTCAGGATGGCGCAGAAGTGCGGGCTCGATCTGACCATCCGCCAGCAGCTTCTGGAGATGCGCTCGGAGAACGAGCGGCTGACCTTCATCCACACATATCTGGCGGAAATTCTTCCGAAGATCAGGCAGGTGGAGAAGATGCAGATGCTGGTGCGCAACGACGGCTACTTCCGCCCCGACGCGATGGACGACTGGAGCTGACGCTCCCCGGCCGGCGGCTTCAGCTGCCCCCACGCAGGGCTCTGGCGCGCTCCCGTGCCCGCGCCACATAGGTGGACGTGGGATACTCGGCCAGCAGGCGCGCGTAGAGCTCGGCCCCTTTCCCTTTATCCCCCAGCGCTCCCTCGGCGATCTCGGCGGCATGAAACAATGCTCTGTCGGCCACGGTCCCATCGGAGTAGCGCTCGACCACGCCGAGCAGCGTGGCAACGGCGGCCGAGGGATCATCGAGCGATTCCTGCGCGCGCGCCTTGGCGAACAATGCATCGTCGGCAAGAGACTCCTCACGGTCGAGCGCCACAACCCTCTCCATCTCCCCGATCGCATCGCTCCACCGGTGCTGCACAAGCAGCAGCATCCCCGCCGCATAATGCGCAAGCGCGCTGTCGTTCTTCCCGATATTTTCCTGCAGCAGAAAGTGATACCCGAGGGCATCGTTGGCGACCTCGCTGGCGGCATTCCCGCTCAGCGTGCCGAAGATAGCGTCGGCCTCGGTGAACTTCCCCGCGTAGAACGCCAGCTCACCGCGACGCAGCGCCCCCAGCTCCGCATAGCGATCATCATCGGGACCACCGGCGGCAACTTCCGCGTAGAGCGCATCGGCCCTGCCGGCGTCGCCGGCCCGGAGATAGAGATCCCCCTGGAGGATGGATGCCTCGCGCAGCCCCGCAAACGACGGATACTTCGCGCGCAGGCGGGCGATCGTGGCGATAGCATCGTCCGGCGCATCGAGCTCCTCAGCCTGCAGTCGTGCCATCTGCATCAGCGCATCGGCGGCAGCCGGGCTCCCATCGTTCTGCTCGGCGATAGAGCCATAGCGCTCCACCAGCGACTCGGCATCCCCCCGCGACCGACCCGAACCGGCGCGATAGCGTCCGGCCAGCGCCCCGGCATAGCCGACCATGGCATTGCCGTAGAGCGGGTTATCCTTCCCGTACGTCTTCTGAAAATATTCGAAGGCAGTGATGGCCGCGTCGTAGCGCCCCTCGCGCAAGGCCCTGTCGGCAAAAGCGTAGATGGCGGTGCCACGGCCGCCGCGCAGGGCATCGAGCTGTTTGGTGGCGTCGAATGCCCCCGCGTCGTTTCCCCGCTCGGTATAGAGCCATGCCAGCAGATCGAGATAGGGCTGGTAGTCGGGCCGGGCGGCGAGCCGCTCCAGCGTGGCCGCGATGGCTGCGTCGGCCCCCTTCGGGTTGGTGGTGAACGATCCCATCAGCCCCATCACCGCGTCGAGGCTCGCACCATCACGACCGAGAAGCGTAAGGTATTCGTTGCTGGCCTCGGCATATCGTCCGAGCATCCCATAGACCTGCGCCAGCTGCCCGGAGAACACCCCGGGCGCATTGAGGCTGGCGCGCGCTATCCGGTAGGTCTCGGCGGCAAGATCGTAGAGGCGGTTATCGATCTGCGACTGCGCCACCACCGCGTAGGTGAACTCATCGCCGGGACGAAGAGCGATGGCCGCATGCCACTCCCGCTCCGCGTCGTCGCGGCGGTGGTTGCGGTAGAGGATATCCGCATACTGGGAACGGAGCTCCACGTCGCTGCCGAAGCGCCTGGCGCGCTCCTCGACGATCGGCAGAAGCTCGGGATAGAGTAACAATCCCATGTAGGTGCGATACACCCCCTCGTAGTAGACATTCGACTGCGGATCGCGATCGTAGAGCTCCTTGTAGACGCGCGACGCGTTCTTCAGATCGCCCCCCTCCTCGTATCCCTGCGCCAGCTTGTAGCGCTGCCCTTCGTCGCGTGGCTGCGCATGCATCATCGCGACCGGCAGCAGCCAGGGAAGCAGCGGAACGATCCACCGAGATTTCATCATGGGTAACCCTTTCAATCTATCAACCATCGGGAGCGGAGCCGGGGCGGACCGGAGGCAGCACGTTAGTCCATCGCCATGATCGCCACCACTTCGCGCTGTACGGGCTCGCTCGTCGCGATCGGGAGTCCCTTCTCATCGATCAGCACATCCAGTTCGCTGCGCACCCCGAAGTCCCCCGTCAGATAGATCCCCGGCTCCACCGAGAAGGACGTACCCGCGATCACCGAGCGTGTATCCTCGGTCTCGAAGTTATCGAGGTTCGCTCCGGCGCCATGAAGCTCGGTGGTGATGCTGTGCCCGGTCCGATGGGTGAAGTACTCGGCGTAGCCGGCATCGGCGATCACCGCGCGCGCCGCGTCGTCGAGATCGGCGCCGGTCACCCGCTCCCCCCGCTCGAAGCGCTCGCAGACACAGCGCAGCGCCGCGTCGCGGGCGTCGCGGACGATAGTGAAGATCTCCGTGTAGCGCTCCGGGACACTCTCCCCGACGAAACCCACCCAGGTGATATCGCCGAAGATCGTCCCCTCCCCCTTCTCCTTCGCCCAGAGATCGATCAGCACGAAATCGTCACGGCGTATCTCCTGGTGGCGCTCGGCGGTCGGCTCGTAATGGGGGTTGGCGCTGTTCGGCCCGACGCCGACGATCGGCGGATGATCGGTCTCCATCCCACGGAACTCATACTCCTGCATGATCACCTGCTGCACATCGTACTCGGTGACGCGCGATCCCTGGCCGATCCTGTCGCGGATGAACCGGAACGCAGTCATCATGATATCGCGCACGAGCACCCCGGCGCGGCGTGCCGAATCGATCTGCTCCGGGGTCAGGCGGGCCTCCAGATGCGCGATGAGATCGCCCGAGGAGATAACCTCCACCCCATAGGAGCGCACAAGCTCGATGGTGCCGGCATCGACGCGGGAGACGACCGGGATGGCGTTGCGCGGCGAGTACTCCATCGCCACCACGTCGAGCCCCTCGAGCAGCGAGGCAAGGCCGCTGTGGAATTCGGTGTGCGACGAGTAGGGAGTCACCTGGCCGAGCATCATCGCGCCGATATGAGGCTCGATCCTGTGGGCGATCCCCTTCGGGGTCCCGTCGGCCGGTATCAGATAGGCCCAGCGCCGGGTCTGATGGTGATGCGGCGTCAGGCCGATCGTGCGGGAGGCGATCGGGTTGGAGTCGCGGAAATTATACAGAAGCCATGCGGGGATGCCGAGCGCACGGAGCGTCGCCTGGATTCGATCGAGTTGTTCCTGGTTCATACGCGTGAAGATAGAACGAATCGGGGAGGGATTTCAAGCGCGGGTAAATTCTTTATCACACCGGAATCACATGTTGACAATTTGAAACAATGGTTCTATGTTTGCGGCGTGCGCCATCGAACTGGTCCACGCAAGGGACCACATTCCATTTTCCCACAGACCTGGGCTCCACAGGAGCCGAGGCATTGCTCTTTCCTATCTAACAAGGGGACACCTGAATTATGGACACGTACGATCCAAATGCATCCGCTGCTATGATGGCCGGCTTCGGCCTCGTAGGCCTCATCTTCGGCGTAGTGGGGTATATACTCTTCGCAGTTTGCATGAAGAAGATTGCCGAGAAAGCCGGCCATACCGAGAATTCATGGTGGGCATGGATTCCGATCATGCAGATCCTGCTGATATTCCAGATCGCCCAGAAGCCGATGTGGTGGATCATCCTGCTGATCATCCCTCTGGTGAACATTGTCATCCTTATCATCGTGTACATGGAGGTCGCCAAAGCTGTCGGAAAGGAGGGCTGGTGGGGGATTATCGCCGCGTTCATCCCAATCATCGGGCTCCCCTATCTTGCCTTCAGCGATGGCGGCACCGAGATGGCACGCTCATAAACTGACGCACACCGCGCGAGATACTGTCGCATACACGCGCTCCGATCACCGGGGCGCGTTTTTTTTGGTAATTGCCGCCATCCACCCTCCATTCGATTGATTCTCTGCCGGGCTATCGGTATGTTGGCGATATCCGGCGCGGCCGCCGGAGACGCATACTCCGTTGAACTCACGAGGCTCTCTATCATGCAACCACTCGAGATACGAAAGATTCTGGCGCCGACAGATTTCTCCGAGCATTCCTGTCACGCGCTTCGCTACGCGCGCACGTTCGCCACACGGTGGAACGCCGAGCTGCATCTGATCAACGTGATCGAGCCCGCCGTCTTCCCGACCGAGGGGGGGCTGACGCCGATGGGAATGATCAATCTCGACAGCGAGCTGTCGGAGGCGGCCGACCGCGCGATGCGCGACATGCTGAAGCGCGAGGAGCTCCAGGGCGCCACGATCGTCACCGCCATCGCGCACGGACGCGCAAGCTCCGCGATCATCGAGTATGCGGGCGAGCATGCGATCGACCTGATCGTGATCGCCACGCACGGCCGGACGGGACTCGAGCATTTCATCTTCGGCTCCACCGCCGAGCGCGTGGTGCGCGAAAGCCCCTGCCCGGTGCTTACGGTCCGCCCGGCGGAGGAGTAGCGGCCACCATATCGGAGCCCGGTTCATCAGGCCGGCCGCGCGAGGCGCGCGGCCCCACGACAATTTTTTCCAACCTGCACTCGTTCATGCCCAACTATCCGAAACTCATCACCATCGAGCGTCACATCGCCGACCAGGAGCATCTTCACCAGGAAGCGACGGGAGAATTCAGCCGTCTGCTTCGCGATCTCACACTGGCTATCCGCGTCATCTCCCGCGAGGTGCGGCGCGCGGGCCTGGCCGATATCTTCGGCATGACCGGCGACGAGAACGTCCATGGCGAGGCCGTCAAGAAGCTGGACGTCTTCTCGAACGAGACGATCATCCGCGCCATGCGCTATAGCGGGAACCTCTGCGCGATGGCGTCGGAGGAGGCCGACGGGCTGATCCGCATACCGGCGACGGCGGAGAAGGGCTCCTATGTGCTGCTGTTCGATCCGCTCGACGGCTCCTCGAACATCGAGGTCAACGCGCCGATCGGGACGATCTTCTCGATCCTCCGCCGCGTCTCCCACGACGACGGCACCGACGGGCTGATGAGCGATATGCTGCAGGAGGGGTACAAGCAGGTGGCGGCCGGCTATGCGCTCTATGGATCGAGCACGATGCTGGTGTATACCACCGGTGAGGGGGTCGATATGTTCACCTATGATCCCACGCTCGGCGAGTTCCTTCTGTCGGCGCCGCAGATCCGTATCCCGGCGCGCGGGAAGTACTACTCGATCAACGAGGGGAACTCGATCAACTGGTATCCCGGCACGCGCCGCCTGATCAACTATCTGAAGGAGGAGGACCCCGCCAGCGGCCGCCCCTACAGCCTCCGCTACATCGGCACCGCCGTGGCCGATATCCATCGCACCCTCCTGCATGGCGGCCTCTTCCTCTACCCCGCCGACAGAATCTCCACGCGGGGAAAGCTCCGGCTGATGTACGAGGTCAACCCGCTCGCCATGCTGATCGAGCAGGCCGGCGGAACGGCGATCGACGGACGGGATCGCGTCCTGGAGATGGAGCCGACCGAGCTTCACCAGCGCGCCCCGATCATCGCCGGAAGCGTCGAGGATGTGGAAATGGCACGATCGTTCATGGCAGAAGACTTCGAGTATCTCGCAAACGCCGCCAGCTAGCCGACGGCGATGATGCCGCACTGTATACTCATGCCGGCGGCAGCCGGGGACGCGGGAACTCCGCGCCCCGGAAACCCGGCGCGGTATATCCAACCGTATCCCCCCGGCATGCATGGGCATGCCGCGTTGTCTTTTTGCTACCCTAGACCGAAAGAGGCACTCCCATGAAGCAGCACGATCCCACGCAGAAAGAGTATCCAGGCGTTCCTCCGCGGCTCGCCTTCACGATCGGCGATATCAACGGCATCGGCGTCGAGGTGCTGGTCAAGGCGCTGGCGACCCCGGCCGCGCGGGAGCTGTGCCGCCCGCTTATCATCGGCAACGAGCGCCTTCTGGCCGAGTATCTCGAGACGGTCCCCCTCTCCGGCGCATATGTGGCGAATGGAGAGCTGGTGATCGGCGGAGGGGCATTCCCGATCGTGGAGATCGAATCGGGGGCAACGCTCCGCATCGGCGAGATCGACGCGCGCGCCGGGAAGCTTGCCGGCGACGCGATCCGCGAGGCGACGGAGATGACGCTCCGGGGGGATGCCGACGGCGTGGTCACGATGCCGATCTCGAAGCGGGCGCTCAATGCGGGGGGACACGATTTCCCCGGCCATACCGAGATGCTCGCCTCGATCACCGGCGGCGAGCCGCTGATGATCCTGATGACGCGCGGCCTGAAGGTCGCCATCGTCACGATCCACACGGCGCTGCGGAACGTCCCGGAGATGATCACCTGGACGCTGATCGAGAAACGAGCGCGCCAGCTTCTGACGTCGCTGCGGGAGGATTTCGCGGTGGACGCGCCGAGCATCGCCGCGCTGGGGCTGAACCCGCATGCCGGAGAGGATGGGCTGATAGGACGCGAGGAGACCGAGGTGATAGCCCCCACGCTCCGACAATTGAGGAGCGAGGGGATCGCCATCGATGGGCCGCTGCCGGCCGATGGGTTCTTCGCGCGCTTCATCCCCGGCCAGTACGACGCCGTGCTGGCGATGTATCACGACCAGGGCCTGATCCCGCTGAAGCTGTTCGCCCGCGGCGCGGGGGTAAACTTCACCGCCGGGCTGCCGATCGTCCGCACCTCCCCCGACCATGGCACCGCATACGGCATCGCCGGCAAGGGAATCGCCGAGGAACGAAGCGTGGTGGAGGCGATCGAGACGGCGGTGGAAGTGGCGACAAACCGTGCTCTCGCCTGAGGCCGGCAACGACCATCGAACAGGGCACAACCGCGTGATAGAACTCGACAACGTCACACTCTCGCACCGAGGGCTTCCGGTGCTCGTCAATGCATCGATGAGGATAGCACGGGGCGAGGTGATTCTGCTGACCGGCGAGACCGGCGCCGGGAAGACATCGCTGCTGCGCCTTCTCTACGGCGACCTGCGGGCCGACGCGGGAACGATCGCCATCGACGGCGTGCCGCTGGCCGGCCCCGGATCGCGCGGGCTGCCGAAGCTCCGCCGCCGCATGGGACTGGTCTTCCAGGACGACAAGCTGCTCGACGACCGGACGGTCTACGACAACATCCGCTTCGCCCTCTCCATCCAGATGACATCCTCCGAGGAGATCACCCGCCGGGCACTCGAGATCCTTGCCGAGCTGGGGCTGAGCCATCTCCGCTCCCGGATGCCATCGCATCTGTCGGCCGGGGAGTCGCAGCGCATCGGCATCGCGCGGGCGCTCTCGAACAACCCGTCGATCATCCTGGCCGACGAGCCGACCGGCGATCTGGACGAGACCACGACGCGGGAGATCTTCGGCTACCTGGCGCGGCGCTCCGCTCCGCAGAGGACGTTCATCATCGCCACGCACGATCCGCGCCACGCCCTGGAGGCATTCCCCCACGCGCGCCGCTGGCATCTCGAGCGGGGCGTCATCCACACTCCCCCGGGCCTCATATAACAATGGCTCCCCCCCGAAGTATCTCCGGAGGGAAGCCATCTATCGTATCGCGAAGAATCTTCGGAGATTACTTCTTGTTGAAGACCTTCTGATCGACCGTCGCGTTGACGTCGTACTTGAGATCCTTGAAGGTCAGCTTCACGCCGCCCCCCGGCTCCAGCACGATCGAGTGGGCGAGCATCACGCCACCGACCGGCTTCCAGTCGCCCAGGGTAACGGTGCCCGACGACTCCGACTCCTGCGCCACCGGCAGATAGGTGTTCGCATCGATATAGTAGATCGTCGGTCCCCCCTTCGGATAGGTGACCTCGACGGTATAGACCTTCTTCCCCTCACGCTCGGTGGACCCGGTCAGACGGAGCGTCCCCTTCAGATCGGCCAGGTAGGCTTCCGAGAGGATATGGCTGCTTTCGAGCGCGGCCGCCAGCTCATCGCCGGTAACAGCCTGAAGCCCGTTGCCGCTCCCCTGACGAACGTTGGTCCCATCGACGACCATCTCGTTCTTGAACACCCCCATGTCGATCATCTGGTACATCTTGTTCGGCGCGGCCTCGACCTTGGTGATCGTGCCGTTGAACTTCTGTCCCCCGAAATCCCCCTCGATATTCCCCTGCGTCTTCAGCGTCTTGACCGCGCGGAGCTTATCCTTCCCGCCCATCGCCGCCAGCATCTTGTCCCAGGCCTGCTCGGCGGTGATGCCGAGATCGCGGGCAAGGCCAACGCTGCTTCCCATCGGGCTGAGGTTGGCGTCCCAGAGCTCGACCTTGCCGAAGCGCTCGAGCTTCGACTTCACCTCGCTGGCCTTCCCCACCACGACGACTGCCAGATCATCGCTCTTGAGATAGGTCTTGGCAAGCTTCAGAACCATGTCCGGCGTGGTGGACTGATAGGCGGCCACCAGCTTCTGGTAGTAGTTCTTCGGCAGGCCGTAGAAGTCGATCGACTGCACGCGGACCGCGGTGGTCTTCGGATCGGCCACCGACATCAGGTAGTTGCCGACCGACGACTGGATGTTGCGCTGCAGCTCATCGGCCGGGACGGGCTCGGTCTGGATGCGCTGCACCTCGTTGAAGATCTCGGCGAGCGCCGAATCGGTCACTTCGTTGCGCACATCGGCGCCGGCGATCCAGTGCCCCATGTAGAGGTTCGCGTCGAACGTGCTGTACGGGGTGTAGGTATAGGCGTGGGTCTCGCGGAGGTTCAGCGCCAGGCGGTTGCCCAGACCGGTGCCGCCACCGAGCACGCTGTTGAGCACCGAGGTCATCGGACGCTCGGGATCGCGGAGCATCGGCCCCTTGCCCAGCACGCGGATGCTGCTCTGCACCGACGTCGGACGGTCGATCAGAACGATGCGGCGTCCGTTAAGTCCGGGGAAGGTCGGCGCCTTGATCGTCGGCGCGTTGTTGGTGCGCCAGTCGCCGAAGGCCTTCTCGACCATCGCGCGGAGCTCATCGAGCGTATAGTTGCCCACCACGGCGAGCGTCGCGTTGCTCGGGACGAAGTAGTCGTTGTAGTACGCCTTGATCTTCTCCGGGGTCAGCTTTCGCAGCGCATCCTCGCTCGGCATGGAGCCATACGACGTGTTGCCGTAGAGGACTTTGTTGACGGCGTAGGTGGCGAGGAAGTCGGAGCTGGCCTTGGCCGACTTCAGGCCGGAGATCTGCTCCTGGCGGTACTTCTCCAGCTCATCGGCCGGATAGGTGGGAGACTTGACGGCGCTCGAGAAGAGCTCGAGGATCTTGTCGGTATGCTTGCGCAGTCCGCCGGCCGAGACGTTGATATTGTCGGGGGAGGCCGAGGCGCTCACAGTGCCGCCGATGAAGTCGATCTCCTGCGCGAACTGCTGGGCGCTGCGTCCGGCGCTTCCCTTGGTGATCAGGTCGGCGACCGCATCGCTGAGACCGGGGATATCACCATCGACGCCGTTGCCGCCACGCACCAGCATACGGAGCGTCACAAGCGGACGCTCGTCGTGCACGAAGAAGACCTTCAGACCATTCTTCAGCGTGAACTCCTCATAGGGAGGGAAGGTGACGGTCGGCGCCGGATCGGGGGCCGGCTGCTTGGAGCGGTCGAGCTGTGCTGAGGTTGTGTCGGGCATGGAGATCAGCGATGCTATTGTGAGAGCAAGAAGAGCTCCGAACGGAGCACGTGAGCCCGTCGAAGGGCCTGCCATTGTCATTCTCATCGTTTACTCCCCTCCCTTCGACGGTGGAAGATACTTCAGCACGACGCGGTTCTGCGACGTGAGATACTGGTTGGCGACGCGCTTGATATCATCGCGCGTCAACGACATATAGCGCTCGATCTCGGTATTGATCAGCCCCGGATCGTTGAAATAGGTCTCGTAGCTGGCAAGCGCCTGCGCCTTGTCCAGAGCATTGTCGAAGCGGCGGGCGAACTGGGTCTCCAGCTGGTTGCGCGCCTTCTGGAACTCGTCCTCGGTCACGCCGTTCTTCTGCACATCCTCGATCTCCTGCGTGAACGCGGTGCCGAGCTGCTCCATCGTCACGGTCGGGTGCGACACGGCGAACAGACCCAGCAGCCCTCCCTGCTCCAGATCGAGCGGGAACGCCTGAACGTTGAGCGCGAGCTGCTTCTGATCGACCATATGGCTGTACAGGCGCGAGCTGTTGCCGGTGGCGAGGATCGTCGCCAGCGCCTCGATGGCATAGGCGTCCTTGTCGCCGCGCTTCGGCGTGCGATATGCGTACAGAAGCGCCGGCAGCGGCGTGTTCTCCTCGCGCACCTCGACGACCTTCTCCTGCATCCCGGCGGTCACCTGGAACACCGGGCGCTCGATCTCCTTGCCACGCGGGATCTCGGCGAAATACTCCTGGATCAGCGCCTTGGTCTGCTCGATATCGATATCCCCCACCACCGCCAGCACGGCGTTGTTCGGGACGTAATAGGTCTTATAGAAATCCCTGAACTCCTCGATCTTCGCCTGGTCGATATACTGGGCCGAGCCGATCGGAGTCCAGGCGTACGGGGTGCCGGCGCCGGTATACACGGCGAGGTTCTCCAGCAGCGAGCCGTACGGCGTGTTGTCGTAGCGCGACTTCCGCTCTTCCTTGACCACGCCGCGCTGCGTCTCGACGCCGATCTCCTCGACGCGCGCATGAAGCATCCGCTCCGACTCGATCCAGAGGGCGAGCTTGAGCTGGTTGGAAGGGAGCATGATCTGGTAGCCGGTCTCGTCGAAGGTCGTGAAGGCGTTCAGATTGCCGCCGGCCGACTGCACGATCTTGTCGATGGTGTGGCGCGGGATGTTCTCGGTCCCCTCGAACATCAGATGCTCGAAGAAGTGCGCGAAGCCGGTACGGTCGGGACGCTCGTTCTTGGAGCCCACATGGTAGTGGACGAACGTGGCGATCACCGGCGCGGTTTTGTCCACCGACAGCACAACGCGAAGGCCGTTCGGCAGCTCGAACTTCGTGAACTTGACCTCCGGTAGAGCATTCGGCTGAGCGTTCATAGCCATAGCCGTCGCCAGCGAAAACCCTGCAACCAGTGCATGGCATTTCCGGATGGGATGCAACATAGTGTTTTGCTCGTGTTGGAATGAAGTGAATGGAATGATTGACAACTGTTCGCTGATCACAATTGAGGGGAGGACCGGATCGCCCGCGTGGGCAGAACGACCGGCGGCGTGATGGCCCCGCGCTGATGGAGGCCGGGGGCGCTGGGCCGGAAGCCGTATGCCGCGCCGAGCACGCGGCTGGCACGATCGGCCATGCCCGGGAGATACCTCAGGCGATACTATAAGGGAGCCGAAACAAAGCCTTAAACATACAAAAACGTTTCGAGAGGATGACGCATCAATTCGATGCGCCCGTATCCCTTGCCGACATCGCAATCCGGAGCTAGCTTTGCCCCATCGTGCGCCGATCAACATTCTCCTCGCAACGCCGCCCCGGCGGCTCCCCCTCCCGGCATCAACCGCGTCCGTTCCGGCCACGTGATGATCGCCGCTATATCGCCTTCCATAAACCATACGAGGTTCTGTCGCAGTTCTCGCTCCCCGACGGAAGCGGCAAGGTCACCCTCGCGGCGTTCGGCTTCCCCCCCGACGTCTATCCGGTCGGAAGACTCGATTACGACAGCGAGGGGCTTTTGTTGCTCAGCGATGATGCAGCGCTCAATAAAAGTCTCCTCGATCCGGCGCAGCGCCATCAGCGAAGCTATCTGGCGCAGGTGGAGGGGATACCCGGCCACGAGGCGCTCGAACGCCTCCGGTCGGGGGTGGTGATCGAGGGAAGGATCACGCTTCCGGCGCGTGCCGAAATAACCCATCCCCCCGATGTTCCCCCCCGCCCGGTGCCGATCCGCTTCCGCAGGGATATCCCCACATCGTGGATTCGTCTGGGCCTGGTGGAAGGGCGCAACCGGCAGGTCCGCCGGATGACCGCGGCGGTGGGCCATCCCACGCTCCGTCTGCTGCGCGCGTCGATCGGGGCGCTCGACCTGCTGAAGCTCGGCCTGGCGCCGGGAGCATGGCGCTATCTCTCGCACGACGAGCTGATGCTGGCGCTGCAACAATGAGCGCGCGGGGAACGTAGCGCCCCCCGGTCACAGCACGGACCGCAGCATCAATCATCAGCAACAACTACACAGCCGATGAGCACATCCTCGATTCGCATCGAAGGACTCGAAAAGGTCTATCGATCCGGCAAGCGCGGCGAAGGGGACATCCACGCGTTGAAGCCCCTCTGGCTCGATATCCCCCCCGGTGAAGTCTTCGGCCTGCTCGGGCCCAACGGCGCCGGCAAAACCACTCTCGTCAAGCTTCTGCTCGGCATTGTCTTCCCCTCCTCAGGCGCCGGAACCATCCATGGACGGGCCATCGGCAGCAGCGCCAGCAAGGAGATCGTGGGCTATCTCCCGGAGAACCATCGCTATCCATCCTATCTCACCGGCCGGGGGGTGCTCGAATATTTCGGGCGCCTGAGCGGCATCGATTCGACCACGCTGAAGCGGCGCGCCGATACGCTGCTGGCGGAGGTCAACATGGCCGAGTGGAGCAGAACGAAGGTGAGGAAATACTCCAAGGGGATGATGCAGCGGCTCGGCCTGGCGCAGGCCCTGCTGAATGATCCGAACGTGATCTTTCTGGATGAGCCCACCGACGGCGTCGATCCGGTGGGACGCAAGGAGATACGCGACCTGATCCACCGGCTGCGCGAACAGGGGAAGACGATCTTCCTGAACAGCCACCTTCTGTCGGAGGTGGAGCTTGTCTCCGACAGAGTGGCGATTCTGAACAAGGGAGAGCTTGTGCGGATCGGGACGGTGCGGGAGCTTACCGAGCAGGCCCATATCTACCGGGTGGAGGCGGACGGCGGGCAGGCCGAGACGTTCGCCGCGGCGATCACCCCGTTTGCGCCACGCGAGCTGGAGGGAGCGTCGGCCGTGATCGAGGTGCCGGAGCTGCGCGAACTCAACGCCATCATCGACAGGCTCCGCTCCGACGGCATCCTGATCACCGCCATCACGCCGATGCGCCAGACGCTCGAGCAATTGTTCATCGATATCGTCGAACGGGAGAACGCATCATGAAACTGATGGCCCTTATCATCGACACCTTCCGGGAGATCTACGCGAAGAAGGTCGTCTTCGGCATCATCGGCATCGAGCTGATGGTGATAGTGATCACGGCCCTGATCGTCTTCTCCGACGGACAGCAGCGGGCATATCGGGAGGCCGCACAGGGAGCTGCCATCCCGACCGTCGCTATCGACTCGGCACGCAGGGAAGCGCCGTTCGTGGTCCCCAACGATACTTCCCTCCTCGGGAGCGACGACGCAACGCTCGACTCGCTGGCGGGCCCGGGGACATCGAGCCGGACCTTCGATACCCCCGCCGCGCCTCCTGCGGAGGTTGAGGGAACGGTGCGGGGAAACCCGCTCGCGGAGATGGTCAAGGGACAACTGGCGGGGCTGGCCGGCATCATCGGAGCGGCGGTGGTCTTCCTCGGGATCTTCGCGACGGCGGGGATCGTCCCGTCGATGATGGAGAAGGGAACGGTCGATCTGCTCCTGTCGAAGCCGCTCCACCGGCGGACGATCCTCTTCGGACGGGCGCTCGGCGGCGTGCTGGCGCTGGCGATCAACCTCGCCGGGTTCGTGCTGGTGCTCTGGAGCATCTATGGCATGGCTACCGGCATCTGGCATCTCCCCTTCCTGATCGGAACCTTCTCGATCCCGATGTTCACATTCCTGGTGCTCTACAGCGCGGTGATCCTGCTGAACGTGGTGACCGAGGGATGGGTACTGCCGATGAGCCTCGTCTACATCCATATGGTGATTCTGGGGAACTTCCTGCGCGGCCGCGAGGAGACGCTTTTCACCTTCATCTCGAGCGAAACTCTCCGGGGCGTCATCGACGGGCTCTACTACCTCCTGCCGCAGACAAGCGATCTGCTCGGCTCGGCCGTGCCGGCGAGCGTCTATACCGGCGGCGTCGACACGATCGCCCCCTTCGTGCAGGGGGGGCTGTTCATGCTGATCATGCTCGTGCTGGCGACATGGCGGTTCGAGCGGAGAGATTTCTGAGCTGGTCCGGGAAACGCCCTCAGGGAGATACAGAACCATCCCCGAAATGCCCCCGGATGAACAGACAGGCATCGCCGTAGCTGAGGAAGCGGTAGCCGCCGGCAAGCGCGGTCTCGTACACATGCCGCCAGAGATCGCGACCGAGGAGCGCCCCGACCAGCAGGATCAGGGTGCTCTCCGGCTGATGGAAGTTGGTGATCAGCGCGTCGCAGATCCTGAAGCGATAGCCGGGGACGATCATGATGCCGGTCCGCCCGGTCACCGCCGGCAGATCGCGGCCGAGCAGCCAGCGCTCGACGGCCCCCAGGGCCTCGGCCTGCGACGGCAGATGCTCCTCGCCGATCTCGGCCGCAAGCCTGTAGGGGTCCCACTGTTCCACCAGCAGCTCATCCCCTGCGGGCTGATTGCCGGCGATCAGCCTGACACCGAACCAGTAGAGCGACTCCATCGTCCGGAGGCTCGTGGTGCCGACAAGAACGAACGGCGCCGACGCGGAGGTCTCCCGCCGCCGCGCGTGCTGGATGATCGCCCCGAGCGATGCGCGGGCGACGCTGATCCGCTCCTGATGCATCTCGTGCGCGGCCACATCCCCCTTCACCTGCTTGAACGTTCCGGCCCCCACATGCAGCGCAACATGTTCGATGGCGACGCCGCGCGCGCCGAGCGACTCGAGGAGCGACGGGGTGAAGTGAAGGCCCGCCGTGGGAGCCGCCACCGCCCCCTCCTGCCGCGCGTAGACAGTCTGGTAGGTGGCCGCATCATCCCCCGTCGCGTCGCGCTTGATGTATGGAGGCAGCGGAATACGGCCGACGGCCTCGAGCACCTCGGCGAAACTGAGCGTTGCGGGGCTCCATGTGAAACGCACCAGAAATCCATCGCGATGCTCCCCCGCGAGCGACGCGCACAGCTCGATCTCGACGCCATCGCCCATAGCCACCCGCCCCCGCAGTTCCCCCTCCCGCGCCAGCTTCCGGGCCCCTCCCACCATGCATACCCAGGTCGATTCCCCCTGTGCCGTCAGCGCGCGCGCCGGATCGTTCGATGGAAGGAGAGGCTCCAGCAGAAAGATCTCCACCCGCCCCCCTGTCCTCCGCTGCATGACGATGCGCGCGCGTACAACCCGCGTGCTGTTGACGATCAGCATCGCGTCGCGCGGAAGCAGCGACGGAAGATCGGTGAACGTGCGATGCTCGATCGCTCCCTCGGTGACGGCGCAGACAAGAAGCCTGCTGCTGTCGCGCTCGGGGAGCGGATGGGTCGCGATGCGATCGGCGGGAAGCTCGTAATGGTACTCGGCGAGCGAGACCGATGGGATGAAGGAAGAACTGTTCAGGGCCATGCGGCAAGTCTACGCTTTTGGCGCCGTGTGTCAAAGCAGGCCGCGACGCTGTTGCAGACTGAATCGCGGGCCGACTCCACAGTATCCCGTCCGGACGCGGAACGAAATGCCCGGCCGGCACGCCTTATCCCCGATATACATGAGCCCGATATCGGCGGTACGATCGCCAGCGACGAGACGACAGTAGGAATGGCCGGCCGGAATGGCCGCGCCGTCCGAGATCCGGCCGCGTCCCGGCGCACGGCGAAATCTCCGGCGGGAAGGAACGGCTCGAGCAGCCGGACCACCTCCCGTCCAGCCGCATCTTCGAGGTTGGACCGGAGTTCAACTCCCGCACAGCGTATCAGCATGCAGACAATCAACCTGCGATACTACCAATCCATCCGGGAAGCTCTTTCGCGCTGCGGCTACACCACACTGCCGGGCAATTGCGTAACTTTGTCCCACATGGAAACCGATGACAACGATATCTCCTTCATCGAGGGAGCGCCGATAGAAAAAGACTGGGGATGGTGGAGCTATTTCCTCCAGCGCTATTACTATGGCTCCCCCGAGGAACTCCCGAACTGGAATGCCGCATCGGCCGCCGTCGCCGGGGCGATCGATCTGAAACCGGGGATGCGCGTGCTGGACCTGGGCTCCGGCTGCGGCGAAATGGCGATGCAGCTGGCGATGCGTGGCGCCGATGCGCTCGGGGTCGAACAGTCGGAGCCGCTGGTGGAATACTGCCGGGAGCAGGCGGCCGCGCGCGGCGTCACGGCACAGTTCGCCGCCGCCGATATGTTCGCCTATCAGCCCGACGGCCTGTTCGACGCGGTGATCTCGCTGAATACAAGCTTCGGCTACGGAACCGACCAGCAGAACCGCGATCTTGTGGCTGCCATCGGCCGATGGCTCCGCCCCGGAGGAGTCTTCTACTGCGACCTGGTCTCGGCCGATCGCGCCGAGGCGTTCGGATGCTGGAACGATGAGGTCGCCGGCGGACGGTTTATCGTCGACAACAGCTACGACGCCGAAGCGCATATCATGACGAGCTATCCCACATGGGTGGCCCCCGACAACAAGACCATCTATATCGCCGAGAGCCCGGAGGTGGTCAGGCTCTACACCCGAAGCGCCATGGAGAAGATGATGCGGGATGCCGGAATGACGCCCCGCCGTCTGGACAAGGCGATGGGACGGCGGTTCAAACAGACCGACGACCAGATGCTGACCACCTGGATCGCACGCAGGGAGTGAGCGCTCACGGCCATCGTAGCATGCGCGGCATGATCGCATGATCGGCGCGGCTGCACTTCGTCACGATCTCATCGAAAAGAAACGCCCCCGCGGGAGCGTCTACAATGCCGTATGATCAAGACGTTCGTTACCTATATACGCTCACGACACTTTCTGGGACCCGAGCTCGAGAAGCGCTACTTCAGGATCTTCGGCGATCTGGAGTACGATCTTCTGGCGCTCCGCATCGAAAGCGAGGTGATGGCGCTGCGGGTCCGCGAAGTGAAACGCCGCGCCACCGCCTGCATCTGGATCAGCGCGGAGGATGAGCGGCAGATCAGCGTCACCTCGCACGAGCTGAACGAGCATCTGTACACGCGGCTGGAGCGGCTGCACAACAGGATCGTGGAGGCGAGGAACTTCCGCTACGATCATGATCTGGAGCGCCAGGCGTACTACCTGTTCAGCGATATCGTGGCGGCGATCGTCGGCATCGCCGACCAGCGCGACCGGGCCCGCGAGAAGGAGACGCTGGAATCGGCATGCGAGGCCTACGCCCGGCTCGATATCGCCGAGCTGCTCGATCTGCACGACCATGTACAGGATCTGGTGGCCCTGCAGCGCCGCGAGGAGATCGAGCCGGAAGAAGAAGAGAGATGGCGGCACGGCCTGAACGAGCTGTTCGCGGGGCATCCGCTCCGCCATGCCGAGGTGCTGGCCCATCCCGAGAGCATCAGCGCACGCATGGAGATGCTGAAGGGGAAGATCGCGCGCCAGCAGGAGCGCCTTGAGATCTCCGGCATGGTCTATACCGCCGCGGTGCGGGCCATGCGCTATCGCAACTGAGCGACCGCACGTCCCCACGGATCTCCATCCATCGTACGAGCATGCCATCCCCCCTCTTCCATATCGAGCCCGTCAGATCGGCCATCGACCGTGAGGCGACCGTACAACTGTTCCAGGCCTATGCCTCATCGCTCGGGATCGACCTGGCTTTTCAGGATTTCGCATCGGAGCTTGCGGCGTTGCCGGGGAAATACTCGCCGCCGGCCGGTGAGCTCCTCCTGGCCCGCGATATCCATGGAGAGCCGCTCGGATGTGTCGGGCTTCGACCGATGGCGACGGAGGGGTGCTGCGAGATGAAGCGGCTCTACGTCGCACCGCGAGGACGGGGCAGCGGGGTGGGCACGGCGCTGATCGACGCCATTATCGGCGAGGCGATACGGATCGGATATACGGAGATGCGCCTCGATACCCTCCCCTCCATGACGCGGGCGCTCGCGCTCTATGCGAAAGCGGGATTCATGGCGATCGAGCCATATTACGATACCCCCCTCGCCGACACGATCTTTCTGGGACGGCAGCTCGTCGCCGGGCCGGAGCATACCGCGCGCCCGCGTCCCGAACCCGGCCGATCATAGGAAAACGCATCGAACCGAGACTCTACCGCACGGACTCCCTCCCGGGTCCCTGCCCCTTCCCCTAGTCAACACGCATCGATGGTACGCAAGGAAACAACGATCACGATCATTGGCGATCGTGTGCTTATCCGTCCCGACAGCTCCACCGACCGCACCTCCCACGGCCTCTATCTCCCCCCGTCGGTCGGAGAGAAGGAGATGGTCCAGGCAGGGCATATCATCAGGGTGGGCCCCGGCTATCCGATACCGAACCCCAACTACAGCGAGGACGAGCCCTGGGCGCCGAAGAGGGAGCAGGCACGGTACATACCGCTGCAGGCGCGCGAAGGTGATCTGGCGCTGTTTCTGCGGAAGGAGGCGGTGGAGATCGAGTACAACGGCGAGCGGCTTCTGATCGTATCGCAGCCGGCGATCCTGATGCTGGTGCGCGAGGAGCTTCACGAGGAGTAACGGCGCCGACCGGTCCGGGCGGGCTTACGACGATGGGGCGAGAGGATTCCGATCGCCGAAGAACGCCTTCAACTCCCCGGCAATCCGACCCGGTGCCTGCAGATCGGGGGCGTTGTGACCAAGCTCCGGCAGCGGGAGATATTGTGCATGGGGAATCACGCCGGCAAGCGTACGGGCCACGTCGCGGAGATAGGCCGGGCTCTTCTCGCCGACCATCAGAAGGGTCGGGCAGGATATCGCGGCGTAGGCATCAGTAGCGCCATCCAGCCGGAGGACCTCACGTATCTCCAATGGGATCGTCGGGAGCACGCGCTTGGTATCCTCCCAATCCTCGCCGCCACGCATCGAGAGCAGCCGGATCACTCCCCTGATCATCCAGAGAGGGAGCCGGCTCAGAGGCTCGGCCATATCGAGTCCCTTGATGAGGATCGCCATCGCATCGGCATAGCTCTGCCGTCCCACCGCGCGCTCGAACGCCGGCATCCATGCCGTCGGCAGCGAGCCATCGATGGAGAACCCCGGCTCGTAGAGCGCCAGCTTCGTCAACCGAACGCCGAGCACTGTCTCCAGCCCGACGAACCCCCCGTAGCTGTGGCCGAACAGATACTCCGCCCCCGTGTGGCGCAGCAGAGCCTCCGCATCCTGGCAATCCTCGGCGACCCCATACTCCGCTCCCTTCCCTCCGCTTCTCGCGCGACCACGCCGGTTCATCAGATGGACGGTATAGGAATCGGCGAGGGCAAGGGCAAGATCGCGATAGTTGCGCGCGACCCGTCCCATGCCATGGATGACCACCAGCCCCGGCCCGCTCCCGATCGTCAGGTACTCGACGGGAGTGCCATCGGCGGAGATGACACGCCCCGCCCGAAGCTCATCGATTCTGTGCTCCATGATCCGGTGCCCCCTGTCGGTACATACTATCGATAACAAAAACCGCCGGCGAAGTCGGAACAACTCGGCCGGCGATCGGTTCTGTATCAGCGATGATGGCCGGCTCAGATCACGCCGACATCGCCACGAACGGCTTATGCTGGTTCTCGTGCTCGCGCAGCTCCAGCCAGCGCTCGGCATCGATCGCGGCCATGCAGCCGCTGCCGGCCGCGGTGATCGCCTGGCGGTAGACGTGATCCTGCACATCGCCGCAGGCAAACACGCCGTCGACGTTGGTGTAGGAGGAGTTCGGCCGGGTGATCACATAGGCGTTGGTATCCAGCTCAAGCTGTCCGGCGAAGATATCGGAGTTCGGCTTGTGGCCGATCGCGACGAAAAGGCCGTCGGTCTTGAGCGGACGGGTCTCGCCGGTCACCGTATCGCGCAGCGTGACGCCGGTCACCTTCCTGAACGGCTCGGTCTCGCCATGCACCTCGACGACGTTGGCATTATAGATCACCTCGATCTTCGGGTTGGCAAGCGCGCGCTCGACCATGATCTTCGAGGCACGGAACTCGTCGCGGCGATGGACGAGCGTCACCTTGCTGCAGAAGCGCGTCAGATAGTTGGCCTCCTCCATCGCGGTATCGCCGCCGCCGACCACCACCACCTCGAGCCCCTTGAAGAAGAAGCCATCGCAGGTGGCGCAGGCCGAGACGCCGTAGCCCATGAACTCCGTCTCGCTCTGGATGCCAAGCAGCCGGGCGTTGGCCCCGGTGGCGATGATCAGGGCATCGCTCGAGAGGACCTTGCCGCGATCGGTCGTCATCCGGAATGGACGCTTCGACAGATCCACCGACGCGATGTTCTGCGGACGGCAGTCGGCGCCGAAGCGCTGGGCCTGCTGGCGGAACAGCGGCATCATCTCGGGGCCCATGATCCCGTTGACGAAGCCGGGATAGTTCTCGACGTCGGTCGTGATCATCAACTGGCCGCCCCACTGCTCCCCTTCATAGACTACCGGGCTGAGGTTGGCGCGCGCGGCGTAGATCGCCGCCGTATAGCCAGCCGGTCCCGATCCGATGATGATAAGCGTATGGTGCTCGGCACCGTCGACGATCACCCCATCGTAATGGGGCTCGACGACCGGGCCGCTGGTAGCTGCGTGTTCCATGAATGTGCAATAATTGAAGTTACTTCGAATCGATCGCGATCACTTCCCGCAGCAGCTCCTTGATGGAGGTGAGCTTGGCGCGGAGCGACTCGATCTCGGCGGGACTGATCGCCTTGGAGGCAGGCTTCTGGTAGAATACCTGCAGCGCGTTCAACTCCAGAAGGGAATCGGTCAGGATGGATATCGACGTTGTAAGACGCCCTTTCGTTTCTCCCTGACGGAAGATCGCGTCGTCGAGCTCCTGATCGTACTGCGAAGGCATCATTGGTTTCGGCCCATGGTTGTTCTGTAAGGATCGTCGATCGGCCACCGGATGCGAGCCGCCCCGCAGGGCGCTCCCGGCCGGAGCGCGCCATGGCGATACGGATCGGTCAGACGGTGAGGATATCGCTCTCCTTCTCGGCGAGAACCTTCTCGACCTCGGCGATATACTTATCGGTGAGCTTCTGCACGTCGGCCTCCCCGGTCTTGCGCATATCCTCGCTCATGTTCTCCTCCTTCTCGGCATGCTTCAGCGCATCCATCGCATCGCGCCGCGCATTGCGCACGCCGACCCTCGACTCCTCGGCGACCTTCTTGGCGACCTTCACCAGCTCCTTGCGGCGCTCCTCGTTCAGCGGCGGGATCGGCAGGCGGAGCACGTTGCCATCGCTCGACGGGGTAAGCCCGAGGTTCGCCATCTGGATCGCGCGGTCGATCGCCGGCACCAGCTTCTTCTCCCACGGCTGCACCAGGATCATCGATGCGTCGGGGGTGGTCACCGTAGCGACCTGCGACAGCGGCACCATCTGCCCATAGTAATCGACGCGCACCCCGTCGAGAAGGCTGGTGGAGGCGCGTCCGGTGCGGATCTTCGCCAGCTCGATATGACAGTGGTCGATCGCCTTGCGCATAACCTCTTCGGCATCGCTGAGAATCTGTTTGAGTTCCATAGTCGTGTGTAATGCTTAAGAATTGAGATAGAAGCGATGTCTTCGTGCCCTCCCCCGCGCGATCGGCGCGGGGAAGCCGGGCGCTTCGCGATGGGCCGGGAGCGCCCTCCGGCCGCCCCGTGGGGCGGCGTCAATCCCCCGTAAAGATAGCCTTAAAGACATGTCCTGCAACGGCGGGATTCTCCTTCAGGCGACGTATCGAATAACCGTACCAATCCTTGCCGAACGGCACGTATACCCGCAGACGATGCCCCTGCGCTATCAGCTCGCGGCGCTTGGACTCGCGAACCCCGAGCAGCATCTGGAACTCGTACTGGTCGCGCTTCAGCCCCCGGCGGGCGATGATCGTGCGCGCGCCGTCGATCAGCACATCGTCGTGCGTGGCGATCCCCACATAGCAGCCGTGATCGAGGATCAGCTCCAGGCACTTCAGATAGTTCTGCTGCACCTCCTCGCGCCCCTTGAAGGCGATCGACTCGGGCTCGATGTAGATCCCCTTGCAGAGCCGGAAGCTTGTCCCCTCGGCCGCGAGGGTCCGGATATCCTCCTCGGTGCGGCGAAGATACGCCTGCAGGACGATGCCGACGTTGTTCGGAAACTCCCGCCGTATACGCCGCTGCAGCTCGATCGTCCTGTCGGTATAGGGAGAGTTCTCCATATCGGTGCGGACGAAGTTGCCGAGCTCGGCCGCGCGCGAGACGATCCGGTGGAGGTTCTCGTAGGCGAACTCCGTGTCGATCCCAAGCCCGAGCGAGGTGAGCTTCACCGAGAGGTTCGAATCGACCTTGCGGAGCGCGATCTCCTCCAGCACTTTCAGCGCGTGCTCGGTCTCCTGGCGCGCCAGCGCGGAGTTCTCGACGAACTCCCCCAGCACATCAATCGTCGCCATCGCCCCCTCGGCGTTGAGCTGCGCGACCGTGGCCATGGCGTCGTTGAGGGTTTCGCCGGCGATATACTTGTTGGCGACGACGCGAACGATCGACTTCGGGGCATACGGCAGCATGCCCGAGATCAGGGAGTTGAACAGACCCATTGCATCCTGTTGATACTGGCCGGAGCGGATGGCCGCCCCGGCGATTGCGTTCCTGTTGAATTTCAAATTACCACTCCTCGGCCGCTCCCCGCTCCCCATCCGCCCGGCCGAACCGTTGCAGAATGTTGCGGAGACCGAGCCGAAAAGCCAATACGGCCTACGCGACGGGGGCCGGTGTGCTCGCCGGAACCTCCTCAGCGCCGGAGGACTTCCGTTTCATCCATGTGAACACCAGGCCGGCGATCCCCGCCACCAGCGCAATGATGGTGATCCAGGTGCCGGTGCGGAACGCGCCCGACTCGAATCGCATCGTCACCGTGTGGGTTCCGGCCGGAACGGCGACCGCGCGGAGCGAGTAATCGGCGATCAGCAGCTTTGCCGGGGCGCCATCGATATAGACATGCCACGCGGGATACCAGATCTCGCTCATCACCATCACCCCCGGCTTGTCGGTGGTCACCTGCGTCTCGATCTCGCTTGCGCTGTAGCTCTTCACCGTCGCGGTGCCGGCGCCGGTCCCATCGAGCTTCACCCCCGGGTCCTCTTCCAGCACCACGGTCGTGGCCGGATCGACGGTCTTCAGCATCGCCCGTGACGCGGCCGACTCGGCCGTGACGCGCGCGTCGTAGAGCATCCTGACATGCGCCAGCGGATGCGGCCGCTCCACCAGCTCCGCGCTCTGGCCGCCGTTGAGCTTGACGTCGTAGCGGATGTTCAGCAGATCGTAGGCCAGATCGGGGGTCGCCGTCGGCGGAACGCGGCGCTGCAGCACAAGCGCATTGTAGCCATCATAGAGCATGATGCCGCTGTAGAGCCCCTGGTTGCGGGGCATCAGCATCGCCCCCCCCTCGCGCATCTTCACCCGGAAGAGCTTCTCCGGAGGGCTTGCCTTGAACGCCGCGTACTGCTCATCGATACGCTGATACATCCCCGCCTGCGGGTTGTCCGGCGAGCTGTTCTGCCCCATGCCGAACAGGCACATATCGACCACCCCGAGCAGCAGCATCGCGATCGCGGCGCCGGTGGCGGGCATCTTTCCGCGCAGGCGCATCCAGGCGATCGCCGTGGCGATCCCTCCCACCAGTATCGCGACGATGCCGGTGGCGGCGGTGGCGCGGGCAGTATCGGGGGGAAGCTCCGCCGGCACGTTCAGGAACGAGAGGATCACGCCGCTGACCGACAGCACGCCGATCAGGACGATGGCGCCGCCGGCGGCGAGCACCACCTTGCCGAGCAGCTCGTTATCGCCATCGCGGCGGAGGATACGGTCGAGCCCCACGCCGGCCAGGAGCGATCCTCCCAGCGCCATGTAGATCGCAAGCCGGGTCGGGATACGGAACAGGTTGAACCCCGGCAGCTTTCCGAAGATCGGGTGGATGAAGAAGCTATCCCCCAGACCGTAGAGCAGACCGAACAGCCCCATCGCGGCAAGGAACCAGCCGAACCCGCCCAGACGGCGCGAGGCAAGGCCGACGATCCCCAGCAGAAGCGTCGCCACGCCGATATAGATCGCGGTCTCCCAGTAGTTGTAGGTGCCGGGACGATACCAGAACATCTCCTCCTGCGGCGTGGTGGGGCTGGCGGTACCGAACAGCTTCGGCACGACCAGCGTCAGGAGCTGTCCGGGCCCGAGCGCCCCTTCGAGCGACTTCTCGTAGGGCATCTCGGCGCGCTCGGAGAGCCCGGCGAACTCCATCGCCGGAAGAAGCTGGATCGCGAAGATCCCCACGCCGATCGCCACCGGCAGCGCCGCGCAGAGCGCCGCCTTCAGCACCGTCGAGCTGCGCGCCCGGTCATCGGAGCGAAGATCGGACACCAGCAGAAAGACCGTCAGGCAGAGGAGGAAGAAGATGATATAGAGGGCGAGCTGCGGATGTCCGCTCAGAAGCGCTATGCCGAGCGTCACCCCGGTCAGAAACGCGTAGAACCAGCTCCGGAGCCTCACCGATTTGTAGAACAGCAGGACGATCACCGGGAACCATGCCTGATGGTAGACAAGGCTGTGATGGATGGCATGGGCGACCATGAATCCGCTCAGCGCGTAGGCCACGGCCGCAAAGGCGCTCCCCCACTGGCTGATCCCGAGGGCACGCCCCAGCCGCCACATTCCGAGAAGCGCGACCAGATAGTGGGCGATGATCATGAACTGCGCAAGCCAGACCCCCAGGTTCCCCCCCGACAGCAGATACATCAACTGATTGCCGGGATAGAAGACGCCGTTCTGCAGATCGGCCAGAAACGGCGTGCCGTTGAATGTGAAGGGATTCCAGAAGGGGATCACCCCGGAGGCGAAGCTGCGCGCGGCGAAAGTCTGGAACGGATAGTATGCCTCGGTGAAATCCTCCCACAGGAACACGCTCCCGCTCAGATGCCCCCACCAGAACACGACGGTGAGCAGAAGGAAGAACGCGATCATCCAGAAATTGGCCGGCTCCATCAGAGTTTCCAGGACCGGCGCGCGACGAGAGGCCCGGACGCCCGTCCCCCTCGCTGTGCTGTTTCGCTGTTGTGACATGTTGCGATTATGAGAGTACGATAACAAAGAGGCCGGCCGCCGGCCCCGGGATATCAGTGTGGCAGATCTGCGCGGCGCCCGGCCACGATACCATGGCCGCACCACAAGCGGGAGAGATGATCTCGCCGATTGGGACGTATCACTCCGTCGCGCACGCGCCGGCGGCCGCCAGGGCCATCATTGTCGGCATCACCGGCGCCGCCGCGATGGCGGACGGAATGGATCGACAAAAGTAGCAAAATAGTGCAAGGAGAGCCCCTTCCTTCGAATCATCCCGGCCACATAATCGGCCGGCGGGAGACGATCCTTCACGGCGCGGCCGGTTATGAGTGCATGAATTTGTGCCAGAGCATCGGCCTTCCCCGCTGCTTCAGTAATTTGCCGGGAATGATCATACGACGGCTTGTCACAACAGAAACGGTCCCCCCGCAGGGAGGGGAACGGGAATCCTCCACCGGAGGGGGCATCAGCAGCGATGCGGTCCCGACGGTGAGCGAATTCACCCGGCGCCTCTCCTCGACGCTCGAGGCGGAGTTCGGGAACGTCACCATCCAGGGGGAGATCTCCGGGTGGAACCGCGCTTCCAGCGGCCATACCTACTTCACGCTGAAGGACGAGGGGGCGGTGCTCAGCGCGGTGCTCTGGCGGAGCCGCACGCTCGAGCATACGATCCGCGACGGAATGAAGGTGGTGGTCAAGGGGCGCATCACCGTCTATCCCCCGCGAGGACAGTATCAGCTCGACTGCGCGTCGATAGCGCCGCTTGGGATCGGCGATCTGCAGATGGCGCTCGAACGGCTCAAGGCCAGGCTGATGGCCGAGGGGCTGTTCGACCCGGCGCGGAAGAAGCGGCTCCCCGAGTTCCCCCGGAAGATCGGCGTGGTCACCTCGCGCACGGGCGCCGCAGTGCGCGATATCCTCACGACGCTCCAGCGACGGATGCCGCTGGTGCATGTGATGCTCCGCCCGGCACTGGTGCAGGGAGTCGGCTCGGCCGAGGATATCGCCGCCGCGATCGCGCAGCTGAACGAGTTCGACGATATCGACCTGCTGATCGTCGGGCGCGGCGGCGGATCGATCGAGGATCTCTGGGCGTTCAACGAGGAGCGTGTGGTGCGGGCCATCGCCGCATCGCGCATCCCGGTGATCTCCGCCGTCGGCCATGAGATCGATTTCACGCTGGCCGACTTCGTCGCCGATGTCCGGGCCGCCACGCCGACCGCCGCCGCCGAGCTGGCCGTGCGCGACCGCGACGAGATGCTCCCGATGCTGGCCGATCTGGAGGGGACCATGGGGGCCTATCTGCAGGAGAAGGTGGTTCGGGGAGGACGCGAGCTTCAGGCGCTTCTGCGCAGCCGGGGGCTGTCGCGACCGCTCGATCTGGTGCACAACCACCAGCAGCGGATCGACGATCTCTCCCATCGCGCATCGCTCTCGCTGCGGACCACATCGATCCGTGCCGGTGACCGTCTCCGCCTGCTCGAGGCGACGCTCCACGCCCTCAGCCCGATGAGCGTGCTGGCGCGTGGCTACGCGATCGTCGAGCGCGACGGGGAGCCGATCACCCGCGCCGCGATGCTGGGCCCCGGCGATCATATCCGGCTGCGGATGTTCGACGGCGAGCGCGATGCCCGCATCGACGAAGACGCCCCGGCATCCGACCGATCGCCGGCCGACTCGCCGGCTGAGCGGTAGAATCTCGTATCGATCTCTCTGTATTATCAACTATTGCTTCCCCGAGTATCCATGGCAAAAGCCCGCACATTCGAACAGTCACTTGCCCGCCTGACGGAGATCGTCGAGGCGCTTGAACATGATGGCACCTCCCTCGCCGACGCGATGAAGCTCTATGAGGAGGGAATCACCCTGTCACAGTCGTGCCGCCGGGAGCTGGAGCGGGCCGAGCTGAGGATCACCGAGCTGCGCGCCCGCGCCGAGGGGGGATTCGAGGAGAACACGCTGGCGTTCTGATGTGTCCACCGGGGCAGTAGATCACCAATAGTATATCACGCACGATGGCCGCTTCCGTAGTTGAAGGTTGGGCCGGAGTTCGACTCCGGCCCAGCGAATCGCCCGGAAAGGGGCATGTATAGCCGTGATCAATGGGGGTATACAAAGATGTACCCTCCACCGCTGTTGCATCGCAGCCAGCATCCTGTGTATATTCGATTCATCCCCTCCACATTCTCCTCATCTGTGTGCCCGAAGCGATCCCATGGCGAATGAGCAGCGCCGAATTCATCAGGAGGTTACGATGCACCCGAACCGAAGAAGATCTACCAAAGCATACTCGACTGTAGTCTGTCTGATGATGGCGTTGCTCGGATGCGGGAGCGTTGGGGCGCAGGAGAGGCTGGCCGAGACCGGCAACACGCGACAGGATTTCAGCGGGCTGATGGCGGAGTTCGGTGACGGGCGCCGGATCGATCCGGCGAAGATCGCCGCCGCGTACATGTACGAGATAAACTACGACTCCACCCGGATACTCTATACGCTCACCGAGGTCAAGCTGAACGGCGCCCCGCTGATACTCCGGGACTGGTCGTACAACACCCAGCGCGACGAGTGGGATAGCGGCCTGCTGAACAGCAACAGCGGCACCACAAGCTTCACCCTCCACACCGGCGACACCATCCGTATGTACCGGGAGTTTCAGTGGTATGGGCAACGATCCGGCCAGGAGTTCCTGAACAATTACTCGGCGTCGGACACCCTCACCTACAGCATCGGCCTGGTCGACGCAGGATCGGGGAACAGGCTGGCGCTGATCGATACCCTCGGCGTCCTCCGCCGCGATGTGCCGGGTATCCCGAGCATCCATGGGAATCATCCCCTCTACGCGATGATCGACTATGTGGTTCCCCCGGCACAGAACGGGAAGCTCGCCCGCATCGCGATCGATGTGGAAACCCGTGGAGCCGGCGATTACTATTTCATCCGAAGAAACATCCGGACGGTGCACCTGTCGGATAACCTGACCGACTCGACCTGCCTGCGGAACAACTGGAACTACGGCGGCAGCGCGTTCGGCCGGCGCTCACCCGATGAGCTGCGGGGCGCGGCAGGAAGCCAGACGTGGCTGAGCGTGGCTCCCAATCCGGCGCGGGATGAGGTGACGATCAGCGTCACGGCGGCCGGTTCCGGGGCGTCGGTGGCGATCTACGATCTTCTGGGGAACCTGGTGTTCGTGCCGGAGCTGAGCGCGTCGGGGGATAGCCATATCGTCCGCTACCGGTTCGAGCATCCCGGCACCTACTACGTGGCCCTTCTGGAACATGGGGTGATCACCGCCTCGCGCCAGCTCACCATCCTTCGATGACGTCGCTCCAATCACCATCCATCATGGAGGAGCTTCCATGCGACCGACAGTTCTTGTTGCGTTCTTCCTTCTTCTTGGCGGACTGCTCATCAGCGGCCCCGATGCCCATGCACGAACGAAATACGTACCGGGTCTGAGAAGCCCCGGTGGAACCGATGGCGGATCGGGCATCGGCACCGACTGCCAGTGCTCCCCTCCCTGCTCACGCGTCGTGGATGATGGCAACGGCTATTGCCACTGCGAGAAGATCTGCTGCTGCTGGTTCAACAATACGTTCAGCACGGAGGATGGATGGCAGAAAGAGGCGATGTGCGATGGCTCCTCATGCCAGTACTATATCGGCCCGGGACGATGCATCTCCCCCAGCGACTGCCGCTGATGCCACGCCCGCACGGGCAGACACCGCCGCCACAGCATATGCCTCGAAAAAAATTTTCATCCTCCAGGTAACGCCTCCATATCAGGCGCGTGTACTCTCCCGGACGCGTCACAACCGGCGCGTATAATTGCCTCAACGATCGAGAGGCAACAGACATTTTTATCTCTTATACAAACAACCTTATCCTAAAGGGAGAGTACACAGTATGATTCGCAAGACCTATAGCGCTCTGGCGCTGCTGGCAGTTGCAGGCATGGTGATGGTCGGCTGCGGCAAGGAAGACCTGACCGAGCTCGACACCACCTGGGGCACGAAGGACGGGGACGTGGTCACCAAGCTCAACGACTTCAAGGCAAAGCATGCCGAGCTTGAGGCCCGCTTTCAGACAGTGAAGGCAAACAACGTTGCCGATACCGCCAAGGCAGCCGATCGCACCATGGTCGAGACCATGCTGAAGGATCAGGCGACGGCCGTCGGTGAGGTCGAGCAGACGCTCGGCGAGCTGAAGACCAAGCGCGAGGAGGCCCTGAAGGCCGGCGTGAAGGCTGACTACGAGGCAGCCTGGAAGGATGCCGAGGCGAAGTACGAGGCCGCCCTCACCCGTCTCAACGAGCTCGAGAAGCAGCAGAGCGAGATCGACAGCAAGCTCAATGGCCTGAACTCCACCACCCCGGCGGTGACGGATACCACGGTCGCCAATGGCACCGTCAAGAGCGACACGACCGCGATGAACGTAGGCGGCAACACGTCGGCCACGACGGCCAACGGCACGTCGACGACCGCCAACGGCACCGGTGCCACCGCCAAGAAGGCAGAGGTGACAACGACGACCACGAAGGCCCCGACCACCACGAAGGCCGAGAACAACGACAAGAAGCCGCTCATCGAGAAGAACAAGAACCCGTAATTCAACCTGCGGCGTTCTCGTCCATATGAAAACGCCCGGCCCTCGTAAAGAGGGTCGGGCGTTTCTCGTTTCTGAAAGCCTCAGCGGCCGCGAGCGTTACTCGGCCAGAGCGCGAGCGCGCGGAGCGGCCGCCCTGATCTCGTCGGATGTGCCATCGGCGTACTTCTGGAAGTTGTCGTTGAACTTCTGCGCCAGATCGTATGCCTTCTCGTCGTACTCCTCCGGATTGCTCCAGGTGCCGCGCGGGTTGAGCACCTCGTCGGGCACACCCTCGATATGCATCGGAACCTTCAGGCCGAAGATCGGGTCCTCACGATACTCGACGTCGTTGAGCGCTCCGCTGAGCGCCGCGTTGATCATCGCGCGGGTATGGGCGATCTTCATGCGGCTTCCCACGCCGTACGGGCCACCGGTCCAGCCGGTGTTCACCAGCCAGCAATGGGCGCCATGCTCCTCGATCTTCTTGCCGAGCAGCGAGGCGTAGACCGACGGATGATGCACCATGAACGGAGCGCCGAAGCAGGTCGAGAAGGTCGGCTGCGGCTCGGTAACCCCTTTCTCGGTGCCGGCAACCTTCGCGGTGTAGCCCGACAGGAACTGGTACATCGCCTGCGGCGTGGTCAGCTTGGCGATCGGCGGAAGAACGCCGAACGCGTCGGCCGTCAGCATGATGATATTCTTCGGGTGTCCCCCCATCGATCCTGGAACCGTGTTCGGGATATACTCCAGCGGATACGCGGCGCGGGTGTTCTCGGTGTACTTCTGCGAGTCGAGGTTGAGCACGCGGGTCTCCGGGTCGAACTCGACGTTCTCCAGAACGGTGCCGAACATCTTGGTGGTGGCATAGATCTGCGGCTCGGCCTCGGCCGAAAGCTTGATCACCTTCGCATAGCAGCCCCCCTCGAAGTTGAAGACCCCCTCGCCCGACCAGCCATGCTCGTCGTCGCCGATCAGCGCGCGCTTCGGGTCGGCCGACAGCGTGGTCTTGCCGGTCCCGGAGAGGCCGAAGAAGAGCGCCGTATCCCCTTCCTCGCCGATGTTCGCCGAGCAGTGCATCGGCATCACCCCCTGCAGCGGAAGCAGGTAGTTCATCGTCGTGAAGAGGGACTTCTTGATCTCGCCGGCATAGATGGTGCCGCCGATCAGAATCACCTTCTTCCCGAAGTCGATCAGGATGAACGTGCCGGTACGGGTTCCATCAGCCTCGGGATCGGCCTCCATATCGGGGACATGCACCACCGTGAAGTCGGCATTGAAGTTCTCCACGCCCCCTTCGATCTTGGTCGCGGGGATGAAGAGGGTCTGCGCGAAGAGGTTGTGCCAGGCATGCATGTTGATCACCCGCACGCCAACACGGTAGCGCGGATCGGCGCCCACATAGCAGTCGGCGACGAACAGATCGTGTCCGGCCAGATACGCCTTGGCCTTCGCCAGCAGAGCATCGAACTTCTCCTGCGGGAACTCCTTGTTGGAGGGGCCCCACCAGATATCCTCCTGGCTGCCCGGCTCCTTCACAAAGAACTTATCCTGTGGCGAGCGTCCGGTATGCTGTCCTGTCAGCACCGCCAGCGGCCCCCCCTCGGTCAGCGAGCCCTCGTTGCGGCGCACTGCCTCTTCCACCAGTTCCGCCGTGGTGGCATTGTGAACGATGTTCCCGGCTCCGGCGATGCCGAAATCCTCCAGTTGTTGGCGTAACTCTTCTTTATTCATGAACGATGCTCCAAGATGAGATAGTACTTATGTTCAAGAAAACGCTGTCCAAGCTAATCAAATTCCACTAAAGCGCTTGAAACGGTCCGTTGCACGGCGTTCCGGGCGCCATTCCCCCAGCATATGGCAGGCCATCGGCGCGGGCCGGCCGAGCAACTGGCGGGGGCTTTTCCGGCCATCACCAGGGCCCCTGGCGGCGGGGGAAAAAGAGAAAGGGAACAAGCAGTACTCTTATTCCCTTTCCCGTCGTTCGGTTCTGTATCGTCTAGACGTCCAGGTTACGGACGTAGCGGGCATTGCGCTCGATGAAGAGCCTGCGCGGCTCCACCGCATCCCCCATCAGCATCTCGAAGATATGGGACGCGGCCTGCGCGTTCTCGATCGTCACCTGCTGCAGCGTCCGGGTCTCCGGGTTCATCGTCGTCGACCAGAGCTGCTCCGGGTTCATCTCACCAAGCCCCTTGAAGCGGCTGATGACGATGCCATCCTTCGTTCGGCTCGAGCCGTCGTCGTCGACCGCCACGAGATCGTCCTCATCGACCTCCTTGTTGGCGGCGCGGTTGGCGGTATCGCGGCGGATGCGGGAGATGATCTCATCACGCTCGGCGTCATCGAACGCATAGACCTCCTGCTTCCCCTTCTTCAGTTTGTAGAGCGGGGGCATCGCCAGATAGATCTTCCCCGCCTCGATCAGCTCGCGCATGTAGTTGAAGAACAGTGTCAGCAGAAGCGTGCGGATATGCGATCCGTCGACGTCGGCGTCGGCCATCAGGATCACCTTGCCGTAGCGCGCCTTGCTCACATCCAGCGTCTCGCCGAACCCGACGCCGAGCGCCGTGAAGATCGCGCGGATCTCCTCGTTCTCCAGCACCTTGTTCAGACGGGCGCGCTGCACGTTGAGCACCTTGCCGCGAAGCGGAAGGATCGCCTGCGTGCGGCGGTCGCGCGCGCTCTTGGCCGAGCCGCCGGCCGAGTCACCCTCCACCAGATAGATCTCGCAGTGCTCCGGGTCCTCGATCGAGCAGTCGGCGAGCTTGCCGGGGAGCGTCGACGATTCCAGGGCGCTTTTGCGGCGCACCAGATCGCGCGACTTCCGGGCGGCCTCGCGCGCCTCGGCGGCGTTATAGACCTTGTCGATGATCGCCCTGCCGACCTTCGGGTTCTCCTCCAGATACTGCGCCAGCCCGTCGGCGAAGATCGAGCGGACAACCCCCTCCACCTCCGAGTTGCCCAGCTTGGTCTTGGTCTGCCCCTCGAACTGCGGCTCCCCCACCTTCACCGAGATCACGCAGGTGAGCCCCTCCTTGAAGTCATCCCCCGTCAGGGTGATCTTGTCGTTCTTCAGCAACTTGTTCTTGGCGGCGTAGTTGTTCAGCGTGCGGGTCAGCGACGAGCGGAAGCCGGAGACATGGGTTCCTCCCTCGCGGGTGTTGATGTCGTTGACATAGCTGAACACATTCTCGCTGTAGCCGGAGTTGTACTGGAAGCAGACCTCCACCGGCGTGTTGTCCTTCTCGCCGGCGATCATCACCGGCTTGATGATCGGGGTGCGGCTCTCGTCGATATACTTGACGAACCCGACCAGCCCCTCCTCGTAGTGGAACACCTCCTCGATCCCCTCCTCACGCTCATCCTTCATGGTGATGGTGATCTGGGGGTTGAGGAACGCCAGCTCGCGCATACGCTCGGCCAGCGTGTCCCAGCGATACTCGTTCACCTTGAAGATGGTGCTGTCGGGACGGAACCACTGGGTGGTGCCGGTATCCGACTTCCTCTTGGTGGTGCCGATCTCCTTGACCGGCCCCATCGGAGCTCCCTGCTGGTACTCCTGCTGGTAGATCTTGCCGTCGCGCCTGACCGTGGCGATCATATGCTCCGACAGCGCGTTGACCACCGAGACGCCGACGCCGTGCAGACCGCCGGAGACCTTGTAGGTATCCTTGTCGAACTTGCCGCCGGCGTGCAGGATCGTCATCACCACCTCGAGCGTGGAGATTCCCTTGGCGTGCATGCCGACCGGGATGCCGGAGCCGTTGTCGCTGACGGTGACGGAGTTGTCTTTATGTATAGTAATATCGATCGTATCGCATCGACCGGCCAGCGCCTCGTCGATAGAGTTGTCGACAATCTCATAGACCAGATGATGCAGGCCGCGCATGCCCACGTCGCCGATATACATCGCCGGACGTTTGCGCACAGCCTCCAACCCTTCGAGAATCTTGATGCTCCCCTCGGTATAGGCCCCGGAGGCAACATTCGTGGTTTGCTTTGCCACAGTGTCCTCTATTTGTTCAAATGATTCTTCCATAGTGATGCCTGATGAAGACGATATTCCGACACTTTTCATCTACCGAAAAGTGGCGAAAGCAATGATAAAAGAAGGATTTTTGAGGATTTTCTGCTTCCGAGGCAAACATCCCGAACTCGCCTCCGGCGGAGACTCCCGCCGGATATCGTAACCGGTCACCGCCGGGGCGCCCTCCCCCTTCGGCGGCCAGCGCGCCATGCACGGATCGCGGCGATCAGCGGAGGACGATCTCCTTGACAATCTCCGCGCCGAACCGCTCATTGACCTTCTGGCGGATCTCGTCGCGCCGCATCAGCAGCTCGTTCCGCCAGACCGCGCTGTGGACCTTGATGTACATCCGCCCCCGGTCGATACGCTCCACCTCGGCCTGCCGGGCCACCGCCTCGCCGACGATATCCACCCAGTAGCTGGGAACGGAGCTCTCCTGGAGCTTCGCTTCGAGATTGTTCGCCCGAAGCCATTCCTTGATCACCGCACCAATAGATTCGGCCATAGTGCTCAGTCCGTAAAATTACCATTTTGCCGGGTTCCGGCAGCCCGTCCGGGTCCCGATGGGGCATTATTCATCATTATCCTCCGTCGCTCCGGCGGACTCCACTTCGGCCGGCTGCAGGGCGGCAACGTCCAGGTCGCGGTCGGCATAGGCCCCCTCGGCCACCCGTCCCCCCTCCACGCGGAAACGGGCCTCCCCCGATGCAAGCCTCCGTCCCCGCAGAAACGGAAGCAGATCCATCGACGCGGCGGTGATGAAGGTCTGCGCAAGATTGCGCGTCAGATCGTAGACCCGCTCGGCCCGGCGCGCATCGAGCTCGCCGAAGATATCGTCGAGCAGGATGATCGGGGTCTCGGCGCACTGCGTGGCAAGGTAGTGGAACTCGGCGATCTTCAGCCCGATCAGGAGCGTCTTGTGCTGCCCCTGGCTTGCCGATACCCTGACATCGCCGCCGTTGATCTCCATCCGGAGGTCGTCGCGGTGGGCGCCGAAGAGCGTGGTGCCGCGCCGCTGCTCCTCGGCCCATACCTGCTGGCTTCGCAGCCAGAGCGCATCGCGGTAATCGGCGACGCCACCGAGCGCCTCCCGGGCCGAATCGGGCGCATAGCGGATATCGACGGCATCGGCACCGGTCGCCACCTCGGCCGCCGTCGCCTTGAAGATCGGCTCGAACTCCCGGAGAAACAGCGCCCGCTCATGCATCAGATGAGCGGCGCGCTCGATCAGCCCCTCGTCCCATGGCTCGATCAGCGCTCTGTCGAGCTTCCGGCCATGCCGCCGGGCGTTGGCAAGCAGCGCGTTCCGCTGTTTGAGGATGCGCCGGTACTGCATCAGCTCCTCGAGATAGCGGCGCTTGGCCTGCGAGATCACCATATCGATGAAGCGGCGGCGCTCGGAGGGGGCGCCGTTGGTGATCGCCTTCAGATCGGGGGAGAGCACGACGGTGGGGGCGGTGCCGATCACCTGGGCCGCGTTGGCGGCGCTTCCGCCGTCGAGCGTGATCGACTTGCCGAGTCCGGCATCGTAGCGCACCTCGATGCGGTGCGGCGCGGAGTAGTCGCTGATCCCCTCGATCTTCGCCTCGAACCCCTTCTCCCCACGGCGCACCAGGAACGCGTCCTGCGTGCCGACGAACGATCGGGTGAGCGTGCAGATGGCTATCGCTTCGAGGATGGTGGTCTTCCCTTCGCCGTTGAGCCCGGTTATAACGTTCACCCCCTCGGCGGCCTCCAGATCGGTGCAGGGGTGGTTACGAAGGTTTTTGAAGAAGAGGCGACGCAGGCGCATGAAAAAAGTCGGAGTATGAGCTATACGGGTCGAGAGGGAACGGGGGAACGGGCCGTCGGGAACCGCATCGCGGCGGTGTTCTCCGATGGACCGTTCCCGTCGGCCGGTATCGGTACGATCAACTGTTGAGCCGGATCGGCATCAGCAGCATCAGCACTTCCTGCCCGTTGGCCTTGCCGTACGGCGAGATCAGCGATGGACGCAGCGGCGTCGAGAAGTCGAAGGCGATCTCGTCGGCATCGATCCTGTCGAGCGCGTCGCGCACGAACTGCGAGTTGAAGCCGATCTCCAGCTCGTCGTCGCCGTAATCGCAGGTGATATGCTCGAACGCCTCCCCTCCGGTCTCCATATCCTCGGCCGCCACGCGCAGCGCATTGGCCCCCAGCTTCAGGCGCACCTGACGGGTCTGGGTGTTCGAGTAGAGGCTGACGCGCTTGACGGTGTTGATCAGATCCTCGCGGCGGATCACCATCCGCTTGTCGTTGGCCTGGGGAATGACGTTTTCGTACGGCGGATAGTTCTCATCGATCAGACGCGCGGTGATGATCGTGACCCCGTCGGCGAAGCGCACATGCGTCTGGTTCGCCTCCAGGGTGATCTCGCTGGCCGAGAATGCCTTCGAGGCAAGCTGCAGCGCCTTCGGCGGGACGATGATATCGACCGGCTCCTCCACCTCGGCGAGCATCTCATGGTCGATCACCCGCACAAGACGGAACCCGTCGGTGGCGACGGCACGGATCTCGTTGGAGCGAAACTGGAACAGAACGCCGGTCATCGCCGGGCGGAACTCATCCCCCGAGCAGGCGAACGTCGTGCGATCGATCATCGCCGTGAATTTGCTCAGCGGCAGGTGAAGCGACACTTTTGGCTCAAATTTTGCCAGTTGAGGGAACTCTGAAGCGTCGAGCCCGCTCAGCTTATACTCGCCGCTGGCCGTATGCAGCGAGATCCGTTTGTTGGCCGGGTCGACGTCGAACTTCAGTTCTCCGAGCTCCAGGGCGCGCACCGTGTCGGTCACACGCTTGGCCGGCACCAGGATCGATCCATTGCCCGTCCCCCGGACCTCAAGCGTCGTGGTAACGGTGATATCCATATCGGTGGCCGTCAGGCTGAGCGTTGAGCCCTCGAGCACGAGCAGAACGTTCTCGAGCACCGGCATCGGGGAGCGCTGCGGCGTGGCGCTGGAGATACGCCCCAGTGCCTGCGCGAAGTCTTTTACTGCGACGCTAAAGTTCATGAGTAAGGAGTTCTAAAGGTTCTATTGAAATTTTTGGTCGGTCTGTCAAGCTTCTTCATGCGCGGCGCGACAGGAAGAAGGAGCGATCGGGGGGCTGGTGCGGACATTGAACGACGCATTGCAGCGTGTGATCGTGCCACGAAACGGGAAGCGGCTCCCCTGGTTTCGAGCGGGGCTAAACTACTAAAACGGCGGCCCGCTGCCAAGGCCCATTACCCCGTGCAACAGTTGCTCATCCCCCCTCCCGGCATAACGTTTTCCCCTGAACCGGAGCTCCGCATGGCGATGCTCCCGGCCAGATATCACCGATCCATCCCCCGGCCCCATCGGGACTGCGGGAGGGATCATGAACATTGTCAACAATTATTATTTCGTGGAGGACCACAGATTATGGCGGCACTTGAATCACATTATTCCGACCTTCTGAGCAAAGGTCGCGAGCTCGGCATCGATTTCAGCGAAATCAACGAACAGAATGGCCGTCTGGTGGTCAAGGGGATGGCCCCGTTCCAGATGCAGAAGGACGAATTCTGGGACGCGCTGAAGGCACGCGGAGCCCAGGGAGATATCGATGCTGATATTCGTGTTGGAAACACCGATTACTATGGCGATTATACGATCCGCAGCGGCGATACGCTCAGCGCCATCGCCAAGCGATATCTCGGGGACGCCAACAAGTATATGATGATCGCCGAGGCCAACCCCGACACGATCAAGGACCCGGACAAGATCAACGCCGGCGCGACGATCCGCCTGCCGATGGCCGCGGCGCTTCACTAGCATCGACAAGACACATCGCTGGCTCCCACCTCTCAACCAGGGCATGAGAGGAGCATGGAATGACCAGCGACATACGTATAACGTAAGCGTAACGAGATACATGGTGGCTGTCTCGTCTACGTCTTACGTTTTACGTTTTTATGAGGTTGTATGCCATGGAACAGTACGCAGGATATGAGGCGCCGACCGATCGGGAACTGATCATCACCGACGTGCAGACGCAGGTCAAACGGGCCGAACGCCGCTCGATCTTCATCAACGGAGAGTTCGCCTTCGGCGTCAGCGAGGATACGTACGTGCGCTATGCCCTGTACAGGGGGCGCGTCGTTACGGCGGCGCTGCTGGAGGAGGTGCAGCGCGAGGATGAGCTGGTGCAGTGCAAGCAGACCGCAATGCGCTTTCTGGAGCGCCGTATGCGGAGCCGCCAGGAAGTGGAGCGGAAGCTCGCCGGCAAGGAATACTCCCCCGAGGCGGTCGAGGCGACCCTCCGCTTCCTGACCGAGTACAGGCTGGTCGACGACCGCGAGTTCGCCCGGGTGTTCGTCAGCGACCAGCTGCTGCGGCGCCCGCTCGGCAAACGCCGGCTCGGCGACGAGCTTCGCCGCAAGGGACTCGACAAGGAGGAGATCGCCGAGACGCTCGGGTCGGCAATCGGCGCCGAGGAGGAGCTTGCCAACGCCATGGCCGCCGCCACGAAGAAGGCGCGCACCATCCGGCACGACGACCCGCGGAAATGGGAGCGCTCGATGGCATCGTTTCTGGCCGGACGGGGTTTTGGCTGGGATGTTGTCGGGAAAGTTCTGGGACACTTCCGCGCCGAACGGAAGAATCAGCATGAGGACGACAACGCAGCCATGGAGGATCTGATCGATGAGTGACGAGATGAACGATGATGATCTGGAGTTCACCCCCTGGGGAGACGACCCCGAGGAGCCCACGGTGGCGGTCTTCGGCGAGATCACTCCGGTCCCCTACCGCTGCGCGGCGTGCGGGGAGCAGAACGATACGCAGTTCGATCTGAGCGGCGGCTATCACCAGCAGTATACCGAGGACTGCCAGGTCTGCTGCCGCCCCAACCTGCTGACGATCAATGTCGACAGCGAGACCCACGTCGTCACGATCGGCAATGAGCTGGAGTACGACTGCTGAGCCGAAGCGCCAGGGGCGGGCGGATGCAGGAGACTACTGCTTCAGAAGATAGGATGTGACGAGGCCGGTCACCGACTCGAGCATCGTAATGTTGACCACCGAGGGGAGATCGCGCGCAGTGTGGTAGGTCGGGTTGCGGGGATGGCTCGGCTCGGAACGCCAGGGCTTGCAGCTCTCCATCAGCAGCACGGCCGGGATGCCGGCGCGATCGAACGAATCGTTGTCGCTGTTGGCGCAGGGCCCGGCGTCCGCCGCGAACGTGACCGGCAGGCGAAGCAACCGGGCGCGCGACTCGAGCTCACGCCCCAGCCACGCCGACCGCGATGTGGAGAAGATCGGCATGAAGAGCTTCTGCGGGTTCCATCCCACCATATCCATCACGATCACCCCCTTGATGTTCTTCCGCTCGCGCTTCAGACGCTCGGCAACGTATCGGCTGCCGAGATGATGCCCCGCGTACTCCGGATTTTTCTCCTCGGCGTTGCAGGCGATGAACATCAGCGTATACCGGGGCTTCACGGAGGAGTGCGCGACGATCGTGAGGCTCTCGAGCATCGCCGCGATGCCGGTGGCGTTATCGTCGGCGCCGGGCGCCTGGGCGCTGCTCCAGCGCGTCCCCCATCCGGCGTCGCGGCTGGCCGATGCATCGATATGCGCGCAGATCACCAGGAGCGAATCGCTCTGCCCCGGCAGCACCGCCACCGCGTTGACCAGCGGCTGAGGCTCGCGCATCCCCCGCCGCCTGACCATGAAGGTGTCGGCATGGGCCGACGGCACATCGCGCCGCATCTGCCCGAGCACATAGCCGACGCTCCAGCGGTTCCCCTCGGTGAACACCACGCGCGAGCGGCTTCCGCCGGCGTTGGCGAGCGAATCGATATGGCGCCGCAGACGCTTCTCCAGACCGAACGGCGCGGCCGGGGGGTCGGTCGCGGGCGGATGCGCGGGGCGCGCCGGACCCATCGCCAGGATCACCGGAAGCGCCGCCGCCCCCATCATCACGCCGATCCATCGCGCACGCATCGAAGCCATCGAACGCATCCTCCATATCCTTCCAGCCACTCTATGCTCTCCTCTTCCTTCGGATGATCATTTCTGCTCGATATCCCCCTGACTGAAGTAGGGAAGCTTCACCGGCGAGGGGACTCCCAAAGCCCGCAGAACGAAGCTCGCGCGCCCTCCGGGCGATTCTCTGGGGATCTCGATCAGCTCGTAGTCATGCTCCAGATAGGTCTTCACCATCGTATCATATACCGCGATCGACTCCCTGAAGCTCTGTTTCCGCTCGGCGTCGTTCCGGTAAATGGCGCTCCAGGGGGGCGCTATACACACCTTCGCGTTGTAGCGATAGTCGCGGGCCGCCGCGCTCAGACGCTCATCGATCGCCCCGCCGATAATCCGGGTATACCCCAGCACATCGATGATACCGCGATCGAAGAACGTCGCCCGTGTTTCCGGACCGCTCCCCGTGACCGCCTCGTCATAGGTGGTGATCGACCGATCGAGCATGATATCACGGTAGCGGATCGTATCCCCCCAGGGGAGCGCGTCGCCACCGGCGGCCACCTGCTCCTGAATGATCCCCCGGGCGATCTCCGGCACGCACTGGTAGTACCCGTACAGGGCGAGCTCCTTCAGCAGCTCGCTTTTGCCGCTCCCCGGACCTCCCGTTATCACGAAGAACTTCTCGTTGTACTTCACGCTCATAGTCGCTGCAATCGTTGATCCACTTCATCGGGACGGGCGCCGTCGCGCCGGATATCGCGCCCCTACCGGGAGATGATATTCAGCACCGGAAGCCCCGCCCCGGCCACCGGCACGGGGGGATGGAGCAGCTCCCCCACCGCATACTCCCCCTGGAACGCGCCGATCCGCACATCGACGATACGGTTCTCGAGGACCGACTGATAGGGAACCGCCACGCGGATATAATTGCCGGTATAGCCATGGTTCATCCCCCCTTCCCCCCCATACTCGAAGAGCACCCCCCGGCACTCCCCCTGGTGCCGGATGGCGAAATCGGCGCGCTTCTTCTCGGAGAGGTTGCGCAGCATCCGGGTGCGCTCGCGGCGAAGGGCGACCGGCACCGGATCGCCATAGTCGGCGGCCGGGGTCTGCTCCCGCTCCGAATAGGTGAACACATGGAAATAGGCGACCGGGAGCGCGTGGAGGAAATCGTACGTCTGCCGGAAGTGCGCATCGCTCTCGCCGGGGAACCCGACGATCACATCGACGCCGATGGCGGCATCGGGGATCGACGCGAGCACCCGCTCGACCCGGTCGCGATAGAGCGCGCTCCGGTAGCGGCGGCGCATCCGCCCCAGAACCTCATCGGAGCCGCTCTGCAGCGGCAGATGGAAATGAGGGGTCATGCGATCGGAGCGCGCGGCAAGATCGATGATCGCGTCGGTCAGCAGGTTCGGCTCGATCGAGCTGACGCGCAGCCGGCGGAGTCCGTCCAGATCGTGCAGACGGAGGAGCAGATCGTACAGCGACTCCTTTCTCCCCGCGCCGAAATCGCCGACATTGACGCCGGTGATGACGATCTCCTGAAACCCTTCGGCCACAAGCCGGCGTGCCTGTTCAACGCTTGCATCGATCGACTGGCTGCGGCTGCCGCCGCGCGCCAGCGGTATCGTACAGAACGAGCAGCTGTAGTCGCAGCCATCCTGTACTTTCAGAAACGCGCGGGCCCGGGCATCCCCGGCGCCGCTGGAGGCGGGACCGAAGGAATCCCCGGCGATCTCTCCCACCACGACCTTCGGGACATCGCGTTTGCCGGCGGTGCCGAGATGCTCCAGTATTCTGAACTTCTCGGCCGTGCCGAGCACCAGATCGACGCCATCGATCGAGGCGATCTCCTCGGGCTGGAGCTGGGCGTAGCAGCCGGTGACCACCACGAACGCGTCGGGGTTGGCGCGCAGCGCGCGGCGAACGAGCTGGCGGCACTCGCGGTCGGCATTCTCGGTGACCGTGCAGGAGTTGATGACGATCACATCGGAGGGGGCGCCGAACTCGGTGATATCATATCCCTGGCCCCGGAAGCTCTCGCCGATGGCGCTTGTCTCCGCGTAGTTCAGCTTGCAGCCGAGTGTCTGAAGCGATACCCTTTTGCTGTTCATCGATGCTCCGTTCATACTTGGCGATGGCCCGGCCAACGGACTTGGCGGGGTGCCCTTCGGTGCGATGCGGCAGGCCATTGCAACATTGGCACGTTTATAATACTATGGCATTCAAGCAGTCATAACCGTACGAGGAGGTGCAGTATGAGTGTGTTGAATTTGGAAATGTTCATCGGTGCCCATCATGATTATGAGTCGAGCCAGTTTCATATCCTGAGCGGGCTGCAGAAGATTCGGACGAACTTCTCCCAGAATAAGATCTATCCTCCGCTGGCCGAGCTGATCGATCTGTATACCACGCTGAAGAAGATCGCATCGAACAGCGGAGGGATCACCCAGGAGCTTCCCCGGAGGATCAAGGGGATCGACCTCGAGGCAAAGAAGATCATCTATGAACCGATCGAGCCGGACCGCGCGCATCTGCGCGCCATCGAGGAGCTGATCCACTGGGCGCTCCCGCATATCCAGAGCGCGATCGAGGAAGGAAAGACAATCTACAACTTCGTCGACAGCAACATCAAGGTGGAGGAGGTCGGCATCCTTCCCTCGTATGTCGAGGAGGGATATCTGCTCGTACCGGATCTGCGGGGGAACCTGCTCCATGTGATCCGCTACGAGGTCTCGATCTTCACGGGCGCCGACCAGCATTACAGGAACCTGAAAACCACATCGATCAAGACCATCCCGCTGTCGTCGCTCGACTTCTCGCCGGGAAGGGTGAAGCTGGATCTGATGGCATCGCATCGCGACCTGCCGAATCCGGCGACATATTTCTTCGCGACCGAGCTCGATTTCCCCTTTCAGGAGACGATGCTGCCGATCGCCAAGAGAAAGCTGCTCAGACAGATCTATTCGTAGCGCCGGCCGCGAGCCGTCGCGTAGTGATGCATACAGGAGGGACCGCGCGCCATATCGAGGCCACGGCCCCTCCGCTCGTTCCGGGAGGCACAGAATGTTCCGATGCCCCTCCCATCATACGCTCACAGGGCCAGCGCATGACGGCAGCGTGGCGCACCCGCCCCCTGCGCTCCATCTCACACGACTCCCTTCATCTCACACGACTCCCTTCATCTCACACGACTCCCTTCATCTCACACGACTCCCTTCATCTCACACGACTCCCTTCATCTCACACGACTCCCTTC
>Ga0164241_10000736_pt1 | contig 50302 bp, 80 predicted proteins | sample OricomyardsoilBY_FD_108780 | JGI IMG/M metagenome (GOLD analysis project Ga0164241, IMG submission 108780) | Backyard soil microbial communities from Emeryville, California, USA - Original compost - Back yard soil (BY) | ecosystem: Environmental > Terrestrial > Soil > Unclassified | place: USA... | reverse complement strand
TTGAGGACATGATCGAGGCAGCGGTAGAACACCTAAGCGGCCATAAGCTTACGGCCACTGAAGCGATACTTAAGGATCAAGGCGCGCTAGCATCAGCGCCACGTTTTGGCACAAGGACTATTTCAGCCTCTGAAACGTTGGCCATCAACCGGACAATCGAAAAACAAGCCGCCACCATTAAGGCCAAAGACGAGATTATAGCCGGGCTTCAGGGTGACATTAAGCGCTTGCTCGATGTGAATGAGGCTAACTTTCGCGAGGTTAAGCAGGCTAGGATTGAGTGCGACGAGGCCAGAGACAAGCTGGCCGAAACAGAGCGCTATGCCAAAACGCTAGAAGCTACAATAGCTGAGCTAAATCGCCAGTTAGGCAATGAGCCAAAGCCAAACACGCGCGACATGAGCCGGGTTGCCAAATTAGGCGAATCACATAAGCAAGGTTTACGCATTCACGACCACTATTAGGAGGCTACCTTGCGCCCGTTCGCTGCTTTTCTTAGCCAGGACAAAGCCGGCTTATTCGTGATCGCCCGAAAGGCCACTGAGGAGGAGATAGGCAATTTTGTTAGCCAATTTCCGGATGAGCCATTCTTACCGGGCGAGACGCCGGTAATCCTAGATTTGGCGGCAGTCCGCCAGACAATGCGGGATATAGACGCAATGGCTGATGAGGGACGCGAACATGCCGCAATCAACAGCGGAATTGAGCCAGCCTAAAAAGCCAGCCTACCCAAGCCGCTATGATGGCTTTCAAGCGCTATTCCTAGCGGCTGTATTCGGCTTAGGCGTATTAGCCCTTTTGGCCGAACGATACGAACAAGCGGCTTATTCGGCCGGCATGGTAGCAGCTTTCTATATTGGCAGGCGGGGCCTCGAAAACCCAAAGCCTAAGGAGGAGAAAAAGCCGTGAAGTTTATTGAGAATGTTCTGCTATTCCTCATTGTCGCGGCCTGCTTAACGCTAATCGCTATAGTCGGCTCCTCAGGCTGGCCATTTTATGTCACGGCTCCGATTATACTAACTGCGGTAGCGGTAGCTTGGTATGTGATCCGGCTGAGTTATAAGGCGCAAAATGGCGAATGAATTTAAGCCGAATTGGACGCTCAGCAAGCGCGACAAGCTAACAGTTGCACTAAGTCTAGTTTTGTATCGCCATTGGCCAGAATGGCCGGGCGGAACAGACGCGCAACTAGCTCAAATGGCTGATGAGATATTGGCTATAGTTGAAGCCCCGGACGAGACGAGCCATGGTAATAGCTAACGCCTGCAATCATCCCGATTGCGCCAACACAGCCGAAATGCTCAAGCAGGCTATGGGCGATCTAGAGATAGCCAATTTGCGGCTAAAGGCTGCTCAGGACGCCTTGAAAATGGGCGAACTAGCCCTTAAGGCCTCCCGCGAAAGGGCTGATGATTGGCGAGGCATGGCCAACAGTCGCGCGGCCGAACTGATCAGGCAGGCCGATGAAATATCGAGGCTCAATGACGAGCTAGCACGCTTCAAGAGCATTCGTTCTGAAGCCGTAACGGCTCAGGCTGAAAATGAGCGCTTACGGGCCGCCTTGGCCAATAGCAAGGACCCATGCATATACTGCTCATTGCCGGCCGATGAATTCGCCAAGTGCAAGCTGGGTTTCCCTGGCTGCTCACGGGCCGATGACATGGCAGGTTGCCCGGAACTAGGCGCGCGGCTGGAAAACGATCAACTGCGAGCCGAATTAGACACTTTACGAACTGAATTAGCCAAAGGAGGAATGGACTAATGGAAATCCAAATGGGGCCGCCAATTACGCTCTCTGGCGATGAGGCGAAAGCCTTCCTAAGGGCTCTCAAGGGAGAGGCGGGCGGTAGCGGCCAAAAGATAGAGCCGGATATCATGGCCGTAAGGCTGAAGGATCATTTAGCTCTGTTCCAGGATAGGCACAAGTTCGAGGCCGGCCAGCTTGTCAAGCTCAAGCCCAGCTTCACACTGCCCAATGACTGCTTTGGGCCTGATCAAATGGCTATTGTGGTAGAGGCCTTAGCGGAGCCGATTTTCTTTAAGGCGGCCAGCCCGGCAAGGGAACAGGGCGCTAGATTAGATTTGCGCCTAATGTGGGTTTGTCCAAACCATGACGGCCTTCATTTCGGCTGCTTTGAATCAGCTTTATTCGAGCCATGGCCGGCAAATGGGTGATAATTGGGCCGATTGGGCACAGCTTGCCTATACCATGGCGCAAATAGCTTTGCCGTTCCTTATTGGCCTGCTTTTGGCTAAATGGCTTGGGTGAAGGAAGAATATGGCGAATAGGCTAAGGTCTGGCCACTAAGGCACTAATAGCCAGCCCGCTTAGGCGGGCTTTTTTATTGGAGGAATGAATGAGCGGAATGCATGGGCCTGACGGACAGGCCATTACAGCCAAGCAATGGATTAAGGCCGCTGCGGCAATAGGCTATGTAATCGGCTTATGCCCTGACGAAAAAGCCAGGAAAGAGGCCAGCAAGGCTTGGGATGATATTAGCGGCCATGTGGACGCTTTGGAGGGCCTGCTAAACGATACTGATGATCGGGATTTCTTTGGCACGCAAGGCTGGCGCTATGTGGCCGGAATAGATGGCTAATGCCCGGCTTTAAAGACTTGCCTCAAGTGGCCGCCAAGGCCGATTTTAGGCCAATCGCGAGACGACTGAACAGCTACTATCCAAATGAGCCTGTCCGCGAAGTTGTCCGCCTCGTTTTGGCCGAAATGGGCGGCAAGGCCAATCCGTACTCAGTGCAGGATTATATTGAAGAATTAAGATACGATGAACTGGATTAAATGGGCAGTCGCAAATTAGCGAATGATGCCCGCACTAAAGCGACACTCAGAAAATTGGGCGAATGGGGCGCTACGCGGGATGAGGCCGCCGCGTGGCTCGATGTTTCGCGGCCAACTTTATGGAAGTTTCTAAACGAAAATCCAGATTGCGCGCATGAGCTTGAAGCCGGCCTAGATCGGGGCAGAGTTAGCCTCAGAAGGCTGCAATGGCGGAGCGCGCATAACGGCAACGCAACTATGCTTATTTGGCTTGGGAAGCAATTGCTCAAGCAATATGACCAACCGCCAACGGAGGAGCAAGTTACGCGGGAATCTATCGAGGCTATGAGAATTGAATTTGAACGCAAGTTGGCTAGCATCGCTGAGTCCGACGAAAAGGAAAAATTGGCTAGCGAGTCTGACGCCTGAGGAGCTAGCGCATTTACGCTATGATTGGCAATTTTGGGGCCGACCCGATCAACAGACGCCCCCAGGCGATTGGTCAATCTGGCTCATGCTGGCCGGCCGGGGCTGGGGCAAAACTAGGACTGGGGCTGAATGGGTAAGATCGATTGCAACTGGCGGCACGCCATTATCAGGCGGCCAATATTCGCATATTGCGATTGTTGGCGAAACCGCCGCAGATAATCGCGATGTGATTGTAGAAGGCCCAGCCGGCATTCTGGCGACACATCCGAAAGATTTTCGGCCAAAATATACCCAATCAAATAGGCGTCTCCAATGGCCGAATGGCACAATAGGGACGCTGTATAACGCGACTGAACCGGACCAATTGCGCGGCCCTCAGCACGGGGCAGCATGGTGCGATGAGCTTGCAAAATGGCGCTATGCTCAAGAAACATGGGATATGCTCCAATTTGGCTTGCGAATGGGCGATAAGCCCAAACAGGCTATTACCACAACACCACGGCCAATTCCAATTGTTAAAGCCCTCCTTAAGCTAGAGGGCGATGGCGTTTACGTCACAAGGGGCCGAACACTCGATAATTCAGCCAACCTAGCCGGAGACTTCATAAAAGCCATTCAGAGGCGCTATGAAGGCACTAGACTTGGCCGGCAGGAGCTAAACGCGGAAATTCTAGATGACGTGCCAGGGGCGCTCTGGACGCGCGACAACCTCGACAAATACCGGGTGCCATATCGTGACGGCAAATTGCCGCGAAACTTCCCGGAAATGCAACGAATTGTCGTGGCTATCGATCCGGCCATTACAGCCCCTATTGATGGCGTTGTATTAGAGGAAACGGCCGAAACAGGGATAATTGTAGCCGGCCTAGGCACAGATGGCCGGGGCTATGTTTTCGAGGACTTGACTTGCCGATTAGCGCCTAGCGGTTGGGGCAAAAAGGCCGTTGCCGGCTTTGATCTATATAAGGCCGATTGCCTTGTAGCGGAGAAAAACCAAGGCGGCCTAATGGTGGAGCATGTTCTAAGGTCTGTCAGGCAGAATTGCCCTGTTAAGCTAGTACATGCCAGCCGGGGCAAAGTTACGCGGGCTGAGCCGGTTTCAGCTTTATATGAGCAAGGCAGAATAAGCCATGTTGGCTCATTCCCTGAGCTTGAGGATCAAATGGTATTATTTACGCCATTTGGAATTGAAAGCGATATAACGGCCGATAGAGTGGACGCCTTAGTTTGGGCCTTCACTGAGCTATTTCCCTCGATTGTCTACCATGTAGACGAAAGGGATTATGGCGGACACGATCCGCTGGAAAGTTTAGGCCGATCTAGTTCAACTGGATATTAAAAGGAAAGAGGCCCTTTCGGGCCTCGCTTCAATCCCAATCCGTATCTTGATCTAGCCGCTCCTCAGCCTGCGCCGAACGGCGGCCCCTTTTGTAACTAGTCCATTCGGCCTCTGTTGCAAAATCGGCTTTCTCCCGTTTCGGCTCTTCATTCCATACGCTGTTACGGCCTTTATAGTATGCATCAAATTCAGGATTGTGGAGCGGTGCAGTCATTTTCGTTTTCCCCTGTTCCGATAAATTAAATATAGGGGCAGAATGGAAATGCGTCAATAGCCTAAATGTAAAAAATGGAGGAATAATTGCAATTTTTCTTACCGGCTTTAACGCTGGTATTTGTCGCGGCTAAATTATTTGGCGCGATTGATTGGGCTTGGCTTTGGGTGTTTAGCCCGCTGCTTGTACATGCCGGCATTGGCATAACGCTCCTGGCTATTATGGGCCTTGCGCTACTCATGGCCGCTAGAAACAAATAAGCTGAGGCAATATGCGGGAACAGACTAAATCAGGCCTATCCGCACAAGATCAGGCCTATATCAGAATGCTTGAATTGCATTTTGGCCAATTCGCAGCCCTTTTGCACAATATTGGCGAAACAGAAATTGGCAATCAATTGGCCAGCCGGGAATTAAGCCTAGCTTATACCAAGCTAGAGGAGGCCTTTTATCATTCGCGCGAATTTGTGCTGAGGCGCGCGGCGCATAAGGCGAAATTGAACTAACAAGGATTGAATGCCGCAAACTGAGCCGCTAGAAAGGCTTCAAGAACTAGACGGCCAAGTTAACGTAATCGAGGCATTTGACAAGCAGGACGTTGACACGCTAGGCGGGCAGGCCGTTGAAGAATACCGCATAGACCGCGAAAGCCGGGCTGAATGGGAGAATATCGCCCGCGACGCCATGAAGGCCATGTTGCAGGACAAACGGCCGAAAAACTATCCGTTTCCAAACGCCTCAAACGTCCGCGTCCCGCTCCTTACAACTGCGGCCTTACAATTCGCGGCCAGAGCTTATCCGGCCATTGTGCAAAGCCCCAAAATGGTTCGGACCGAAATTATCGGCAAAGACCTAAACCAAGAAAAGCAGGCCAGGGGCGAGCGCATTGAAACGCATATGTCCTATCAGCTTCTCAAGGAAATGAAGGGCTGGGAAGCTGATACGGACACGCTATTACACCAAATCCCCGTTGTCGGCTGTACATTCCGAAAGCTGTTTTATAGCCAGGAGCTAAAGCGGCCAGATGCCAAGCTTATTCCGGCCTTGGACTTTGTTGTAAATCAGGCCACAACCGATCTAGAAACCGTTCCAAGGGCCTCGCATAGGTTTGACCTATACCCGCACGAAATACAATCTCGGATAAGATCAGGCACATTCGCCGAATTCGATTATGCAACGGCCTCGACAGATTCGCAGGATGATGGCTTTAGGCCTCGAAATGATAGCCAACAAGACGGCCAAGCTCCGCACAGCTTCATTGAGCAGCATAGATACCATGATCTAGATGGCGATGGCTTTGATGAGCCATGGATTGTTACGGTTCATGAAGGCTCCGAAAAGGTTGTCCGAGTAGCGCCGAATTTCAATCTACAGCGCGGAACGGTCAATAAGCGGGGCCAAATTGTCCATTTGCCGCGCTATAATTATTTCGTCAAATATGGTTTTGTGCCCGATCCGGCAGGCGGATTTTATGACGTAGGTTTCGGCCTTCTCTTAAAAACCCTAACTGAAGCTATCGACACAAGCTTAAATCAGATGCTTGATAGCGGCCATTTGCAAAATGCAGGCGGCGGCTTTGTCGGCTCTGGGCTGAGCTTGAAAAAGACTGAGCTACGCTTTGCTCCCGGCGTGTTCCATGTGCTAAACGCGAGCGGAGACGATATCCGTAAGGCCGTTGTGCAAATGCAGCATCAAGGGCCAAGCGATGTATTGCTGAATTTGCTTGTAATGCTTATTGATTTCGGTAAGCAAATCACGGCAGTACAGGATATTCTAACCGGAGAAAGCGCGAGAGCGCAGCCGGCCACTACTACGCTAGCCCAAATTGAGCAGGGCTTAAAAGTCTTCTCAGCTATATACAAACGCATATTTAGAGCTTTGGGCGAAGAATATAAGCTTTTGTATGATTTGAATTACCGCTTTCCTGATCAGGAAAAGTATCTAAAAGTTCTAGATTGGCAACCGGCCGGATTACCGCCTCAAATCCAGCCGGTCCCGCCAACCATGCCAGGGGCTATCCAGGGCAACGGGATGCCGGGCGCTCCTCCTCCGGGCGCTGGCGAGGCCTCCCCCCCTGGCATGGATGCTCCATCTGAAATGATGGCCAGCCCTCAGGCTCCGCCTCCAATCATGGTGGAGGATTATGCCTATGATGACTGCGATATTGTGCCAGTTGCAGATAGCCACATGGTCACCGATATGCAGCAATTGGCCAAAGCTCAAGTTCTGATGGAGCTAGCTGGCCATCCGACTATCGGCCCGACGTTAAATCATGCCGAAATTGGCAAGCGCGTTCTTATGGCTTCTAAAGTTGAGAACTTGGCTGAAATCATCCCGCCCAAGCAGGGGCCAACTCCGGCTGAACAGCTTCAACAAGCTGGCGCAGAGGCGGAAATTGCAGCCAAGCAGGCTGAGGCCCAGCTAAAGCAGGCTCAGGCCCAAAAGGCGCTTGCTGAAGCCGGCGTAGCGGGCCAGGAAGGCGATGATGGCTCTGTACAGGCTAAGGCCGCTAGCGATGCTCAGAAGCTTGAATTGGAGGCTATCGAGAAAGAGCGCCGCTATATGCTTGATGTGGCTAAGGCTGAAGTGGAGGCTGAAAACAGCGACCGCGATTATCAGCTTGAAATAGCCAAGCTTGAGCATGAAAGCATGATGGCCGAACGCCAGTTTCAGTTTGATGCTGAAACCAAGCGGCTTGAAATGCAGGCTCAACAGCAAATGGCTGAACGCGAATTTGAGGCCGGCCGCGAGGACGCGGTAGCCGATAGGACGCTACAGGCTACGCAAATGGGCAATGACGCCTTTGAGCAGGATCGGGCAGCCAAACGCGAAGATGAGCGAAATCAGCAAGCCGATAAAGAGGCGGAAACAGCCCGAAAGGCTGAGAGCGAGCGCTTTGACAAGGAAGCTAAGCTAAAGCTGGATATTGAGAAGCTTAAGGCTAAAAACAAGCCTAAGCCAGCTAAGAAGTAAATAGATAGAACGGGCGGCCAAACTGCGCGGCTCCGGGTAGTGCCGCTAGCCTCTTTGATGGATGGGGGCCAAGGCTAATCTGACTCGACCGGCGAGGGAGAAAGTCAGAGAGTTACTTGCCGCCCGTTCTATTTTAGCCCCATTCGACGCTCATCAGCGGGGCTGATTTCTTTTATAGACAAACCAAAACGAATCGCAAGCGGATTTATGAGGCTCCCTTTTGAAAAAGACGAATGGGAAGGCTGGCGCGAGCATCCTATAACTTGCTGGTTATTGGATGAGTTTCTAGCCGCTGAAGCGGAGGACGCTAAGGCTAAGTTTATCGATTATGCTTGGGGCAAGGCCGGCAATGATCCGGTTTTGCATGCAAGCCTATTCGAGCGGGCGCAAGTGTTAAAAGAGCTAATTGCGCTAAATTATGAAGACATAGAGGCATATTATAACAACCAATAACGAGAGCGGAATTATCCCGCTTGAATACCATGTTCTAATAAAACTTGACGTGGTAGAGGAAAAGACTAAAGGCGGAATTTTGCTTATTGCCGAAACCCAAGAGCGCGAAACACAGGCTCAGGCTTCCGGCATACTTGTGGATATTGGCCCATTGGCTTTTATCTATGAATATCATAACGACACAATTCCACAGATTGGCCAGCGTGTAGCCTTCCCGAAATATGGCGGGCAAGAGCGCACTGGCAAAGATGGCGCGCGTTATCGCCTGCTTAAAGACGGCGACTTAAGCGCAATTTTGGCTGAATAAACAAAAGCCTAAGAATGTTATTTGAGAACGAACTAGATAATGAAGCCGATCCGGTAGACGATAATTTACCGGAATCGCAAGAGGATATTGGCGGGGATATCGAAAACGAAGATAGCCCCGATATTTCCCAGCATGAAGAGGCCGTGGCCCGCGCCCGCGGCTGGGTGCCAAAGGATCAATACCGGGGCAAGCCCGAAGATTGGCAGGACGCAAATTCCTTCCTTGATCGCAACTCAAGCCTAAAGAAGGATGTTGAAACCCTTCAAGAGCGACTAGCCCGGCAGGAGGAGGAGTACCAAGAGCGCCTTCGCCGCATTGAGCGCACATCCGAACGGATCATTCAAAATGACCGTGAACGGCTCATTACTGAGCTTGAAACGGCCAAGCGCCAAGCGGCCGAACTTGGCGACATGGAAGCCTACGATAAGGCCAGAGAGCAAGAGAGCGAATATTACCGCCGCATTGCTCAGGAGGCCAGGGAGGCTGAGCAGGAACATACTAGCCGCCAACGCCAGCCGGCCAATCAGCCTGAGATTTGGGAGGAAACCCAAGCTTGGATTAGACAAAATAGCTGGTTTAACGAAAGCCCTTCTATGCGCCAGATTGCCCTAGGCTTCTATGAGGAAGCCTTGGAAGGCATGCCAGGGCGCAAGGATGAGCAACGCCGGCTAGCCTTTGTCGAAAAGCAAATGGCCCGCGTATACCCGCAAAAATTTGGCGAGCGGTCTAGTTCGGCTGTAGAGGGCGGACGCCGGCCGATGATGGCTAGCGCGCCAAAGCTAAGCGCCGATGAAGAGGCGGCTTGTAAGCGCTTTATCGCAAAAGGCCTTATCAAGGATCGGGCCGAATATATTAAGTATTTAAACGATGACTAATTTAAGCTACCGCGAAAAGCGGGAAAAGGAATTGGCCGAACGGCGCGCTTTGCGTGTTAGCGAAGATGGCCCGAACTATCATTTAACCATTCCGGCCAATGTACAGGCCTATTTAAAGGCGAATGGCTTAGTTGGGCGTTGGCTAAACGATGATGAAAAAGGCCGAATTTACGCCAAAACACAGCGCGATACATGGGATTTTCTAACCCATAGCGAAGTTAGCGGTGATAGCCGGAATGTTGATAATTCCGATAGGATCGCCCGCCGCGTTGGGGCTAAGGCCGATGGCTCGCCACTTATGACGTATTTATGCGTCAAGCCTGAAAAATGGTTCAATGAAGACGCGCGGAAGCGCGCTAGGCCGCATGAGGAAATGATGGCGGCCATTAGGAGCAAACCGCTTAAGACGGCCGGCGAGGCTGATTTAAGCGATGATGCGGAACACGCATATATTCCCAAGGAAGTATTTAAGAAAGCCAGAGGGTTACGGCGTGTTTCAGATAATGATGAAAATATTGAAGATTAATTTATAGGAATTAATGGCTAATTATGATGCCCCGTTCGGCCTAAAGCCGATCCAATACGCTTGGGGCGGCCCTTACGACGGCAGATGCCGGCCGTATCACGTCCTTTCGGACTATGCGACCGCGCTATTTATTGGCGATCCGGTGACGATTTCCGGAACCTCTAACACCGTTACTATTCGCGGCTTCGCTCCTGGCACTCTGCCGAATGTGGAAAAGGCGGCTATTACGACCGACACGCCCATTCATGGCGTTATTGTCGGTTTTCTGCCGCTTGATGGCCACGACAGCAACGTTTACGGCGCGGCCTCCACTACGCGCATTGCGCTTGTAGCGGATAGCCCTGATTTGCTTTTTGCCATTCAGGATGATGGCTCCGGCGCGCTGGCCGCTACGGCAGTTGGCGCTACGGCGGATATGATCTTTACGCATTCCGGCTCCACTGTTACGGGCCTTTCCGGCGTTGAATTAGACGCCACCACGCCGGGCACTACGGCAACCGATCAGCTTACAATTATCGCGCTTTTAGACAGGCCTGATAACGAGCTTGGAGTTTGGGCCAAGTGGCTGGTTAAGATCAATCGCCATGGCTATGCCAATGGCTCCGCTGGCCTTGCCATCTAATTACATATTTAGGAAATCATTTAGTTAATTAATGGCAGTTATTAACACTGGCTCGCATCCTAAGGCCCTATGGCCGGGCGTGCGGGCTTTTTTCGGCGCGACGTATGACGCTCAGCCGAAAATCTGGAGTAAGATTTTTGAGACAGTTCAATCTGAAAAGAACTATGAAGAGGGCGTAGCTACGCAGTCTTTTGGCCTTGCGGTTAAGAAGCCCGAAGGTCAAGCCGTTTCCTATGACTCGCACAACCAAGAATGGACGCGGCGCAGCACTCATGACACTTATGGTCTTGGCTATGTGGTGACTGAAGAGGAGCTTGAAGACAATCTTTATGAGGCTAAGTCTTTCAATCGCTCCAAATTGCTCGCTATCTCTATGGGCGAAACCAAAGAGATTGTTCACGCGAACGTTCTCAATCGTGGCTTCACTAATACGTTTACGGGCGGTGATGGCGTCGAATTGTTTTCGGCCGCACATCCTACCGCTGTAGGCAATCAGTCTAATTTGCTGGCCGTTGCGGCAGACTTTAGCGAATTGGCGCTTGAAGATATGCTTATCCAAATGCAGGATAACAAGAATTCTCGCGGCCTCCGCTTCCCGCTAACTGGCAAAAAGCTTGTTGTGCGCCACGAATTGGAGTTTGAAGTTAACCGCGTGCTTAAGTCTACCTTGCGTAGCGGCACGGCCAACAATGACATTAACGCGCTTAAGTCTATGGGCATGCTCCCGGACGGCTACGTTGTTTGGCATTATTTGACCGATCCGGACGCTTGGTTCGTGCTTACGAATGCGCCTAACGGGCTTTTGAGCTTCCAGCGGCGTAAAATGACGTTCAAGCAAGATAACGACTTCGACACGTCTAACGCCAAGGCCAAGGCCACTGAACGCTATGTTCCGGATTGGAACGATTGGCGCGGCGTATACGGCACTCCGGGAGCGTAAGGCGCTTAGTTATCCTACTTATCCAAAAAGGTAGGATAACCCCCTGGAAAATACCCGCCTATAGCATGCTGTAGGTTCCTCCGCTGGCTAGCATTTCCGGGCCAGCGGAGGCTTTTATTCGTCTCCAATTAGGCGCGCTTGGGAAGCGCGTGAATTAAAGGATTTAATGCCTATTTCTAATTTCCCGAATGGCTTCGCCGATGGCGTTACTATTCGCGGCGTACCCTTGCTTTCGGCTTATCCCGGCAAGGTTTATTGGGTTTCTAGCGTTGTTGGCTCGAATGGCAACGCGGGCACGTTTGAACGGCCTTGGGCCACGCTTGATTATGCCGTAGGCCGCTGTACCGCCAATAAGGGCGATATGATTGTAGCCCTTCCTGGCCATGTTGAGACTGTTACGGCGGCGGGCGGCCTCGATTTAGACGTTGCGGGAATTTGCTTGCTTGGCCTTGGCACTGGCTCGCTCCGGCCAACGGTCAATTTTACAACCGCAGTTGGCGCGGATATGGACGTAGACGCGGCCAATATTACGGTTGTTAACTTCCTGTTTACCGGCTCAGTTGACGCGCTAACAGGCCCGATTGACGTTAATTCGGCTGATTTCGCCATGATCAATTGTGAAACGCGGGACGCCGGCAGCGCTCAGGCTACGGACTTTATTGTTTCGGCCGGGGATAGGCTGTTTATTGACGGCTGGATTCATCGCGGCGCGGCTGCGGCCGGAGCCGATACAGCTATCTCCATTATCGCTGGCGATGGTTGCACGATTAAAAACTTCTGGATTGATGGCAACTTTGCCGTTGCCGCAATTGAGAACGTTACGGCTGCGGCCACTAACCTGACTATCGGCGGCGGTGAGCCTAGCTATATTCGCACGCGCAACGCGAACGATATCGCAATTACGCTAGTTGCCACAGCCACGGGCAACGTTGGGCCAAATATTTATATTCGGCTTCAGGATGACGCTACCAACGTTACAGAGTGTCTAGTCGGCGCTGATATGCAATTTTTCACGCCAATTGAAGTTGTGAACGCTGATGGCGAGCGCTCCACAACTTGGGACGGCACACAGTCAACCGGCTAATAATGGCCAGCAAAAAGGGCAAAGGAGGGGCCAAGCGCCCCTCTATGCCTAAACCTAGCAAAAAGAAGGGCTGTTAATGGCCAATACTGTTGACGTAAAGACGCTATTTAATGGCCGGCGTACTAAGGTTTTTCATCTTTATGGCGTGATCGATACGGCTGAAAGCGATGTAGCTAAAATCGATATCTCGACTTTTACAACGCCGCTAGGCGCGGTTGCCACTTACACGGCCGTTGATAAGATCGAATTTAGCGTTAGCGGAGCGGGCTTTGTTACGCTCGAATGGGATCATACAACCGATGACGAAATAGCCGTGTTGGCCGGCCAGGGCTGCATTGATTGGACGCCAATGGGCGGGAATATCGACCCGCGCACAACTGGCGGGACGGGTGATATCCTGCTATCTACGGTTGGCGCAACAGCCGCAATTAGCGGAACGAATATCATTACATACGACATTACAATTTATGTGCGGATGAAAGCCTAAATGGGCAGAGCAGACTATTATAGGCCGGGCGATTTTAACCGGATTTGCGAGATTTGCGGCTTTAAGCGCAAGGCCTCCGATACGGAAGAAAATTGGCGCGGTCAAATAGTCTGCGCTGATACTTGTTTCGAGGAAAGGCACCCCCAGGATTTTGTTAGGGGCCGCTATGACGATCAACGCGTTCATAAGCCAAGGCCCGATAGCGAGCCGGTTTTTCTTGATCCTACAGACGTAACAGCGGACGATTTTTAATCGCTACTTCCGGCTTAATCGACTTCACGCTAACGGCTCGCGATGTTGTTCAATATGCCTTGCGCAAAATTGGCGTGCTGCCAATGGGCGCGATTGTAAGCGCCGATGAGGGCGCAGCCGCAAAGCTTGAATTGGAATTGATGCTAAAGGATTGGGCGCATAAAGGCCCATTCCTGTTTACCAAGCGTGAGGGCACACAAACCCTAGTGGCCAACACAGCCAATTACACGCTCAGCACGACTAAGCCAATTCGCATCATAGAGGCCAGATACCGCAGTACGGCCACGCCGCAAAACGACTTGCCTATGCAGCCGTTAACGCGGGATGAGTATTTCGGCTATCCGAACAAAACCGCTACAGGCACGCCAACCACATTCTATTTCGATCCTCAGGCGGCCAACCCGGTTTTATATATCTGGCCCCTGCTTTCGAGCGCCACAACTGAAGCCGTGATTTACACCTATCAGCGGCGAATTGAGAATGTGGATAGCTTGAATAACAATCTGGATATCCCGCAAGAGCATTTAGGCACAGTTGGCTATGCCCTGGCCGCTAGGCTTTTAGATGATTATGGCGTTGCTGATGCCGTTTCGGAGCGAATTTTAGCCCGCTCGGAAGCAATGATACAAAGCGCTATGGATTTTGAGCGCGAAGAATTCTTATTTATGCGCCCTGGATTTTATCGCTTTTAATGGCTGACGCCCCTTTAAATCTAGGCCTTGGCTCGAATATCGGGCTAGATGGCCAAGTCTCCAATGTGAGGCATATCAATTGCTATGTTGAAGACGCCGGAACCGATGCTAAGGGGCGCTTTGTTATCCACGCCAGCCCCGGCCTAAATCGGTTCGATGATGGCACATATACGGGAATCTCCCGTGGCTTAATCCAGCTAAACGATAATGCGCTTATTGGGTTTCTCGGAAACGAAGTTGCCAGTTTTGACACTGGCGGGGTTTCCTCCACCTTAGGGACGCTAGTTGGCTCCGGCCGGGTATTTCTGGCCAGGAACCGGAACGCGGCCCCTCAGATAGCCGTTATCACCAATTCGGGCCAATATCACATTTTGCAATCTGGCGCGATTAGCCAGATAAATGATGCTGATTTGCCCGTTCCAAATTCGGTCACTTACCTTAAGGGCTTTTTCCTTTTCTCCATAGCCGATGGCCGGATTTTCCAATCCGACTTAGACGCCAGCAACGTTTCCTCATTGGCCTTTGATAGCGCTAATTCGCGTTCTGAGGGTCTAGTGAGGGTATTTGGCCATGGCGGATTTTTGTACGCCTTTGGCAAGAAAACCACGGAAATCTGGCAACCTGACCCTAGCTTGGCGAGCGAACCCTTTGTATTCAGTCCTGTTCAGCAAGATATTGAATTTGGCTGCATTGCGCCGCATTCGGTTGCCCAAGTTGGCACTTCCATGGCTTGGGTTGATGATGATGGCATAGTTCGGCATGGGCGGGATGGTTCAGCGGTTAGGATTTCCAACCATGGCGTAGAACGCGCTATTCAGGACTTAAGCCCGCTCAATAGAAGCCTCATTGCCGGCCGCGCATGGTTCCATCAAGGCCATGAGTTTTACACGCTGTTTTCCAGCGCTTGGACATGGGAATTTGACGTTCTAACCGGCCAATGGCATGAGCGCCAAAGCTACGGCTCCGATACATGGCGGATAAATGATATTGTTGCCTTTAACGGGGCCTATATCGGCAGCAGTTCCACAAATGGCGAATTGTTCGAAATCAGCGCTACCGCGTTCGATGAAGATGGCGATTTGTTTGTTATGGATATTCGCGCGCCAACGGTTCACACATTCCCGCATGGTTATATAGCCGATTCCTTAGAGGTTGACGCCATTATGGGCGTTGGCCTGAACTCGCTTTCGGATCATGAAAACAATCCGCTGCTTATGGTGGATTACTCCGATGATGGCGGAAAGAATTTTACCGGCGAACGCACAGCCACATTAGGCCAATTGGGCAAATACAAAAATAAGATCAAAATGAACAAATGGGGCGAAGTCCGCGAGGGCGGCAGGCAATGGCGATTAAGGGCCAGCCCGGCTGTATTAAGGGGCATTATTTCAGCCTCGCTCAGTGTAAGGCCAACGCGCTAAATGGCTAGAATTCCTCCCGCTGATACGCCAATTATAGACAAGGGCACGGGCCGGATTAGCCTTGAATGGTACACGGCCTTACAGCGCATCATTAGCGAAATCGCTACGTTTGGCTCTGGCGGTGTTGCCTCTTTTGAGGGGCGCTCGGGCATTGTGACAAGCCAGTCGGGTGATTACACAGCTAGCGAAATCACCAATGTTCCGGCCGGGAATATTTCGGCAGTAACGGTTCAGGCGGCGATTAATGAGCTTGACACAGAAAAGCAGCCCGTAGACGGCACGCTTACAGCCCTGGCTGCTTATAACACAAATGGCTTAATCGCCCAAACTGCGGCAGACACATTTGCGGGGCGAACACTTACCGGCCCCGCAAATGGCGTAAGCGTCTCAAACGGGGATGGCGTTGCGGGCAATCCAACTATTGCTTTGGCGAATGATTTGGCTTCGCTTGAAGCCATGGCCGGGACGGGCTTAGTAGCGAGAACGGCGGCGGAAACATACGCGCAAAGAACTGTTACGGGCACAGCCGGTCAAATTTCTGTTGCTAATGGCGATGGCGTTTCGGGCGACCCCACGCTTAGCCTACCGGCAGATGTGTTAATTCCAGCAATCATAACAGCGCCCAATACCGGCCTGCACCTCCTAGATACAAACGCGAGCCATGATTTGATTATCGCTCCCGGCTCAAACCTTACGGCGGACCGCACCCTTACAGTCACAACTGGCGACACGAACATAACGCTAGATTTGACCGATCCGGGCGCAGATAGGCTGATGTTTTGGGATGAGAGCGCCAGCCTATGGCGCGATTTGACGCTAGGCACAGGCCTAAGCATTACCGGGACAACCATAGAGTCAACGGGCGGCGGTAGCGGCGGGATAACCATTGGCACGGCTCAGAATTCTACTTCTGGCTCCACCATTGATTTTAACTCACTGCCATCGGGCATTAATCGGATTATGATCCTGTTTAGCGGCGTTTCGCTTAGCGGGACAAACGATATTGTTGTGCAATTGGGTGATAGCGGCGGCATAGAGAACACAGGCTACTTAAGCTCATCAGGCGGCATAAGTGGTTCTAATACCTGTAGTATTTCCACTAGCGCGGCTGGCTTTACTATTCGCGGCGGCAATGCGGGCCGTGCTCTATCTGGCCACATGCTCATAACAAGAATAACCGGCAATACTTGGGTTGCCAGCCACGCGCTAGGCAGTAATGCGTCAAATATAGCCATTTCGGGCGGTGGCAATAAATCACTATCGGCTGATTTAGACCGAGTGAGAATTACCGTTGAAACGGCGGATACTTTTGACGCCGGCCAAATTAATATCTATTACGAGACTTCATGAACTATCGGGATATAACAGAGGCGGATATCCCGCTTTTGATCGAATGGCTTAAGGACTTTAATTCCGGAATTGAATATCCCGGAAAGGCCCCAATTGATGAGGAAGTAGCCGAAGGCTTTTTCAGCCGATTCATAGGCCACGAATGGAACGCGGCTATAATGGCGGAGCATAATAATAAGCCCGTGGCCACTATAGGCTTTACCGTTATGCCGCATCCCTGGACCGGAAAAACAATTCTGTTCAAGGCCTTTTGGTACTCAGTCAAGCCAGGGGCCGGAGTGGCGATTTTGCGCTATGTGGTGGATATGTGCCAAAGGGGAAATATCGATCACATTGTAGCCGGTTCGATGTTCCCCAATTCGCATAGAATATTAGAGCGCATTGGCTTTAAGCCGGCAGAAATGAATTACGTTTTTGAACTAAGGAATTAATGGGTGGAATAGTCGGCGGCGTTATTGGCGCTGTAGGAAATATTATTGGCGGTAATATGGCGGCCGATGCTCAAAAAGACGCGGCCAGAGTTAATAAAAAGCAGTTTGAGGAAACCAAAAAGCTTTTATCGCCTTATACAAATGTTGGGCCTGAAGCCCTCGATACTTACAAAACTAGCGTTGGCCTGAATGGTTTGGATAAGCAAAGGGAATTTTACGATAATTTCCAAACCGATCCTGGCTTCAAGGCGGCTGAGGATTACGCAGTTAGGGGCTTGGAAAATTCCAATGCACTAAGAGGCCGGGGCTATGGCGGTAATGTTTTGGCCGGCGTTGGCGATTATCTCCAAAAGAATATGTTGGATGCTTACCGGACGCGGCAGAGCCAAATTGGCGGCTTAGTCGATACCGGCCGCCAAGCGGCGCAATCCGTGGCCGGGTTTGGCCAGCAATCAGCGCAAACCCAAGGCCAGCATTTGGCAAACGCCGGCTATTACCAAGGGGCCGGATTAGCTAATGCCGGGCAATCCATTATGGATGCTGGCGCATACGGCCAGCAAAAAGGCGCTTATGGCGCTGGCGCTAGTGGGGGCGGTTTAGCCTCAGCGGGGAATTTTCTAGGAAATCTATTCGGCTAAATGGCCACTATTTTAAGCTTTCTATCCGGCCAACAAATAACGGATGAAAATGGCGATGTTGTAGAGGATGCGGAGCTTTTTCATTATCAGGCCAATACAACTAATGATTTAACGGTATACTCCAATCAGGCTGGCTCTATTGCGCATCCTCAGCCCGTGCCTTGTGATGCGGGCGGATTTGTCCCTTTAATTTACATTGGCGATAGCTCCGATTGGAAGGTTGTTATCAAGGATGGCGATGGCGCAACGCTTCAAACCTATGACAATTTGCCAAAGGCTGTAGCTGAGATTTCCGCCGCTAACTTTGCGCCTCCGCTATTCGAATGGACACAGGTAACAAGCGCCTCTAGCCCCGTGGCTTTAACAGCTGCGGACGCGGGCAAAGCCTATGAAGCCGATACAACTTCAGGCGGAATTGAATTTGACTTGCCTAGTGCGGCCTCAGTGGGCAACGGCAAAGGTTTTCTATTCAAGAAAATGGTTGCCGCCAATACGCTTGTAATCGATCCAAATTCAACAGAAACATTGGATAACTCTAGCACTTCATTTTCGATTTCGAATATTAATGAAGCTTTGGGGATTTTTTCCAACGGCGCTGAATGGTATAAAGTCTTTAGCCACTTTGGCGAGTCTATCGATCTACAGGTATTTACTGCTACTGGCACCTATACGCCAAACGCCAGAATGCGCCAATGTCTTGTTATCTCAACAGGCGGCGGCGGAGGCGGCGGCGGCACTGATAGCCCGGACGGCGATAGCGATAATGCTGGCGGAGGCGGCGGCGGCGGAGCAACCTGCATTGAGCTTTTTACAGCGGCAACCATCGGGGCTTCACAAGCGGTTACAATTGGCGCAGCGGGAACGGCTGGCACCAATACAGGCGGCAACGGCGGCAACGGCGGCGATACGACCTTTGGCGCGCTCCATACCGCTGGCGGCGGTACGGGCGGCACGGGTAGCGCTGGCTCGGGCAATAACCAGAATGCTAGCGGCGGCGCTGGCGGTACGGCAACAGGCGGCCTGATCAATATTCCTGGCTCCTCTGGCGGCTTTGGCGTTGGTGGCGTTTGGTCTGACGTTGACGCGATTTTGCGCGGCGGTGGCGGCGGCTCATTCTGGGGCGGCGGCCCTGGCCCTGGCTTTGATGCTGGCGCTTCGGCTAACGGCACAGCCGCCACTGTTTACGGCGCAGGCGGCCAAGGCTCAGGCAATTTTAACAATTCCAGCGGCAATACAGGCGGCCCTGGCATGTCTGGTATTTGCGTAATTTTAGAGTTTTTAGGATAAATGCCTCAACCATTACCGGCCATTAGAGGCCCTGATTTCGGCCCTGAATTGCAGGCCTTCAGGCAGGGCAAAGAAGACTTTTTAGCCCAGCAAAAGCGCAACCTTATGCAGGAAGCTGGCGGCCTAGCGGCGGCCGGCAACATGAAGGGGGCCATGGGCAAGCTCTATTCTGGCGGCGAATTTGCCGAAGCGCGCGGCGTAAGCGGCGAAATGCGGGCCGATTCACAAGAGGCCAGGGCCATTCAAGCCCATGCCAGGGCCATGGACAATGACAAGTTGGCCAAGTTTGGCAAAACGCAAGAGCTACTTGGCAATATGGGCCAAGCGATCCTTAAGCATTCCAATCCGGCTCAAGCCTTAGAGCAAGCTAAATCGGTCCTTAAGGCCAGAGGGCTAAACGCGGACAGCATCACAATTGATCAATTGCCAATGCTAATGCAGCAAAATATTGGCGTGCAACAGGCTATTCAAAATGAGATGCAAGAGCGGCAAATGGCCCTACAGGCACAGCAAGCCGATAGAGCGCAATTCAACACGGATCGGAATTTCTTGGCCAATCGCCAAGATGCTGGCTTAGCTCAATCCAATGCGGATCGCACATTCCAAGCCGGCCGTGATGATGCAGCTAATTTGCTTGGTTTTCGCAATGCGCAGATTGGCGTTTTGGAGGCCAAGGCTAAAGCTGCGGCGGCTAAGGCGAGCGCTCCTAAGCCCCTAACTGAGGGCCAGGGAACAGCGCGCAATTTCTTAGGCATGATGGAACAGGCGGAAAACACGCTAGGCAATAAGGGCAAAGGTGTTTTGCCAAGTCCTGAGGCCGAATCGCCCATGAGCCATACAACCAATTCGCTAGTCCTAACGGCCCCTTCCGGAATTTCGGGAGCATTGCCAAGTTGGATGGGCGGAATGAACAAGCGTGAGCGCCAATTCATGCAAAGCGCTATGCAGTTCATTAGGGCCAAGCTTCGCAAGGAATCAGGCGCAACCATTTCGCCGCAAGAGTTTTTGGATGAATACAAAAACCTGTTCCCCCAGCCGGGCGATGATGCCGGAACGCGGCGGCAAAAGGCGGCAGCGCGAAAGCAGGCCATGGAAGGCTTGCGCATTCAGGGCGGCTATGATGCCCCCGGCGCTCCTGACGCGGCTGGAACGCCAAGTGCGGCCGATTTAAGCGATGATGAACTAGGCGCACTATTTCAATAAAGGATAAATGCCTACTCCGGAACAATGGCTAGAAGCTGAAAAGCGCGGCCTATTAACGCCTGATAAACAAGCCATTTTAGATGAAGCCCGCAAGCGCGGGATTATGCCCGCTAAGGCCGAAGCCGTTCCGGCGAACTTAAGGGGCGAAGTCCCTATTGGCGGCGCTCCCGCTACGCCTGATGAACAGGCCGAATATCAGGCAAAACGCCAAGCTGAAGCGGCCGATAAGAAGCGCGTAGGAAATCGTAGCATTGGCCAGAGAATTGCCGACGCGGCAACCTTTGGCCTATCCGCTCCTATTCGGGCCGTAACGCGCGGCCAGTATGGCTTGGGCGATGTCACTGGCCTAGTTAGCGAGCATTTGGGCAATGTGCAAAAAGAATCAGAGCGCAACTTTGCCGTTGCTAATGAGGGCGCATTGCAAACGGCGGCCGATATCGGCTCTGTAGCGGCAGGCATACCGGGCGGGCAAACTATGGGCGCTCCGCTTAAGGGCCTGAATACGGCAAGCCAGTTTGCAGCGGCCAGCCCAAGGGCGACCATTCAGGCCGGCATTAGGGGCGCTGGCGAGGCCATAGAGGCCAATAGAGCCGGCCCGATTGGCCGGGCGCTGCAACGTGGCGCTGATGCTATTCCGGCTCCTAAGCCCAGCCAAACGCCTGTAAACGCCAAAGCCCAAGCGGCCAATGTGCCGCAAAATATCCAAACCATTCCTGAGCGCTTGGCCGATATGCAGGCCTTCCGCGAATTGGAGATGAAACCGTTTGCTCCGGCCTTGGGAAGTTCGGGGACGGCCAGAGTTGGCCGCACTATCGAGGAATTACCCATAGTTGGCGGAACGGTCAAAAGCCCTAAAACGGATGTTGAATTAGGCCTTGCCAAGGCTCAGGCCGATATCGGAAAGCAATTAGGTTCCAAAGGCTCTGAAGAGGCCACAGGAACCATGCTGCAAAGGGGCCTTGAGCGCTATCAGGGGGCCGGCTTAACTGAGCTTGAGCCTAGCGCAATTAAGCGCCAAGGGATTGAGCCATATCAGCCGCTTAAAAAGGCCCAAGTCCTAACTGAGGGGCAGGCCGAAAATATGAAAGCGGCGGCTCCAATTCGCACGGCCAATCAGGGCGGAACGGCTCAAACTAGCAGGGGTGCAACAGTGCCAACCGCCAAGCCATTAGAGCAGATTGGCAAGCGGCGAACCAATGTTGAAGACTTAAGCGATGCTCAAGTAGCACAGCTAGTTTCGCGAAATGCGCCATCTAGGGACACAAGTTTTGCAACCAAGGGCGAAGCTCTCTATGAGAGCGCTTGGCGCAAAATCCCCGACAAAATGCGTAAGGATGATAGCGCCAATCCGAATAGGACCGGCTGGAAAAATCTACAAAACACACTCCGCGAAATCGACACGGAAACAAACAATCAGATTGCCGGCCAGAATACTCTAACAGGCACATTGGCTAAGCGGATCATGACTGCTAAATCGCATACATCAGTTGGCGAATTGCGCAGCATTAGGACTGAATTAGGCCGTGCGCTAGGCAACTTTGGCCAGTTTGATATTGGGCTAGACCGGACACAGCTTAAACGGCTCTATGGGGCGGCCTCGCGCGATATGGAGGCTGGCTTAACTGATATCGCCAATAGAGCTTGGCTTGGCACGAAATCGACTGGCAAAGACGCGGTAAAGGTGGCTGATGCCCGAAAGGCCGATGCGGCGCTTTATGAGTTCAGGCGCGCTGATAGATATTTCCGCCAAGGCATGGAACGTATCGACAAATTCATGGATGTTATGGGCGCAAAAACGCCCAATGAAGCGGCCAAAAAGATTGTTACTGCGCTAAAGGAAAAAACAGCCAATCCGCAAATGCTGCGGCAGGTTGCCGGCGTTTTAAGGCCTGAGGAAGTGAACGCGCTTAGAGGCCATGTTATTGAAAGCCTAGGCCGTGGCCGCTCCGGAGCGCAAAAGGCTGAGGAGATTTTCAACGTTAATAATTGGGCAACCGATTTTAACGCAATCATGAGCCATCCGGCCGGCCGGGAGTTTATGAAGGGCCTTCCTGAGGGCGTAGCCACAAAGCTGCAAAATATGGCCCGTGTCGTCAACCGCATGAAATATTACGAAGCGACCAAAAACCATAGCGGCTCAGCCTATACCGGAATTGGCATCCTCCCGCTTATATCAGGCGATATCGCTACTGCCGGCACAGCGGCGGCAACGCTATTTATCGGCGGCGGATTGGGCGGCAAACTTCTGACAAGCAATGCTTTCTTAGGCTTCCAAGAGGGCCTTATGAAAGCCCAGCTTAGGGCAGGCAATACGGCGGCCAGTAACGCCAAAATTCTAGCTCAGCATCTTAAGCGCCTTCCAGCTATAGCAAGGCGAGTGAAAGACGTTGATGAACGAGATGCGATCTTGGCGGCCGGCGTAGCGGCTCAAGGCTACCTTGAAAAGCAAAGGGCGCAAGGATTGCTCCCCGCGCCCTAGGCTCAGAAGTCTGAGAATATTCGGCCCCCAATTATAGCGATCCAGGGGAGCCAAGGGTTGATTTCAGCTAGCCCTATTAAGATAAATGGGGCTAGCACCAACCCGATTAAGACATGCATTGCAATCCCAGCGCGGGATTTCAAATCGGCTAAGCGCCACTGCTAAGGCTAAACCAAACAAGCCCGATTAGCACAATTTGGCAAATCCGGGAGATTAGCGTCTCAACCGTTATGAACGGCTGCTTTACGGCTTCCATGTGGTCTATGCCGTCTTCACCAACGGACGTTACTTCATACACAATTTCTTGCATATCGCGGCCTCATGGAAACATTGACCGGCTAACAAGACACATAATTTAGGCAATTTTATGGCAGAACAGAAAAAGCGCTCTGAATTCCTGAAAGAGCAAATTGGCCGGCTCATGGCTAATCAGCCCATGCCCTATACGGCTGAGCAGGAGGCAGAAATCAAGCGCGGCCGAAAGGGCCAAAAGGACATAGACGCAGGCCGGGCCGCCATCGAAAAGCGCAATGAGGAAGTTCGCGCGTTTAATGATCAGATTGCCAAGCTAAATGAGCAGCTTGGCAAGGCTGAAGAGGCGGAACAAGGCGAAGCTCGAAGAGTCGGCCAGGAAACCAAGGCGGCCGAAAAGGAAGCCGAAAAAAGCTCACCCTATGGCGTAGCTGTTCAAGTTGGTTCAGGCCTCCCGGCCGCTGCGGCTGGCTATGCTGGCGGGCGCTTAATTGGCGGCGCTATGACGCGCGAGGCCGATGAGGGCCAAGCCATGAAAAACCAAACGCTTAGACAAGTCGCGCAAGACCGCGTTTCCGGCCTAACTACGCGTGAAGGCGCTAGAATTGGCGTTGAACGGGCCGGGGCTATGCCTCCGCGATCCTCAGCCGGCCGCTTTATCTCGCGCGCTGGCGCTCCTACGGCAATTGGCGCGCTCATGGCCGGCAAGGGCTTGTTATTAGCCCAGAGAGTAAACGAGGACGATCCGCTTTTAAATCAGGGCGTAAACCAAGGCTTTGCCTCTGGCATGATTGGGGCTGGCGTTGGCTTGGCTGAAAAGGGCTTGCAATACGGATTTAATCCGCGCGTTTCGCCCGACGCTAGCGCATTAGGGATTATTGAAAGCAATCAGCTAAGGCGCAATGGGCTATCTGGCGCTGTTAATAAGGGGCCGCTTACGCCAGCGCCAACACAGCCCAACCAATCGGCCTTGCCGGCTCCGCCCGCTCAAGCCAGCCCGCTGCCGGGAAGCCGTGACCATTTAGCAGAACAGGCCAAAGCCCTTGGCGTAAAAGTTACTACCCGCATGACTAAGGCTGATTTAGCCAAGGCGATAGCGGAAACGGCAACGGCTGCGGCAGGCAAACGCGCCAGAGCGCCAAAGATGCCAAAGGGCGGCGGAGCGGCGGCTATTGCGGGCGGCCTCGCTTATGCAATGACGCCAGATGAAGCTAGGGCTGAAGACGGCACTGTTTCGAGCAATCAAGGTAGAGCGCTAACGAATGCTGGCCTAGCAGGAGCCGCCGCATATGGCGCAAATCGCATTGCGGATAAAATCGGCCCGATAGCTAGGACGGTTATGGGCGGCACAGGCGATGCAATGGCCCCGATTGGAATTGACTCAATGACTGATTACAGCCCTGAGGACTTCCAAACAGCTAACGATTGGATGGTTCGCAATCTGCCTGAATCAATGGTTCCACAAAGGGCCGCAATGTCTCAAGTGCCAAGCCGAAATCCAATGAGGCCAACGCCGGGCATGTTTGAGCAAAATTCAGATGCGGAGCTACAGGCAGCTTTAGAGGCCTTTTTAGCGGAGGCAGGGGCGCAATAAAACAAGGCTTTAATGACAATCAGACTAACGGCGGAAGCGCTCCGAAAGGCGTTTCCTAGCGCGAAAATGGAGTATGTAAACGCGCTTATTGAGCATGTTCAGACCATGGAAAAGCATGGTATTTTACAGAACGATAAGCGCCTAAAACATTTCCTCGCTCAAGGCGCGGCCGAAACGTCCGGCTTTACAATTACGGTTGAAAGCGGGGCTTATTCGGCGGAGGGGCTTCTAAAAGTCTTTCCGAAATATTTCAAGTCCAAAGCTGAGGCCAAGGCATACGCCAAGCGGCCGGAAGCGATCTTTAATCGGACATATGGCGGCAGGTTAGGAAACACGGCTCCCGGCGATGGCTACAAATACCGTGGCCGGGGCATTTTCCAGATTACCGGCAAAGACGCCTATAAGCGCTATGGCGAAGCGCTAGGGATTGATCTAATCAATGATCCGGACAAAGCGGCCGATCCTTTTATATCGGTGCAAATTGCCTGCCTATATTGGTCTGATCTAGGCTTAAACGCATGGGCAGACAAAGACGACATTCTAGCGGTTTCGAGGGGCATTAATGGCGGAAATCCAAAAAGGAATATCCAGCCAAACGGAATGGAGCATAGACGCGGCTGGCTCGCCAAAATCTCCCAGGCGCTTAACTTTGGCGCGGCTGCGGCTGAAACGGGCCTTCCTGGCCAGCTTAAAGAAGGCGATGAAGGGCCAGAGGTCGAAAGGCTGCAATCCGGCCTAAGGGCCAAAGGCTATCCGGTTGGGGCTATAGACGGAATATTTGGAGCCAATACAAGGCGAGCCGTTACGCTATTTAAGGCAGAAAATTCCTTAGATGGCGAGGCCGCTATATGGCTACCTGAATATGACGAAGTTCTAAAAAACGCCGCTAATATCCAGGAAAATCGGCAGGAAACGACGGCCAAAGAGCTAGCTAGCGATCCTATCGTAAAGCAGGCCACATTCTGGCAAAGGCTTCTCCTCTGGTTTGGCATTGGCGGGGCCTTGACTGGCGGGGCCAGCGAGGGGGCCTCTAATTTCCCATCTTTGGTTCAGCAATATCAACCGATCATAGAAACCCTGAAGCCACCTTTCGAATGGGCGGCAAATAATGGATGGGTTTTAGTCGTGCTTCTGTGTATCGCTGGCTTTATAGGCCTAAGATACCTAATCCAGCATATTGTGAGAGCATACAGGCACGGCGATTACCAAGGCCAGTTTAGGAAGGTCGAATGATAGGATTTCTATTCGGCCTCCTCCCCTTTGGCAAAATCATTACCATGGGCTTAGAAATCGGCTATCAGCTAGCCATCAAGCTCTTAGGACTGATTTTCTATCTGGCCTCCGAATATTGGGGCCGCTGGGTTTTGGCCGCTCTGTGCCTCGCTATGGCCCTCCTGTATGGGCGCTATCATTATATCCAGCAAGGCAGGGAACAGGAGGCGCGCTTTAGGGCCGTCTTGATCGATAAGGCCATAGAGGACACTTGCCCGATACGGCGCGGCTCACCTCCTAAAAAACCAGATTGGCTCCCCAACTGGCCGGGTGACTCATAATGGCCGCTAAGCGAAATCTGCCGGCACTCGATTTGTCAAAGGGCTATTTGCCAATATTCGTGGCATTAGCCCTTTTTGGCATGGTGGCAACCGGGGCTTATGGCATTGGCCAATGGGTAGCCGTGCTAAAAAGCGAGAACGATAGAGCCGGCGAGAAGTTCAAAAGCATAGACGCGGAGCTAACAGCTATTCGAACGCTTATTGAGGGAAGCGGCTTTGTTCGGAGGGCTGAATTTGAGTTATGGTGCCGCAATACGGAGGTATTAAACAAGGGCTTTAAATGCGGAAATATCAAGTAATGATTAGGCCGCCAAAACCAAAGGCGGAATGGTGGGAGGATAATCCTGTAGTTTACGACTTAACCATACGTGAACAGGAAGAAGCGCCTTCCGATACTGGCTTAATTGATATTAACGGAAACCCGTTTTATTCCTTTCCTCAGGAAAGGCGCATAGGGTTTATCCATTTTTAGCTAAAGCACAAGTCATAGTTTGCCTAAAGCCGTGTCCACAGGCACACTAATAAACATGAGAAAGCGCACACACAGAAAAGCCAATGGCAGTTCAAAAGAGGCGCTTCTTAATTCCAAGTTAATCGAAATGGCGGCCATGCTAACAGCGCAAGTTATGCTTTCACAGCACTGGTTATTTGGGCTTGATCCGGGGGGATTTAGCCAAATGACTATTGATGCGCCCCCGCTAACCTAGCGCAGCATGGCCGCCACAATGGCGCAGCATCTCCCCGATGCATTAGAGCGCAAACAAAATCACCAAAAGTAAAAAATATGATTTCGCTAATCACATGGTTTCTAACCGCAAAGTTAAGCGAGGTTATCGACTATATAGCTTCTTATGGACGGGCCTTTTTAGGCATTCTCGCATTGTGTTTCATAGCATGGGGGCTTGGGCTGGCTACCCTTATGCTAGTTGAGGCAATGAGCCAGTTAATCAAATGAGGCGATATGACTGAGACATGGGAAGAAAGACAGGCTCGTTACGCTCAGGAGGAGCGCGCGGCCATTATGAAGTGGGTTAAGCGCATAACGGCCGGCTTTATTGGCCTAGTGGCTCTAACAGTATTCTTTGGCTCCTTTTTCACCATTGGCGAGCGCGAGCGCGGCGTAGTGCTAAGGTGGAGTAAGATTAGCTCCATTGCGGAGCCGGGCCTTCACTTCAAGCTTCCGCTCATTACTAGCGTTGTCGAATTGCCGGTTGATAACCGCATTTCAACCGTGGAAAAAATGAGCGCGGGAAGCTCCGATCAACAGGAAGCAATTATTAGGGCTTCTTTGAATTGGCGGATTGACCCTAGCAAGGTTGGTGAAGTTTACGCGCGGTTTAAGACGATTGAAAACGCGGAAGCTTCCTATGTTCTCCCGCGTCTGAACGCTAGAACCAAGGTTGTATTTGGCCAGTTTACAGCCGCGACCACCTTTAGCAATCGCGCAAAGCTGAATTCAGCGGCCCAAGCGGACGTTCAGGCCAATCTAGGCGATTGGTTTATTGTGGACGGCTTGCAAATTGAAGATGTGGACTTTGATGCATCTTACGCAGCCGCTATTAGCCAGCGCATGGAAGCGGAAGTTTTGGTTGCTAAGGAGCGCCAGACTTTAGAGCGCGAAAAAGTCCTGGCCGAAATCGCCAATACAAAGGCCGATGCTGAGCTTTATCGAGTAAAGGCGGAGGGCGATGCTAAGGCCCATGCAACCCGCGCAAACGGCGAAGCTGAGGCGGCGGCCATTAAAGCCAAGGGCGATGCATTGAAGGAAAATCCCGGCCTCATTCAGCTCGAATTGGCCGGCCGCTGGAATGGGACAACGCCATCAACCTATATCGGCGATGGAAAAGGCGCGCTTCCGATCCTGCCCCTAGGTAACAACACGCTAGACCAAATCAAGCCGGTTTTCGCAAAGTAGTTCCCAACGTGAGGGGCGGGCCACCGCCCCTCACCCTTCCGAACGGAGTTAAATATATGTCTGAGAATTTCGAATTCGGCCCGCTCCAAACAAAGTGGCTTGAAGCCCTTGAGAGCGGAAAATATGCACAGGGCCATAGGCAGCTTAAAAATGGCAATGCTTATTGTTGCTTAGGCGTTTTGTGCGAATTGGCAGAATTGCCGTTTACTCCTCCAAAGGCTACCGGCTCCTATTCTTGGGAATACGGCTTCTCTTTTGGAGCCAATATTAGCAATGGCTATTTGCCCACTGAATTTGGCGAAACGGTTGGCTTAAGAGGTTGTCGCGGCAACTTGGCGGAGCATTTCTTAGATTCGGCCGGCAATGGCGTTTATAGCCTAGCCGATTGCAATGATGTGGCGGCAATGAGCTTTCCTGAAATCGCCGCTTATATTCGCCAGAATCCCAAAAACGTTTTCACAAAGGCGGCCTAGTCATGACTCTTGATATCTCTAAAATCGAGCCAATCAGCAATGAGCCTTTCGAATTCGGCCCTATCCAAACCAAATGGCTAGAAGCGCTCGAAAGCGGCGAATATAAGCAGGCTCAAAGCTTCCTGTATGATTATGAACGGGATAGCTATTGCTGCCTTGGCGTGCTGTGCAAGCTGGCCGATTTGGAATTTAAGCCGAATCCACATACCCATAAAATGCAATCCGGCTACGGCTTCGTTCACGGCACTCACGCGACAAACGGCTATATGCCACAGGGCTTTCATGAGGTTGTTGGCCTCCGCGATCAGACAGGCGTCTTTAAGCGTATGATTCAACTTTCGGCTGAAGGCCGCTTCGTAGCCTCATTGGCGCATTGCAATGATGAGTGGAATTTCAGCTTTCCCGAAATAGCCGCCATTATCCGCCGCGATCCTCATAACGTGTTCACAAAAGCCGCATGAGCGAATTCATCCTAAATCTGGCCGATTTGGAGCCAGTAAACAAAAATCCATATCCATTCACGCCGCTTCAGCTTTCTTGGTTGGAAGCCTTAGAAAGCGGCAATTACAAACAATCTCAAGGCTACCTTTGCACCCTAGGTAATGAATATTGCTGCTTAGGCATTATGGCAGAGTTGGCCGGGGCCATTAAGAAAAAGCCGGATACAAAATATCCGTTCGCTTACTACATGAAAGGCCCTGACGATTCGGAGGCGGAACAATGGTCTAGCGGCACATTAAGCTATGGGCTGAGAACAAAAGCTTTGCTTCGCTCCGACTTAGGCGAATTCGCCAAGCCGGTATTCTTCCCGGGTTTGGAATACGGCAAGCCGCCAACCATAAATGGCACGGATGAAGCTCACGTTCAACAATTCGGCCATACAAGCCTTTCTTGTATGAATGATTGCCGAATGATTCCGACAGAAAGCGGCGAGCCAAGGGGCTTTAATTTCAAGGAAATAGCGGCCTATATCCGCCATGATCCTTGGAATGTTTTCATGCCTCCGCCCGATGCTATCAAGCAAGCATTTGAGCAGCCCCCTAATCTAGGGGGCGCTTAATGAACTTAGCGGATTGGTTTGGCATCATTGGAATTGCTGTATTGGTCACAGGCTTAGCGAGCCATGCCTTTAAGCAGCAGATAAGACAAGCCGAAAGCTGTATGGTGATAAATGAAAAATCCCCGCCTAATTGACCTTCAAATCAAGATCGCTTCCCTAGCGGCTGAATCCCGAATTATTCGCGAAAAGGAAGGCGAATTAAAGCATGAAGCTTATATGATGCGTGGCCGGGCTATAGGGAAGGAAAAAGGCCTGACCTTAGGCCCCAAAGTCGAGATGCCGCCCGATCTATTGGCCGAAACGCAGCGCCGCACTGGCCCGAACTTTACCCGAATAATCACTGAATCTGGCGACTTCTATAAGGCTGACGCCTCGCTAATTCGGACGGCCAGAAAAGCCATTCGGAAATATGTCAGAGCCGGCATGACAAAGGAGCAAATCCTAGCTTTGCCAGGAGTGCAAAAATCCCTTCAATATACGGCCAAAGTCGACGACTTATGCCAGCATAGAAAACTAATCGTCCGGCCGGAATCAAGAAACAGTCAATTGGCATATGCTTTTCTAAGAGGAAAGCCCTATTCCAAAACGGAGGATAAGGCCAAGAATTATCCCAATTGGGATAAGGTGGCGGATATCGCGGCCCGGTTTTCAGGGGAGGATAAACGCATAGTTGCTCAGCGGTTTGAGCAATGGCGGCAGGAGGCCCATAGCCTGATTAAGGGCAATGAGCTAATGCGCATGAAATCAGCTAACAAATTGGCAGCATAAGGAAACAAAATGGCAAGCGAAAAAGATTGGATCATTGTTGATTGCGACAATGATATTCACGCACATGGCCTTGATAGCAAGGCCAATGCATATGAAACGGCGGCACGCACTGTAAGGCCGGACCATACTCATTATTTGGGCAAGCTTCGCATTTATGAGCTTGTGGCCGTCGTAACCCCGGCCGCTCAGCCGGCCAATATCGAGGTTGTGAGCTAGTGTGTAGCGGAAAATTTTGGATGGTTGCGGCTGAAAATGGCGACCGCTACGCGACAGGTGGCAGCTACCGTTTCGCCACTAAGGCGGACGCGCAGCTAAAGGCCATACAGGTAGCGAAGGTCAATCGCGGGGCTGAGGTTTACATCCTTGAGGCGGTCCAGGTTGCCAAAACGGCAGAGCCGCCCGTTACGCTAATTGACTTAGCGGCTTAATTCCGCTAAGCGACTGGTGCCCCGCGTGGCGGAATTGGTAGACGCAGGAGGCTTAAAACCTCTAGCCTGCTTTGGTGGGCCTGCAAGTTCGAATCTTGTCGCGGGGACTAAATTCTAATACTCCCCAAGGATGGGGAGAGAGGGCGGCCCGGTTGGTGCACTCTTGGCCGCGCCTTGTAATAGCAGGGAACCGGGATAAGCTCCTTAGTACCTGCCTATTATGCCTGAATCGTCTAGCAGTTAGGACGCCGCTAAAAAAGTCTGGCCAGACTAAGGTAAAGCGGAAACATGGGTGCAACTCCCATTTCGGGCAACTATCAGGGCGTAGCGGAACGGTAAACGCGCCAGCGGGTGGAGCTGGATAGGCGAAAGCCAGGGCGAGACGAAAGGCTAAGGGGCCGCAAACGCGGTAAGAAGGCCCAATGCCCCAAAGCGCAGCCGAATTGCTAATATCTAGCTTGGCGGCTGTTTTTGCCCCTTGCCGGTTCAACTCCGGCCGCCCTGACTAACCAATGGCTAGCATAGCTCAGCGGTAGAGCAGGCGGCATATAACCGTCAGGGCGACAGTTCGATCCTGTCTGCTAGCACCAATTAAAAGGAGATGAATGGACGCCTATAAAGCCGAATTGATATTTAGGGGAAATTTGCCAAAGGGAGTGGAACAGCTACCCAATGGCGAGACGCAAGGCATTCTTCCAAAAAACGCCGCTATTTGCGGGGAAATTGGCCACACAAAACGATCTATGCTCAAGGTCATACGGGACAAATGCTTGGATTGCTCCCATTGCCCAAGCGAAGTTAGAAAATGCGTCTCGACCGATTGCGCTCTCTGGCCCTATCGAATGGGCACAAATCCATTTAGGACAAGGGCTAAAAATGAAAGTGCTATTCCTTGACATAGACGGCGTACTAAATAACGAAAAGACAAAAGAGCGCCTTGGGCCTGAGGCTGGGATATTCGCCAATTTTATCGGGATAGACAAAAGGCTCCTTAAGCTATTTCAGGATTGGCTTGCTGATAAGCCGATAGAGGTAGTGATTAGCTCATCTTGGCGCACTGATGAGCGCATGCTTAAAGTCTTGGCCGATCATGGGCTAAGGTGGTTGGATATAACGCCAAATCGAGGCTATAGGGGCCGGGAAATCGAGGAATGGCTAAAGGGAAAGCATGTAGCCAGATACGCCATTTTAGACGATATCCAACAATTTTACGGCCACCAATACCGGCATTTTGTCCAAACAAGCTACATTCACGGCCTGAGGCCAAAGAATCTGAAAAAGCTTGAAGCCATCTTGAAGCTTGATCCTCCTTCGTCTAACGGTAGGACGCCGGACTTTGAATCCGGAAATTGAGGTTCGAATCCTTGAGGGGGAACCATGCGCCAATGTGGCGAGTGCACGCTTTGCTGCAAACTTACTCCTGTTGTGGAGCTAAGGAAGCCAGGGCCTAGCTTTCTCAAGCTGGCTAACCAGAAATGCCCATTCCAGAAATTCCATAAGGGTTGCACTGTTTACGATGACATAAACAGACGGCCTAGGGCCTGCTTTATTTGGCGCTGCCGCTGGCTTATGTCGGATGAAGGAACAGAGGATTTACCTAGGCCGGATCGGGCCGGCTATGTGATCGATGAAGCGCCCGACATGGTAACGATCGATCAAGACGGAAAGAAAATCCACATTCCGGCCATACAGATATGGGTAGGCAAACAGCCCAAGCCGAATGGCTATCCTGTTCCGGCTAGCCTCAAGCGCTACATGGAAAGAATGGGCGGAAAGGGCTTTGCCATCATATGCCGGTTCGATGAGCGGGAAGCCATGGTAAGCGCGATTTATAACGGCAAATGGAGCCATCAGGCCATGGAAGCTAATATCACTCATGCTCCGGCCGATATCGCCGCCGTATGGAGGGAGAAAGGCCTTGCCTAAAGCTGAGCCAGAAATCCGGGAAGCCATTAAAGAGCTAAGGGCGCTAAAATGGACAACTGACGCCATAGCGGCCTATTTGGATAGAAGCGCTGAATCAATCCTCCAATTTGAAGCCAGGATGCGCAAAGGGCCGCTCAAGCGCCAAGGGAAGCCGGCCAAGCCCGAAACACTGGCTAGGAATGCCAGGATAATGGCAGAGCTAAAGGCCGGCAAAAGGGTGTGTGAGGTCGCTAAGGCCTTTCGCCTAACTCAGCATCATGTATCAGTTATCAAGGGGCGAGAATTAGAAAAAGAGCGCCAAAACTCAAAAGGCCAGACGAGACAATCGGCCAATGCGCTAAATGCGAGCGCGAATTAGTCAGGCTCGATTATTGGGTGATTACGCTAGCTGGGCAGATATTTTGCTGCCCATGCTGGCAAAAGCAGACATTTCCACCACTGAGCGAGGTTTGCAAATGTCAGAAGACGGATATGTTTTCCTCCATACCATCTATCCCGAATTATTCGCCGAATTCAAGGAAAAATACAAGGCCAATATAATTGTGTGCCTATGGGAGGAGGGAAGCCCAAGGGCGGCTGATTGGCCCAATTTAGGCTCCAAGGGCGATCCCGTCCCGACGCTTGTTAGGGCGGCATTTAGGGCCGGCTATGTGAGCGGACAATTAGCGGCAGGAAAGACGCCAGACGATTTGGAACGGGAATACAAGGAAGGCCAAGCCGGCTAAAGCAAAAAGGGCTAGAGGCCGCAATCGCCAGCCCCTAGCCCTTCTGTTCCTTTTAGAGCCTTGTTGGCCTTGCTCAAGGTTACAGGGGATGCTCTAATTAGAAACCTGTGACAGGCGACTCGCCTGTGTTTTCCATTTCCTTGCCTAACAGAGCCAAAGCTCCGCTAAAGCAGGTATCAGACGGCCGGGAAATCCCGTCTTACAAGAAAAACCCGCCGCGATCCTTAGATAGCAAATTTAACGAAATGCGCAACAAAAAAACAGCGCCTTTTACAGCGCTGTTTGAGGCTATAAACCAGTGAGAGTACGCCTTGCAGGCGCATATTCACAATAAGCAAAAACTTAATGAAAGCAAACGCATTTTAGGGATTGTGAATGCTAAAAATCACTTATAGCCTGAAGATTAGAGGAGGGGCCGCGTATCTCCCCGTTAGCCCCTCCTCCGCATGGCGCTAGGTTAGGTGTGAAGGCCTAGCCTAGCGCTTTATTATGCCGCCGCGCCTAGTGGCTCCGGAGCGGCAGGTTTGGGCGGCCGGCCCCTTCTGGGCTGGGCTTGCTTGGGCGCAGCCAGATCAGCCGGCAACTTGTCCGAATGGCCGGTATTGCGAAGCGCTTCCGCCATCATCTCCACTTGCCGGGCCAATTCCTGATTCTTGGCCTCAAGTGCGCTTGTACGCTGCAATTGAGCCATGGTTGGCCCAATGCTATGCAAGGCCCCGTTAATGGCCTTCCTGGCCTCGTCTAGCTCATTCTGAAGGGCCTCAAGCCGTGTCAGGTTTTCGGCCGTCAGGTATTTGCCTATGGGCGCGATATTGGCTTGTAGGCTGCGCCTGAATTGGCCAGCCTCAGATACCAGTATCCCGATATGGTCGCGCCGAATGCGCGTCTTAGTCTCGCTCATGTTCCTATCTCCTCAGAGAAGCTTGACCAACAAGCCAGCCTTACAGCCTGCCAGCGCTGGCCAAATGTGATAAAGCCCAACTCCCCGATAATAACGCAAACCTTCATCCAACTATCCGAATCAGCGTCGGTTCCCTCCTGCGACATTTTGCGCAGTGCATATTCCAGCGCTGAAGCATAATCCTCTATTTTGGCATATGCATGACCGCATTGCAGCAATTTTCGCACATGCTCATATTGCGCCGCATTATCCATATTAGCGTTGATCCTCTGGTATGCCAACAAGGCCTTTGCAGATAGGGCTAACCTCAGTCAGGCTATCCAAGAAGCCTGTATAGGGGATTTTCTCAGCCCAGCCATTCGGCTTAGCCGGAAAAATCCAAGCTTCCTTGGTTTTGGTATCAATCCCGATCCAATGGACGGCCAAATGAGGCCGGATAAAAAGCTCAATCATGACGGCTCCTCAGCCTCATCTAAAATTGGCATAATCAAATCAAGCAGCCGACTCCGCGTTTCCATGCCCGCCGCGCTTTGATCGTTAATGAGATTAAGAAGCTCATAAAAGCTGAGTTCAAGCTCTATAACTATATCTTTATCGCGCTTGGTTTGGTGCCATTTGCGGATTTTCAATTTAGCCTCCTAATAGCCATCCATTAAAGCCAGCCTGCTTAAGCTGGCTTGGATTGAGGGCTATTCGCCAGCCAAGAATTCCAAATTGTACCATTGGCCGCTATCTACGCCTTCGTAAAAGGTGCCCATTCTTGAGCTTGTGAAGCAATAGCGGCGCTTTCTTTCATCCCACCATACAGGCTCATGCGGCCCATAATCGCAGCCTAGCCGCTTGAGCATCGCGGAAAGCAATTTGGCGCGCTGCTCGCCATCCTCATTTGTTTTCGGCTTATCAAGCTCTATCCAGACCCTATGCTTAGTTGTCATCTCTCTATCTCCTCTAGATCGCATTCCGGAATGGTGAAAAACGGATAATCACCATTCGAATTTAGCGTCACCGAAATATGCGGAACGCCTGCCACAGCTGTATCATCGGCCGAAAGGCCATAATCGCCCGTTGTCCATTCATAGACAATTGAGCCAGCTACGGCTTTTGGCTCTGTTTTGGCATCCTTCAGGACGCGATATCGCTGACTCACTATTCGGCTTCCTTGGAAATGCTCTTATTAGTTCGGCCCAAAAATACCTTGGCCATATCCAGCCAAGCTTGCTCTTTTGAGTTCAGAGCCTCGCGCTTGACATGCTCCAGCGATTTAAGCGCCGATTGGATGATTTCGGAATTTAGCTCGTTTGTGGTCATTCCATTTTCTCCAACAATCCGACAAGGCCCATTAGCGATAATGGGCTAAGTGAGAGCGTTAGTATAGGCGCTCCATTTATTTTCTGGTTTGCGCTTAGCCATTTCCATAGCTCCTAATTAGAGGGGAAGGGGAGGCCCTAATGGGCCTATAGCTTTTCGATCTTAACCCAATAATCGCTGCGCTGGGCTTTTGGTAGCCATCTCCACCATTGGCCATCTTGGCGTTTTTGGAATTTATCGCCCCTGGCGTGGATAAAGCCAGCTTTGGTGACTTTCTTCACTACCACCGTTTCCTCTTTGAACCATTCGCCACGACGCGGCCCCCAGGCCCTAGCCGTTAAGCGCTTAACTTTTTCGCCAACTTGCGGCGTCCACTCGCTCATTCCGCCACCTCCTCAATCTCTCTGAAAATGAACATATTCACCTTTGATGAGAATTGCAAGCCCTATTTTAAATAAAAAAAGCCCGGCCTAAACCGGGCTGCGCAATCCCAGCTTTGCGCTAGTTTTAATCCCCCGGCTTACGGAGCATAACGCCATCCTCAATGGCATCCCTAAGCCGCGCGATCCGCATTAAGATAAGCTCATTGGATTTGCTCAAATCCCGAAATAGGAAGATGATGGCAATTAGGTTTATAAGCCCGATAGACAATGTGAACGCTGCCATCATATCAGGCCCCTACCGTCTTAGCGTAAGATTGCGGAACATGGCCGAAAATTCCCACAAAGCGCCCTAGGGCCTTGGCCATATGCTTTGCGCTTTTTAGGATTTTTCTCCGGCCTTTAACGGGATTTTTCAGCATAGCGCCAGCGCCTAATACAAGCCCGGCAGAGCCTATAAAAGGAGCCACGGCTATAGAGGGCAGCTTTTTAAATCTGTAGCTCCGGCCCTTCTCTGTGATCGTTTCGCGCATGCTTGAGGCCCCTATCCAATAGGCCCTGTTCACCTGCCCCCAAAAGCTCATTCTGGCCGGATGAGCCTTTTCCGTGGTTATAGCCTCAGGGGTAAAAACCGCTCTAAAGCCGGCCCTCCTGGCCCTGGCGAAATAATCGCCATCTTCGCCCCCTCCGCGCCTCAGGCTTTCATCAAAGCGAATTGCGGAGAATACGGCCCGCGATATGCGCACATTGTGAGTGTAGGCCTTACAGTCTACCATACTAACGGGCGGAGCCGCTGCCGGGTCCGGCTTAGCCCATTCCGGAATGGCGCTATAATCGAAAATGCGCCTTCCATACACAACCGGCCAACTTGCCCAGCGCGGATGCATTAAGCCGCTTAGCCATTTTCTATGCGCTGTTTCATCATCATCGATAAAACAGACGAAATCGAAATTGTGTTCTATGGCAAAGGCCAAAGCTCTATTTCGGGCTTTCGCTATGCCCTGCTCTGGCTCACAGGCATAATGCAAATCTTTGCCGTGGATGCCCTTGCGAGCCTTGGCCACTGTGGGAAAAGCGCTTTTAGCCTTATCATTGTCCACCACCAAAATAGCCGGCGTAAATGAATAATCTGGCTCAAGGCTGAGGAGCGATTCAAGGCAGGCCCCTAGCATAAAGGGCCGCTTATATGAGCAGACACAGACTAGCACTTTAGGCAGCTTATCCAACATGGGCCGAAAGCTCTCATTCGGAGTTTGCAACATGGCCGTCAATCCCTATCAGAAAGGCGAAATTAGCTGTTTCCACCACAGGCTCCATTCCGCCAGTGTGGTAACGGACAATGGAGGTAATCAGCCGGGATTTTTCCGGCAAATTGGAAACGTGCTGTTCCCGTATGTTTTCGTATGCGGCCGAAATAATGGCCTCCCTCAAATCGTGAAACTCCTTTGAGAGAATGATTTGAGCGCGGAAATCTTCCTTGCTGATATATGGATTTCCGTAAGGCTTTTCGCTCTCATTAGGCTGCGTCATAGTCCCCCGTCCTTTGATTTGGCTTCACCACGAAATTAATAGCATCGGCCGCCATAGGCTCCGGAACGCCGGGAGCGGCGCTTAGTAGATATTGGATAAGCAGGCCAGTTGATGAGGTTGGATTTTGCCTAACTATGTCCTTAGCCAAGCTGGTTAAGGCATCCTCCCTAGGCCTAGGAGCCGCCTGAACAAGCCTAGGAGCCGCCGCGCGAGCCATGGCCAGATTATAGCGGTGAATGGCATATCGGGCCGCTACATGGCTGTAATCGATTTCTAGCGCCACTCCGATAGCGGCCAATGTTTCAGCGCTGAAATAGCCCTGGCCGCCGATGGCAACAGCTAGCATATCATGATTTAGCCTCGCTTTCATAGCCAGAGCGCCTAGGCTCATCTTGCGGCTTTCGAGCGCTTTTCGTATAAGCAAACTCACCTCATGATGCGTAATCGGCTGCATAGCGATTCCCCGTGGATTGCTGACAGGCTAAGTTTTAATTCAAGCTGGGTTATGGTGCAATATGCTTAAATTCTTCATCCTCAAAGGCAGGCATGCGATTGAAGTGCCTAGCATGCAAGAATGGGCTGAATGGGTGATGGCTAATCCTTCGGGCCATGTCCTAGCTCAAGATCGGGTTGGCGAGATGGAAATCAGCACGGTTTTTATAGGCGGCTGGATTTTTGCACATCGCAAGCCTTACCCATTGTTTGAAACCATGATTTTTGGCCCGCCTATGGATGGCTATCAAATGCGCTATGATGACTATGAAGCGGCTATGGCCGGCCATGACTTAGCCCATTCGCTGATGCAGGGGCCAGAGGCCTTTAAGGCTTGGCTGGCTAGCCGGGAGGAACCAGACGAGGCCGTTAATTAACTGGAAACTGGTTTCTTTTGATCCAGTTAAGCCATTGATATGATTGAGGGCTAGTTTCCAAATCAGGAAAGCTAAGGCATTGATTTTATTAGATGTCCTTATAACGCGGGGTTTTAAGGAAATCGTTTAATTTCAATGCCTTAGAATCTGGTTTCCTTATGCAGTTTCCAGCCGTCCCATCCATGAGCCATCAATCTTGGCCACTGCATTAGCCGCCTGAACAGCCGTGCGGCTGAGATAGAACTTCAAAACCTTGCCTACATGCTCAAGCGAATGGCCGGAGATAGCGGCTATCTGGCTTTCCGTACATCCCATATCGGCCATGCATGTAATAGCCGTTCCCCTCAAATCATGAAAGCGCTTGCCTGTCTGCCTCAGGTTGGCCCGCACAAGCGCCTCAGCCCATGCTTGGCGAAGGTGGGAAGTGTCCGCCCATGCGCGGCCCCTTGGGCCAGTCAGGACCGTTTCAGCCCTTTGCGGAATTTCTGCCAGGAGGCTCGCTAAAGCCTGCCCAACTGGAATTTCAACCCGCGCGGCTGTTTTGGCCTGAATGACGAAAAGAACGCCGTCACGGATATCAGCCCATTTGATCCGGATTAAATCGCCTATCCGCTGGCCAGTGAGGAGCGCCAGCTTGATAGCCCAGCTTAGTTCGGGCGAGGCCACAGCCAAAAGGCGCTTAATCTCCTCAGCCGTCCAAACTTGATCCGCTCTATTTTGCGGCCGGTTTTTCTCTACTCCGGCCAAAATATTCGTATCAAGTAAGCCCCTGCCATCGGCAAATTTCACAATTACCTTGAGCAGCGTAAGGCATAGCTCAGCCGTGGCGGGGGCGACCAAAGCATGCTTATCGCGCCATTCCAGGATTTTGGCCCTCATCTGCCTATGGTTGAAGGCTCGAATTTCGGTATCACCGAAACGCGCCTCAATTTCCTTAAGCAGATAGCCATAATTGCGCTTAGAGCCGGCCGCGAGATTGCGCCATTTTGGGCTAGCCTTGTAAGCCTTAATGATTTCCGCGAATAAGCCCTTTGTTGGCTTTTCGGGGGCATCGCCCTTAGCGGCCTCTAGCCATGAAGAATAAAACTCAGCCGATCCGGGCTTGCCCGATATCGGCTTCATTGTTTTCGCATGGTAAAAGTAGCTGCGTTCCTCCCCGCTTTTTAGCGTCTTTCGCACCTCTTTTACGTTTTCCAATGCTACTTTCATTGCTGGAAAACCCCTTTCCTAACATTGCCTCAAAATCATCTGCGGGAGCCACATTCTCATTAATCCCGCTTAATTTGTCCATAGCCTTATGCATCGCCACGGAATCAATTTTTTTATAGGGCATTATTGGCCCCGGAAAATGCCCCCTTTTCACTCCAGCCTTATAGGCCGAAACAGAAAGGCCGCTGATAGCAGCGGCCTCCTTATAGCTAATAAATCTTCCGCCAGTCACTTCTTACGCTTATTCCTGACTTTTCCTAAATCGATCACTTCCGCCGCACAATGCAGCCTATAAGCATATTCCCTCAAGCGGCCCAATAGCAGCAATTCCGGAGCATTCCGAATTAGCTCATATTCAGCCTTAGTGGCCTTCCTGAGAGAATCCGGCCCAATAATGATGCTAAAACCGCTGCATTCCAGGCAGAGCGAATAATTGCCTACCTTGGGTGCGGCTTTTTCTCCCCCGACTAAATGCGCCTTAAATGGCGGAGTTTTGAAGCCACAATGAGGGCATATCATGCGGCTAACGGCTCAACCCTGCGGCCCAAAAAGGCGGCCTGCTCTTTCTCATCGGCCGCGTCATTGGCCGCCTTAAGAAGCTCCGCGAAATCGGCCAGCCTCATAACGGCCAAGCCGTCTTTGCGATCCGCTTTGATGAAAAGCACATCCCGATCTTTCAGCCATTTATAGATTTCTTTGAAGCCATCGGCGCGCAACTTGGCCTCACCTAACTTTTTCCGGCCTAGCCAAGGGAGCGTAATATCTCCCGGCATTTCAACTAAGGCCCCAGATAACGGAACGCGCTTAGCGGCAACTCCGCCCTTATTAAGGCCGTCCACAAAGTAGCGCTCGCCTCTATAGCCTTTATCTTTGCTCTTTTTTCCCATAAACCGATGGTGTTATCCTGTATATGCTTTTCACTGATATGCCGTATTCAACGGCCAGCGCTTCTCTGCTAGCGCCTTGTTTGAATTTCTCAACAATTTCTCTATTGCGCTTATTCTCTGGCGCTCTGCCGGAAGGGCGCGGATCAAGGCCTAATTCCCTGGCCCGCTTTTGTATTGTCCGCTCGCCAAAGCCTAGAATATCGCTAATAGCTTGAACGCTGATTTCCCTATTTGGCCAAAGCCGTTTTAGCCGGGCATCATGCACGCTTGGTTTCCAATATGCTCTCATTGGCCTAGCCAATTCAGGCAGATGCAAGTAGCGAGCGGGGCCGCTAGGGTTAGCCAGGGGAATAGCCGTTCTCCGCTCTCACAGGCCGGATATTCGATCCTGCAGGCCATAGAGGCCGCTATAAAGGCCCCTAGCATCATAACCCCGCTCATTGCTCGCTTCCTTCCCTATAGGGCTGTTGCGCCCTTTTTATATCTTTCCATATACAATTCGGCCAATGAGCGCGGCACCGGCCACATACGCCGCTTGGCGTTAAGCGTGGCTTCTGAGATTGCGTGCCGATCCGCAATAGATCGAATCGCATTAATCAGCCGTTCATCGTCAATTTTATTTTTATCCATATCTGGCTTCAGGATTTCCATCAAGGCCCAAACATGAACACGGGTAATCGGGCTATATTTCGCCCCTGAACACACAGCGCAAAGCCGGCTGAGCAAATCGGAGCCATGCCGCTTATAAAGCGATTGGAGCGTGCCAAGAAGGCGAGTCTCTCCGGCCGCAGACTTGTTGCCCGATTTATTGCTCCTAACTGGCTGAATGCGATGAATGCGAAATATATCGGCCACTGCCAGGGCGTCCGGATCGCCCATGGTTTGCAGCGCCGTGAACTTGTCCGCGCGGTTAACCGGAATGTGACATTCGTTTAGCCCAACAAAGGCCCGCGCGCATCTGGCGATGAATTCATCATTGCTCACGCGGACAACCCAAAGCGGCACTTTAAGAATGTCCGGATGGTGTAAGCAAATCAAGGCAGAGGTTTGGCCATCTGTTATATAGATTTTTCCGCTTTCGCCCTGTATGCCATTGGGGACTTTAAACAAGGTATAGTCAAAATTATTCACGCCACATTCGATCAATTGGCAATTCGACATCGCCAATTCACGCTGATAATTTTGGTCTATATAGCAGTTCCCAAAATCAGCTTCAATAAACTTTGGTTTGGCTACGCCCTTCAGTGATTTCGGCTCAAGCTTCAGGCCGGGGATAACGGCTAGAGGCTTAATCAGGGTGGAATCATACATGGTTGGCATAATGAGCTTACCCGAATCGGGCAAAGCCGGCCTTTTGTAATTGCCGCGCTGATAGACTGGCTTGGGCAATTTCAGGCCGTAGGCTTCCGGGTTTTCTCTAAAAGACGGCATGGCCATAACGGGAATCTCCCCTGATAAAGTTAGAAGGCCAACAAGCTAGATGGCCTTCTGTTAATTTCAAGCTAAAAATTCAGACTTGTGGCTAAGTCGTGGCTTTCACGTGATACCTGTAGCGGATTTCGCCCGTTACCTTGAACTTCTCAACATTGCTCCGGCCCCATCGGCGGGCCTCTATTTCAACTTCTTTGCCCCAGCCAATCGGCCGGGCTTCATCATGGTCTAAGGCCTCCGCCCAAGCTCTCACAGTGCGCCATGCATCGGGCGGGCCAGAAAAGCGCGCCCATTCATTATGGCCTAGATCGGGGCAACGCATTTCCCAAGTGATTAGCGTTTGATCACCTCCCCATTGAGCTTGCGTTTCCAGCGGCTTGCCCGGCTTCCCGGCATGGGCCGCTTTGCCGTGCGCTCGCCCCGATGCTTTGCGGCTATACGCTTGGACTTGGCGATTTTGCTTAGGTCCGCTTTCGTCTTTTCCAGCGCGCATTGCCAATGAACCGGCGTTCTGTTGTGCCATTCGTTTGTGCCTCCTAGGCCTAATGGGATTATGTGTTCATCTATCCAACGCTCGCTCGCCTCAATCGGCTCTGAGCAAAGTAGGCAACTATGGCCCTTCTCCTCCCAAAGCCTTTTGCGCTGAGCGCGCGTTAGCGGTTTCCGCTTCTCATTTTGGACTTCCGGATTTAGCCGTAGCTTGCTCGCTCTGTCGCTGATTCCGTCCGCCAAACGTCTATTGTTGTCTGTGCCGCTCCGATCCTGGCCTTAAGCGCTATAAGGGCGGCCCCTGCTATAGCGTCCTGTTCAACAGCCTCTTTATAGGCCGGGCTGGCGTAGGCTTCCCGCTCCTGGCCGGCCGCTGAAAGGCTGTTATGGCGCTTCATTTCGAGCGACTTAACCGCCTTGAGCATGTTTTCGGCCTTGCGCGCGTCATAAACTGCTACGCTCAAATGTTGGGGCGCTTCATGCAAAACGCGAAGCGCCCCTTGGATTGCTTGATCACTGATGAGCATTAGAACGGAATCGCATCATCCGGGCCATCAGGATAGTAATCTGGCGAAGGCGGGCCATCTTCATAGCGCGGCTCCGGAATGGGCCTTGCCCGGCTCATGGCTCCATTCTGGCGCGGCTGATAATCCTCCTGATAGCTATCTTGGTCCTGGCCATTCTGAGGCCGATAATTCCTCCCGCCATTAGAACGGCCATTCTGGCGGAAATTCCCTCTTATTTGCGGGGAATTTTGCCGGAAACGGCCTCCCCCGCTACCATCAGCCGGATTGAAGGAAAGCCGGAAAATTCCTGGCTTATTTTCCCAGCCGGAAATGAAGAATGTGTAGCGCTGGCCGTTAATCTCGATATTCATAACGCCGCTCATGTGCGGATCGTTATCATTTCTAGCCCGCGCGTTCGGGCTAAGCTGGCCCGTGTTCGGCGGATAATCGCCATCTTCGCGCGGCTGGCCATTGCCTTGATTGCGGCCCTGGCCCTGATAGCCATTGCCCCCCGCTCCGCGCTGGCGATTGCCATAGCTTGGGCCGCGATATTGCCGATTGTAACCATTCATGCGTATTCACCCATTTTCTTGAGGTTTTCGTTTACTGACTTGATGCGTAGGAAGGTATCGGCGTGAAAATCCATTTCGTCTTGATTGTCGATTGTAAGGATTTTTGGCTTACCGTTCAGCTTATTCAAATTGACAATAATATTTTGCTCTATTTTTTCTCCGGCCTCCTCCTCCCAAGCCCGCTTATATATTCCGGTCTGGAATTTGTGATCCGGATAGATGCCCTTGCCTGTCTTAAGATCAACTTGGCTAAGCTTGCCGTTAACGGAAGCCAGCAAGTCCATTGTTCCCGCCACAAAGCATTTCTTGCTGAATACTACTAATTCCGTATCAATAATCTTGATATCGTTTTCAGCAATCCAAGCTTGAAGGGCTTTAACGCCATTTTGGACAAATGGATTTTCCGGCAAAGCCTGAGGAATGCCCTTGAACAGGTTTTCCGCGAAGGCATGAACAGCCGTTCCAATATCTCCGGCCGCGTCTCGCACAGAGCGCCATTCGGTTTTGGCCTTTTCGCAAACCTCCGCGATTTGCTGCTTAGTGGCGTTTTCCGGCAAATTGTCCTGAACATATTTGGAGGCCAGCCCAGCGGCCCAAGGCAGCAAAGCCGGCTTGTCCAAAATGCGCAAAATCGAGGTTACGCCGGGAACAAAATAGCCCTTCTCAACCCAATAATAAGCGTGCTTTTTGCGGCCAAAATCACCGCGCTGGATAGTAACCTCGCCATTGTATAGCGAGGCTTCCTTTTCAATTACCGGCTGATTTCTCCTGGCCGTTTCACAGCGGGCGCTCATTTCGCTTCCAATGCCTTCAATTCCAATTCCAATATTTCCAATACGCGCTGTTTGCCAAAGCGCTCTATGTTGTCCGCCAGGATGGCTCTAAGCGCGTATTCCTGCGCCCCATCCTCATATTCCTTTTGCTCTTGCAACGTCATGTTAAGCGCGAGCCTCCGCATAGGCGCGAGCCTTGAAAGCCGCGATGATTTCGCGGTCCCGCTCGATGCGCAATTTGTCATTGGACTTAGCGAAGCGCGCCATGTAATCGCGCCGTTCGGCTACAAGGATTTCTTTCACCCAAGCCGTTTGGCCGGCCTTGGCTTCAAGCCGCTCGAAAAGGTTGATAAAGCCCTTAGGCGAGAAATCGCCAGCTTCTTTAACGCTGAAGCCCAGATTGCAAAGGTGGGAAATGTTGCGCTGATACATGGCCGGTTGCCTCTTTTAGGGGCGGCCCGGCATGAGCCGCCCTGACAGCAACCATTGTAACCATTTTTCTGAGACAATCAATAGAAAAATGAGACAATATGAGACAGGCTTAAAAAAGCGTATCAGCGTTCACAATGACAGACACAAGCCGAGCTAGTGGCCGGCCTTTAAATGTGCGCCGTTGGAATTCCGGATTAAGCGGAACGGCCGTGAAATGCGTAGCGGTAGGAAAAGCATAAGCGCGAAATAGAGCCTCATTTCCGCTCATAACCAAAACCAAACAGCCATCCACGAAATTAGCGTCCGGGTCGAATAGGAGCAAATCGCCCTGATAGATGCGCCGATTATGCGGGCTAGTCATGGAATTGTCAGGATTGACCATGCCAAACGAACGCGGCCCGCATTCCCAAAAATTACCCTCAGGGATTAATTCGGTCCCCCTGGCTATGGCGTTTAGAGTGCCAAAATCCCGGCTATCCACTATCGGAATAGACCATTCATGGCTTTCTTTCCCTAGGAGATAATCCGGCGTAACGCCAAAAGCCTTGGCGTATACATGAGCCATTTTTCGAAAACTGGATAATCCGGCCTCATGCCGGCTATAGGATGAGGCGGGCCATCTAAAGCGCTCGCTCGCCTCCCTTCCGCTTCTAAATCCGGAGTTTATACGCGCAAGCTGCAATCTCTTGTGAGGCTTCATAACTGGATTTTAATGGTTCTGTTGCTTAATCGGCTTAGCGCCACTTCCGGCCGTGTTCCGGCCATTCTCGCGCTAAATCACAAACACAGCAAAAAGTCAAGCGTAATGCGTATAGACAGACGCCCTAAATGGGATGATGCCTTGGTTGATACAGCCTTGGCCATGCTCAAGCATGATGAGCCGGCCTTTGTGGCGAAAAAGCTAAACGTGCCATATCATGGCATGAGAAAAGCGCTTTCTAGGCGCGGCTATCAACTCAGGCAGTTTCTAAGAAAGCGCCCAAAGGGCCACAGAGGAAGGCTCAGCGCATTTGTCAAGCCAAGCGACACAAACCGGGCTTTCGAGGCAATGAAGGCCATGGAAAATGATCCGGGAGGATGCCGCTTCCCTATCGGCGATTTGGACAAAGGCAATTTTCGCTTTTGCGGCTCCGATCCGGAAACAGGCTCATATTGCAACCACCATAACGGCATTATGCGCATAAAAGGAAGCCAACTATGGACAATGGCGAAATGGGAAAAATGGGAGAAAAAAAATTATCAGGGATATGATTTTTCCTATTGACAAAAATCGTGTCCATAAACACAATAGGAGGCCGGAGGCCGACTATCACTAGAGCTATTTTAGCTATAGCCTAATTAGGCTCCTTAAGCAAAATTCCAAACAAGGATATGAATGGAAAAAAGCGCCGTTACAGCGCTTAGTGAATTAGGCGTGACATTGCGGCATTCAACGCCAAACAAATGGCATGAATGCCGCTGCCCTTTCGGCGAATGTGAGGGCAAAAAGCGGAGGAATCTAAGGGTATTAATCACGAGTGAATCAGTTGGATACGTATGTTTCAGATGCGGGGCTAAGGGCCGTATCTGGCTTAAATCGCCTGATTCCCGCTCATCAAGCTTACCTCGATTTAGACAGGCAAATTCTAGAGGGAGCAATCCGGACTGGCGTCCGGACTATAACGGGCCGCCAAGGCCGGCAGCTAATTTACATCCCTTACGGGAATAAAATTGGCAAAACCTATGAGCCAGGATCGGACTCCCCTTGGCTACAAATCAAGCCCAAAAATCAAAATCTCCCGCTATTCAATCTGGCTAGAGTGGACTTTGGCCGAACATGGATTCTCACTGAGGGCGAATTTGACGCTATAGCCTCCATAGAAGTTGGCTATGACAATGTAACAAGTTTACCAGATGGAGCCGTTCAGCCAAATGAAGAAAATCCAGCACAATCCGGAAAGCTCCGCTCAATCCGCCAAGCTTGGCCCAGAATCCAATCTGGCGGCGGCCATGTCATATTGGCTCTTGACAATGATGCGGCAGGAGAAACGACCAAAAAAACGCTTATCGACATATTCGGCCGATGGCGTTGTATTGAGATTGATTGGCCAGAACACGAAAAGGCTACCGGGCAAAACGGCCAATGCAAGGATTTCAATGAAGTTCTAATCCTGCTAGGGCCAGATGAGCTAAGGCGAATTATCCGTGAGGCTAAGCCTCTAAGACTAGAGGGCGTATTTCAGCCAAACGAAATCCCAAGGCGGCCACCTAGGGTTTATTATCCGGTTGGCATTCCGGGAATGGATGAAAATATCAGGCTGTTTCCGGGTGAACTATGCGTGATGACCGGCCACACTAGCCACGGCAAGACAAACGTGCTGTTTGGCATATTGGGGCATTTAGCGCAATCTGGCCTAAAGATCGGGCTAGCCTCATTTGAGGCTGAGTATTGGGAAGATATCCTCCCGTGGTTTAACAACTGGCTTTATGGAGAAGCGGCCGATGAAGAAACGCTACAGAAAGCGCATGGATGGATGCAATCAAATTTTGTCTTTATCAGCCATGAAATCCAGCCTCTCAAAGCCCCGGCCACTATTGAATGGCTTATCCAGCAAGCCCAAGATGCGAAAGGACGTTTTGGCATTGATGTGTTATGCGTTGACCCATGGAATAAACTTCAGCACAAAAGGAATTATGGGGAAAACGAGTCAGAGTATATTGGCCGATCACTGGCGGAGCTACGCAACTTTGCGCAGGCTTACTATTGCATCACCATTATGGCCGCTCATCCGGACAAAGAAAGCGGCAAAGAGGGCATCATTCCGGGCGGATACAACATTACCGGCTCAGCCAATTGGGCTAATGCGCCGGACCATATTCTAACCGTCTACCGGCCGGACAAGGCTCTAACAACCACCTTTCTAAATGTGGACAAGGCCAGGGTTAGAGGATCGGGCAAGCCGGGCGGGAAATGGTTCACATTTTCAACCCGAACAAACCGTTACAGCCCATGCGCGGAACATATGATTCCGCAAACTGAGAAACCAAAGCGAAAGAAGGCAGCTTGACGCGATATCAAGGCGTAACTCTAAAGCGAATAGAGCATGGGGAGATAGCCAGAGATATCATTTGCGAGCCTGAGGCCGTATTTGTCCGCCAAAGGGCTAAGCCCATGCTCACAAGCTGGCATGTGCGAAAGCGGATGATAGACGAGTTATCCGAACGGCCAGAGGGCTATAGACGCCGCTCGCTCGCCAAACGGCTAACGAAGCTGGATAAGGCCTTATCCGATCTAGAGGCCTATTCACTCGATAGGGCTTTTTCAGCATGGCTCATTACGGCCGGCAAATCGCACAGTGTGGACGCTAGCGGCTCCGGCGTAAGGGGCAGTGAACAGCCTGAACCTCTAAGCCAGCAAGAGCTAGAGGAAGCCGGCAAGCTTCAGGAGGGGCTAAATAAGCTTCCTAAGCAATACCGGCTTCAGATTGTCGCCATGTTCAATCTAATGGCCCCCTGGCATGAATTGAGCGGCCGAAATTGGAGCGAGGAGGCGATCAGACAGGCGAAAACAGCGGCCATGCTGCTAGTGCATATTTATGTTGGCGATTATAAAAAAGGCGCTTGACAGAAAAACAAAACTATGAGTTGACAAAGCGTGTCCATTATTGTACATTATAGGCAAGGTGGAAAAATACGTATGTGGCTAACTTGCTTCACAAACTTCCCCTTGCGCGTTAAGGCCAACCCGGCGACTTGCCCTCTAATTAAAAATTGATAAAGATAGGGCCGGAGATTGCGGGGCCATAAGGCGCGTAATAAAAATGCGGGGCATAAGCAACCGCGCCACAAAATGCAAGTTTGGGCCGCCAAGGGCAACTTTGGCGGTTTTTCTTTTGGTAATGCGGGGTAGAGTAGCGGTTACTCAGAAGGCTCATTATCTTCGCAGGCCGGTTCAACTCCGGCCCCCGCTCCCAAAAATGGAGGAAGCATGATCCGCATTAGGATACAAAGGGGCATACCCATCCCAAGGCGCGTTGGACGCGGTCGGAATGGCAATAGGGAGCCCAAATACCCATGGTCCCAAATGCAGATTGGCGATTCTTTCCTATTTCCTGAAGAAATAGGCCGCTCTGCGCATTCTAGCGCTTATAAGGCCTCAAGGGGCGGGAAAAAGTTCGCAGTATGGAAAACTGATTCCGGCTATAGATGCTGGCGGGTTGAGTAACATGGACAACCTAGACGCTTATATAATGCTATTATTAGGCCTAGGCTTAATCGGCATGTGGGCGATATTGAAATTCTGGTATTAGTGAGGCAATTTGCAGGTTGAAGGCGATCAAATCGACATAGAGGAGCTTTGGGCCGCTCAAAAGCTATTCGAGGCATATAGCGAGGGAGTTGGCGGAAAGGCCTTTAATGGCGATCCTATTCCCGGCTGGCATGAGCTAAAATCGGATAAGGTGAAATATGGCTGGGTATGCGCTTGGCGGGCAGCAAGGGACATATTCGAGCTTTAAGAGGCGCTAAATGTGCAATCTATGCATCCTAGACATAAACCCGCATAACAAAATTGCGGTAGCGGAATACCTCATCCGGAAGAATCAAGAGCAGCAAGATTTATTAAATCGGGACTTGCAAAGGCTCGCTTTAGAAAGACTAAAGCTAGTAGCCGCTCTTAACGATTTAAAAGCAAAATAGGCGCTAAGATATGGTTTTCGGAGGAAAATAGGCTATGACGCGATATCAGCTATTAACGCAATTGGCCCAAGTGCTAATTAATGAGGCTAACTCGCTCAATGAGCGCTTTGGCTCACCGGCTAGATTGTGCCCATTGAAGGAAATGCATGAAACAGCCTTCAATGCAGAGATTGGCTTTGTAAAGGCCATTTGCGCCGCATTGGCCAAGGCCGATATGCCTACGCAGGCCTTATTAGATGCGGGCGGGGCCGTCTATCCGGCCATGAAGGAAGCTCAGATTAAACCGGGCGATGAATGGGGGCCGGGCGATATTTTTGTAGCCTCATTTCGCGGCTTTATGAAATCGCTAGCTGAGGCTGAAATCACGCGGGACGATTGGCCGTTATTGCCGCTCCAAATGGCTAGTGAGCTTATTTCGAGCGAGTATCCAAATGACAGCCAGCCGTGAATTCATAGAGGCGGTTAGGGAGCATTTTGGCGACTTAATCCAAGTCAAGCCAAAGGAGGAAAGGCCAGTGTGGGAGGATTATTTCGGCATGGCAGGCGGGAAAGCCGGCGAAGAGGTAAAGCTAGCTGAACCATCGCCAAGAGTGGCAATAGCCCAAGCGGCCGGCGAAAGGGAATTTGTATTGCAGCCCGGAGCCACGCTCCGGCATTTAAAGGGCGAAGTTCATAACGGCAATAGCATGCCTATGCTAGTCAAGCTAATGCCAGATGGCCCGCCCAAGATACGATATCCATACTTTGAGGACATGATCGAGGCAGCGGTAGAACACCTAAGCGGCCATAAGCTTACGGCCACTGAAGCGATACTTAAGGATCAAGGCGCGCTAGCATCAGCGCCACGTTTTGGCACAAGGACTATTT